>Ga0182030_10008023_pt1 | contig 21942 bp, 7 predicted proteins | sample 812S3MmetaG_FD_121299 | JGI IMG/M metagenome (GOLD analysis project Ga0182030, IMG submission 121299) | Permafrost microbial communities from Stordalen Mire, Sweden - 812S3M metaG (Illumina Assembly) | ecosystem: Environmental > Terrestrial > Soil > Wetlands > Permafrost | place: Sweden... | reverse complement strand
TTGTTAATAGTCCTGCCGGCAGCGTCAATCTGTCTCTGCAAACACCAAACATCACAGTGACACAAACTTCTGGTGGCGCCGGCGGTGTTACACTGACCGATTCAACAGCGCTTACCGGCAACGGAGCCGTAGTCACAGGAACCGGTGGCTTCAACTTCAGCAATTCGGCCAACAACAGCGCTATCGCCACCACTGGCTCGATTGTTTCCTCTGGCCCGGTTGTAATTGCAGGTAGTGGCACCAACAGCTCCGTTTCTCTCGGAGGGCAAGTCACGGGCTCTAGCGTAACGCTCAGCGCAACCGGCAGCGGCACTGTTTCACAATCAGGCACGGGCTACAATGTGGGCGGTCCGCTCGTCATCAACGCCGGCAGCGGCAACGTAAATCTCAATATTGCCAGTTCAAACGTCACGACAACCCAATCGTCCAGCGCCGCCGGCGGTATTACCTTAAATGATTCTGTGGCTCTTGCAACTAACGGCAACTCCAGCGCCGGTCTAGGTGGATTTGTCTTCAACGACTCAGCAGGCGGAGCCGGTGCAATCACGACAACCGGCACCATCACTACTCCGGGACAGATTGTTCTAAGCGGTACCTCAGGTACAAATAGTGGTATCGTTCTGGGTAGAAATCTGCAAGGCGCATCGATTAGCTTGCAAGCTAGTGGAACAGGCACTGTGAGCGCAAGCGCCGGCGTCGCCGTTAGCGCAAGTACCGGATCTATTGATGTTCAAACCAGCGACATGTCTCAATTCAGTGGCACACTCACCGCTGGAGCCGGGCAATCTGTCACAATCGAGCCAACTCAAGGGCAGAACCTCAGCATTGGCGTTAACGGTGCTAGCGGCACTCTGACCATTCCAGCTTCTGTGCTCAGTAACATCAATGCCCCTACGTTGATCATCGGCAATACGAGCTCATCTGGCAACATTTCTGTAAATGGAACTGGTGCTACCTTCTCGCCTACATATAACGTCGTTTTTGAAAGCTCGAGCAGCGCAAGCGGATCCTTTGTCAACAACGGAACCGTCGCGCTGGGCGCCAACAATCTGACGGTCAATGTCGGCGGCGCAATCACGAGCGGTGTCATTAGTTCGACTGGAAGCGCCTCGAGCTCGGTAAGTCTGACTGGCAACTCAATAGCACTGAGCGGGAATGTCAGCGCCAATCTGGGCACAGTGACACTCGCTCTCAGTGGCAGCGGCGCTACTGTCAGCCAGTCGTCCGGCACTGTATCTGGTGGCACGGTGGTAGTTGAGGCGGGCAGCGGCAACTTCACAAACACGGTCAATATTTCAGCTCCAGCTCTCACTGTCAGCCAGGCTGGAAGTGGCGGAGTTTCGCTCAGTGACAACGTTGCTCTGACCAATATTGGCAGCTCTAGCGCTGGCTCTGGTGGATTAACGATCACCGACTTAGCCGGAATTACAGCCAACAATCCAATTAATTCAAGCGGACTGCTGGCTTTGAATAGCAATTTGATCAATAACAGCAGCACTCTGACTGGCTCTAGCATTGTGTTGACGGGGCAGACAGCAAACGGAACTGGCTCAACTGGCATGGTCTTCAACAATTCCGGCACTGTACAATCAACAGTTGGTGGAATCAATATAATAAGCGCCGCAGGTCAGGATATTACAATTGGCGGTAGTGTCTCCGGTGGGCAATTCGTGGCTCCGGCCGCCCAGACGATAAACATAACTGCCACAAACGGAACAGGCACAGGCAGCCGCCAACCAAGTATCTTCCTCAATAACAACGAGACTTTCAATCTTGTGACCGGTCCTACAACCGGAGGCACGGTAAATATAACCGCCGATGGTAGCTCAGCTGCCACCGTGTCAATCTCATCGGGAGTGACGTATTCATTCCCCAGCGCGAATACGAATGCAACGGTTGTGGCCGGCAGCTTTAGCGGCAACACCAGCCAGTTTAACGCTCCTCCGCCATCGACATTTACGCTGGAGGTCACGTCGGGCACCATAGCCAACAGCACTGGTCCGATCAACCTTACTGGTAATTTGATCTTCCCCTCTGGACGAATTGCAATTCTGTCCGCCGGCGATATCACCGACAGTGGTGCCACGATTAACTTGTCCTCGTCAACCGCTCAGGGCGGATCACTTTTACTTATCGCAGGATACAACTTCACCCCAAGCACAAGCGGCACTGTAGGACCTGATTCGACTACTTACACACTTTCCGCAGGAAATCCGGCCGGCGGTTCTATAAATCTCTCGGGCATCACAATTAACACTTCTGGTGTTACAGGTGCCGGTTCCATTTACGCCGTCGCTAATGGTGGCACCAGCAGCACGGGCTCGATCTCAATTGGTTCGCTAATCACAACTGGTGGCAGTGGAAATGGCGGCAATATCACCCTGATTGGAAACGGTGTGACTGTCGGCAACGTCAACACCAGCGCCAGCAACCCTGCAAATTCTGGAGTTCTCAACATTACTTCTTCTGCAACCACAGGACTTTCCGGTACTGTCACGGTAGTATCCGGTGCGGTATCCGGTGGTTCCTTTGTTCCAGGCGCAAGTTCTGGTGCGGCAGTAAATATTACTTCCGATCAGCTTAACCTAGGAACTGTAAACGCGGGAACAGGAACAGTTACGATCAAACCTCTAACTCCGACCACCCCAATCAATATTGCTGGAGGAACAGGTGGTCTGCAGTTGTCCAGTGCCGCTCTGTCCAATATCTCAGCTGCTGGACTGCTAATTGGTTCCAGCACCAGCACCGGTGGCATTACCGTAAATGGCAATCTTGATGTTTCAACCGCTGCTTACAGTCTGCAGTTCCTGCAGGGCACTGGCGGATCATTCACGTCTAGCGGCAACACAATCAGCCTTGGCGCCAACAACCTTGTGATCAATGCTGGCGGAGCGCTTAACCTTGGAGCGATTTCCACGTCCGGGCTCAGCACCGAAAGCTTGCAGTTCAATGGAGCTTCTGTCACGTTGAACGGCGCGATTGCCGCTGGGGCCGGAACGACTACGGTGCAGGCAACAGCAGGAAATGTCTCGGGAAGCGGAGTTGTCACTTCTGCGAATCTGAACCTTACAGCGGCGACAAGCAATATCAACGTCAGTACAAACGTTGGCACATCGCTGTCTGCTACTGGTCAAAATATCACGATCAGCAACGCTACGGCTCTGGCTGGGTTCAACGCCACAGTCAGCTCTTCCACCGGAACACTCTCGCTGCTTAACAGCGGCAACGTCACCCTTGGCGGACCAGTCAGCGCTGGAGGCGGAGTGAGCTTGACTCTAAACGGTGCCGCTGCCACATTGAATCTCAATGGCAATTCGATCACAACTCAAAATGGCAATACCATTTCTATAGCTGCTGATTCATTCACCCTGAGCGGCAACTCAGCGATCAACGCAGGCGCTACAGGCACGGTCGCTCTTACGCCGAGTACGTCCGGCGATGTCATGAACGTCGCTGGCGGAACAGGTGGAATGCAGATTCCTGCAACACTGCTGCAGGCGATAACAGCAAAAATTGTTGTGATCGGTTCCTCTACAACCGGAGTCTCCACCGGTGGAATATCACTAAATGGTCCGCTCAGCATCGCTGGAGCGCCTGGTACAGCGGGACAATTCAATTTGAAGTTCTTGCAAGACTTGAGCAGCGCCAGCGCCGGATTTAACGCTAACAGCAGCACCAATACGATTAACGTTGGAAGCAACGCTCTGACAATTGCAGTTGGCGGACCGGTTAATCTGTACGGCATTAGCTCATCTGGAGCTCAGCTTCAGATTCAAGGTAGCGCAGTTACTTTGAATAGTGCCATCGGCTCAACTTCTGATACCACATCCATAAGCGCTAGCAATGGCAATATCACAGGGGCTGGAGTTTTGACTGGAGGCACCGTTATTCTTGCTGCCACCAATGGCAGTGTTGGACCACTTCAGACCAATGTTGGCAGCGCGCTAAGCGCAAGTGCAACAGGGCTGGCAAGCAGCAGCATCAGCATCAGCAACGCCTCTAGCTTGCTTAACTTCTCAGTTCCATCTCCCGTGGGTACAAATGGCACGATTAGCTTAAGCAATCAAGGCAATTTGACCCTGGGAAGTTCGATCAATGGTCCGGCCGGTGTCACCATCGCTCTCAGTAGCGGCAGTGTTTTGAGCAACAATGCAAATACTATTACTTCAAACAATGCTCCAATAAACCTCACGGTTGACTCAATTGGTAGCCTCTCGGGAACACAGCCGATAAATGCCGGCACAGGCACTGTGACAATCATCCCGGCAACAGCCAACGACCCAATAACTCTTGTCGGAGTCGGCACCACAGGTGGTACTGGCTTAAACATCACATCTTCGCAACTTAGCGGAATCGGGGCTGGAACAATCGTTATTGGATCAAGTAGCAGCACCGGAACCGTTACCGTAAACTATGCTTTGGGAAATCCCACGTTTACGATAGGGACTGCAGCAAACGTTGAAATTGTTCAGGGCGCCAGCTCTTTCAATTCCATTAATGGCACAATCAGCGTGACCGGAGGCGGCAATTTTGGGGTTACTCTAAGCTCGGGTAATATCAAAGTTGGTGCGATTCAGGATGCTGTCAATGCACCAGCTGCGGTGTCACTCCAGACAAATGGCGCGGCCAGCACGATCACCCTGGGTACCAATTTAAGCAGTTCCACCTTCCCTGTAGCCAACTCAATTAGTGTTCTGGCTGGCTCCGGACAAATTTCCAATCTGGGAACAGCTGCTTTTACCGTCACGCCGGAACTGCTCGGCAACAATGGCGGAAGCGTATATCTCAGTGCTTATAATCTGGAACAAGCGAAGATAACTATTGATGTGAGCGCTCCATTAGGAACGGCAGGAACTGCGTCTTACGTGAGCACAGCCACTGCGGCGTTCACACCGACATCGAGCAACCTGGTTCTAAACATTAGTGGCAAAAACGCAGGTACAGCTATCCTCAGCACTGGTGCTAACCTGATTTACAGTGATAATGGCGGTTCAATCAAATCTACTGCAAGTGGGACTGGACCTGCCATCGTTCTTACAGCAGGAAATTCCGATCTGGGCAATCTGGTAGTAACTGGCAATCTACCGGCTTCTGGCTCCGCCACGAGCATCACGCTCAATTCTAATAGCGCGACGCCATTCACCGTTGGCGCTACCACTGCCAACGGCATTTCTGGAACCATTTCGCTTGCTAGCAGCGGCACCACTTCACTGTCCATCAGTAACAGAGGCGGCGGTATCACTGATAATACGCAAGTATTCACTGCTCTGAGTAACTTAACCTTGAGCACCGCTGGGTCATCAGCAGGCAATATCATAATTGGCAAAGCGCTTGGTGGGGCTAACACAAGTTCAATAAATATCAGCACCGGCGGCACGGGAAGCTTTACGCCTGGTAGTAACTTGATCAGCGCAAATGCGATCAACTTCACCGGTCAAGATGGGTCTTTCGGGGGCAGCGCGGCGATTAACATTGACACCCAGACCGTACAAGCTGTCACTTCAGGTACTGGTAGCGTCAATTTGAACAATACAGCTTCTTCTGCAAATCTAAATGTCGGTGCTTCAAGCGCTGGTGGCGCATTCACGATCAAAACTGGTGGAAGCATTGTCCTCGATGGCGCGATAAGTTCAGCGAACCTGAACAGCGGTGCCATCACGTTAACTGCTGCCGGTAGTATTACAAGCGCAAACTATCTGAACCCTGTGGTGGCAAAAACCGTTACGCTGGCTGCCAATGGCGGTAATGTCGGAGGCAGCTCCTCTGCCCAATCTATACAGATTGAAGCAGCAAGTCTATCCGTAAGTTCAACAGGAAGTGTATATCTCAATAACTTAGGCTTCAATAGTGGCTCAAGTATTTCACCTCTAACAGTTAGCAGTGCTACGGTTGGAAACAATGCTTCGTTTAGTCTAGCTTCAGTCTCGGCGGTGACATTAACATCGACGCTCGCCACTGCTCAAACGATCAATATTTCGAGCAATGCTGGAATAACTCTCAACGGAAGCACCTTGGGCAGCACCGCTTCGACTACGGCAATAACCTTGCAGAGTAGTGGTGCCGGCAATATTACAGGAGCCAGCACCATTTCAGTGGGAACCGGAGCTGGCGATGCAATCGCCATAACTACAAGCACAGGTAGTTTGGGCACATCGACTGCGCCACTTAAAGTTAATACTGGCAACCTGAATCTATCGACGCAATCGGGCTTGATAAATATTTCCGATTTGAGTAATACGTCTGGTACTGTCACCGTATCGGGACTTAGTTCGTCAGGTAGCCCCGTGTCGCTTTCGACAATTGGCACCACGGTTATTAACGGTGGTATTTCGACTTCGAACCTAACACTCAAACAGACAGCCGCAAGTAGCGGTAACGGTGGTTATACAATTGACGGCTCTGTTACTGCTTACAACTCCATTGCGATCACCACGACGACAGGAAGCGATATCTTTAATGATTTGAATTCAATTTCTGGTGTCTCGATTACCCAGTCTGGAACTACTGGCAGTGTGGTAGTCGGAACCTCTACTGCGGGCGAATCTGGTGGAAACACTTTCTTTAACGTCACAACTCCTGGCAGTATCAGTACCGTTAATCGCATCGTGTCGAACTCCGTTTCACTAAAGGCCGGAGGGACTATCTCGATTGGAAATAGGGTGGCCGCTGTCTCGAGTACCGCTAATATTAATGCCACCGACGGTATAAGCTCTACGGCTTCAGCCAATAGCACAATTACTGGACCCGTAGTATCTCTGACGAGCGGCGCTAGCGGACAGTTGGGAAGTCTCACCACACCGCTAAATGTGGCAGCAGGAAGTCTCTCTGTTAATACCTCAGCCAATGCATTCTTAAATAATCAAGGCTTTGGTACAAGTCCTATAACGGTTACTGCGGCAAGTACGAGCAAAAACGAGTTTAGCCTGTCCTCAAATAACTCCGTTGTCTTAATGCCCACGCTCTCAGGTGCAAGCAATATCGCAATCAATACCAGTGCTGGAAATGGCGGTATCACTTTAAGTGGAACTAGCCTTGGTGGCAGCAATGCTCAGCTTATAACTCTCACTACAGGTAGTGGCACGATTTCCGGAGCGGCTACAATTCAGACAGCGGCGAACGGTTTGCTTACACTCTCGAGTGGCTCTGGCAATATTGGAACCGCTGTGGCACCATTGAAGGTCAGCACCACTCAACTTAGCTTCGCGCCTACCGGTGCTGCTACGCAAATATCAGGCTTAATTGACGTCGATAATACATCCGCATCAACTGCTACTGTGAGCAATCTGAGCAGCAGCGCGGCTGTGACGTATATTTCGTCATCAAGCACAATTTTTGGTGGCTCGCCGATCTCAGGCAGCGCAGTTACCCTGAAACTCGGCGGCGGCTCAGTTGTATTCAACAGTGTTGGCATCAATGCTGGAACCGGTGTTGTCACCATATCTTCCGCAGTTGCTAGCACCCCGATCAATATTGCTGGCGGTACTACGGGCTTGCAAATCAGCAGCCAGGAGTTGAACAACGAAATTACTGCAGGCACCCTAATAATCGGTTCGAGCACATCGACCGGGGGCATCAATATCAACTCGGCTTTGACATTGAATCCGACTAATCCTTATACATTGCAGCTGACACAGGGCGCCGGTTCGTTCACTGCGGTGACTGGCAATGCAATTACACTCAACAATGGCAATCTCGCTGTTGTGATGAACTCCGGAAGTATAAAGGTGGGTAGCATCAGCGACCCCACAGGTGCTGTATCGTTGCAAACCAACGGGACAATTACCCTGCCGGAGAGTGGCGGCTTTATCTCCAATACTTCGTTCCCTACGGCACATAGCATTAGTGTCCTGGCTGGCTCTGGCACGATCGCTGGTCTGCCCGCCTCCTCAACTACTTTGACTGTGACCCCACAGCAAGACGGTGCTGGGAATGGTGGAAGCGTTTACTTAAGCGGGTCCAACCTATCTAATGTTAATTGGGTTCTCAACGCAGATGGAACTGGAACTGGCAATGGTGGCACTGCATCATTTGTGAGAACAGCTACTACAGCTTTTGCTCCTACTACCAGCAATCTGCAACTCAACATTGGCGGAATTAACGCTGGTACTGCGGTCATCAGCAATGGTGGCAACTTGAGTTATAGCCAGAGTGCCTTAAATCAGTCTATAAATACTGGAGGTTTCACGGGTAATGGGCCGGGTATCGTTCTTACAGCTGGTAACACCGGCACAGGTACGCTGAATATCACTGGAGCTATTTCCGCCAATGCTGCTGGATCCAGCAGTAACGGAGGAAGCATCAGTCTAAACTCTAACAGCGCTACACCTTTGACCTTGGGACAGGGAACGGTCAGCAGCAACATCATCAGCAGCGCGACTGTCCAGGGTAACGGTAGCGGCAGCAATGGCCCGATTACTTTGACTAATCGCGGTGGTGGCATTGATGAAAATCTCGACTACAGTGGGGCTGTTAACAACGTAGGCAGTATGGTCTTGAGCACTGCCGGTGCCGCCAGTGGCAGTATAAGTATCTTCCAACCGATTGGAAGCTCGACGACCACTTCGATTTCAGTGGTTGCTGGGGGCTCTGGCTCAATTAGCTCGGCCAAAGCGATTACTGCAAACAACGTCAGTCTCCAGAGCGGCAGCGGGGCCATTGGAACCGGTGGTAACAATTCAGTGGCTGTACCTGTCTCGACATCAACGTTGACGGTAAATACAAGCGGCTCTGTGTTTGTTGCAAACAGCAACACCGGCACTTCGTTAACTCTTGGAGGCTCGTCCGGAAGTTCGGTGACTGTGACAAATCAAAGTGGCGGCATTACCACCAATGGTACTATCAGCTCCGTTACTGGAGTGACTCTCAGTTCCCTCAGCAACAACGGCAGCATTCTGATTAACGGAAATATCGTTGCGTCAGGTTCAACAGCAACAACTTCACTAACGGCTTCAGGAACAGGCACTATCAGTGATGCCAATCTAACTGGTACCGATTACATTCAAGCCAAGACGCTATTCTTGAGCACTAGTTCAGGAAGTTCGATTGGTAGCGGTACCCTGGCGAAGAACTCCCTTAGAGTAGAAGCAGATTCGATCACCGCCAATGCTAGCGGATTGATAAACATCAACAACCTTGGTTTGAATAATGGTGCTCTGTTGTTTAGTCAGCCGAGCAATAATTCGACTCCGTCTCCATTTATATTGCAGTCTGCTACTTCAGTAACGCTCGCCTCAAGCTTGGGCTCGGCGACTACCATCAATGTCACCACCGGAGCTGGCAGTATCAATTTCACCGCTGGAACTCTTGGTGGAAGCGGTACCGGTGAAATAGCGCTAACTGCCCCTGGTGGCATCAGCGGAAGCGGCACGCTCACTGCTAATCTCATCGCGCTTAACAGCACGACTGGAGCGATGGGCTCAGCCAGTTCCGCGCTTAAAGTCTCTACAGGCAATCTCACGGCTCAGAGCACTAGTGGTCTGATCAATATCGCAGCCACCAGCACGGGCACTAACAACACAATTCAGGTTGGCGGACTAAATACCAATGGTGTCCTAACATTCTCCTCTACCGGGGCATTTGGTGCGACTAACGCTACCACCTTCAGCGGCGATGTCAGTGGCAGCGCTGTGACGCTGAAACTAGCTGGAGATGCGACTATAAACGGATCCGTTAGTTCGTCCGGCGCAGTTTCAATTACACAATCTGTCGCTACACAAAACCTGGTGCTCGCTGGTGGCATGACGGCTGGCACAACAGTAAATGTAAGCGCAGCTGGAACTGGTATCACTGCCTCAAGAATCACAGCGGGCACTTCGGTGACCCTCGTGAATACAGGATCTAATGGTTCGATCATTCTCGGCAGCAGCGTTACTGCTAGCAATGCTGCTGCAGGAGCTGTCACTCTGACTACGACTGGAACCGGCACCCTTACTGATTCGGTACATGCAGGTACTAATTCCATTTCAGCGAAATCTGTTACTCTCAACGGAGCGGGTATCGGTAGCAGCCTAACCCCGGTTCGAATTGCAACTTCTACATTGTCTGACAATGCTACCGGCGGTAATTTTATAGATAATCTTGGCTTTAGCTCGAGCACAGGCTTGAGCCCGCTGACAATAAACAGCGCCGCTTCCGCATCAAACTTCAACCTCCAATCGGCAACGGCAGTGACTGTAGTTCCAACTTTAGCTGCGGCTACAACAATCAGCATTGATAGCAGCTCTGGCAGCGGTGGACTGGCGCTAAACGGCGCCACCCTTGGTGGCGCTGGTACTACAAATATCAACCTGACAACAGGCGCAGGTAATGTCACAGGAAATGCAGTGTTGACTGCGAACTCTGTTCAATTAACAAGCGGTGCCGGCAGCTTCGGCGCAGGGACAACAGCTCTCAAGCTCAATACCGCAAGTGTAGGTGCTACTTCGCAATCAGGCGCCATCAACTTAAATGACAAGGCTGCGACGGCAACTGTCACCGGTCTCACTACTACAGCTGCGGTAACTCTCGTTTCTACTGGTACTACAAACTTTACTGGTAATCTGAGTGGAAGCTCGGTCGCTCTGACGGTGCTCGGCGCAACTTCCGTGTCTGGCAGCATCACCGCGACCATTGGTGCTGTCTCATTGACTGAAACAGGCACAAGCACCGGCGCGACGACGTTAGGCAGCGTCTCGGCTGGTACAGCCATCAATCTAAACACCGTAGGATCGACGACCATCGCAAATAATGCAACTCTGTCGGCTAATCTGCTTGCCACGCCGAATGTAAACGGAACGATCACAGTTTCGGAAAACACCGGCACATTGACGACGGGTGCGTCGGATAATTTTGTCGCTAATGGCAGCACTGGTGGCGGTATCACGTTGTTGGAAAAACAAACCAGCGGCACGATCATCATCGGCACTGGCGATACCTTCAGCACCGTGCTCACAGCGAAGAGCACTACTGCTACGACCTTCCCTCTACCAGGACAGATATCGGTTGCGATTGGCTCCGTACCGACTAAGCCGGGTAAAGGAACGACTCCGTCTAACGTGACGCTGTTCCCGTCGACGGGAACCGGCATCTTCTTCGGAACAGGAAATAATACGATTACGGGAGATAGCCCGAATAACAATCTATTTGTAATTGGAAACTCCGCAATCGTATTTAACGGTCCTACGGCTCAGTCGATCACCCTCGGTGGTGGCACTACCTTCAGTGCTGACCCGCCGCTGGCATCTTCCGCGAGCACAGCGCCGGCACTGCGTGCGACCGATCTCGCCGTCGCTGGTCTTGCCTCAGTCGGTTCTGTAGCAGTCGGTTCTGCTGGCGCTTCGAATCAATTGTTCTTAGCACCAGCGGCTAGCTCCGCGACTGCAATGAATCAAGTCAATGCATCAGCTAATACGGTGCAGTCGAATAGCATTAACACGTCAGGGCTGACCTTCGTAAATCCAGCGTCGATGACAAGCACTCAATTTAGCACCGCCGGTATCACTGGAGGTGCAAGTGCGGCATCATTCGCTGGTAGCGTAGCCAATCTTGGTACATCGACTTACGCTGCAACGGCGACAAGTTCGGTAAGCGCTTCAGCTGGCGGCTCTGCCGCGGCGATGTCGTTCAAACCGTTACAAGGTCAAGTAAGCGAAATCGGCTCCGAACTAGAAGCAGAAGTCTCCACGGATCGCGATCTCGGTATTAATGCCAGTTTCGCGTCCAGACTGACGAAGCAGCTCAGCAACGAAGGCAGCAACAGAGTTGTTTCCATGAATAGTGGTGCTGTTATCTTCGCTCCATCGAAAGATACAACAGTCGTTACACCATTTGGCAATGTCGACATTGATGCCAAATCAATGGTGCTCGTAGTCACAAATCAACATGGCATGTCCGTATACAACCTGGATGATGAGCACAGCAATGCCGTTCGCATTCACGCCGGACAACGCACGCTGACGATCGGACCGAGCCGCCAGGCTGTACTCACACACAAAGATGTTCGTGACTTTGAGTTGGTAAATCCTGTTGAGTCGATTGGTTATCGTAACCTCTCCAGCTATGAGCTTGGTGGCAACATGCGAGTATTCAATTCTGAATTCTCAATTCCATCGGCGATTGCTGCGCTCAAGCCTCTGAAGCACATCGTCGCTTCGAAACGTCCCGAAGCTATGCGTCTCTCAAGCCATTTGCTTAAGACGGCCGCGGCAATGATGCAACTCAAGGCGCAATTTGGACCGTACCAGCAAGTGCCACATCCACGAATGGCAGCCTATTTGCCGGAATAGAGAGCACTATCGACCTAGCATTGCTGCGACTTGCTCGCCGCGTTAGTGCGAGTTGCTCGCCACAATTTGTGCGAACCGTTTCCCACAATAGTTAAGCGTTATGCATGCTCATTGTAGCCTGGGTGGTGTTACAGCCGTTGGGGGATATTTGAGTTTGAATAGTCGAAATCGAATACTGGTAGATTGTCTAGCTAGCTCTCCGGCTTCTTCTTGCCCTCGTTTTCACCCAGTTTACGCCGAGCTCTTCTCTGTTTTCTTGCTTCTTTTTCGGCAAGCTCCTCTTCCTTAAGCGTCTGCTGCGTTTCATCCATCAGCTGTCTTCGCTCTTCGTCTGCCGCTCTATTTTCGGCTAACTGTATAGCCTCTGACACTCGATCTTTCTGTTCTCGCGAATCGGCAATTTGTTCTTGTTGTGAAAGGCTGTTCTCTTTGGACTCGGAAAGCTCCAGTAACAAGGCCACTAAGCTCTGCCGCAGCTCAGCTACCCTGTTCTCCATATTTTGTGACCATTCATTGACTTCCAGAGCTTCCCGCAGATGCTGAATCTCTTCACGCCGTTTATGAATATTAACCCTGGCGGATAGCGTTTTCTTCCTTGCTTCGGCTGTAAGACAGCGCTCGATGTCGCGCCGCATCTCAGCATCAGGATCTCTACTGACGGCGTATTCATGCTGATCCAGGTACATCCAGGCGCCAAATATCCTACAGGCAGCAACTATGCTCTGATGCATTGAGCGCGTCAGCGGCGTATCTTGGGTACAGTAGCAGATAACGGGAGTGTCAGCATTTTCTGGAATCTTATGGACCTTAGGAAGCAGCTCGAACATTCTTGATTCGTTGAAATGGACACCAATCATGATGAGGTCGAATGTTTGTTCCTTAAGTTTCGCCAGGGCTTCTGACACCGTGCTTACAACAATAAATTTATGCCGCCGTCCTAAGATGCGTTGCAGATTGGCATCATCATTAGGCGCACCAGCGATTAAAATACGAGTTAGTTCGGTTTCTTGCTCCTTCCAGAGCGCTGATCCTTTGCTAGGCGCAGAACTTACTAATTTTTGTAGTTCATCTGGAATTCTGTCGGGTGGCAGAACGAAATCAACACAGCCTGAAGCCTGGGCATGGCGAGACATGTCCTCTACTTCGGCAGAGCTGTCCTGAGCAAAAATTGTTCCTCCCGCTGCCTTGATGCGCTTGCATCCTTCAGTACCGTCGCCATGATACCCAGAGAGGATAATGCCGATCGCACGTGTCCCCATAGCCTCTGCTAAAGAAGTGAAAAACAAATCTATCTGGTTCCTCCCGGTGCGAGGGGAGACGACTTTGAAGGTATAGCTCTCCATTAGAAGATCCGAGTTCGGAGAACTCACGTAGACGTGATTCGCCCGGATCGGCATCCCGGTGGAAGCCACCCTTACTGTCATTCTCGTATGCTTCGCCAGAATGTTAGCTAACTGACTATTGGCGGCGGGCAAAATATGAGAAACAATGACAAAGGCCATGCCGGTATTAGACGGCATGGCGTCCAAGAGCGTCTTATATGCGTTAAGACCTCCGGCTGAGCCGCCAATGCCGACAATGAAGCTAGGATAAAGGCTTGCCATTCCTCGTCATCCGATACTTTCCTTTTGACTCATTTTTCGTCTGGCAGAACTACCTTTCCCAGCCTTCTTTTTCTGCTTGGAGTCCATGGCATCCATTGGTACCAAGTCAATTCCATCATCGCTCAAAATCAATTGGTGGACGTCACTGGAGTGGCCCATGCCGCGTGACTTAACAATATAAAGTCCACGAATGCGTCTTTTGGTTGCTTCTTCTTCTAATTCTCTGACCACGATCCAGGTGTCAATTAGAGACGAGACGCCGACTTCGCCATGAGCTTGATTCTTCTCGCTTGAAGAAACAAGACTTGTAAAAAAACCGGTTATGCCCTTGGATTTCAAAAGATCGATCATGCGAGTAACCATTGATTGAATTTCACGCTGGCTCCCCTCTCCAATGAGGCTCGTCAGCGGATCTAAGACAACAGAACTTGGCTTGAAATCTTCAATTAACTTGTATAAATCAAGCAAATGCAGCTCTAAACCAAATAAAGAAGGTCTAGTAGACACAATCTTCAGAAGTCCCTTGTCTAGCAATGGCTTAAAATCAATACCTATGGAACTCATATTTTGAACGAGTTGCCCTGATGACTCTTCGTAAGACAAGAAAAGACAACGTTCTCCTCGCTTGCATCGTTCTACCGCGAACGCAGCCGCGAGGCTTGTTTTTCCGGTACCTGCGGTGCCTGAGATGAGCACCGTGCTGCCTTTGGTATAACCTCCGCCCTGGAACATTTTATCTAACGGTGGAATTCCGGTCGAAACTCTCTTGGCTGTGCCTGGTTGACCGAGTCCCGCAGAAGTGATCGGAATTACTGAAAGTCCCGTTTCTGCATCAATTAGGAAGGGATATTCGTTTGTGCCATGATTAGAACCACGATACTTAATTACACGAATTCTACGGATGGAAACCTGCTCACTGACTCGGTTATCCAGGAAAATAATGCAATCAGTAATAAACTCCTCCAGTCCATGACGAGTATAAGAGGCTTGTCCCGGCTCTCCGGTAATGATTGCCGTAACGTGTTTTTCCTTAAGCCAGCGGAAAAGTCTTTTTATTTCTACGCGAAGAATGCCGACATCTGTGATTCCTGCAAAGAGAGATTCGATAGAATCCAACACAACGCGTTGGGCGCCAATGGAATCAATGCCATGTTCCAAACGAATGAGCAGTCCTTCAAGGTTAAAGTCGCTCTCTAGAATATCCTTGCGCTCCAAAACTACATGTTCAAGCAGAATCTTCTTTTGTTTAACAAGCCCTTTTAAATCCAGGTTAAGGGAATCCACGTCTTTATAAAGCTCTTCTTCAGTCTCTTCAAAGGACATGAATAGGCCTGGCTCGTCGTAATTGCTCGCACCCTTGATGAGAAAATCAAGTCCCAAAATGGTCTTTCCGGAGCCGGCACCGCCACAGATTAAAGTGGTTCCATTTTTCGGAAGCCCGCCTTCTGTTATTTGATCAAAGCCTTTGATACCGGTCAGGCACTTATGCAATTGAGTACGATCGGGCTTTGTCTTCTTGGGAATTTTAGGCATACAACAATCCTTGCTCCAAAATGGCGTCGCCGCCTGCATCGAGGACGCTCTGCAGCTCCTTCGCGCAATGTCTGCCAGCCAGTAGGATAATTGGCGTGTTCCCTGTGGTTACCACCTCGTTACCTACAACAAGGTGCTCACGGCAAGTAATGCTCAATTCCTGAGATCATCATAGGCTCTTTTCGAAATCACAAACGCATACTTTGATCTGAAGGCTGCTGTAATAGCGCTATAATCGAGCCTAAACTTGACTGGCAGGATAGTTAATGATATCCGAATTATTGAGAAATAAAAATCTGCTCCTCTTCATACCTGTATTAGACGGCATGGCATCCAAGAGGGCCTTATAGGCTCTGAGTCCCCTGCTGCACAACCAATGCCGACAATGAGATTAGGACGAAATCGTCGACGAACGTGAAGATCAGGTGAGTCCTTAGTTCTGCGATAAGAACGCAGAGAGCCTTGAATGAGGTACTTTCTGGTACGACTCTAAGCCGGCTTTCAGTTGCACCATAGCTGCGGCTGTTTTCAGCAGGTGTGCGGAAATTCGCCTGGCTTCCGGATGCTTCGATGAAACAATGCTCTTAAGCGGTTTTATTGTGCTTATGGCAGAGAGCATCGAGAATTCGGAATTGAATGCTCGAAGATTCGCACCAATTTCAAAATCAGTTACGCGGCGGTATGCCATTGTTTCCAGCGGATTAACCTGCTCGAAAGCGGTGTTCTGTTTGCTTGTAATCACCGCTTGATTGCTCGGGCTAAGAGTCAAAGTTCGACCACCTGCATGAACTCTCACTGCATCGCGGTGTTGGTCGTCTAGATTGTAGACAGCGATGCCGTGCTTGGATGCGATCAACAACACGATTGATTTCGCATCGATGTCCACATTGCCAAATGGCGTTTTTACCGTGGTATTTACAAGCGGTGCAAAGAGCACTGTGCCGTCGCGAAGCTCGACAACTTTGCTCTTGCCGTTGCCGATCAATGACGGAACCGGCAAACATGCAGTGGCTTTGATTCCCAAATCTCTATCGCTTGCAATAACTGCATCGATCTCTCCTGACTGTAATTCGGAGGACTCAAATTCACTTACCTGACCCGAGAGTGGTGACCAATGGGAGTTTGAGAAGATGTTGCTTGATTGTGTTGAGCTATAAGCAGGCGGGACGCCTGCGCTTCCGGGGGTGGCACCGGTGTTCACGGCGTTGATGTTGGTCGATTGGTGTATTGAGTTGACGCTGGTCGATTGCAATGCTGAATTAACGCTGAGGATGTTTAATTGCAAATCTGAATTGGCGTTGGCTATGGACGAACTGAAATTGTCAGAATGTATGCTGGCGTTGCTGACTTGCACGCCAGAGCTTGGCGCCTCCACCGAGGCATTGCTAGTTCTTGCTGCGGTGATGTTGCTCACCTGCGAAGAACTGATACTGGATAAAGATGGCGAAGCTGCGGGTGGATCAGCTACGAAATTGCTAGGACCAGAAATCGAAATGGGAGCATTTGTTCCCGGAGCAAAAACGATAGCCGAGTTACCCACAACTATCATGTTGCTGCTGTTTGGTGCGCCCGATACGCTGACGGACGGGCTGCCATAATAGACTTTGTTGGCAGGATTATTACCATCGATTTCGTTTACAGCCGATGGTTTTGAGCTGCCAGCTACCGGCTTAGTTGGAATGCTGCCTACAACCAGGCTGATTTGACCGGGAAGTGGGAAAGCCGTAGTTGTTAAGCTCTTAGCTGTCAAAAGCGTATTGAAACTGCTGCCGGAACCAACAGTAATTCCTTGAGCAGATGGTGGGTTAGCTAGGTTCGCCTTCTCGAGCAACGTGATACTGCCGGCAGTGTTTCCATTGGCCTGGAATGAGTCTGCACCGCCGACGGTCAACAGCCCCGTTGACTCAGAGACTGTGATGGCACCATTTGCGCTCGGGCTTGCTGCCGGATTGGCACTGACACTAACGTTTGGTCCAAATGTAGTAGCTCCGACTGTATTCAGAGTGACTGTTGTTCCGGCTGAGATCAATGGCGAATTCAATGTGCTTGAACCCGTGCCTGTTTCGTTCAGCATTAGTGCACCTGTTGTGGCAATAATGTTACCGTTGAACTGTGCGGTGCCACCAGATCCAATAAATGTATTCAGCGTAACAGAACTACCGGAGACTGGCCCTGAGAAAGTAACTGCTGTCGCAGACGGCGAGGCGAATGTTAGAGCCCCGCCTGTGCTTAACGAATTGACGGTGACAGCAGCTTTGAGAGTATCGCTGATATTCATCGGACCGGAAACTGAGCTGGCCGTGATGCTGGCGGTGCTGACTTTGAGGGGAGCTGATGTTCCGATGCTACCAGCCGCACTTGTGATAACAACTGTCGCACCAGTGATGGTTGTGCTTGCAGCCGTGATGTTTCCGGCTCCAGAAATTAATTGCACAGCGGAATTGCTGCTGCCCAGCGTAGCTCCGCTTAACGTGATTCCCCCCGCGCCGCTGCTCGTATCGATAACTATCGACGTGGCACCAGGCAGCGTTGGTGTGAATGTAACTGCAGCAGCTGATTGTAGCGAGAATGTACTAGTGGAGTTTGCACTCGTAACTGAAAGAGCTGCGACCCCAGTTCCAGGGTTGAAACCGAGGTTGTCCAGGAAGGTTAGCCCGGCTGTATTGGCGGCAAGAGATGTTGTGTCCACTCTAAGTGGCGTAGCTGCAATACCTATGCTGCCATTTTTAAGCGTGACGGTCTTGGACTGAATGACATCGCTACCAGCGTGGATGACGTCCGTAATGCTGCCGGTCGTGCCTGCAGTCAGGCTAACCGAGCCAGTGCCGGCATTGGAAGCAACTACGTTACCGGTCAGGCTAATTGAACCAGGTGTAGTCATGCTGACACTACTTACACCAGCAACCGTTCCGTTTGTGCTGATATTGCCGGCAGTGTTTATGGTAACTGAGGTGTTTGCTTCAACGTTGCCATTTATAGAAGTTGGATTTGCTATTGCCCCGGTTTGTGACAGTGTCACAGAACCAGTTGTCGCTGTGATGTTGCCGTTTAGCGCAGTATTGCCACCAGTGTTGAGAATTACAGTGCTGCCCGATACATTGCCATTAATTGTAGTCGATGAAGCCAGGGTCGAAGCAAAAGTCAGTGCTCCGCTAGTGCCGAGTGAACTTACTACTACGGCACCACTGCTGGCATCATTTACGTTAACGACACCGGATGTAGAGTTTGCTGACAAATTGTTTGCCGTTATAGCTAAGGCTGATGCAGCTGCGCCGATGCTTCCTGTGCTGCTCTGTAAAGCTACGGTGGCGCCGATTATTGAGGAGCTTTTGCCTTCCGATATATTTCCCGTGGCTGTGGTCAACGATACTGTGTTTGTTGCATTCAAGACGCTGTTGGCATTTAACGCAATTCCACCAGAACCGCTGCTGGTATTAATCGATACGGAGGAGCCAAGCACAGATGAAGCCGCAATCGTGACTGCCGTAGCTGATTGAAGGGTAAACGGATTAGAGTTTGATGTATTAGCTTGGGACAATGTCAATGCTGCACCGGACAAACCAAGATTGTTTATGTTTGCAAGTCCTGTGCTCCTGCTCGAAAGATTTGAAGTCTCTATGCGAAGTGCCGTAGAGTTTGTGCCGATCTGACCGGTAGAACCTGTAGCTGAAGCTAGTATTATAGTCTTGGCTTGGATGGCATCAGTGCCTGCCGGGTTGAAGTCAGTTATTGAACCAGTACCGGTCGAAGCAAGAGTGACGGAACCAGTAGCAGCTGTTGCGATCACATTGCCGTTCAAGCTAATGCTGGCGTTGGTACCTGTGGAACTCAATCCAACTGAGCCGGCTTTGAGCACGCCGTTGCTTGCAATGCTGTTATTGGCATTTATTGTTAGTGTAGTTCCAGCGCTAGATGGACCAACGTTAAGCGTACCTGCTCCATTGGTGAATATAAGAACCGAGCCCGTACCAGCCGTGTTGGCCGATAAGTTGCTGGCAGCGATATCGTTGCTACCTGTTTGTCCAAGCCCAACGATAGTTCCTGTGCCGCTTGTAAGGTTGACAGTTGTTGCTGTGATTGGAGCGTGCCAAGTTACGCTACCGGATCCACCTGCAATCAAATTGATGGAATTCGTGTTTGCATCACCAAGTGCCGGTGTAACGCTGATGGTTCCCGCTAAAGATCCCGCGCTGCTCAAAGTCAAGCTGCCCACAGGATTAGTGCTGGCAGCAGTGAAGCCTGCCGAGTCGTTTATGCCACCACCCCGGTTTGTTATGACAATGGTGCCGTTATTGCTGCTGCCGGCACCAGCCGTGACGAGGAACTTACCGTCCGAAACAGAGAACGCTGTGGAGCTATTGGAGTTCAGTGTGATGCTGCCACCAGAGCCCAGACCGGAGCCAGAAGCATTTATGGAACTAACAGTTAGAGTTCCGCTAGCGCTGCTGCCAGCGGACAATACATAGGTGGCACCATTGCCGGTGCCGGCTGAGCCGCCGCCTGTCGCATTAGCTGTAATTCCTGTGCCTGAGTAGCTGAAGTTGCCACCAGTGCCTATGATCACCTCACCGGCATTGGCACCGCTTGCATTGATTGTCAGATTAGACGCGGTGTAAGCGGCTGTTGCTGTATTGATAAAAGATGCAATTCCGCCGTTGCCTGTACTGCCGCCACCACTTACATTAATGTTGAAGTTAGTAGTTGCCAAATTGGAGCCACTGATGAAGACGTTGCCGCCGTTTAGCGTTCCGCTGGCTTGATTGGGCGCAAGAGTAATCGTGCCAGAAGGCAGTCCATTAATTTTGCCGGTACCAGCCAGAAGACCGATGCCATACCAACCGGTTGGCAGAGGGCTAGAACCGGAAAGAGTGATACTGCTCGCCGCACCATTGGTTTGCAGTGAAACAGCTCCTGCTGTGCCTGTATCAATGATATTTCCGACTTTGATATTTCCCGACGTCAACGTTACAGCCAAATTGCCACCATTTTGTAGCGTGATTGTCCCGGCTGTTGATGAAAATGTTCCGGCTCCCTGCTCGAATTGCAGATTGAAGCCCTTGTTTGTAGTCGTGGGACTAAGTGTCAATGCCGAATTGACGGTGATGCCACCGGTTGACGTACTTGACCCGATTTGCAGGCTGCCGCCACTGAAATCGTTATTCAATTGCGTGCTCGTGAGATTGAATCCAGTCGCAACGGCACTGCCGATCGTGATGGGAACGCTTGCCGTATTCGGAGCCAGAGTAATCGTTCCGTTCGCGCTGGCGTTGATTAAGTTTGCTATGGTGAAATTAGTACCACCTGGTCTGAGAGTTACGGAGCTGCCATTGATCGCTCCGCCCGAGTTGAACGTGGTCGGTCCTGCTGTGGCGATGCTTATTGAGCCCTGGCTAGTTAGTCCCACAACCTTTGTAGTTCCAGTTGCAGTATCGTTTATATTTATTAGCCCTGAAGTCGTGTTTGTACTCAGGTTTGTTGTATTCACCTTCAAGGCGGTGGCAGCACTGCCAAAGTTGCCAGAGGTGCTTATAAGCGATGCGTTGCCAGTCGATTTTATGGTTATGGTGGCGGCTCCAGTGATGCTGCCACTTGCTGTCTGCAAGCTAATCGAGCCTGTCGAAGTTGCGCTTCCCAGCGTTGCGCCGTTCAAGATAATGTTGCCGGTGCCAATGCCACCATTACTCGTATCGATGTCTATTGCTGAAGCCGTTGAAATCGGCGAATTTACAAGCACTGACGTAGCCGATTGCAGGTTGAATGAGTTCTGGCTGTTTGAGCTTGCTGCTGTAATTGTGATCGGCAGGGCTCCTGTACCGGGGTTGTATCCGAGGTTATTAATGAACACAGTCCCCGTGGAATTCGCCGCCAGGTTCGCCGCCTCTACGCTCAGTGGTGCAGAGCTGTTACCGATCGAGGAAGTCAGCACGTTGAACGTTGCTGTTGCAAGTGTCACGGTTCTGGCCTGGATGGAACTGGAACCATTGTCTATAATGACACCCGCGTTGCCGCTTGCCGTCAGAGAAACCGACCCGTTCGTTGTGTTAGTTGCGATGATGTTGCCGTTGACATCAATACTTCCAGTGGTGGCATTCGTGTTCCTTAGCACTACGGATGACCCGGCAGTGATGCCGTGTGTCATAATCGATCCCAATCCTGAGCTTGTTATACTGAATGTAGTGCCAGCGCTCGATGGTCCGAGGGTTAGATTGCTACCGCCTGTTTGATTCAAGGATACAGATCCGGCAACGGCGTTGACTTGAGCTAGTGCGGTTGCTCCGGCATCAGTCAATATAACTGATGTGCCGGCGCTGATGGCGTTGCTTGTAGAAATACCGCCTGCGCTGCTCTTGATCGTTACGGCACTGCCGCTGATGCTGTTGTTGAGTTGCAGTGCTCCTGCGCTACTAAGCGTAACGCTTGAACTTGAAGTCAACCCGCTAACTTGGATGGTATTGCTGCTGCTGTCGTTAATATTGATCAGTCCGGATGTTGTTGTCGCGGACAGATTGCCTGTAGTGACTTGAAGCGGGCTGGTGGCGGTA
>Ga0182030_10008022_pt1 | contig 21943 bp, 23 predicted proteins | sample 812S3MmetaG_FD_121299 | JGI IMG/M metagenome (GOLD analysis project Ga0182030, IMG submission 121299) | Permafrost microbial communities from Stordalen Mire, Sweden - 812S3M metaG (Illumina Assembly) | ecosystem: Environmental > Terrestrial > Soil > Wetlands > Permafrost | place: Sweden... | reverse complement strand
GCCTGCATCCGTTCGCGAGGAGGTGGAGGCGGCCGGCTTCGTACTGGACGCGGAAAGCGCCATGCTCGCGAACAAGGACGATCCGCACTCGATCAAGGTGTTCGATCCCTCGATCAAGGGCGAGACCGATCGCTTCGCCTATCGGTTTGTGAAGCCCTGACAGGTCCCGGCGCTGACTTCATGTCGGCCTCCCCAACGAGCCATGACTGCGACGGAGTAGTCTGTAGGGCGGATTGGAGCCGCAGGCGTAATCCGCCGTCGTGACGTTGAAGAGGCGGGTTACGGCTTCGCCTACAACCCGCCCTACGCGCTGCAGTTGCTCGGCTCTCCACCGGCTCGTGTGCACTGTTCCGCAAGCTCCCGCGGTTCGATGCATCTCATCGCTTGAAGCAGTGCTCGCGGTGCCATTCCAAGAAATGCGGATGCGGACGATCTGACATGCGTCGCGGCGCAAGCGCACGACCGTATTTATTGATTATCGATCGCACACCGTCCGGGTCGTTTGTCTGTCGAGAGATCAATATCTCCAGGTCGTCAGTCAAACTAATAAGACCACGATCAAACATCCAATGTGCCGTACCCGAAAGGGCGATACCGTTACTGACGATATCCGGCCCGCTCGCTTCGACTGGCCGAATGTGCGCCGCCGCGACTTAAACCCGCCCGCTTCCATTGATGAGCTTCAAACCGGTGATAGCGCAGCGCTCATCATAGGCGCGCAGGACAATACGACGAAAGATGCGATCTCGTAAAACCCTCGATACCGTGACGGTGGTCCGGTCACGCTGCTGGTCGAATTGAAAAGGTGTCTGCTGCTGGCTAAAGCCAAACAATGCCTCGTCGCCGTCGCGCCGAGGCAACAAGGGCGCCTTCTCCTCGAAACCGAGTTCAATTATTGCCTTGAAATCGGCCGACGAGATTGGACGGACCGCAGATTGAGCGCGACCGGAAATCCGTCGCGGCTTGCGAGCGGATGATCTTCCGGCAGGGCGACGACGACCCGTTCGCTCCACACCGAGAGCGACTTGTCATCCCGACCGAGGTGGTTCTCGGCCACAAAGGCAACATCGATGGCTGAACTCGCGACGTCGGAGATCAAGTGACCGCTCGATCCATCGACAAGCTGCATCTCCACTTCGGGAAAGCGGAGTCGATGATCGACGAGCGTTGCCCGCAGATTGCCCGCCGAAAGTGAGGAATGTACGCCGATCGTCAACCGGCCACTCTCACCGCGAGACCGCGTTTTAAGGCGAGCGGTGATGGCTTCCGTTTCCTCGACGATACGCCGGGCAGCGTCGAGGAATTCTTGCCCGACGACCGTTGGCCGAGTGCCGCCATTCGTTCGTTCGAAGAGCGTCGCCCCTAGTTGAAACTCAAGATCACGTAGGCAGCGGCTTAGCGTCGATTGTCGAATCTCCAGCTCTTCGGCCGCTTGGCGAAGGCTTCGATGTTGGGCTGCCACAATGGCCCATCGTAGATCTCGAAGCTCGACACTCACAACTCAGCTCTCGGCCCGTGGACGGAGCGGTTTTGAGATGAATACGTGGCCGCCACCGGGCTTGTTCGCCAGCTGCGCTTTGCAGCCCATCCGGCTCGCTTCAAAGGCGCCGTATCGCAGACAGCGACCCTTCCCGTCGCTGTCTGGATCAACCCACCTCAAAGAAGACCGCATCGCCGACATCACATCCCATTGACTCGTTTCCCCGCGCTACGATATGTAGACACGTATCGATCTATCGGTCAAAGGGTTCGCGACCAAGGAGACTACAATCATGAAACTCTACTATATGCCGGGCGCCTGCTCGCTTTCCCCCCATATCGCTCTTCTCGAATTAGGCCTCGACCACGCCCTGGAAAAAGTCGACCGGGGCACCAAGAAGACCGAGACCGGCCTGGATTTCCTGTCCATCAACCCCAAGGGCTACGTGCCTGCGCTTGAAGTCGAGCCGGGCCAGGTGCTGACCGAGGGCGTCGCGATTTCGCAGTATCTGGCCAACAAGAAAGGCGAGTCCGCCGTCTTTCCTAAGTTCGGCTCACTGGATTACTTCCGGGCCGTGGAGTGGCTGGTATTCATCAGCAGCGAGATTTACGAAGGATTCATGAGAGTTCTCCCCGGTCCTAATCCCGCGGCCCTGGAGAAATTGCAAAAGCGCCTGACCTTCCTGGGCGAGCATCTTAAGGATCGCGCATTCCTGGCCGGCGAGGCGTTCAGTCTGGCCGACGGATATCTGTTCACCGTTCTACGCTGGTCCGACCTCGCCAAAATCGATCTGGCCTCGTTTGGCGGACTGTTGGCTTACAAAGCCCGCGTCGGTGCTCGTCCCAGCGCCCAGGCGGCGATCAAGGCCGAGGGGCCTTCATTCTTAGACAAGAATTAGGCTTCGCTACGCGCGCGCGAGGCCTGGTAGTGAACTTCATCTCGGAAAGGTAGTGAAAATAATGAATCTCGCAGCTGAACTGTCGGCCCTCAAAGAGGGCGCCTACGCGCAAATGCCTACGGAGCATTCCCACGCAATTTCGAAGTCCATAGAAGACTTCGTGCAAACCTGGAATCCTGCGAACGCGATCAGTGCCGGGCAGCCATTTCCAGACTTCAGCCTGCCGGATGCAACCGGTAAGCAGGTATCCCTGAAGGAGTTGCTTGCAAAAGGACCTCTGCTCATTTCGTTCTACCGGGGCGGATGGTGCCCTTACTGCAATGTGGCCCTGAAAGCCCTGCAAGACAGTCTCTCGGCCATCAAAGCAAAAGGCGTGACGCTGGTCGCCATCAGTCCCGAGCTGCCCGATCAGTCCCTCACCCTGCAGGAGAAGAGCGGACTGCAGTTCCCGGTACTCTCCGACGTCGGGAACAACCTCGCCCGCAAGCTTGGAATCGTGTTTCAGCAGCCGGATACTGTGCGGCCCATCCTGAAAGCCTACGGTGTTGATCTACAGGCGCGAAACGGCGACGACAGCTACGAGGTTCCGTTTCCCGCGTCTTATCTGATCGACACTAAAGGCGTCGTTCGATCTGCTTTCCTCGACCCGGACTACACCCGCCGCCTGGAACCATCGACTGCTCTGGGGTGGATCGACGAGATGCAGCAGCGATGAGTGGAGATCTGCAAGGAAAAGTCTTTCTGGTCACGGGGGCAACGGAGGGGATTGGCAAAGCAGCCGCGCGCGAATTCGCGAAGCGGGGCGCGGAGGTCGTTCTCGTCGCGCGGAACAAGGAAAAAGGCGAGCGCGTCGTTGCCGAATTGAAGAAGGCGACGGGCAACAACGACATCAGTTTGCTCGTGGCGGACATGTCGAGCATCGCTGATATCAAGCGCGTCGCCGCCGAATTCCGCGCCTCCCACACGAGGCTCGACGTGCTCGTGAACAACGCGGGGGCGCTGTTCAGCAAATACAAATTGAGCAAAGACGGGCTTGAGATGACGTTCGCGCTCAATCACATGGGCTACTTCGGCCTGACTTATTCGCTCCTCGATCTCCTGAAGAGCACAAAGGGGGCGCGCGTCGTCTCGACCTCGAGTCTGGGGCACAAGATAGGGAAGTTCGAACTCGGCCGGATCGCCAAGCGTGAACCGGGAAATGCCGGCTGGCCGGCATACGGAGAGTCAAAGTACGCGAACATACTCTTCACGCGCGAGCTTGCACGAAGGCTCCAAGGGTCAGGCGTCACCGCCAACTGTTGGAACCCGGGCTTTGTGAACTCGGGCTTTGGACTGGCCAACGGCGGGTTTCTCAAGTTGGCGTTCAGCGTGGTGAGTCCGATTTTCGCGAAAACCCCGGAGAAGGGGGCCGACACGCTCATCTGGCTTGCCACAAGTCCCGAGGCCGCGTCCTACACAGGAGAGTACTTCTCCGACCGTAAAGTTACGAAAGTGGTAGAGCCGAGGCGCGACGACGAGCTGGCCAGAGCCTTATGGGAGCTCTCTGAGAAGCTCTACAACGGGTAGCGTTCGCCGCGGAAGTCAGGTGCAGCGCGGACGGGCATTGCTTTTGCGAATGCTCCCGAGCATGTCTAATGAAAGGTGGACATGTTCGAGAGTGCAGACAGGTAGCGAGGGACGAACGAAGAATGCCAGCAAAGAAGGCGAACGATTCAGAGAACCGGCTGCCCCCAAAGCAGTTTGCCCACGTGGCCAAGGTGCTTGCGGAGCCGCGTCGTGTGGAGATTCTCAAGCAAATTGCCGCGAACGGAGGGCAAATCGCGTTCAGCGACCTCGTAACGTTGCACAACATCACTAGCCAGACGATGTCGCACCATGCTCACGAGCTGAAGCTGTCCGGCCTCGTAGATATCGTTCGCGAAGGAAGATGCGGCACACTCCACTTGCAACGCGACATACTGCAAGCTTATTTGAATGAATTTAGTGACATTTAGCCGAGAGATTTCTATGCGACGGCCGTATAAAACAAGGTCTCGTCCTTTGGCTTTGTATAGTGACTCAGAATGGGGTGAAGGGGACGCGCTTAGGCTCAGGACCTATTAAATTGCTTGCGGAGGGGTCGGGTGGCCACCAGAGAATTTGACGTGGTGCTCTATGGGGCCACAGGCTTTGTCGGTCGCCAGACCGTCGCCTATTTCGGCGGCAATGCGCCCAAGGGGCTTCGCTGGGCGATCGCGGGCCGAGACGGAGATAAACTCGAAGCACTAGGGGCCGGTGTTCCGATCCTGGTCGCCGACGCACGCAACCAAGCGGATGTTGATGCCCTCGCCGCGAAGACGCGTGTGATCCTAACAACAGCGGGGCCGTTCAAGCTATATGGCGATCCACTCGTGGACGCCTGCGTGCGTCTGGGAACGCACTATGTCGATATCAGCGGGGAGCCAGACCGGATTCGCGGATTGATTGATCGCTATCATCGCGAAGCGAAAGCCGCGGGCGTGCGCATCGTGAACTTCTGCGCCATGAGTTCGACGCCGTCCGATCTAGGGGTCTATCTCCTCAATAAGGCCCTCGGTGGCGACCTACAGGAAGCAAAAGGCTATTTCCGGCTCGGCCCAGCCGCATTCACCGGCGGCACCATCGCCAGCATAAGCCTTGCTCACGACACCGGCGTCGCGGCGCGCGAGTTGAACGTCTTTCTGCTCGGTCCGGACAATGGCCGTCCAGCGAAGGCCGTGGAACGAGATCCCAAGGGCGTGCGCTACGATCGCGACGTCAAGGCTTGGATAACCGCCTCGCCCATGGGCGTTAGCAACACCCGAGCGGTCCGCCGCAGCGGTGTCCTGACTGACCAGGACATCCTTTACCAGGAATACGCCACCTACCCGCGCTATCTTGAAGCCCTGGGCTTCAACACGATGATCGGTTTGTTCAACGCGGCGATGGGGCTGAGACCCGTGCGCCAGTTCATTCAGCGGAAGATGCCGCCTGGCAGCGGTCCGTCCGAAGCGGACATGGACGCCGGATGGTTTGAGCTGAAGATGCTTGGCAAATCGAAGCTTGGTCAAAGCGCCGTGGTGACCATGATCGGCAAGGGCGACATCGGAAATCGGATCACCGTCAAATGCGCCTGTGAATGCGCCCTGGCGATCACACTGGAGGAATGCGCGTTACCGGCAACGGCCGGCGTCCTGACCCCGAGTGTTGCGTTTGGCGACGTGCTCGTTCGGCGTCTGCAAAACGCCGGAATCGAGATCAGCGCGACCGCCGCCAGCGCACAATCTTAGCCAGGCTCTCCTGTGGCATCTAGGGTCCGGTTGCGCCCTCCAAGACAAGTAAAATACCCCAGCCGGCACCGACCAGCGTGAGAAGCCGATCCGATCCGACATCGTGGCGGAGAAGACGGCAAAGCATCCGGTGAGCGCGATCTATCCCGCGCGCCGCATCGCCTCGACCAACTTTGGCGCCTTCGTCAAAGGCGGCCGGGAATACCTCAAGGACGACCCGCCGGCTCCAACCGCGTCGCGGGAGATCCCGGCTCGCAGCGTTCTCGCAACGCGTCGATAAAGGCCCGCACCCGGGCAGGCATGTGGGCCCGGGTCGGGAAAACGGCCCATATCCCGACGGCCAATGGCTCGACGTCTGACAGGACGATCCGCTGCAAGTCTCCATGCGCGATCTGCTTGTGAACGTCCCAGAACGTCAACATGGCGATGCCAACGCCCGCGATGCAGGCCGCTCGCACCGCGTCGACGGTGTTGGCCGTCAAGGGACCGCTAATCCGAATGCGGTGCGCTTCGCCGCCCCGCGTGAAGGGCCACGCGTCCATCGCTTGAAGTTTGATGCAGGGGTGGCTCACCAGGTCTTCTGTCGTGGCGGGTGTTCCGAAGCGTGCGACATAGCTCGGCGATGCGATCAGCATAAACGGATTGTCGGCCACCCTCGTGGCGATCATGTCCGACGGCTTCATCTCCGCCACGCGAACGGCCACATCCAGTCCTGCCGTCGCAATGTCGATCACGCCGTCGCTCAGGACCAAATCGACGCGTAGCGCGGGGTTGTCGGCGATCAACTCGGCCACGACAGGGATAACAACGGAGTGGCCAATGACGTTCGGCGCTGTAATCTTCAACACGCCCGAGAGGCCGGAGCCGCCGGACGAGACCGCATCGCGCGCCGCGTCGCGCGCCTCGATGAGGGTGACGGCGTGAGGCAAAAAAGCCTCTCCCTCCGGCGTTAGTGATAGAGACCGCGTGGTGCGGTGGAACAGGCGCACATCCAATTCAGCTTCGAGGCCGGCCAGCCGGCGGCTGACCAGCATCGGCGTCGTGCCCATCTGGCGCGCCGCGGCGGACAGGCTGCCGACGGATGCAATGACGCGAAACAGGGCGACATCGGCAAGATCCATACTTTAACGCTAAGCGTTATATTGCTTACCGTCTACCCCATCTTCTTCGCCTTCCCGGCAAAAGCTAAATCCAGGCCCAACAAGCGGATAAGTCCCGTTTTCGCAAGAAAGCGCCTGATCTTGCGCTTCTGGAGGCCTGACAATGGACATAGATACCAGCGCGCTTTTCGCGCCGATCGTTATAAACGGTCAGACCGTGAAGAACCGGCTCTCCGTCGCGCCGATGACGCGCATCACCGCGACTGAGGATGGCCGGGCGACCGAGACGATGACCCGCTACTACGAGCGTTTCGCGCGGGGCGGGTTCGGGACGGTCATCACCGAAGGCATCTATATCGATCAGGTGTTTTCGCAGGGCTACGTCCATCAGCCCGGCATGTCTGACGAAGCGCAGGCCAAGGCGTGGAAGCCGGTCGTTAATGGCATCAAGGCGCACGGCGCACTCGCCATCGCCCAGATGTTGCATGCCGGCGCCCTGAGCCAAGGCAATCGCTTTCGCGACACCACGGTGGGGCCGTCTCCCGTCTCGCCGAAGGGCGAACAGATGACGTTCTATCACGGCAAGGGCCGCTACGCGTCGCCGGCGGCAATGACGGAGGCCCAGATCGCCGACGCCATCGATGGCTTTGCCGAGTCGGCCGCGCGCGCCGTCGAGGTTGCCGGGTTTGACGCCATCGAAATCCACGGCGCCAACGGATATCTCCTCGACCAGTTTCTGACCGACTACGCCAACAACAGAGAAGATCGCTGGGGCGGCGCCACGGAAAACCGAGTGCGATTGATGCTCGAAACCTTCCGGGCGGTGCGCGCGAGGGTCGGCGTCAAGACGCCCGTCGGCGTCCGCATCTCTCAAGGCAAGGTGAACGACTACCATCACAAGTGGGCCGGTGCGGAGCGCGACGCCGAAATCATCTTCGGCAGCCTGGCGGATGCCGGCGCGGACTTTATCCATGTGACCGAATTTGAGGCCTGGAAGCCGGCATTCACACCGGGCGGTCCATCGTTGATGCGCCTCGCCAAGCGTTACGCGCCCAAAGCGGCGATCTTCGCCAATGGCAGCTTGCACAATGTCGAGCAGGCAGTGGCGGCACTGGACGACGGCGCGGACATCGTCACCCTCGGCCGCGGCGCGTTGGCCAATCCCGATTTGCCGAAGCGCTGGTTCGATCGGGGCGTCCTCAATGACTTCGATCCGACGATCCTGAGCCCTATCGCAAGCATCAAGGAAACGGAACTGGCGATGTGAAGCCAGGTATGAAGCGCTCTGAATTCAAGAACGCCGTGACCGCGCGGTAAGCACAATTATGGGAGCAATAATCGCTATGAACAGTGTCGCAATATTCTGGATGCAGCTTGCCACAAGCGCTTTCATCTTCGGCATAGTGGCCGTGTGGTACGTTTGGCCGTCACTAACGAAGGCTTCTCGCAATGCCGCTCTAACTTTGCTGCTCTTTGTGCACGTGCCTCGCTATGTGGGAATGACCCTTTTGGTTCCGGGCATGGTCGATCCGACACTGCCCACAGGGTTCCTTTCCAGTGCTGCTTACGGTGATCTCCTGGAAGCGGCGCTGGCTCTCGCTTCCATCTTTGCTCTACGGAGCAACTGGCGTTTCGCAATTCCTCTCGTGTGGGTGGCTAACACGTGGGGATTTGTGGACCTGCTGAACGGAGTGCGCGGCGTCCTGCAGTTGAACGTGCCGAGCTACGACCTAGCCACCTTCTGGTACGTCTATACTTTCTACGCTCCCCTCGTGATTGTTTCACATGTGATGATATTTGTGGTTTTGCTCAAGTCTAAGAGTCCATCCACGATCATATCGCGGTTTGACAGAGGTTTCGGACCATCAGCCTGACGGAAGCCCAACGTAGGAACGCGAGTGCATTCTGGTTCATGCGCTCCCAATCCTTTGCCAGCCTGCGGCATCGGTTCAGCCAGGCGATGGTCCGTTCGACGCGGCTTCCCCTACTCCCACTCGATTGTTCAAATCACGCATAGCATATTGAAATCCCTCTGAAATTTTTTCCGCGGCCGAACATATTCCGACGATGGGCCCGCCAAAACGTTACGCTTTTGATTTTAAAGGGAAAATCACCGCAAAAATATTCTTGTGGTTTCGCCAGCTATCGACATCATTCGGTCGATTGTAGCACTTCGAAGCGGCCGGCGCCGTGTTCGATCTCCGTCCGCAAAGTCCGTCACCAAACGATTCCAATTAGAAAACGCGGCGCGACGTCCGGTCTGAATTTGCACTTCGACGGATGGCGACCATGTGTCAAAACAATGATAGCAAGGAGCCACATGCCCTGAGACGCATATGCGACTGGTTCTGCGAGTGAGCTGATTGCCGCTCATGCTAATGCCGCTGCTGTAACGACACTACCCGACGTGAAGACGTGCGACATCGAAAACTGAAAAAGCCTCTGGTTCTCGAGTTTGGGCCCGACGTGAATGTGGCAAATGTAGCTCCGGATACTGTGCTTGATTTCGAAGCGACCCGCACCGGCTTAGGCGTAGCCGGACCCCCGGTCATCGCAATTGCAGAAGTTAGCATGATCGACCAACTATTGGCAGGAGGAAGTCCGCACTCAATGGTGAGGGCATGTGCGACATGCTACCTCGACGCATCGGTCATAAACGGCCTCTTTTGTGCCAATAGCCGTCGTCCATAACGCACTCGCCCGTGACCATCCCGAATTGCGGAATCATATCGCTAGTCAGTTTCGTACAGGAATGTGTTGGACGACGCCGCGGGATTCACGAACTCGGTCGAGCCTGCATTTCAACCTAGATTACTCGCTGCGCGGCGTCGAAGCCGAGGACCTTCCAGCAGAGAAGCTTCGTGATAGGCGCCTCAGCTCTCCCTTTACAATCCTGGCGAAGACTCCTTCGTCCTGCATCAGACACCAGCTTTTCGTTTCGCAGACTTCGCGAGGCCGGACTTCTCGATCATGTCGTCGTTGACTTTCATTACAGCTTCCCTTGGGCCGATCCATGGAAGCGCGGACGTTGGCTTCCCCTTGGGTATAGGAATCATCAGTTCGATTGCTCCGCGTCGACAGAGTGTGGATCGGCGTGGCTTTTGACCCCCGATCGGCGCCCAAGGTTGCCCCCACCTAGTGCGCGGCAAGTGTCGAAACCCATTTGGAATTTTCTGCTTCACTGGGGTCACCGTTGGACGCCGAAAGGGGGCAATATTCGGAGCCGCGACACGGTGCCTCGACCTGTAATAATACGATCGTAGTTTCGCTCACCATGTCGTGTGGAACGTTGTGTGCCGCGGGACTTGAGATCGTACGGTCCAAAAACGTCTCAGGTTCACCCCCGGGGACGCAGTCTCGCACGAGTGAGATTTCAATCGTGCGCCGAGATCTCGCTGACACTCTTTATTATTCGGCCACGGCCTTCTGAGATATTTGGACCTGCAATAAAGCCCTTCGAAGCCATGTCTTGATCGTACTGACCGGCCTTCCGAATCTTGCTGCGAGCTGTTCCCGGCTTTCGCCGCGCACGTAGGCGGCCACGATGAGGGTCCGTTGAAACGGATCCAGCGCCTTCAGCGCAGCGAATGCAAGGCCGCGCTGCTCGGAAGCCTCGATATTTTCGAGAGCGCTTTCCTGTAGCGAGGGCAACGTAGACAACACGTCCTCATCATCACCGCCAGACTCGATGATCGCACGCCTGCGGGTGTCGATTGCAAGATTGCGGACGATCGTGACCATCCAGGTGATCGGAGAGCTTAGCGACGGGTCATATTGAGCTGCCTTATGCCAAATTCGAACGTAGGCCTCCTGAATGACCTCCTCCGCCAAATCCGAACGCCGCAGGATCGTCAGCGCAACGCCAAACATCTTACGCGCCGTCAACTCGTAAAGCCTGCCAAAGGCGGCTTCGTCACCACACGCACAGGCAACCAGCAGGGATCGGAGCAGCCGCACCCCGTCTTCTGCCGTTGCGCGATCTGCCGGCGCGCGATTTGCCTCCTGCGGTGCGCCGCAACTCCCCGAGTACGATTCATGATCTATGGAAGCCATGTCAGGCACTGCGCGCAAGCGTCGAGATGGCCGCGTAGCCGGCCATGGAGGACAGAGCAGTGACGAAGATCCCCCAACCTATGTCCACCACAGCAACCAGAACAGACCAGCGCCGCAGGGTCGAAAGATTGGTCAGGTCGTAGGTTGCGAACGCGACCAATCCCAAAAGCCCGCCCAACAACGCCGCAGAGGCCCAAGAACCGCTCCTTGCCGACGGTATAACGGCAAAAACGACGGCTCCGACGATATAGATTACGTAGAACGTGACAGCGGCTAAAATATTCGGTCTGTCGTTCAACAAGTCGCCGAGCCCGGCCTTGTAGAACGACATCATCCGGCTGAGCCACAAGAGATCGACGCTCAGAAACACCGCTGCCGTCGCTAGATAGGCAATCACATAACTGCGCATGACCAGATCCTGGCAAATTTCCGAAAGACGCACTGAATTCTGATACTAGATCCCGAACAGCGGCTGCAGCAGACGCGCGAACATGCTCTTGAAGCGAAGCGGCGCGTCAGTGACTGCCAGGCAGATACAGTCTTCATCCGGTCCAGCGTACGGTTGATGCTCCGTGCGCTCATCCGTTTCGGCGATATCGCCGCGGAACAAGATCGTATCCCGATCGCACAGGCTTCCCGTGAGCACGAGCGTAAGTTCGCGCCCCCTGTGACCATGGGCCGGCACGCTCGTTCCGCTCTGGAAACGCAGCAGCCGAGCTTGCGACCGACTGTTGGGCGTATTGATCTGAATTTGATGGACGCGCGGCGCCATCCGTATCCAGTTAAGATCGTGAACGTCCCCTCCGACGTAGCTTCGAAGCGGCTCGGGTATAAGGAAATTAGCGGTAGACGGAGATCGCGTTGGCGGCACAGGCGCCTCGCTCTCGCACCTGATACGGGTAAGCACCGAACTCATCATGGCCATCGGCACAGGGGCCTCCGGCAGCGAGTCGAGCATATATCCACCCAAGGAATCGACCGAAGCATTCCGGGCGCGGCAATGCGGGCATAGTGCCAAATGACTTGCCACCAACAGGTTCGATGGCTCATCCAGACTTCCGGCCGAGTATCCCAACAACAAATCATCGCTCAAGTGGAATTTGATCGTCATTGCTCTTCCCCCTGCCGGGTCTCGAGGGCGGTCCTGATTTTTGCGAACGCCAATCGGATTCGCGATTTTACGGTGCCGAGCGGGATACCGAGCCGCTCGGCGATTTCGCCGTGGGAGAGATTTTCATAAAAGGAAAGCATCAGGACGCTCTTCTCGTTCGGCGACAGTGAATTCATGACAAAGCGAACCCGTTGTTCTGTTTCGGCTCGCTCAAGCTGAAGGTCCGGGAGCATTTCGCCGTCGGGAATGAACGCCGGGTCGCTCGGGTCGAATGATGGTCGGCGCGTGCGGCGAAATGCATCGATGCTCAGATTCCTGGCGATGGTGAATATCCAGGTCGAGGCGGAAGCCCTGGATCGATCGAATTGATTGGCGTTGCGCCAGACCTGTACCATCGCTTCCTGGGTCACTTCCTCCGCGGCCGAAGCGTCGGCGCCCAGTCGCATGAAATATGACTTTAGCCGTGGCGCGAAATACCGGAAAAGGGCTTCAAACGAGGTCTCGTCTTTCGAAACTGCAATACGCGCGATGCAATCGGCCAGCGATGCCGCGACGGAATTTTCGTCGCCTCGCAATTCTTCCAATGCGACCATCGTCGTCCCAATTCTGTTTCGACCAGCGTCCGCAAATGAAGTCAGATTGAGCCATCTGGCTCTCGTATCTATGCCGGATAGCCACCGCCACAAGGAGCGTTCCTGAACCGATCTTCCCTGGTTCGGCACAACAGGCGAGCTTCGCCAAAATGCGTGGGTCGCGTGCGCCCAAGCCGCCGTCATTTGTCCACCATCGCCAGAAATTCCTGACGGGTGATCGCGTTGTCGCGGAAGCAGCCGAGCATGCAGCTCGTGACCATGTCCGAACCGACCTTGTGAATACCTCGGCTGGACATGCAATGATGCGTTGCCTTGATCACGACTCCCACGCCTTGCGGCCGCAGGACTTCCTGCACGGCGGCGGCGATCTCCGAGGTAAGCCTCTCCTGGATTTGCAAGCGCCTGGCGTAAGCTTCCACGACCCGTGCCAGCTTCGACAGCCCGACGACCCGCCCGTTCGGAACGTAAGCAACCCACGCCTGCCCGATAATCGGTGCGAGATGGTGTTCACAATGGCTCTCGAAGGAGATGCCGCGGAGAATGACCATCTCCTCATAGCCACCGGTTTCGTCGAAGGTTTTGTTCAGGATCTGAAACGGGTCTTGATCATAACCGACGAAATACTCCTTGAACGCGCGTGCGGCCCTGGAAGGCGTCTCCAGTAGTCCCGGCCGGTCCGGATTATCGCCAGCCCAGCGAATGATGGTCCGAAACGCGGCCTCGACCTCCTCTTGGGATGGTTCGACATCCTCCGCCAAGGGAAAGCTGGAATGAATGGTCAAATGCACACCCTCCTTCGGAGCCGTTACCCCTTTGGTTGCCAATAAAGCACCCCGGTCGAAAGGGGGCCTTCGACCGGGGCCTTGTGCCAGACGACAAGCCCGGGAGGCTTCATTCGTTCGGCAAAGCTTATTACGTTGGTGGAATAGAAATGGATCAGGGCAGAACCAAAAGATTTTGGCCCACGATCAGAACTCGTCAGTTCACTCGTGGCCGCGCAACACCTTGCCTTGCTCAGATATTCAGCACCTTGTGAGGCGAAATCTTCAGATCCGCAAGAATACCGCCAGAGCCCGGGGCTTCTTCGGCTTTCTCCAGGACAATCCTGCAACGATAGCCCAAAGCCCGTGCTATCCGTATGTAGTTGGTCAGCGTTGTGCTCCTTGTACCTTTCAGATGGCGCGATATCTGGGCCGGATCCGCACCCAGCAAAAAGCCGATTGCCTCCAGGCTTTCTTTTTGGCGAAGCCCGGCTATTGCCTCGACGATCGCCTTCTCGTCCGCGGCAACATCCGACTGAAAACGCCGGCTGGTCTCAATGTCAGTTCCGGGAAAATGTCGATTACATGTTTTCATGGGCTATAGCGTCCGGCATCCACCCCGCCTCCTCATACGAGCGTCGGAAGGTTTTGGATCACGGTAGGCGTTATTTTCGATCAGTGTTTGGACTGCGGTTCCGGGTCGGGCCTGTCCGAGCGGACGAATCGATCGTGCAATAGGACGGCACAAGACCAGACGCAGACGGCGCCGAGGCCTTCGCGCCAACGTCAGCCTTCACATCTGAGCTTTCTAGCGCTGCTCATCGACAACCACCCTGACCTTGCTGGACATCGAGAGCTGCTTGATCTGGTCGAGGTTCGTGGAAGCATCGTGAGTTGATACGAAGATAAACCTGAATTGGATCGCGATAACGCCAGAGTTCGTCCGGTGTCACTCGATATCGAGCCCGCATCGGCGCCGTTGCGGCGGAGCGGCAAAACTTCTACATCCACCGTAGGCGACCAAGTGCGGACGGGGTGACGATGACGTACGAAGAACGCGTGGAGCAGGCCATCAGCGCCAATGACGTCGAAGCGCTCGTTAGATACATTTATGGTTACCCTTGCCGCTGCAATACGGTAAAGGGCGAGCCGCTTTGCGTGTGCAAAATGCTGGCGAAAGCCGCCCGAACAAAAGTCGTCCCTTTGCCGCTCTTCAGCGGCAAGATCCAACGGGTTTGAGCGGTCGCCTTGTTGTCGGACCGGGATCGGAGCCCATCACAGCGCGCCAGATCCGCCCGCCACGATCTTCTCATTCAGTTTCAGATCGACGACCTGGACCGTGCGGTCGATCTCGGCATTGGGCATGCCAAGCTGGTGCGAAATCAACTTCACGAGCAAATCGACCCGCTCGATGAAAGGCGCTCCGGCGGCTACCGCGCGGGCGGCCGATGAAGGCTTGAGAAGGCTTTCCGCCGCTTTGGCATATTTCTCGAAGGGGACCTGATCCTTCGGATCGGCCCCCAGACGCCGGGCGATGGCATCGACGTCGTCATAGATCGACTGCGAGAGCTTCAGATCACCATGCACCGCGTCGCGGATCGACTGCGGCTCGTGCGGCGTGATGCAGCGGTAATTCCCGGTCAGCAGCATCGACCATTTGGCCAGCGGGACGAACAGCGAATCGAATACCTTGAGCTTGACCGGAACGTCGAGGCCATTCAGGGTCACCGCGTCGATGTCCGCTTCCAGCTCCCGCAGCAGCTTGTTATGCGCCTCTTCAGCAAAGGTGGCCGCCTTGAAGTTTGTCGGCAGGCCGACATGAAGAACATTCGCCGCCTCTTCCGGTGGCCGGAAGGCCTGCGGATCGGGCGAACAGAGCGACACCAGTCCCGGCTTGAACCGCTGCCATACCTGGACGTTGGTGTAGGCTTCCTCCAGATCCATGTCGGCGAGCGCCGGGATTCGCTTGAGATAAGGCAGCGGCGGCATGTTCATGATCGAAAGGCAAGGCAGCTTCGCCTCGGCAATCTTGATCATCAGAACCCGGATGGTGTGGTTGGTGTATTGCGGCTCCTGCATCGCCAGACCAACCAGATCATACCGCGAAGGGTCGACATCTGCGGGTGTCGTCGCGTCCAATTTACCGGGCTGATCGCGTGACAAGATCGACCGGTGCGCCGCCTCGTCGCGCAGCTTTATACGAACCTCGGTGCCGTCGCGATTGATGAGTTCCGCGGTATTCTTGCGACAAACCAGGGTCACGTTGTGACCCGCCATCAGCAGCTTTGTCGCCAGCAAAGAGCCGTACGACGCCCCAAGTATTAAAATGTTGCGCGCCATGCTTGCTCTTCCGCCCTGTTATGTTGCTCAAAACGGAGGAGCGCGTGCACATACGCCCAACTCGTTCTTATCCGTTAATTCCGATCAAGGTTGCCCTGAGGTCGATGGCATTGAGCTATACGAGAATACCCTGCTCGCCAATACGTCCGACGCCTCCAGCGACATGATGTCTTCGGCCGTCAGCACCCGATCGAGATCTGCGACGAGGCGATTAGCCTGGCGCAGACGCATGCGGTCGAGCGCGTTGCGGATCGAGCGTGCATTGGAAAATAGTGGCTGGGTTTTGCGCAATGTGATGTACCGGACGAAAGCATCGCGCGCGTCGGGACTGAACTTGTAATTCATGTCGCCCAGCATCAGTTCGGCGATCGCCAGCAACTCATCATCGGCATAATCTGGGAAATCGATGTGGTGAGCGATGCGGGAGCGAAAGCCGGGATTGCTGGCGAAGAACTTGTCCATGCGGTCGCCATAGCCGGCGAGGATCACCACCAGATCCTCGCGCTGGGATTCCATCACCTGCAGCAGGATCTCAATCGCCTCCTGGCCGTAGTCGCGCTCGTTGTCCGGCCGATGCAAATAATAGGCCTCGTCGATGAAGAGCACGCCGCCCATCGCCTTCTTCAAGATCTCCTTGGTCTTCGGCGCGGTGTGGCCGATATATTGCCCGACCAGTTCGTCGCGGGTAACCGACACCACCTGACCACGGCGCACGAAGCCGAGTTTGTGCAGAATGCTCGCAATCCGCAGCGCTACCGTGGTCTTGCCGGTACCTGGATTTCCGGTGAACGACATATGCAGCGTCGGCACCTCCGACGTCAGGTTCATGCGCTTGCGAATGCGCTCGATCAGCAGCAGGGAAGCGATCTCGCGGATCCGGGTCTTGACCGGCTTTAGCCCAATCAACTCGCGATCAAGCTGATCGAGGACCTCGCCGATGCCGACCTCGTTGAATTCGCGACGCAGATCGACCTGCGCGGCCGGCGGATCGCTCTCAGCCTGCGCAACGGACGGAGTATTCGCCTGCACGTTCACTTGCCACCGTACCGCTGGCCCTCGGGACGATCGACGGCATAAGATTTCGTGGTGTATCTGACACTGCGCCCTTCGACCTCGTGCCGCTCCAGCCTGAAACCGGGCTCTTCCTTCGGACGGTTGACGATGAAGGAGAGCCTGACGGACTCCCAGCCGTGGCTGGAATCGAAGGCGGACATGCGGATGTAACGGTCGCCATAAACCTTCCGGCACTCGTTGAGCTCCATCAGGATGCCGGCCGCGTCTTGCAGATCGAACATCGGCAAGCCCCACATATCCCAATAAGTATTGCGCGGATGCGGATCGTCGGTGAACTCGATGTTCACCGCCCAGCCTTTTTCGAGGCAATACTGGATCTGGGCGCTGATCTGCTGGTCGGTCAGATCGGGAAGAAAGGAAAAGCAGCCTTGGGTCACTCTCATCGTCATTCTCCTCTTGCTTCCGTTAAATCGCGGGCGTTGCGGTCGGCACGAAATCAGGCGAGTCGGTCGACTCGTAATTGAAGGTGATGTCTTTCCAGACCTCCAGCGCGTCCCGCAACGGCGTGCAGGTTTGCGCAGCCTTGGCGAGGATTTCCGGACCCTCGTGCAGATAGTCGCGGCCCTCGTTGCGCGCGAGGATCATGGCCTCCAGCGCGACGCGATTGGCGGTCGCGCCGGCCTGGATTCCCTTGGGATGCCCGATAGTTCCGCCGCCGAACTGCAACACGACATCCTCGCCAAGGTGATCGAGCAACTGATGCATCTGGCCGGCGTGGATGCCGCCCGACGCCACCGGCATCATCTGGTTGAGGCTCGCCCAATGCTGGTCGAAGAACACGCCATGTTCGAGCGTCATCGGATTGAAATCCTTACGGCAGATATCGTAGTAGCCGCGCGTCGTGGCCGGATCGCCTTCGAGCTTGCCGACCACCGTGCCGGCGTGGATGTGATCGACGCCGGCCAGCCGCATCCATTTGGCGATCACGCGGAACGAGACGCCGTGCAGCCGCTGTCGCGTGTAGGTGGAATGGCCGGCACGATGCAGATGCAGGATCATGTCGTTTCTGCGCGCCCACTTCGCCATCGACTGGATCGCCGTATAGCCGATCACGAGATCGATCATGATGATCACCGAGCCGAGTTGCTTGGCGAACTCGGCTCGCTCGTACATGTCCTCCATCGTCGCCGCGGTGACGTTGAGGTAGGTACCCTTGATTTCGCCGGTCGCCGCCTGCGCGCGGTTGACGCCTTCCATGCAGTAGAGGAAGCGATCTCGCCAATGCATGAACGGCTGCGAGTTGATGTTCTCGTCGTCCTTGCAGAAGTCCAGACCACCTTTAAGCGCCTCATAGACCACCCGGCCGTAATTGCGGCCGGAAAGGCCGAGCTTCGGCTTCACGGTCGCGCCGAGCAGCGGCCGGCCGAATTTGTCGAGCCGCTCGCGCTCGACCACGATACCGGTGGCCGGCCCGCTGAACGTCTTCACATAGGCGATCGGCAGCCGCATATCTTCCAGGCGCAGCGCTTTCAGCGGCTTGAAGCCGAATACGTTGCCGATGATCGAAGCGGTAAGGTTGGCGATAGAGCCGGGCTCGAACAAATCGAGGTCGTAGGCGATGTAGGCGAAATGGCTGCCCGGCGCATTTGGCACCGGATCGACGCGGTAACATTTCGCGCGATATTTCTCGGCGGCCGTCAGGCGATCGGTCCATACCACGGTCCAGGTCGCGGTGGAGGATTCACCCGCCACCGCGGCACAGGCCTCGATCGGATCGACGCCATCCTGCGGCGTCACCCGGAACAGCGCAATGATGTCGGTGTCCTTGGGTGTGTAATCGGGCTCCCAATAGCCCATCTTCTTGTATTCCATCACGCCCGATTTGTAACGATCCTTGCCGCGAACCGTCATCGAATGCTCGTTCATAGTGTTCTCCTCACATTGTGGTTGCAGGGGCGGATCGCTTGTTCAAAAACATGCATCATCTCATTCGGCCGCATCGGCCAGGGATCCGACCCGGGGATCGAGGCTGCCGCTGCGGTAGCGTTTCGCCATTTCGGCGAGCGGCATCACCTTGATCTTGCCGGCATTTCCTGCGGTACCGAATTGCTCAAAGCGTTCGCGGCAAAGGTCACGCATCGCGTCCATCGCCGGCTTGAGGAATTTGCGCGGATCGAACTCGCTCTTGGTTTGGCTCGCGACTTTGCGAAATGCCGCGGTCATCGCCAGCCGGCAATCGGTATCGATGTTGACCTTGCGGACGCCATGCCGGATGCCGCGGGCGATCTCCTCGACCGGCACGCCCCAGGTCTGCGGCATCTCGCCGCCGAATTCATTGAACATATCCTGCAGCGGCTGCGGCACCGAAGACGAGCCGTGCATCACCAGATGCGTGTTCGGCAATCGGCGGTGGATCTCCTCGACCACTTGCATGGCCAGGATATCGCCGTCGGGCTTGCGCGAGAACTTGTAGGCGCCGTGCGAGGTACCCATCGCGACCGCCAGCGCATCGACCTTGGTGGCGTGAACGAAATCGACGGCCTGATCCGGATCGGTCAGCAATTGATCGGGGCTGACCTTGCCCTCGACGCCGTGGCCGTCTTCCTGTTCACCGCCGCCATGCTCGAGCGAACCGAGCACGCCCAGTTCGCCCTCCACGGAGGCGCCGATCCAATGCGCCATCTCGACCACACGGCGGGTAATATCGACGTTGTAATCGTAATCCGCGGCGGTCTTGGCGTCGGCCTTGAGCGAGCCATCCATCATGACCGACGTAAAGCCGTGCTGAATCGCGGTGGCGCAGGTCGATTCCTCGTTGCCGTGATCCTGATGCATGCAAAGCGGGATCTGCGGATACATGGCTTCGAGCGCATCGATCATCTTCGACAGCATGATGTCGTTGGCGTAGGAGCGCGCACCGCGCGAAGCCTGAATGATGACAGGCGCCTCGACGGCAGCCGCCGCTTCCATGATTGCGAGCCCCTGTTCCATATTGTTGATGTTGAATGCCGGCACGCCGTAGCCGTGCTCGGCGGCGTGATCCAGCAATTGCCTCAGCGTAATTCGTGCCATCGCCGTTCCTTTCAATTCCGTACGGGTGTCATGAATGGATTACCGCTACGTTCGATCGCGCGAGGCAACGCGTCGCTGCCTTCGCGACTGCCTCGTCGGTGATGCCAAATTCGCGGTACAGCACCTCGGCCGGCGCGGAGGCGCCGAAGCCGGTCATACCGATGAATTCGCCGCTGTCGCCGAGCCAGCGCGCCCAGTCACCCTCGATCGCGGCCTCGACGCCAATTCTTGGAACTCTTCCGAGCACGCTGGTCTGGTATTCGCGCGACTGCTGGCGAAACAGATCGAAGCAAGGCGCCGATACGACCGCAGCGCGGACGCCGTCGCTTGCGAGCAGCTTGGCTGCGTTCAGCGCGATTGAGACTTCAGAGCCCGTTGCGATCAGGGTGACGTCGCGAGCACCGTCCGGCTCGACAATTACATACGCCCCCAGCGCGACCTGATTGATGACGCCACGACTGTCACGAAACGTCGGCAGCGCCTGGCGCGATAAACAAAGCACCGACGGGCTTGTCTGCGCACGTAACGCACAATCCCAGGCCTCGGCGGTCTCGACCGCGTCGCCGGGCCGGAACACCAGCAAATTGGGGATCGCCCGCAGCGATGCCAGGTGTTCCACCGGCTGATGGGTGGGACCGTCTTCCCCCAATCCGATGGAATCATGGGTCATCACGTGGATGACGCGGATGCCCATCAGCGCCGCCAGCCTGATCGCGGGCCGGCTGTAATCGGCAAAGGTGAGAAACGTGCCGCCGTAGGGGATAAAGCCGCCATGCAGCGCAATGCCGTTCATCGCGGCGGCCATGGCGTGCTCGCGGACGCCATAGTGAATATAGCTGCCGTTAAAGGCAGCGCGATGGACCGGCTGATGCACTTTGGCGCGCGTTAGATTTGAGTGGGTAAGATCGGCCGAGCCGCCCAGCAAATTCGGCAAGGCTTCCGCGATCTTGTCGATCACCATCTGCGACGCCTGCCGTGTCGCGATGTTGGGCTTGTCGCCCGCGAAGCGATCCCGAATATCGGTCAACGCCTCGGCGTATCCACAGGGAAGGTTTCGGTTCAGCGCATCGTGGAAAGGCGAGCGTGCAAGCGGATTGAAGCGCTTGCTTCGCTCGATCCAGTCTCGGCGGGCCGTACGCCCGCGCTCACCGATCTCGCGCCATCGCGCAAGGATAAACTCCGGAATCTGGAACGGCTCGTAGGGCCAATCCAGCGCGTCGCGAGCCTTAGCCACTTCCTCTGCGCCGAGCGGCGCGCCGTGAGCTTTTTCGGTGCCCTGACGGTTCGGGGCACCGAAGCCAATCACGGTTCGGCAGGCGATCAGCGACGGGCGGTCGTTGTCGCGCGCGCGTTCGATAGCCGCCGCGATCGCTTCGGGGTCATGGCCATCAATCCGGCGGGCCGACCATCCCGACGCCTCAAAACGCGCCAGTTGATCGTCCGAGCACGACAGCGATGTCGCTCCGTCGATCGAAATCTGGTTGTCGTCGAACAGCACGATCAGCCGGCCGAGCCCCAGATGACCAGCCAGCGAGATCGCCTCATGGCTGAGGCCCTCCATCAGGCAACCGTCGCCGGCTATCACGTAAGTATAGTGATCGACGAACCTGCTGCCGAAACGCGCGTTCGACAGGCGCTCCGCCAAGGCCATGCCGACGGCTGTCGCAATGCCCTGCCCCAGCGGTCCGGTGGTGGTTTCCACCCCCGGCGTATGGCCATATTCGGGGTGCCCGGGCGTTTTCGATCCCCACTGTCTGAAAGCCTGCAATTGGTTCGATGTCACGCCCTCGTAACCCGTCAAATACAAAAGCGCGTAGAGCAGCATTGACCCATGGCCGGCGGACAGGACGAAGCGGTCACGGTCCGGCCATGCCGGATCGGCCGGATCGAATTTGAGGAAACGTGAAAACAATACCGTCGCGACGTCGGCCATGCCCATGGGCATGCCGGGGTGCCCTGACTTTGCCTTTTCAACAGCATCGATGGTCAGAAAGCGGATCGCATTCGCAAGCTCCGCATGCGACGCCTCGGTACGACCGGAGACAGAAGTAAAAGCGTGAACACTCATACGGTGCGCCTCTTGCGTTCCATCAGTTGCAGGATCAGCGGAGTGAGAATGAGCTGCATCGCCAGATCGAGCTTCGAGCCGTGGATCACGATCGAATTGGCGCGCGACATGAAGCTGTTCGGAATCATCGACAGCAGATAGGGGAAATCGATGCCGCGCGGATTCT
>Ga0182030_10008020_pt1 | contig 21947 bp, 13 predicted proteins | sample 812S3MmetaG_FD_121299 | JGI IMG/M metagenome (GOLD analysis project Ga0182030, IMG submission 121299) | Permafrost microbial communities from Stordalen Mire, Sweden - 812S3M metaG (Illumina Assembly) | ecosystem: Environmental > Terrestrial > Soil > Wetlands > Permafrost | place: Sweden... | reverse complement strand
TATTAATTATATCCGGTTTCTGGATCCTACCCCTTATATACCAAAGAAGTATTCGGTTAAAGTATACAATGGCTCAATTTTAAATGCTATTACCGGTCAATTGGATACTTCAACTCTAAGAAATCCGGCTATCATGGATTCAGTTCCGGAAGAAACAAACCTGTTAATTATGGCCCAGAGTCCTGTATTAAAAAATAGAAAGATCAATTATTCAAAAGTCTTCGAACAATGGGATCCTGTGGATTATTACGATTCTTCCAAAGTGATTGAGGCGGATACAATTGACTTTGAAGGAACAGGTGGCCGATTCGATAATATAATTGGTATTTATGTAGATACAATTCTGTCCTTTAAGCCAATTTTTGGTCAAGCTGATTCATTTGAAATTGAGGTAACTGATGGGATATTACCGGTACCTGGTTCTGGAACTGATCATAATTATTATTATGCCAGTGAACGGGTTCCATTACTATCCATGAACTATGCAACCGATTCAGGAGAAATAATAACACAATCAGTTTTCAATCGATGGGAGGGAACATCCCAATATTTACCATTCTTTTATAATGGTGCACCTTATATAGAAGATATATACAGTGATTCAACTATAATCAATATGCCCAAGGAGAATATCTGGATAATAGGTTTGTACCGCTTGGAAAACGAATACGAACTGAAGATCAACGGTGGAACACCTGCTGATGGCTTTTACTATCAGGGTCAAAAGATTACTATTGATGCCAATCAAATTCAGCCAGGAGAGTCTGTTCAATGGGAATGGACAGATACTACTATATCAATACCACTTAGTAATTATGTTGCAGATATCTATTCTGCAGTGACTTCGGTTATTCAACCTAACATGGATATGGAAATTACTGCTGTGTATTCAACCGGGGGAGATACCGGTATGCACCAACTTATTGTAAATAGTGGGATGATCGCAGGTGGAACTTTGGATCCAACAGGGAAATTCAGTACGGGTATATTCCCATCCAATGCTCAGGTTTCGATAACTTGTTTCTCACCTTCTGCAGGCTCAACTTTTAATCATTGGACGGGAGATGTGCAGTTTATTAATAATGTTGATACGATGAGTGCTATTGTGACCATGCCTGATGGCGGTGACACTATATCCGGTGTATCCCTTACGGCAACCTATCAGCCTATTCCCGGCACTTATACCCTTACAGTGGTAAATGGAGTATGCGACAATGGAACTAACACCGGGTATTATTATCCGGGGGATACAGTTATTGTAGGAGCTAATACACCATTGGTTGGTGAGGTCTTTTATGAATGGATTGCAATCAATCCTCTGAACGGGGATACATTGAATGCACCGGTCGCAGATCCTTTTACCGGCTCAACTTATCTGATCATGCCAGGTAAAAACATTATGCTTGAGGCAACTTATACAGTTAAAACATATTCATTAACAGTAATTAATGGTACAGGCTCAGGAAATTACAGCGTGGGAGACTCAGTTACAATCATAGCTAATGCTGCGCCTGCTGGCATGATCTTCAAGCAATGGAAAGGTTTTAATTTCTTTAATCTTATCAATGATAGTCTGGCTGACACCACCTACATCACAATGACATGTGAGAATGTAATAGTAGAAGCGTTGTATAAACCGATCAATACTGGTCAGGTAGCACTGAATGTAATTTTTGGAACAGGAAGTGGCGCGTACAATCCGGGAGCGGTAGTTGATGTATCAGCCGATTCATCGGTTAGCGCGGGATATGCTCAGGGTTATAAGTTCGATCAATGGACAGGAGATACAACCTATATTAATAATATAAGAGCAGAAAATGCTGTAGTGACATTACCAAACACTCCAAATACATCAATAATATTGCAGGCAAATTATCAATCAATAAAATATAAACTGACTATAAACCGGGGCTCAGTGGTAGAAAATGTTTCTGCTGACTGTCTGTATTCTTTCGGAACTACGGTGTTTATTCAGGCTAATTCAGTTTCTTCTGACTCGGTATTTGCAGCATGGACTGGCGATACAGAAACCATAGGCCAGCAAAATGTGCCATTTACAACAATCGTCATACCGGATCAAAATACGACAATTACGGCTACCTATAAACCGGCTATATTTTATCTGACTGTAATCAATGGAAGCGGAAGCGGTTTTTATAAAGCCGGTACTGTGGTACCTGTTGTGTCAAACTATTCAGGCAAACAATTCGAGGTTTGGAGAGGCGATGTGCAGGGAAATATAGCAGATACACTGGCTGCTTCAACCACAGTTACCATGCCTGCTACCGATATTAACATTGAAGCTGAAGAAGCGATAACCTTTTGTTCAGTGATAATTTATGTTGTTAGTGATTCATTGGTTCCTATACCTGATGCAACAGTCACCATTGATACGCTTAAGCCTATGCAGACAGATCAGAATGGAGATGTAGAACTGCAATTGTCATTTGGGTCACACATAGCAATTGCCGCTGCTAATGGATTTAAAACTGATTCCGATGCAATTAACCCCTTCAATGTGATTACTGGATATGCGTTTGAGTCATTTACCATATTCATGACTCCAAGTATAAATCTGAAAGAAAACGAATGGAATAATCTGATCGTTTATCCCAACCCGACAAGCGATAAGTTAATGGTTGGATTGCCTGAAGGTCAAATATTGGAGATGATAGTTACAGATATGCCTGGTAAACCTATAGTGGTTAGGAATGTCACCGAAAATGATGTGCTTACTTTGGATGTAAAATGGCTTGCTAAAGGTATATATAATATAACTATAATTACAAAAGATAATAATTACAGAGCTCTGTTTATAGTAGAATAGTTTGGAAAATTCCTGTTTTACTTTGACAGGTCGGGATTCAAGGGGAAAATGATTCGTATGGGTCGTGTTCGTGTGATTATTAAACTATTTTACAGGGGATTAAAGCATCTTCATCTAATGAATACACCGCGCAAAGTCTATGATACCCATCAGCAATGATCACTCTGCCATTTTCATTTTCCCGTAATAACAAAAGAGGAGAAAGTTGTTTCCCGATAGAAATTTTTTTAATATCCTTTTCAACATGTGAATTACTTATTCCTAATAAAGATAATTGTGATGCTCTAAAAATATCTTTTGCTTTAAATGTTACTACTTTATCAGATCTTAATTTATCAATAACCTTTGAAACGAAATCTTGATTATAAATAAGTAATAAAAATGATTCAGCAGCAGGGTAATTATGTTCTTCCGGTTCGGAATACCAACTGATGTCTTTTTTATCTTTCATAACTGGGTTTATATTTAGATATCCTGAATCCCGTATTTATGCGGGATTCAGGATCCCCGATTATTGGTCTCTGCTATAAAGAGTATAAAAGCGTTTGAATGAATCTTCAAATTTCCGGGACATATCGTCCTGCTTGTATTCTTTAGCAATCATTGATAATTGCTGCATGATTTGCAAATTAATACGGATGTCATAATTGATTAATTCACGTTGGGTTTTATTTAACCTGAAAAAATAATCCAATTCCTGTTCTGTTAAATCTGCAAGTCTTTTAGAGATTTCTCCTGCTTTGTCAGCTTTGTTTAATCTATAATAAAGATCAATAATTTGTAAACTAAAATAATTATAAGGAATGCAGTTATCGGGCAGTATTTCCATACATTTATTCAATACTAATAAAGCGGAATCGGGTTGTTTTTCATTGATCAGTGTTTCGGCGAGTTTTGCAAAACCGTTTCTGAAATTAGATAACATCCGTCTGTTATTTTCATCAAGATAAACTTTAGGATTGTTGATGCCGCCCCATTTAAATTTGTGCATCAGATTATCATATAAAGACTTTGTGTCTATATTGTTGATTTCACCACTTGGTGCTTCAGTTTTAATAGGAACAACTTTATAAGTAAGCCCGCACATTTGCAAATACTGGTCGAGGTTTAAATAATTTTCATGTGATACGGTAATGGCAAAATATATAGGTCGTTTCCAGTTGTTATTTGCTAATAAATCAAGGATCATTAAATCCGCTTTTGTAATATAATTCCTGTTAATTGACCAATCCATCTGAGGGACAACCTTATTAGCCATGTCGCGTGAAAGGTAGCCGGATTTGAAAACGGCAGCAGTATCCACCATTAGCTTAAATTTTTTCGAAGGGATGTAATCTATCTGTTCGTTATATCCTTGTAAAGATTTAGTCTGCAGATTGTCGCTGGCAACAAAATCAATGGCATCTTTAATATTTATATAATCGTTAATCCGGTCAATTAAATATACAACATCCCGACTTCCCTGCAATACTTTTTCTTTTTTAAGAGAAAAAGGTACCGGGTCGGATTCATAGGATTTGCGTTCCATCTGGTCAATATACCAATCGGCGCTTAGATAACTCAGGTTTATGACACGTACGTCTTTTCGAACGCCTTCTACTTCCTGGATGTACCAGAGAGGGAATGTATCATTATCTCCATTTGTAAAGATATACGCGTTTTTGTCGCACGACATCAGATAGTCATAAGCAAAATCCCTTGCTGTATATCTGTATGAGCGGTCATGATCAGCCCAGTTTTCTTTAGCTAAAATGCCAGGAACCAGAGCTAAACAAAGAACCGAGATTAAAATGGCTTTGGCCGTTGCCGGAAATTTTTTCAAAACCCGATCATAAAGAGATAAAACACCAAGTCCGATCCACATGGAAAAGACATAAAATGAGGCTACATAGGAATAATCTCTTTCTCTGGGCTGATAAGGATATTGATTAAGATATAAAATAATAGCAAGTCCTGTAAAGAAGAAAAATAGTGTCAAAACGGTAAAATCTTTCTTCTCTTTGTTATAATGATAAAAGAAACCAATTAATCCGAGGATAAAGGGAAGCATATAATATTTGTGCATTCCTTTATTTTTTGCCATCAGTTCCGGCAATTTATCCTGGGTTCCCAATCGCCATTCATCAATGAATTTTATTCCTGACAACCAGTTCCCTTTGGAAATCTCGCCATTTCCCTGGATGTCGTTCTGCCGGCCGGCAAAATTCCACATAAAATAGCGTATATACATATGGTTGATCTGATACCTGAAAAAGAACCGGATATTTTCTCCGAAAGTAGGCTTATATAATTTTTGAGGTTCCCCCTTATTGTTTTTTGTTTCGATCGGAGTTCCTTTAATTTTACCCCAATATTTGTACATTCTGATATGATCGGCTTCAGTGCTGTACATTCTTGGAAAAAGCATTTCGAAACGCTCATCATATACATATTCCGGTTTTCTGTTAGTGAGCACATATTTTCCATTGATTGGTGTATAGGTAGGGCTCCCTTCGACTTTAACTTCGGTTACGGGAGCATTGTATACAGGCCCGTATAACAAAGGTCTGTCGCCATATTGTTCGCGGTTCAGGTAATAAAGCAGGCTGAACATATTTTCCGGGTCGTTCTCATCCAAAGGTGTATGAGCGATGGAACGTATTACGATTAATGTTACGGATGAATAACCTAATAAAAGAACGGTAAATATGAGCATAATAGTATTTAACAATACCTTTCTCTTTTTGTAGGTATAATTCAAGCCCCAGATTAGAAAAACTATTATACCTATTATATAAAAGATGACACCGGAAAAAAAAGGAAGACCAAACCCATTTACAAACACCAGGTCCATATATGCTGCTCCGTAAATCAATCCACGGACGATCCCGAACATTACTGTCCCAACCAGAACAACGGCAATTATGGCTGCGTAAATAATTCCTCTTTTTGAATAAGGATATTTTTTAAAATAATAAATAAATACGATAGCCGGGATGGCTAATAAGTTTAACAAATGCACGCCTATTGATAACCCAACAATGTAAGCTATTAAAATCAACCATCTGTTTGCATATTTTTCATCAGCATGTTCTTCCCATTTTAATATGGCCCAGAAAACTATTGCTGTAAAGAGGGAAGAAGAAGACCAGACAATACCTTCCACTGCAGAAAACCAAAAAGAATCACTAAAAGCAAAAGCCATGGCTCCAACAAAACCAGAACCGATTATAGCGATTGTATTACCAATAGTGAATTCATTATTCTTAATGATTATTTTCCGTGCCATGTGGGTGATACTAAAAAATAGCAGCAGAATTGTAAATGAACTGGCTAAGGATGACATAACATTCATTGCCACAGGTACTTTTTGAAGATTATTACCTGCAAACATGGTAAAGATATGCCCCATGAGTTCAAAAAAAGAATTTCCCGGAGGATGGTTTATTTGTAACTTAAATGCCGTCGCGATAAATTCTCCGCAGTCCCAAAAACTTACGGTTGGCTCTATCGTGGAAAGGTAAACAACAGCAGCTATTGTAAACGAAATCCAGCCGAAAATACTGTTAAGGATTTTAAATTGCTTCATTTATACATTTGAATTAATTGCAAATTGAATCTGTAAATAAAATAAAACGCTAAAATAAGTGAAATTTTAGAAAAGTAGTGAATGAAAATAAATAATTATAAAAACTTCTTATACAAACAGGAAGAACCCATTAATAAAATAGAAGATTCCAATGATTCCAACTATCAAACCGCAAAGCCACACAAATTTTTTCTTTGAAAGAGCAGCAATGGATGAAAGTAATATAGATACCTGAAGAAAAATAACAGCAATACCAAACTCGCCAGAATGTTTTTTACTAATATCACGATCGGCTTCAAAATTAGCTGCTTCCTTTTTGATATCTTCTTTTTCCTGGTCGTATTTCGTTATTTTATCTTTGTACTCTTTAATTTTTTCTTTATATTTTCCAATAGCGGATTCATTTCCTTTTTGTTTTTCAAGCAAATCCACTTGTAACTCAATATTTTCTTTCCGCAACTCATAAATATAACCTTTTATGCTTTTGCTTTGGAAAAAAGCCCATTGATCGCTGGCTTTGGTTTGACTAAGCAAACTACGTGTGCTGAAACCACCCCCTTTGAAAGTGGCTAAAGTAGCTGCCACTGCAATTAATACGGTGGTAATTGCCATGTAAGTGGTCCATTGTTCTTTCTTTTCTTCACTCATAAATAATAAGTTTAACAATTATAAATAACAAAAACGATCGCAAATTTAATTAACTTTTAACAAAAAATTAATGTTTTTTACGACATTTACACTTTATGTAAACGAGAATGTAGATTGTTATTGATTATAAAAAGATAAAAAATGTTATCTATGAAAGATACTCTGGTAAAAATAACAAAACAATTTTTGATCAAAGGAACGATTCAGGAAATTAAGAAGTTCGGATCAGGACATATCAATGATTCTTATTATGTTAAAACAATAGAAAAGGGTTGTCCGGATTATATGCTGCAGCGAATCAATCACAATATATTTAAAGATGTACCGGCGTTACAGAAAAATATTTATCTTGTAACCCAACATATTAAGTGCAAATTAAAAGATAACCCTGGCGCTGATCTGAATCGTCAGGTATTGTCAATCATACCCACACATGAAGGCAGGTTGTATGAAGAGGAAGATGGAAATTTCTGGCGTTTGATGATATTTGTCTCAGAAAGTAAAAGCTATGACCAGATATCTTCTCCCGGCATTGCTTATGAATGCGGATATGCTTATGCTAATTTTCAATCTCAACTTTCTGATTTGCCAATAAGTTTGCTTAACGAAACCATTCCTTACTTTCATCATCTTGGAAGAAGAATGGATCAATTTAAAATAGTCTTAAAAAGTTGTCCGGCAGACAGGAAAGATGAGGCTAAGCGGGAAATAAAAATAGTTGAAGAAAAAGCGGAAGAGATTTTATCACTGGAAAAATTTATTCAGGAAAAGCAAATTAAAAAAAGAATCATTCATTTCGATACGAAAATAAATAATATTCTGTTTGATAAAAATGATAAAGCATTGTGTATTGTTGATCTTGATACGGTAATGCCGGGATATGTGTTTTCTGATTTCGGAGATGCCATACGCACAGCTGCAAACACAGGGGCGGAAGATGAAAAAAATCTTCAGAATGTATCAATCAATATGGATATTTATAAATCATTCAGCCTGGGTTATCTTTCAGCGGCCCGTTACTTTCTCACGTCAGATGAAATAAGCAAACTGGCCTTATCCGCGAAGTTTAATACATATCTGCAGGCTGTTCGTTTTCTTATAGATTTTCTGGATGGAAGTAAATATTATAAAATAGAATATCCGATGCATAATTTGCAGCGTACAAAAGCACAGATTCAGCTTTTACTAAGCATGGATAAAGAATATGATCTAATGTGCAAAATAATCGAAGATATTATAAAAGGGAAATGAATCTTTAGGTTGAATTATACAAAGAAATTCTATCTTTTTGAAATTCTATAAAGGAAATTTGGGTTATTTTCAATATTATTTGTTTATTTGTATGAAGCAAGTTATATTTATGAGATTATTATTATAACATGAGATTCTCTTTTTTTGTATTCATACTTTTCTTTGGTCTTGTCTCATTTTCACAGGAAAATCAGTATCGTGTCCGACATTATACGATGATGAACGGATTATCCAACAATTATATTTATAATATAAATCAGGATAAATATGGATTTCTATGGGTTGGTACCTATGATGGGCTAAACAAATATGACGGTTATTCATTCCATTACTATCGTCCTGAACCGGGGAATAAGAATAGCATAAATACTGTTAATGTCAAACATATATTATGCGATAATAATGGAGATATCTGGATTGCAGAAAAAAAGCTCACCTTTTTTGATCAGAAAAATGAACACTTCAAAGAATACATTAATAATCGTTATTCTGAAAATGATTTGAATTCTAAAGAAATGGAGTTTGAAAATATTCAACAAGATAAAGAGGGTTTTTTATGGTATCAGTATTTTGTTGCAGATTATAGTTTTTATTCATTAGATTCTTTACATAAAAGCTTAGTAAATATTTCTTTCCCCGGGAAAAATAGAGACGATAAAGGCTTTATTATTGATTCAAAAAATAATTTATGGTTCGTTTACAGGAATTCCGACTCATTATTAGTTGCATGTATGGATTTAACGGAATACCACAAAACAGGATCCAAAAAAATAAATATCTATCCGATATCAGTAAGCAAGGGGAAGCAACGGATCAACCGGATTTATGCTGACAAAAAAAATAATATATATGTATTATTAAGCAGTGAAATATATAAATTCAATAACGACAAAAAACAGTTCGAAGCAGATCAAAAAATTAATAAATTAGTTCAATCGTTAGGATTCTCAGTAAATATTCGTACGATTTATAATGATACGCATGAAAATACATGGATTTCGATAAGCGATAAACAATTTATCTGCTGGAATAAGAATTTAAATAAATGTGAAGACTATACGAAGCAACTTAGTAGTTCACGAGTAAACACTATCTTTGAGGACCGTTATGGATGTCTCTGGATAGGTACCTCAAACGGTCTTGATTGCATCAATCTTTATCAGAAGCCATTTCATGTATTATTCCCCTCTTCCGAAGTTCCTAAAGAATTAATGCCTCCATACTTTGGTATTTTTGAAGATAAAAAAGAGAGATTATTTGTATCCACAGATAGCGGTTTATGTGTATTTGATCTAAAAACCGAAAAATGGAAAGTTTACAGGAATAATGCAAATAAATTACCTCATATAAGATTTACGGGTAATCAATCTTTCTGCGAATACGAAGGGAATTATATATTAAGTACATCGCCAGGATTACAAAAATTTGATCTGGATAAAGGAATTTTTCAATTCAGTCATCCTGACAAAGGAATTCAAAGTGTATGCAGCTGGGCAACATGGTATATTTGTCATGCTAAAATAAACAAAGAATACTGGGTTTGTGGAACGGAAGGGTTGAGTCGTATGGTTAAGCCGGTTCATGATGCAGATATTTCTCCAATAGGAGAATCAATGATGCCGGAAAAGTTTAAAAACTATAAAAATATAGAAAATGACAGCAATTCTCTTCTTAGCAGTCATGTATGGACAGCGTATGAAGACAAGGAAGGTACGTTGTGGTTTGGTACCAGAAATGGGCTAAGTCGTTACAACAGGGACAAAGACAACTTTATCAATTACCGGTATGATCGTGAAAAAACAAATTGCATTTCACACAATAAAATCTCCTGCATGTATGAAGATTCCAGGAATCGTTTCTGGATTGGAACCGAGGGGGGGCTTAATTTAATGGATCGAGAAAAGAATTTATTCACACATTATTTTATTAAAGATGGTTTGCCCGGTGATTTAATATGGTGTATTATTGAAGATCATAAAGGATTCCTGTGGATATCTACTGCAAATGGTATTTGTCGTTTTGATCCGGATAGAAATATTTTTAAAAAATTCGATTCTGCTGACGGCTTACCTTCTAATACCTGCGGGATGAGAAATTCCGGTTGTATAACCAGAAAAGGGATTATATATTTCGGCACAAACAATGGACTTATTTATTTCAATCCGGATAGTATTAAAGATAATACCATTTCGCCGGATGTTGTCATTACAGGGATAAAGCTATTCAATCAACCGGTGAAGATCAATCAGATCATCAATGGTGATAATATATTAAGTCAATCTATTTTACTTACTGACAAGATTGCATTATCTTATAAAAACAAAGTTCTTTCTATAGAATTTGTTGCCATGCATTATGCAGATCCTGAAAAAATAATGTACGCTTATAAGTTGGATGGATTTGAAGATAACTGGAATTATGTGGATGCTACCAGGCGGTTTGCTAATTATACCAATCTAAAAGCCGGGGTATACACATTTTCTGTTAAAGCTGCAAATAGTGATGGGATATGGAATGATAGTGGTAAATCGGTGATTATTGTAACGGTCCTTCCTCCCTGGTGGGAAACATGGTGGTTCAGAATATTCGTTGTCCTGATTCTTGTGTCAGTCTCTGGAATTATTTTCTATGGTCGGATGGCTCAATTGAGAAATCAAAAAATAAGATTGCAACAATTAGTTGATGAACAAACCACTGAAATAAGAAAGCAATCTGATTTTTTAAAAGAGGTGAATTCAATGTTAAAAGAAAATGAAGCTGAACTTAAAAAACAGCAGGAAGAGTTGCAGGAAACAAATGTATTGCTTGAAGAACGTCAGGAAGAAATAATGGCTCAGAAAGAAGAAATAACTGAAAAAGCGGAAGAATTAAAGAAAGCAAATCTTACCAAAAACAAATTCTTTTCTATCATTGGTCACGACCTGAAAAATCCGTTTCATGCCATTAACGGATTGGCAGATATATTAAAAAATAGTCTTCATTCCATGGAGGATTCGCAGAAGTTAGAGATTATAAATATGATTGAGGAATCATCCAAAGGAGCGACAAATCTTTTAGAAAATCTGCTCACGTGGGCTCGTTCGGAATCGGGGAATATTGATTATAAACCTGAAAAATTTGACATCCGGGAAACAATAACTCAATCATTTATATTGTTAAAGGTAAATGCTGAGAAGAAAAATATAAAATTAATCACTCTCATCACGGATGCTTGTCATGTATATGCAGATATAAATATGACGACAACAATCATCCGGAACCTGGTGAGTAATTCAATCAAATTCACTCCCGAAAATGGAAGCATCACCCTTTCGAACAAAATAAAAGGTAATTTAATGGAAATAAGTGTTACCGATACCGGAATAGGAATGGATGAATCTACAAGAAGCAAATTATTCAGAATTGATCAGCAGATTACAACGAAAGGTACATCAGGAGAAGGAGGTACTGGTCTGGGACTCATTATTTGCAGAGAATTTGTGGAAAAAAATGGTGGTAAAATAAGGGTTGAGAGTGAACAAGGGAAGGGAAGTACATTTATTTTTTCGCTTCAGAGAATATAATAAAAGTTGAATTTTGATGTTAATATCTAATACATTATATATTTATGTCAAATCGTGATAATAATATTCAATTTATTTGCTTTTTACTATAATATGTATTATATTTGTCACGTTGTGATATATATATAAATGAATAACTATTCAGATTCACATAAAGTGATGCGTGTTCATACGCTTATGAAAGTTTTACAAGCTATTCAGGGCGGTGAGACGTGGAGTAAAAGCGATATACAGGAAATAACAGGTTTATCGTGGGGATCGTGCAGCGAAATCATCAGTCTTTTTGAAGAAAAAAAAATATTGGTTTATCGAAAACTCACAAAACAAAATAATAATCTTGGCAGGAAAGCGAAAGGATTTCAATTCAATGAAAAACAATATCTATTTATTGGGTTGGAAGTCCGGCAAAACTTAATAGTCTGTTCTCTTGTCAATATGGGTAAAACCGAGCTTTATTCAAGAAGATACAAGCTGAAGGAAAATCTTTCCGGCACTAATATATTTAAACAAATATCTGAAGTTTATGTAAATTTTCTGGTAGACGCATCGGTCAAAACACAAAGTATCATGGGAGTCTCTGTTTCACTGAACGGTGGGGTAGATATTTATAATAAGAAGTGGATTTATTCCCCCAGGATTGAAAATATCCGGAATATTGATATGAATCAACTGATTGATTTTCTTCCTGCCGAACATTATTTTAATATTGAACATGATATTAATGCCCAGGCCTTGTCAGTGATCCATTTACATAAATGGACATACAATAATTATGTTTTTCTGCATTTTGGCGAAGGCATAGGGATGACTTTTTACAATCATGGATTGTATTCCGGGTCAAGGGGACTTGCCGGTGAAATTGGACATGTACCATTTAACAGGCTTCCGAAAGACAGAATTTGTGATTGTGGAAGGAAGAATTGTTTTGAAACATTCTTGTCTGTCAAGGGAGTTCTTCAATTAATACATGATTTTTGCGGTATCAAGCTGAAAAACCTGAACGAAGTGGATCAATCCATTATTTCAAATTCAGCGTTGAATGACTTTATGAAAGAAGCAGTTTCATATATTCTGATTTTTATTAAAAACATTCTTGATCCGGAACAAATAATAATCGGCGGCGAGGCACTCGAACCTTTTTTGCCTGTTATTAAAACCAAAATTGAAAACAAAGTCAACCAGGAAAGCTGGTTGTCCGGAAATAATATCATAAAATGGTATTCTGACAAGGAAATAAACTGTGCATATGGAACTGTTATGACATCCTGTGATAAAATGATTGAACAACATATTATTAATAATCTAATATAATTCATCGTGATAAATAACGTATCCTGGGTTGACATAACTATTTTTATAATCTACAATTTATTAGGTGTGGGAATCGGTTTTTATGTGTCAAGGAGAAAAAAAGGAAAGCAAAGGTCTACATCTGAGTATTTTCTTGCAGGCAAAACATTGCCATGGTGGGCGGTTGGTGCGGCGCTGATTGCAGCTAATATTTCAGCCGAACAACTAATTGGCATGTGTGGTTCGAGTTATGTGATTGGGATTGCAGTGGCCAGTTATGAATGGATGTCGGCATTGACACTTATTATTGTGGCAAAATTTTTATTACCGGTGTACCTGAAGAATAATATCATGACCATGCCCCAGTTCTTGGAGAAGAGGTTTGACAACCGGGTCAGGACGAGCCTCGCCGTGTTCTGGCTTATGTTATATGTGTTTATAAATTTAACCACGGTGCTTTATCTGGGCGCTTTATTTTTAAATACAGTACTGGGCATAAATATGATAGTCGCAATTCTGATTCTTGTATTATTCACTGCTCTGTATTCTATTTATGGAGGGTTGATGGCTGTTGCATGGACGGATGTTATCCATGTGTTTTTTTTAATTGCCGGTGGTATTCTGGTAACAGTAATAGCATTGAGTCATGTATCACTTGGGCATAGTCTTTTTGCAGGGATGAAAGAAATGTTTATGAAGGCTCCGGAGAAATTTGACCTGATTCTTTCCAAAAACAATAAATATTATGATAAGCTGCCTGGCATCAGTGTGCTCATAGGTGGAATGTGGCTTGGAAATTTATCATACTGGGGATTTAACCAATATGTAACTCAGAAAGCATTTGCAGCGAAAAACCTGAAAGAAGCTCAATTAGGAACCATGTTTGCCGGGTACTTAAAATTATTAATGCCCTTTATTGTTGTTCTGCCGGGGATTATAGCGTTTGTTCTTAAACCAGATATAAATCCTCCGGACAGGGCATACCCTTGGCTATTGAGCACTTTCGTTCCATCGGGAATGAAAGGTATTACTATTGGTGCGTTATTTGCAGCAATTGTCAGTGCCTTATGTTCAATCACAAACAGTACGGCCACTATATTTACTATGGATATTTACAAACAGTTTTTTAAAAAGGAATTGACCGAAAGCCATCTTGTAAAAGTAGGAAGGATCACCAGTGCATCGGCTTTATTTGTTGCGACAATAATAGCCATACCCTTGTTAAGTAGTCTTGATCAGGTATTTCAGTTTATTCAGGATTATAATGCATATCTGAGTCCTCTTATCGTATTGATATTCGGAGCAGGGATTTTCTGGAAAAGAACGACTGCAAATGCCGTACTTTGGGCTGCAATAGCAACGCTGCCCTTATCCGTCGGGGTCAAAATGATTTGGCCTCATATGCCTTTTATGAATAGAGAAGTCCTGATCCTATTTATATTATTGATTATTGTAGCCGGAATTTCATACCTTGAAAAACAAAAACAAATCAATAGCATGGTCCGGATTGAAAAAGGTTGGTTTCACACAAGTATGGGATTTAATATCGGAGCAATAGGAATTTGTACTATATTGACAGTATTGTATATATTATTATGGTAAATCATTTAAACGATTTTAATATGAAGCAATTTAAGGATAAAAAAATATTGATAACTGGTGCTAGTAAAGGCATTGGAAGAGCCTGTGCGATCAGGTTTGCTAAAGATGGGGCAACTATAATTATTAATTATAATTCAAGCAAGGAAGATGCGGAAGAGACATTGAAACAGGTCATCGCGGCCGGCGGTAAAGGAAATATAGTAAAAGCAGATATGGGAAAAGTTGAAGAGGTTCAGCAGTTGTGGAAATCTTCCATTGAAGACGGATTAATGCCTGCTTCGCTTATATTAAATGCGGCTTTTCAGAAAAAAGCCCTTGTAGATGATACGGATATTGAACTCATCAGACAAACATTGGAAGTGAATATCATTGGAAATTTTGCTCTGGCTAAACTTTTTATTGATAAATGCCGTGAAATTTCCTGGCAGGGAAGCATTGTTGTGCATAGTTCCAACCAATCCGAATTTGTAAATCCGACAGGGTTTGCATATGGGATTTCAAAAGCTGCGCTCAACCACATGGTAAAGCATATGGCCAGGTCCACTGCGAAGGATAACATCAGGATAAATGCGGTTTTATTGGGTTGGTTTAATACTGAAGGAGAAAGAAAATTTCATTCTGCTGAAAAAATTGAAAAAGATGCCTTTAACACCATCCCATTAAGACGGATTGGAAAACCTGAAGAGGCGGCTGACATTTCCTACTTTCTTGCATCCGATGCATCATCCTACATGACGGGTAGTCTTGTCCGTCTTGACGGGGGGTTTGCTCTTGATCCTGATTTAACGACATAGCGTTTGCTCATTCTGATCCAAACATTTATTTAAATGACAGACTCTGCTTAATACAATAAAAACTATGCAAAAAAATGCTTTCATATTCGGAGCCGGAAAAACAGGACGGGGATTTGCCGCCCACTTAGCTTTCCTGGGTGGATACGATATTGTGCTGATTGATAAAAACCTGCAATTGGTAAACAATTTGAAAAAATCCGGTCAATATGATATTCAGGTTTTAGGTAATGAAAAAATGAATTGCACCATTCGTCCAACTCATGTCTTTCACATTGATGATCCCTCGTGGCAAAACATTTTTGGTTCCACAAGCCTTGTTTTTACTTCTGTTTTTGGAAATAATTTTGAAGAGCTTTCCGGATATCTTTCTACAGGTCTTAATAAAAGATATAAAGAAAATCCACGTCAGGTTCTTACTGTTATTACCTGCGAAAATTATTCGAATGCTGCAGCGGACTTAAAAAACAGGGTGCTGAAAAAAATGGGGCCTGAAAAAGAAAAATGGTTTTCGGAGAAAATCTGCTTTTCTGAATCCATGATATTCAGGACATGTCTGGATGCCGGGATTGATCAGGATCAACTGACTGTGAGGGCACAAAACTTTTTTGAACTTCCCTGTGACGGAGATTCACTTAAAGAAATCCCACAGGTATATGGGTTAAAGCCATTGAAAAATTTTGGCAATCAATTAAGAAGAAAAATATATACTTACAATTGCATCAATGCAGTAATCACCTATCTTGGCGCTAAAAAGGGATATTTGCAGTTGTACCAGGCAGGCAATGATGAAGAAATTCTGAACATAGCGAGGCAGGCTGCTAAAGAGACATCTGATGCCCAGATAGCAGAGTTCGGTTTTGACAGGGTGGAACAGGAAGCATGGATGCAAGCTGCTTTTGAAAAATTTGCCGATAAAAATCTTCCGGATCCAATTGAGAGAAATGGCGCCGATCCGGAACGAAAACTCAGCAGGGACGATAGGTTGATTGGTCCCGCTTTACTTGCCCTGAAATATAGTATCTACCCGGAAGGCCTGCTGACAGGAATTATTGCAGGATTTGATTTCTATGACAAAGTAAAAAAAATCAGTCTCAGGGAACTCATGGCAACCAAAGGAATTGATCCTATTTTAAATGAAGTTTGCGGATTATCTCCCGGAGAAAAATTAGTTGAGCTGATAAAAGAAAAATTGAATCATTCATAAATGAATAAAGATATAAAAAATATTGCTATTGCAGCGCTTGATATCGGAACTTCTCAAATCAAACTGGGAGTTTACTGTCCTTTCTTATCTGGCAGGATAACTATTATTGGAAGCATTCCAAATGAAATAATCTCCGGGAAAACCGGGGAGGCATTATCTGATTACAAATATATCCGTGAAAAATCTTTTCAGTTATTCAAAAAGTTAGGCTCTTTTCTTAAAGAAAATAATATAAAAACACTTTATCTGGGAATTTGCAGTCATGTCTCCAGTCTGCTTGAATGGAATAAAAAATCTGGAATTCCATCCGAGGAACTATTTCCGATATGGTTAGACAGTAGTTGCAATGAAAGTCTGAAAGAATTCATGGATCTTATGGGGAATGGAAAAAGTAAAAAGATTATTGGTTCCTTTTTGCCTTCAGGAACAAATTGGTTGTTGACCAAATTATTATCTAAAAATTCTTTAAAAATAAACGATGAAATTATTTTTTTACAAGTTGGTGATGCGATTTTTTTCGAACTAAGCGGCACTTATTATTCTCATTACAGTTCACAGGTAAGTATGGTCCATCAACATAAAAAGGACTATTCAAAAGAATTGTTGACTCAATTAAATCTTCATGAATCTCAGTTCCCATCATTGGGTTTTAAAGATTTTTCTATATTGAATAAAAAAACTGAATTATTTGATTTCCCGGACGATAGTTTTGTCTTTCCTGCTATGGCAGATTTTTATGCATCTTTTTATGGTTTAAGGCTTCTTGATAACGAAGGTTTTATACTTGCCAATACGTCAGAAGTGACAGGTGTTTTTACCAACGATAAGCCGGAATTGCTGGAGAATTTTGTAAATCTTTCCTTTCGCAAAGGTTATATTAATTATGGAAGCACCAACACAGGCGGAAATATAATAAACTGGTTTTTAACCCATATCCTGAATAAAGAGAATACACCCGGTGTATTAGATGAACTGACCCGGCTTGCTGCAACTATAGAACCCGACAATACACCGTTATTTTTACCTTACCTGCAGGGTGAAAGAGCTCCATTTTGGAACAGCAAGCTGACAGCGTCTTTTCATGGACTTCATCAGGGGCATTCATCTGTTCATTTATTCCGGTCTATTCTGGAATCAATTGCATTTGCAAGGCGACAATGTTTTGAGGAATTGAAAAACAACAAATTAAATTTATTTAAAATCGCCGGGGGATCTTCTCAAAATGCACTCTGGAACCTGATCAGATCATCTGTAATAAATAAACCCCTGCTTGTTTCTGAAGAAAAGGAATTATCAATAACCGGGGTTATTGATCATATTACCGAAACAATATCACTTGAAGCACCAACATTTACATTCATTCCGGTTGAACCCGATTATGAACTGGTGAACATTTATGAAAAGAAATACAGGGATTTCTTAAGAATACAGAAATTATGTACATAAGTTCCATGAGACAAATAATTAAATTTTAAACGAATGAACAAAGAAGTTTTAATCATTGGTGCCGGCAAAATAGGCCGGGGATTCATTGGCCAGCTGTTTTACCGAAGCGGTTATAAATTATGGTTTGTTGATGCGTCAAAAGAAATAGTTGATTTATTACGTAAAGAAAAAAAATATCGGGTTGATATTGCGAGAGAATCAAATGATCTTACTGAATATATTGAGGTCGAAAGTGCTTACACATTGGAAGAAACGAACATGATCGCCGCTGTCCTGGATCATGTTGATATTGTGGTAAGTTGCGTGGGGGCCATGAATATTGGAAAGATCGCGGAGTTTATGAAAAAATTATTACAGGAAAAGGACAAAAATAAAGACCTGAATTGGTTTATTTGCGAAAATGCCAGTAACCCCGCGAAAAAAATAAGAGATATACTTCTGAAAAATACCTATCCTGATTTTGAAAAATTTGTAACCAACAGGTTGGGGCTTATTGAAACACAAGTATTGAGAACAGGTATGTTGGCTAAGGAAGAAATAATTGCAAAAGAACCTCTTGCACTACGTATGCAGGATTGGTGGACATTACCATATGATAAGGATGCCTATAAAGGGTCATTGCCTGATGTTAAAGGATTAATTCCCAAAAGCAACTTTACAAATGAATTGGTCAGGAAGGTATATTCCTTTAATGGGACCAATGGTCCGATATCATACATTGGATGGGCAAACGGATTTAAAATATTACATGAAGCGGCATTGGCCTACAGGAGTTTCTTTCATGAAATTCAGGAAGAGGCCGCTTTTGGTCTGGTACATGAATACCACTTCGATGAAAAAGAGCAGAAAGAATTTATGATGCTTGCTATGAAAAAATATACTGATCCGGCCCTGAACGACCAGATTGAAAGAAATGCGAGGGATACCAAAAGGAAATTAAGCAGGGAGGAGAGGCTTATAGGTCCCGCATTATTGTGTCTCAGGCATGGGAAAATACCTTATGCTTATGCCAAGGCCATTGCCGCAGCATATAACTATGATGGTTCCAACGATGAAGGGACAAAGGAGGTACTGAACGCTGTCAGACAAAAAGGAATTGAAGAAGCAGTAAAAAAATATTCATCCATTGATGAGTCAAGTGAATTATATGCCTTAGTTATTAAGTCATATAATGAAAAAAGCTTTTTATTTTAACAGCCGGTTATGATCAGACCCTTATATAATAAAATACATCATCTTGCTGAATGTCCAATATGGAATGCTGAAGACATGGCCTTATACTGGACTGACATTTTGAATGGTGAAATTTGGCGGTACGATGTGCAAACCGGAAAAACGAGATTATATTGGAAGGGGAAAATGCTGGTTGGGGGATTCGCATTCACACCTGAGGGAGACATCATACTATGTTCTGATAAAGGGATTTTTCGCCTGTCAAAATCAGTTAAAGGACAACTTGCTGCAAAGCCAGAGTTACTGTTCAACATTCCCTTTGATGCAGGAGAAAGGTTCAATGATATCACAACTGATCCCAGCGGCAGGATACTGGCTGGTACGAAAAGGAATGATCTGAAGAACGGAAAACTATATATGATAGAACGTGGAAAATCGCCAGAAATAATACTTAAAAACATTCATATTTCAAATGGAATGACCTTTTCAATGGATAAGAAATATTTTTATCATACGGATAGTCGGCCCTGTACTATTACCCGGTACAGGTACGATCACGGCACCGGGCATATCAGCTCACCTGAAATTTTTTATCAGGGGAATTCGTCTTCCGGGTTCCCGGACGGGATTACTCTTGATTCAATGGATTGTTTATGGGTAGCTTTCTGGGGTGCTTCATGTGTCCGGAGAATATCAACAGATGGAAAGGTCATGGAAGAAATCATGATACCGGCAATCCAGCCATCCAGCGTAATGATCGGTGGAGAAAACATGAAAGAACTGTATATTACCACGGCTTGTGAGGGAGGAACTGATATTTCAAAAGGGTTGGATAAAAAAGGAAACTATCTGGGTGGTAAAGTATATCAAACGTCAATTCCGGTGAAGGGTCGGTTAGAGTGGAAAGCTCTTTTCTGATTGATCAAAAAAACCGGAGGCATTGATCATATGTAGCCGGACAGATTGCAATTTTTTATCTAATAATTTTTTATCAAAGGCAATAAGCAAAAATTAAACAAACCCGAAGAATTATTTCCCAATAACTGGCAACCACTCCAGTCTTTAGCTTTATAAATACACAAAATTTTTTGTTTATCAATTAATTTTTTTTATATTTACCGCACGATCACATAGATTTTAAAATTATTTTTTAAAATTTGAAAATTACTACCATAGAAAAAAATATAATGATTGCATCTTATCCTGAAAACATAAAGTCAGTGTTTGGATCAGAATGTTCGTTTTCAAGGCTTGCGAAGCTATAAAAAGCGCAGTTTACTTTTCGTAAATGAGCATTTTTATAGCAAGCGTAACGCGGAAGACAGACATTATGGACAAACACTAGTTATATCAGAGGAAATAATAGTCCGGATACCAGAAACTGTACCAGAAGGGAGATTCGGATTACCGGGAAGAAGCAGGATATTTGGAACTATTGTTATTGCAGCCCGAAAATATGGTATTTCGTCAACTATTTTTATTAGTAAAATAATTATGGATTATTATATAGGTATTGAAATCGGAGGATCTAAATTTCAGGCAGTCTTAGGGGATGTCAAAAATCATATTGTGGAACGTTACAGGTTTACCGTTGATATGAAAAAAGGAGCTAAAGGCATACAGGAAGAAATACAATTGGCAATTTCCCGGTTTAATAAATATAATCCTTTAGCTGTGGGTATAGGTTTTGGTGGACCCGTTGATTTTGAAAAAGGAATTATCTGCAAGTCTCATCAGATTGATGGGTGGAATAATTTTCCCCTTCGTACATGGATTGAAAAAATTTCCGGTCTGCCTTCAAAAGTAGATAATGATGCAAACGTAGCTGGTTTAGCCGAAACTTTTCATGGCAATGGGAAAAATGTTAAAAATGTTTTTTATGTGTGCATCGGGAGTGGGATGGGTGGTGGATTAATAATTAATAACCAGATATTCCATGGAGAAAAACCCGGTGAAGCAGAAATAGGACAGATGCCGGCAGATAGGAACGGGAAGAATATGGAATCCTTATGTTGCGGATGGGCAGCAGACAGAAAAATAAAGGCGTATACTAAAAGGAACCCAGCCAGCCCACTTGCAAAACTTACCAGAGGAATGAATGGCGGAGAAGCTAAATTTTTAATTAATGCGTTAGATCAAGGAGATAAAGGTGCTGAAAAAATCCTTACTGAAATGGCAGATAATATTTCTTATGCATTATCTTATGCAGTGCATCTCTTTCATCCAAAGCGTATCATTATTGGCGGTGGTTTGTCCTTAACCGGAGACCCTTTATTCAGCAGGATTAATTCTATTCTTCCCGGATATACTGTTAAAGCATTTCTGCCAGCACCTGAAGTGAAGATGGCCCTATTGGGCGAAGATGTGGTTTGTATTGGCGCATTAATTTTGGCACAACAAGCGTTACAGGAAAAGAAAGGGAAAAGAAAATAAATAAAATAAAACAATCATGGAAAAGTGGATGCAGAACTATGTTGAACGTCTTAATAAAACAGTCGAAAAAATACCCTATCATAAAATTGCTGACATTATAAAAGTTTTAGCCAAAGCCAACAAAGAAAACAAACAGATTTTCGTTTTT
>Ga0182030_10008019_pt1 | contig 21949 bp, 23 predicted proteins | sample 812S3MmetaG_FD_121299 | JGI IMG/M metagenome (GOLD analysis project Ga0182030, IMG submission 121299) | Permafrost microbial communities from Stordalen Mire, Sweden - 812S3M metaG (Illumina Assembly) | ecosystem: Environmental > Terrestrial > Soil > Wetlands > Permafrost | place: Sweden... | reverse complement strand
CCAATCAAGTGCAGCTATTGACAAAAATAACTATGTTATAGCCTCCAAAAAGACGTCGTTCTAGAGTGGACGAGGCTTTGATAAAGTCCCGAAGCCCGAAGGAAAAGACTAGTTGCCAGGTAGGGATATGACGATATCCCATAAGCAGTGGAGAGGGTTACGAGAAGTTTGTGATCACTAGGATTACTTATACAAATGTGCTCAACTCCCGCATTTTCAGGATTCCTTCACCAGACCAAGTCTAGCTTCAACTGCGAAAATGAAGGATCTCTTCAGAGATACCCTGACAGGTGATTTCTTCCACGTTATAAGCAAAGGGAAGTTCTTGCCATATGCGGAGGACAAGGATCCATCATTATGGAAAAGATACGTTGACAAGGAGAAGTCAGGCCGCATGGCCCGTCATGGCACAACCGGGGAAGAAAAGAATGAAGAGAAAAAGGGTGACGACGATTCGAGCAGCGACAACGCAGAACAGGGGACCAACGAAGCATATAATGAAGAAGATACCCGGAATAGCTCTAATACCAGAGTTGATAGCGGAGAACAGCCACGAAACGATGTCAGCGGAGTGAAGGTGGACCCAGAGAAAGGAAGAGATGTCACAATTGTTACCTGGTTTTCAGACAATGATCCAGAGGTACGCTCGCCTACATCTTCCTTACTTCAGACTGTGTTTAACTCGCTCTTAGAACCCGCAAAACTGGTCAACCCCAAAGAAATTCTTCGTAACTTTCTTGATCTGCTTTTTGACCTTTTCCATTTACATTGGTTCTGCCATCTACTCTGCTGGAGAAATGGGCGTCGAACAGCGATTTGGTGTCAGTCAGGTTGTTGCCACTCTAGGACTTACAGTCTTCGTTGCTGGATACGGTTTAGGACCTATGATCTGGGCTCCAATGTCTGAGATTCCTCAATTTGGTCGAAATCCAATTTATATCTCGACACTGTTCGTCTTCGTCTTTTTCCAATTCGCGGTTATCTATTCCAAAAACATCGGAATGCTTCTGGCCTTCCGTTTCTTGACCGGCTTCTTCGGAAGCCCAGTTCTTGCTACGGGAGGGGCCTCTCTTTCTGATATGTATGCGCCGTCAAAGCGAGCATACGCTATCGGAATTTGGGGTTTAGCAGCCATTTGTGGCCCAGTTCTTGGGCCATTGGTTGGAGGCTTTGCTGCCCAACATAAAAACTGGCAATGGCCTATCTGGGAATTGCTCTGGCTTTCAGGGGCTGCTTTGATTGTCATGATTCTTTTCCTTCCAGAGACTAGTTCCATGAACATCCTCTATCGCCGTGCTCGTCGTCTTCGCAAGCTCACTGGGAGGTCAGACCTGAAGACTGAGGGTGAGCTCATGAGTGAGACAATGTCAGCTAAGGACATTGTGATGATGACACTCGTAAAGCCATTCAGCCTCAATTTCACCGAACCGATCTGCTTCGCTCTGAACCTTTACATTGCGCTGATCTACGGTCTTCTCTATGTGTGGTTCGAATCCTTTGCAATTGTTTTTGTGGAGATCTATGGATTCAATCTCGGCGAGGAAGGCTTGTCCTTCGTGGGGATCCTAGTCGGTGGTTTTGTCATTCTTCCTCCTTTCTTTGCGTACCTCTATTACGTACAGGAGCCCCAGTTTAACGAAAATGGCGAGATCCAGCCAGAGAAGCGTCTACCACCCGCATTCATCGGAGCATTCTGTATCCCGATCTGCCTGTTCTGGTTTGGATGGACAAGTCGCGCTTCCGTGCCTTGGATTGTGCCCATTATTGGATCCTCATTCTTCACAATCGGAGCATTCTTGCTTTTCAACTCAGTGTTGAACTACCTAGGTGATGCTTATCCCAATGATGCAGCCTCAGTCTACGCTGGAAACGATTTCATGAGAAGTTGCTTTGGTGCGGGGTTCCCCGTCTTCGCCGCTGCGATGTACAACAATCTAGGAGTCGCCTGGGCTAGTTCGACGTTGGGCTTCCTGTCCATTGCCTTTATCCCCATTCCCTTCGTACTTTACATGTACGGAGAGAGGATTCGCAAAGCAAGTCCGAGAGCTAGACACGATCTGTGAACTATTATGATTAGGGAAATTGGGAGGGATCTGTTTCGTCAACACGATTTTTGTTAGAAATATGGTTGTTATAGACGGAAATAATAGGTGGATAAAGTGGAAAGGAGAGCGAATATTCAATTTCAACAGAGTCTTTGTGTAAGATCGTCAGAGGAAAGGGACTAGAGGTGGCGGCGTTATACCAGCATTGGCGATTGTGATGATTGATAATTGGAATTAATTTGGGCATTTGAAGGAATAATGTATCAATGGATGTTGTTGACCGGAAGTACGGTCACGTGTCAGCAGGCGCTAATCTGAGGGCCCCGAGGCTCCCGTCTCTACGCACCCTGTATGTAGCTCTGTATCACAATAAATGAGGATTATCCGAACTTATTATTGAACCTCTAAATAACAGATGATGATCCCTCACTTTCATCACCAGGTTTGTCTTTCAAGCTCCTTTCCCTCCCTCCGCTCAATGGTCAGAGGATCTGGCTCTGGTATCAGACTAGTGCAAGGCGTGCTTGCCTCGTCCACCTTGATGTCTACCGTGGTCCAAGGCTGGCTAGCCTCGTACCTACCCCAATAAATGGAGATAGCATCCTTCAAGGAAGGTACCTTGTTGAACACTTTGGATTTTCGGAGTTACAGACATAAATAAAAGCATTAACTATCCTAATTCTCGCTTCACACTTCATCAATTTTGATTTGCTCTGTCTTGGTATGATTAGGATTTCATTCCGTTAAAATATAGCCTCGTCATAATTGCTATTGATACGACTGACTGCAAGGTATCTTGCTGTTCTTGAATCAAAGACCTGGGAATCACTGTTTGGGTGCACTCAAGACGTTCGTCACCATTCACTCTTCTGTTCAGGGCTGACTCGGTGCAGGAGTTCTTGTCTTAACTACAAAATCCCATTCTCCAACTGATCCGCTGAAGACCTGAAGACATACATCTATTCAACGTGCCTCGCAGGTAATAAAATGAACAAGACAGATATCACCACCAACAGAGAACGAGAAGCTACCCAGCCACGATCTTCCGAGCTACAAAAGACTATGAATAGCACAAGACCCCCTCCACCGAGAAGTTCCCCATATAATCTTCTCCAAAGCAACGGTGGATTTAGATTACCAGTGGAAGTTTGTTTGAAGGTCCTGGAGGAAGTGATAAATTATGACCCCAAATCTGTCAAGATCTTGATGGTAGTCTCAAAGGTTAGTTATACGCTTTCCTGTCCTTCATGTTCAAAAGGAGTAATGGTTTCTAGGGCTTCTGCTCGCTCCTTCGAAACTGCGAGCATTCGATCATCAAACGTATTGCCATCAACGAAAATCTTGGCTACCAATTTCTTCCTTCTTGCACCTCGCCAGAGTATTTTCCAACTATCAGATTATATTCATACCATTGGTTCTCAGAACTCAGGTCTAGAGTTAGAACGGTCGATTTCCTGTTGAGTACGTCCCATAATCGTGGTCTTCTCAATATCTCCAATGTCTCAATTTCATCCCCACGGCTAGAACCCCTTTCTAAACAGTCCATCCCAGTCCTCTCACAATTTTCTATATATCCAAAATCCCATTGTCTTTTAGAGGATATGTGATTTTTTTGGTCCAAAGACTGACCTTTCCCCTAGACCATGATATTACCAACCTGAGTGAAGCGTTCTATTGGGATCTTTTACAATCGCCAATGGTCTACTCCCCAGAAATCGAATTCTCCAGCCAAGTAAACACATTCAAAAGAAACGCAATTGGCTTGATGTACCAACTCGCAGACAGCACCGTTGGAATGAAGAGTAAACACATTGTTCGAGAAAGACAACTTGAATTTTCTTAATGAGCTTGACGAAATTGAGCTTGCCACTTTAGGAATCTTTGTCACAGAATTAACGTTTGGACACTGCCGAAGGATGGATCTTGAATCCGGGGTTCAGGACAGGACTAAAATCAGGGAGAGTATGTGCGTTTTTGAAGATAAAGCTCTACGGTATGGTCCCCACTTTGTATGGGCGACAGCCGCTGCTGAATCGACAAGAAACTTCCAGTGGTCCCAGGAAGTAATACAACAAGGGTTGGATGATATGGTAGCTTTTTAACGAGGTCAAACGCCGGCTTACGCAAGTTTACAGAGTGCACTATGGCATTTGTTTTGTAAGAAAGCGATGTGTGAGTTGGTCGATAGTTGGAACGTAGCCAAGCGGATGGTTGAGAAGGAATTGGCTGGTTATAGAGCATGAAGTGATTATGACTATTGGGTTAGCGATGGAGATGGAGTATGGGAAACTGATAGAAAGTATGAATATGAATGTATTGACTTCGCTTATACAATTTTCGGAAGTGAATATACAAAAGCACGCTCTAAGGATACCTACCTAATATGCTATTGCTAATACAAACCTTTCACCAAGACTCCACATAAGCTTGATCTTTGAACACAAGCTCTCCGCCTTGTCGAAGCGCCGGCCTGAACATTTCCCACATCTTACGCTTATGCGCCGCGTCCTCAAAGTACGTAGCAAAACTGCACAATCCTACTAGCACAAATTTCTTCAGTTTCAAACAAGCCAGCTTCTTAGCACCTTCTTCCAATACTTGCTCATAAACCTCGTCCTCAAATAATAGGATCTTCATCACGTGTCTTCTTGAGTATGTAGTAAGATCGAGCTGAAGAAACTCAAGGTTTGGTAAAGTCGTCCAGTCAATCTTCAACGGCCAAGCCCAATCGGGTTCAATAACCCAAGCCCAAGGATGAAAAAGACCGATAACAAGATGACGGATCGAATAACGATATTTATCGACTACTTTGTAGGATCTGTCGCCCCGGTACTCGTGGTGGAATGAGATTGAACCTTTGCCTTTCCAATCCGGTCGGTCGATGAAATCTAGAAGGCGTGTTGCAGCAGGATCTCTTAATTCTTGCCAGTCGGACATGGTCATTTCCGTGCCGTTGTCTACATTATCTATTGCTCTTTGATAAATTGACCTTTGTCCAGCCGAGGTCTGGAATCCACCGGTTTGATTGAAGACGAAGATGTTATGGCGAAAGAAGAACTTGTTAGCTTCTATGAGCCACATCTCTGAGACTTCCGTGATGTGCTTGGCGGGAGTGTGAGGCACGCGTCGAGTTCTTGGGAAGGGACCGAGAGAAACATCTAGATTGTGTTGAAATGAACACACGCCAGGCCCCTCAGGCCAAGGTTTGTGACAGTCGTCGTAGAGCATGAAGTCGATACATGGTAATCGGCTTAAGACCGAGCGCTCAATGATGATAAGTTGTAACTCGGGCACAAGACTTTGGACGCCTTGAAGTAGACTAAGAGTTGGATGACGAATTGAGGCACTCTGTAGGGAGGTTTCAGGATTCGAAATAGAGGATGCCGGAGTAAGGGGCGTTCTAGGGGATTGATGTGAGTATGGTGCTCCTAACACTGTATCGCTTGCAGAACGTTCGGCTGGAGGTGTCGTGATTGGTCTATTGATAGCTTGGGAAACGCCGGCTTCTTCGACGGGGCCCGATTGAGGGATATCCATAGCTGGGACAGTATGTAGTATATTAATGCTCGTGGCTTGAGGTTTGCCTGCGTAAAAGTTTTAGGGGTATTCGAAGAATTCTCAATAAATCCTTTTGCCTTGATGGAAGTTGAAAGAATGATATAAGTATTCCTCGCAGATGTAAGTTGGAAAATAAGGCTATGAGGAATGAGACGGATAAAACATGTAGTACGAGAAGTTATTAGAGTAAGAGTGAACATATAGGGCCCTTGCCATTTGGTTGACTGAGACTCTTCAGATCCTGTGAATCACAAACTCTATTTTATGCAACCTAAATCCCACTAATACCATAGAATACTAACTCGAATATTGCTTCCTTGAGTGGTTACCTCTAAGCATACAGCAACGTGTATTTTGAAGACGACATTCAAAACCCTCGAATGTACTATACAGTTGTTCTGAATAGTTGCGCTTTGACTTCAGAGTAAGGCTATAAGAGATGTTGCTGAAATATACAACGGCCAGAATTTTAATAGGTGATTGATGAAGGACTGTTCCCACCGTACAAATTATGGCATGGAAATCTAAAAATGTTGGAAATTCGAGGTTGGGATATGTTGAAAATTGCTGCCTGAATTACAGCCTGAGGCTCCCACAGATCCGGCGAGCTTTGAAGACGCGACTTTCGCAAGCAATAAAAGTCAGCGACGAGAAAAAAAGCCTTCAGAATTTGAACAAGTCCGTTCACTTTGCCCAAGCTTCAGACTTGTCCGATGATGATAATACTTGTTATATCCATCGTTGAACAATAAACCGAAGGTCCAAAACCCTCTCACAGGACAAAATCATCCCTTCAGCGCATTCCTTGTCCATCACCACAGCTGTCGCGGGAAATGTTATAGATCTGCCAGCTAATATGGCGACAATGAATGCTCCTAATCCACCTCAATCTTTCATATCGAGCTATGCGCCTCGATTGCGCACCTACGCCAATTCGCTCCTCACGCCAGTCATTCAGCCTGTGACAGCACTTGCGGCTCCCTTGTCGCGAACGACGAAGAGAGGTACAACTGCTATTAATTATGCTGAAGATGGCTACGATGATTACGACGACGATGATGATGAGGGCAGAAGGCGGCCGACCGGTTTGAGGAGCATAAGAAGAGATGATACAGGACAAGCAAAGCAAGACGCTGGTGAAAAGGTCGGGAAAGAAGCTACAGCACCTGTGGAAGTACAAGGAATTTGGAGAGACTGGATGGGAAAAGGGCGTTCCGCAAAGCCGGACATGCAGAACTATGCGCAGACGGCTTTACCCTTAACACTTATACCAATTCGAATCGATCTCGATATTCCGGCTTTCAATCCCGCGGCGCCGCTACCAATTCCTGGAGGCAATGCATACCCTCGCATTGATTCAACCTTACCAGTGTACAGAATGCAGGAGACGACTGTGCCCTATCGATTGAAGGATATCTTCTTGTGGAATCTTCATGAGACACTAACGACCACAGATCAATTCGCGCAGACCATGGTCCAAGACCTCGACTTACCAAATCGAGGCCAAATGGCGAACGAGATCTCGAAGCAAATCCGAACACAACTTGAAGAGTATGCGGGTGTGGCTCTGCATCCACTTTTTCACTCACAACAAACCTCGACCGCAAATGTTTTGGTTACGACCATACAAGCAGGACCTGACTCGAGAGATGGGTCAGCAACGCCTGCTCTGAGTGGAAATGGAACGCCCATGCGCAATGGAATAAGCCAGCTCAATGGATTCTCTACACCCTCGAAGCTTGCAACCAGCAGCGTTCCACCACCGGATATCGAAGCCACGGCAACAACAATACCACCAGAATCTGACGATTATAATCCAGACGACATGTATCGGTGCATTATCTCATTGAACATCAATCTTTCAAATCATCTCTATACAGACAGATTCGAATGGTCTTTGCTTCATCCCCCAGGAACAGCGGAAATATTTGCAAAACAGACTTGCGCTGATCTAGGACTTCCGGGAGAATGGGTACCAGCCATGACACATGCCATCTACGAGGCTGTACTACGAACGAAGAAAGAAGCGTGCGAGAGTGGAGGTTTAGTTGGTGGTTATGGTGGGGAGATACCCAATGAGTGTGCGAATGGGGCAGAGGCTGGCTGGCGTTACGATAATGAGCACTTGGCAGACGAATGGGAGCCAAAGGTAGAGCAGTTGTCCAAGGAAGAGATCGAGAAGAGAGAGGGTGATAGAGAAAGGCAGATCAGGAGGCTAAGGCGAGAGACGGCAAGATTCTCATCAAATACTGGTATGATGGGTGGGGTACCACAAGCTGGTGAAAATAAGGGCTACTTCGATCCTGAACCAACTGAAGAGCGAATGGGTAGAGGGGAAAGAAGTAAGAAGAAGAGGAGATTCAAGAGTTTGAGCCCAGACAGATCACGTACTCCGGGCGGCAGAGGGACGCCTGATGTCGGAGGTATAACTGGATATGGTGGTGGGGGATCTCTAAACGACTTTGAACGGAACACATGGAGATGTTCGCATTGCAAGACATGGGGGACGGCGGTTTGGGCTGTTCGGGATGGACCCCATGGACCGAGGGTAAGTTCCACGGGCCGCAGAACTTCGACATTTTACTTATTATGCTACAGACTCTTTGCAACAATTGTGGCTTTATCTTTGAACGCGATCGTAAATTGCCTATATGGGCCAAAGATTTGCATAAAACTGATCAGCGAGCGATGGACTATCGATAGTTGCTCCCAGGTCTTTGAATGCTTTCGATATTTTGCGTATCTAGGGATTTTTGTTTGGCGTTTGAGATGGTTAGGACCATCAAGGATATGGAAGCTGAATCACTGTTGATGCTGTGTAGGAGTTGTAAAATTAGTGAGAGATAATTATCTACCCATCTGGCAGCAACGTGCTGGTGATCTTAAGATAAGAACGTGTCCTCGGAATCACAGCACGAATGGGAAGAAGTGAAGAAATCAACGATTATGTTCCGTACAGTCGGGAATCGCTATCTATAACCCAGACAGCATGCCCTTTTCCTAGTCTGAATAGCAAGCTAGCAGCAAAGAAATTCCTGAATGCGCCAATTCATCGTAAGCAACCATAAGCACCGAGCAATGCCCACCACCCGTATCAACACAGCCACCCTTCCGAAGCTAAGACCCGACGCTGTAAACACGTGTGTCAAAACCTATTCCTTCTTGACCCTCTTCTCTGGTTCACCCTCAACCGGCTCGCTATCCTCCCTGTCCCTCTTCCCGGTAGCCCTACCCTCCTCCAAAGTCACTCCCAACCCCAATCCCAATCCAGATCCCAATCCCGATGCCACTCCCGATGCCAGTCCAACTCCCAATCCGGCAGCCGCCTTCTTCTCTTCACTCAACTTCTTCTTCAAAGCTAATCCCCCACCGGCAACAACACTCCTTTCCCCAACCACATTCCTCGATCCCACCACCGTACACTCAGCGTTTAAACTAACATGAAGCGGTCTCGGTCGACCTTCCTCATCGATCATCGGGATACCGCCCGAGCTCGCGCTAATTTGCTTCAGAGCTTCGACAATTGCTTGCGCGAGGTGAGAGCCGCCCGTGGAGGGGTTGATGGCGACGAGGTTGTTGTCTCCCTTGATTTGGAGGGGCGCGTTGATGGTTAGGTTGATGGTGGAAAAGGCGGGTTCACTGGAGGTGGTGGATTCATCGTCGGAGTCAGAGGCATGATGTGGGAGGCCTGGGAGATTAAGTCCGTATTGGTGGCCGTTCATGTTAGGTGGGACGATGTTGGCGAAGGCGCCTGGTTGGGCCATTTGTGCTCTGAGGTTTGGAGTTTGAAGATGTGGCCTAGAGGAGATGTGAAGAGTAACAGTAAATAGCAGTGTTACTGGCGGAGTACGACTTCGTCTGGTATGTATTAAGGAGGAGCAAGTCGATGTGACGCTGGATGATATTATGGAGGGGTGCAGAATGTGAGAATGCTAATGTAGAAGGAAATTCAATTTGAAGTGCAGGACGAGCTGATTAAATAAAGAAAAGGAATCTTTCTACCTTATCGCGTGCAGAAAAATACTTCACTCAAAGTTTTTTGAGATCCTATTGTGATACGATGCTCTCAATAGTAAGCGAGGCCTATTCAAAAACGAAGAACAATAGCAAGGAGGTGGGGCTAATTGACTAGGTAGTCAGCAACTCGCTAACGATTGTTGTCCCAAGCGACAAGAGTCATCTAGGTGAATCTATGAGGAAGATGCAGCGCGAAGCTTTGTCTTTTCTTCTCTCATCTCTAAGTCTTGTGGTATTGTGGAAGATATGGCACAGTACCTATATAAAAAGAGGAGTCTCGCTTAGCATTGTTCTTCCATCATAGCCAATCAGAAGTCACTTCACAGGAACATCCTTTTAGAAGCCGTGCCATTAAGGTATGATGGATAGCGGGCGACCTCTTCATACATGACAAGAAGCTTCACTTGATACAAATCATCGCTAGCATCGCTATGCGCAATTAACCAGCCCCTTTTATTTCTTCTCCACTGTCTTCTTCACGCCTTCAACAAAAGCCTCCACTGCGTCTCCTCCACCAAGCGGCACGCTACCACCTTTAACCAATCCTCCATTCTGTAGCTTGATACCTAAAGCATCAGCAATACTGGGTAAGCCGCCATCTCGAATCGCCATAGTAAGACTGCCTAAGCTTTGATGAAATTGAGGACTCCGTAACACACGCTTCAATATTGTTTTCTTCTGGTCTAAATTCAGAGCTTCGATAGCGGCTGTTGCCGTTTCTGCATTCGGCTCTACCAGTCCATCGATTGAGGAAGTTGATTCTTGAGCGATCATGAGGATAGTGGGAGGGAGGTAGCTAAGGAGATTATCGATGTGTGTTGGGGAAGCCGAATCAATTGTGGGGATCGTGGTGGAGGAGGGTAATAAATCCGGTAATGTCGTATAAACCTGTCCTTGCGCTTGTTGCTGCTGCATACCCTGTCCACCTTTCAAGGAGTTGAGGAAGTTTTGGACGACTGTGGCAGCATCTCTGGGCCCTGAGCCCGGACTGGTCACATCGTCAGCCCTCGTTCAATGCTAAGCCACGTTCATAATCGTGCATTCATTCCGCTCGTATCTGTCTAGCAGTACATTGATTCTTTTGGTCCTCCCAGTTTCACCAAACGCCATGGCTTGCAAATGCTCAGAGCAGTATGTCTCATATGATGGAAATTGACCTACGCTCGTCCGCCATCGGCTCCACCTTCTCTCGCACCCGCACCCTCCTCTCTGACATCTCCACCAGTAGCGTCTGGTCCAGCACCGCCACTTCCTCCACGATGATGCTCCGATGCGTCCCCGTGGCCCTCTACATCCTCCATAGTCTCGTCTTCGTCATCATTCCCTCCATTACTACTTCTGACATGTGCAATTTCCTCCGATACATTAATATCTTCTCCTTGAAGCAATGTATCAACGATTTGACCAATCTTTAAGTCTCGAGGACTGAACCAGCTTGCATCTCCATTCTGCGCTTGTGGCTTTGATTGCAGCCAGAATAGATGTCTTTGGGAGGAGGATGAAAATTTAAGAGCAAATATGCGTCCGTTCGTCTTGGAGGTGGGTTGGTCGCTAGTCTTGTATTCGTAGGGTTGGAAATGCCCGTCTGTTGGGAACATAACAAGGTCTAGATTATCGTCGTGTGACATAGGTTTGCTTCGTTCCCGCCAGCAGAAGTGAACAAGTTCTTATAGTTATCAGTCTCATCCTACGAAGAACTTGAGAATACCTACCATCTTCGGAGTAAAGGTAGATGTAACCAGGTGTGGCGTCAGGCTTGACTTTATAAGGCCGGCTCGATGTCTTATAAAATTAGCCCCATACTTCAAGTCAGTCTGATAAGATTGTACATACGTCGATATCACATCTGCCAGCTTTGAAAGTGATTATGGGTGAGATAGACATGGCTGAAGGTTTGTTTGTTGTTTTGAAAATTACAAATTTCAGTAACCTGGAAGCTTCAACTTGAGCTCAACGCTAGAAATATGGCAGCCTTAATATTGAGGTTACAACAGCGCCCCATCACTCTTCCCACGTGAATTAATTTTAGCGAACGCACAATCCGAAATTTTGGCAAGCGGTACCCTAAGAATCGCCAAATGCGCAACTCCTTCATTTCTTGAACCTCAAGACGACAAACCACGAACCGACAACAACCAACGAATCGGTTCTCCGTCAAGATGTCGGCAACATTAGAAGCAACCAGACCTGCCGGTCAAAAGAAGACATTCGGCAAGTCGACGAGAGAGGTTCCCCATCACACGCAAAAGGCCAAGAAGTGGTACCCTGCGGAAGATGAGGTCGTAGCAAAGAAGGTGGGTTCGCTCTTCTCCCCAAGAAGCCTAAGAGCTGCAATTGCAGACAGTGGAGTGATTTTGGAGTGTGCGGTCACAATTGCGCTTCAGCATTATGCGGTGCTGCAACAGCTTCTGGGCTCCAACGCAATAATTAATATCAAAGCTAATAACAATCCCCAGGTCCGCAAAACCATCCGAACTTCAACCCCCCGATCAACTCTCACTCCCGGTGCCATCCTCATTATCCTCGCTGGTCGTTTCCGCGGCAAGCGCGTCATCCTCTTGAAGCACTTGTCACAAGGTGTTCTCCTCGTCACCGGTCCCTTCAAGGTCAACGGTGTTCCCCTCCGTCGAGTCAACGCCCGCTACGTTATTGCCACTTCGTACAAGGTCGATTTGTCTGGTATTGATTCAAAGAAGGTTGATGAGGTTGCTAGTGATAAGTACTTTTCACGGGAGAAGGGTGACAAGAAGAAAGGCGAAGATGCGTTCTTCAAGCAGGGCGAGACTCCAGAGGTGAGCATCGAATCCCAGGGTTACGTAGATGGATGAGGTCTAACGATTTAACAGAAAAAGAAGCCATCTAGCAGCCGCGCCGCAGACCAAAAGGCCGTCGACAAGGCACTTTTGTCCACAATCAAGAAGGAGCCGTTCCTAGCCTCTTATCTTGGCAGCTCGTTCAGCTTGCGAAAGGGTGACCGGCCCCATGAGATGGTATGGTAAACTGATGGGTTGGGTGGGCGTAGAAATTGCGGACGTGGGAAACTTGACAAGTCGTTTGCATTTTGACCTGGGGCATGGTCATAATTGCTTTGGGACCTTGTAATCCAGATTTGCATGCATCAACGAAGAAATCATAAAGCAGCATCATGGAATTGGGTCTACTAATCTCGAAGTTTTGCTACAATCGCGTGTTAGCTGTTTTTGAAAGAGGAGAATTATCCATTACCAGGTCACAAAGTTATGCACTACGGGAAGTCAGAAGATGGTGGGATTTTCAGTGGGGTTCCTTAATTCATTTGTCCCTTGTTCAGTTCACCAAACCCCTTTTATATGCCTCGCTCAGCGTAACTCTGGATCATTCCCTCTAAAGTGGGATCATACTCAACCAAGGTGACTCCTCCTGACTTCTGATCAAGAATAGTATTTGCTTGCACAAAAACTTTCCTAGGTTGCTTGTTCCGAAGCACCTCATTTCTGACCTTTTCGCCCCAAAAGTCATCGTCCACGAAGGTCATTTTATTATAAAGCTTGGTTCCCGTCTCGACGTCTGCAGTCGATTTGTAGACATGCAGTTTTTGCAGGTATGCCTCAACAGCCTTGCGACCCACGGTGGTGATCTTAGTACGATCGATTTTGATTACCAAATCAGAAAGATTGTCGTTCTTGTACGATAATTCGCAAAAGCCTTCTCCAGCATCTAGAAAGCACCGTAGAATGGAAAATCTCGCCTGGGAGTGACTCTGCCCCCAGCCCCTGCTCTTTGGGTCCCACATCTCCAAAGAGGCAATGCCTGCACGTGCCATTTGGATATAAGCCGTGTAAAGAATATCTCCTGCTTCATTGTTGATGTCTTCCTTTCCGTCACCATAACCGAATGCATGTAGGACACTGAATTCGCAGCTTAGAGCCATTGCTACAAGCTAGTCATCGAATTAGCATATTAAAAAGTCGTTCTCTTTGGTGAGAGCTCAGGGGCTGGGAGTTGTTTCAAGAGCCGAGACGGACCAACAAACGGGCGTGGTTTGTTTGCATGCTCTTGAGACAGCTCCCGCCTTCGGAACCCTATACAAGAAAATAGCAATTTTTTAAGGAAATAAGACGAACCTCAGCTCTACATTCCTCGTAGCTTGCTGCAATACTGCCGAAAACGCCGCCCCAGGTCTGTTGAGGTTTGTACCAAGATGTTATCGGCTTGTTCGTCATAGGGCTAATGGGTGGGTTTTTGATGTCAAAGTTGTATTTGCCGGCTTCAGTTTCCTGAAGAAGCTTTCCCGTACCATGACCTAGAAGCTCTGTAGAAAATCAGTATGGGTCTTTGACAGCATTTCAGGGGTCAACAGGCTCTGAAGCCATGTCTCAAGGACTCGGCTCCCAAAATGTTACGAAATCAAGAGCAGAGGAGTCAGTACCATGAATTCCCACCTGGACCTCGACTGGAAGAGCGGGGAGTTAGTTATTGCTTCTTTAGGACAGATATGGAGCAAGGACATGTGTCATGAGTAAATGAGCTCCATTTCTCAAGAGCGAGCACATTTACTCACGAGACAGTCTGGGATAGAAAATTTTCAACTCCCTGATGTTCACTAACAAGCGGGGTCACGGTATTTCTGATAGATAGCAAGGTCTGCTTCTGAGATAAACGGTATCTTTTCGTTGGGGGCCTTTGCAGAAAGCACATTTCCGAGAGAAACGTTTTTAAACCCTTCAAGTTGACGGATATCATCGTAATTCGGTATGTTAATGCCGGCCGGAATTCCTGACATCGAATTAGCAAATTAAGAAGTCGTTTCTTTTGGTGAAAGCTCAGGAGCTGGGAGCTGATTTAAGGGCTGAGATGAAGAACAAACGAACGTATCTATTAGTATGCTCTTGACATAGCTCCCGCCTCCGGAGCTTTCATACCAAAAAAATATTGCAATTTTGTAAGGAAATAAGACGAACCTGATCCAGCGAACGAGAGAACCTCCAGACTAGTGAAATCAGGGCTAAGAAATTTGTCCTTTTCGAAGTCCTTGGACCAGGGAAGTAATGGAATCATTGCTTCCGCACCAGCGACAAGTGTACCGAATGCTCTTGTGCGCTCCAGATTGACCGTTGCTACAAATCCCTCCCATTCTCCACGCACACCATGAGGATCTCTGTAAGTCTCAATGAAGCCAATATTTGTCTCCACATTAGGACCTTTGTCTTTAATCCAGAATCTTTGGCTGTTCCTATACGTAAATCAGTATGAGTTTCTCATAGATATTTTTGAGAGCTGAGGAGCCGACTAGTTCTGAAGACACGTTTCAAGAGCTCGGCTCCTGAAATATTGCAGAATCAAGCGCAGAATAGTACGTACTTGAACGCCTCCAAGGAGCCCGTTCTGAAAGATTCAGAATATGCTAATTGCATCTGCTTTTGATTTGCATTGGCAGAATTCTCCGCAGCCTTCTTATGATAGGCAGCGATAATGCCCAATTCTTTGGAGTGGTCTCCATAAAGAAGCTTTAATTTGTGGCCTTTCAATAAGCCGCTGTCCATCACGAAGTCGGTCTCTTTTCCAATATCACCACCTTCAATCGGGACTGTTGTCACTGCTGATGCTATAAGTAGCTCGAAGGTTCCTTCCGGGGTCTTTCTCAATCTCGTGTTTTCCTGTTAATGTCAGACCCACCCTCAGGGTAGTGAAAGTAAAATGAGGATTCTGTCACATACTGGAAGTAGCTTGACTTTCTGCATCCACTCACTAACAGCTTCAATTTCGTCTTTGGTGATGCCTTTCGAATCCGGATAATACGTTGTCATGTGCCCTCCATCAAGGTAACCCAGATGCATGATTCCAGAATTATCATTCGAGAAAATAGCACCATTTGTTGCCCTATAGTGCACATCTGCTTTTGGAGAAGTAGCTGCTAAAGCTGCGAAAGCCTTTTCCTCACATCGCGGAATGAATTTAGCGTCGCCAAAGCCCTTATAATTCCCACAGTTCCCCAGAAACATTGCCGAATACTCAAGAAAATATTTCAGCTCTTCGTCATTGATACCCGCCTTCTTTTGCAAGGCAGCCCAATCACCATTGCAGCTCTTGTGGAGTTCTATAATAAAGTCAAAAATGGGTTCTGACTCTGGAGAGACTTGGCGTAGAGTGATGCGTGTGCCAGTGAAGGCGGCCCTATAGTATATCAGCAGATCTCACAGAATTTGTACCCCCAGAGTTTCGAGAAAGAAAATTCTCAATACTCTGGTAGTAAGGCATTCCATACCTGCTGATGTAGTGTGCATAGCGCTTCTGTTGGTCGTCCAGAGCCTCAAAGTGTTTCTTAATGACAAGTTTGACAGCACTCGGTGGTGAGTCCGCAAGAAAGTGCTTCAGTTCTTGAGTATCCATTCTGAGATGCTGTTGAATGTTCGAGAGTCGATTGAGGGAAGTAGTAGAGAAGGGAAGGAACACGAGACGCAAGGAGGTATTACTAAATCCTTGCTATTGTGAAGGAGCTCTTAGCGCAAGGCTGAGATTTATTAACAGGCGGGGTCTTGGGGAGCCTGGCCAATGAGGGAAACCTTTCACGTTTTGCTTCAGTCTCCATGCTGACATGTTCAAGAAATCACTATTATCATCTTTTAGGTTCAGATTCAGTTCGTGATTGCACGCTAAACACAGACCATGTAGCGCTTCTTATCAGCTGCCTCAGAGGCAGAGAGGAAATTCTTGGGATCTTGTGGAGAGCTCAGGAGTATCTATTCAGCGAGAATTGATGAAATCGCCTTTTTGTAAAATTGCAATGTCTTTCTTTCAAACGTACCCAAAAGTACCTTACTAGCTATGATATATTCTGATCCCCGGACGTACTCATGTCTAGGCTCATTTAATTTCTTCAGGAGCGGACGCATTTTAAAAGCAATGATAAGAAACTACTCCTCTAGATATTATATCTTCAGGACAATCCAACATGCTCTTTAAATATACTTTATACAAAAAGAAATACGATTAGAGATTGTTGAAGCTGCGAATTATAAGGTACCTACTCGCTTATATGCCACACGTGACTAGACCCACTAGGGCGGTTTCTGGCTTCCGCACAATTGATTTATTTTTTGATAGCGACATCGAAATTCTTCTATCTCCGCCATTACGACTCACGAAACGGTCCAAAATGAAGTACATTCATTCAAGCGAGACTTTGACCATCCCTGAGGGTGGTAAGTTCAGATCTACCTTTGCTGCAATTTCGACGAGGGGTCTGGTGTGCTGGAGAGAATGCGAAAAATGACAGACGTCGCATTGGAAGAAGGATAATGCTGATCAGTTTGCTTTAAATAGTCAAGGTCCAAATCAAGTCACGACTTGTCACAGTTGAGGGTCCACGAGGTATGGGATTGATTTGCATAAGAGAGAAGGAAAGGCAGTATTGACGGGGGAACAGGCAAGCTCACCAAGAACCTCAGCCATTTGGCAGTCAACTTCTCGCACCCCAAGAAAGATGTCATCAACATCGAATTGCACCACGGTGCCCGAAAGAACGTCGCTACCCTCCGGACGGTCCGTACACTCATTAACAACTTGATCATTGGTGTCACCAAGGGTTTCAAGTACAAGATGCGATACGTCTACGCCCATTTCCCTATCAACGTCAATGTAGACAAGAACAACGAGACTGGTCTTTATGAGGTTGAGATCCGGTATGTTATTATTAGATTAGGGGGCAGGGGAAGGACTATGTAAGGCAAGTGCTAACGGGACACAGAAACTTCATTGGAGAGAAGATTGTCCGAAGAGTCGTTATGCAGCCAGGTGTTGATGTCGAGGCATCAAAAAACCAGAAGGATGAGCTCCAATTGTTCGGTAATTCTCTTGAGAACGTCTCACAAAGCGCGGCGGACATCCAACAAATCTGCAGAGTACGAAACAAGGATATCCGGAAGGTACGATTCGACGAACCACCTCTTCGTTAAAATATTATGTACTGACTTTGAATTGTAGTTCTTGGATGGTCTTTACGTTTCGGAGAAGGGCAATATTGTTGAGGAGTAAACGAACCGGGCAATTTCCTTACATACCAGGAGCATAGGGGTCTTTGCATGGCATGTTTAGCAAGGTGCTTAGAATGAAGTCCTTGCTAATAATGATGTCCTGAAATCCAATCCGATCCCAATGAAATTTCGTGAAACTTACCTCGTTGCAATCGGAACCGTGTGGAGACTGCGGGGGTTTAGCGGGAATGGCCAGATGTTTTCAATCATTTGAACAATCAGAACTGAAGATCTTGTTGCGAGTGCAGCAGGCGAAAGTCACCAGCATTATTACGGATCACATGCAGTTTGAAATTATGAAATCGCCTTATTTATGGGATTCTTCCATTATGGAACCGCATTCCCAGATGTCAAGGTATATATAAAGTACATGTCAGCTTTCTTATTGTCCCTCTCTGTGTTGTTATCTCATTTTCAGTCGGTATCTTCATGTACATCCTTAATTTTCAAGATCCCGAAAGACCTCCCCAAACTCCACCATGATCGCTCCAAACCAAATGCAAAATTAAATTATGTCCATTTCAAAACCGACCTTCTAACGATGTGGCCTCGAACGCCTCGAGTCTCTCGTTCTTCGATCTGAACTCGCACTGCCTAGGAAATAGTTAGCACAAATTCATAGAAAAGGGCGTATGGGTCAAACTTACTTGCGCTAGTGCCGGTATATGAGTCTGTATAATAAGAACTGCTAATGTCCGATCTGGCTTTCTCTTTCCGGTCATGTCTCCTCTTCAACCCCAGTATAACCGCCAAACCGACTAAGCCTGCACCAACGGCTCCCAATCCGCCAAACCCACCAGATTTCTTCTTTCTGGTTTCGTCCACCCTAGCTGGTCTACCAAACCATCCGGTGTGCGTATCTCTTCGTGAAGCGGTTCCACTTCCGTGTCTTGAGTAACGCTCAACAGTCTCTATCCTTTCTGTCCTGCGTCTCCTCTTTCCAAACCCGAAGAGTGCGAGAAGGCCATCGAATCCGGCCTTAACGATACAGCAGAAACAGATCAGGAGTAGGAGAATGATACCGGCGATGGTACCAATTACTATTCCAGCAATTGCACCGCCGCTCAAGCCACCACCGGTTGAATGTGAAGTGATTGGCAGAGTGCTTCCACTGGCGGTCGCAACTGGTATGAAAGGGACAGTTGTTGATACAGACTGCGTTGTTGTTGATGTTGAGACCCCTCCACTTGTTGGTCTTGAATATGGTGAGTATGAGGAGTACGTGCTGGTAACGGTAGGCGCCGGCATCGCAGTATAGCTCCATAACGAAGAAACACGATCAGTGCAGGAACCCGCGTACAGGCAAACTTGAGTGCTGGCGCAGCAATATGCTCCACATGATGCTGTTTCCACGCTACATATCGCAGGAGCAGCCGTGGTATAAGTTGCTGGAACGACGGAGGTCGCAGCGGGTTGCCACGAGGAGGTGTATGTACTTGTTCGGAGGACTAAGTCGGTCTCTGTGTAGGTGGTTGTATAGACGGCATAGTCCGTTGAAGCGGCGACATCTTCAACCGTAGTACTACAATATGCTACAGTGCCCGACGTAAAGCAACCTTCGCCCGCATAGCAGGTGTATTGTAATTGAGCACCGCAATTGCCGGTGCCTGTTCGTTCTTCCAGGAAGCCAAAACCAAGTTCTTGGAGTAATGGTATAGCTCTGACATTGCTAGTATGCGAAAGAGCTAGGAACAGGAGGGAGAGAAGTGCCGGAGGAGTTTGCATGATTCGCATTGTGTCGGTGGTGTATTTTAGAATTCAATTGAGGGTTTTCGGAAGAGATTCGAGACAGGTTTGCTTCCTTGAATAAGCAGTTGCTGGCAACAGCGGTGAGCTACCCCACCACACCTCGCGATTCGGATCTCTCAGTAAACGAGTGTATTTCGACCTTATCGACAACAACTGATTGCGAAACCGATAGCAAAAATCTAGAATTAGGATGTTTTTTGGGATGTGTATGAGGAATAGAGGGGGAAGGGAAAGGGAGTGTGGAAGATGGACTTAAAAAGATGGAGGTTGAATTTTCCCAGCCACGTCCCAACCCCTCAATATTTGTATGTTCAGCACTAATAAATACGACTCGCGCTAAAATTCTAATTAGCTTTGAATACGACAAGTTTTAGATCAATAATAAAGGAGTATTATGCAAGTCTTGAGAGTAGCGCATTTCCTTGGTTTTCTTGGATAATTGGTGGTGTGGTGTGGTGTGAAGAAAAGCTGCATGGAATCTGCCGCCTGGGATTGGTGTTTACTTTGCGATAGTGGAAGTGGTCACAGCAACCTTATCGCCCAACCGAGGCTCAAAATCTTAGCCGAAATTCTAGGAAACGATGATACACGTTGTAAGATTACAAAAATCCACCGTACAACAGCACAGCTACAGCAATTAAAATGGGGTATGAGGGTAACACAACGCAGATTCTTGGAAGTCGTATTATCCTACCGACTTACTTGACGATATATCTGAGATTCCATCCTGCCAAAACTACAAGTACTTTGGGTTCCTCGCTGTTACATGATCTTGATGATCGTTGATATGGTTAGAAGAGCCTCTCAAATCATTCGTTATGTCCTAGCTACAACTCTGCCGTCACATTTTCCCTGGAAGAAATACTCTCGCTAAAATCCAATGAACCTCCCTTTTCTTCTTCGCCTCAGCTTCTCTCTTCTCTTTTTTCTTCCCCTCAGTCTCCTTCCCCTTCCCCCCGACTATTCTCTTCTTAGAGTTCTGAAAAAGTTCTCTCCCAGTCCTGTTCTTCCCTAATAAACCGAACTTCAATCGACTCTCCGTTCCTATGGGTGCATCGAGCTTCCTACTGAACTCTTCTACCTTACACACTGGCTCCACTGGCTTTCTTCTGGGAGATGAGTTCGCCCCGAGCCACCACCTCCACGTATATGAATAGTCGGAGTGGAGCCAAACAGTGAATGTGAGACGTTGCTCCAGGGCTCCGGTGAACAAGGGGATGAGGATCGACGCTGCATCATTCCAGGATGTATCGTGGGCATTAATGCCAAATTTGGTGAAAATCCGAATTCTGAATTCGTGGCCGAGCTTTCTAGTGAAGGATAAGGTGTCAAGGGTGGGCTTGGAGCAAGGAGAAATTTTTGATCTTTGATAAAATATGAAGAGTCTATCGTCAAAGGTGGTGTAGGTTTGGATGGCGGAAAGTATGTTGAGTCCAGAAGCGAATCTGATACGGAGACTTTCGATTCCAGCGAGCTGGGACGCATATCCACCTTTTCGAATAGAAGGGATTTTGGTACCGAGGACCTATGACTTGATGTCAATGAGGAGTCGAGTGACTCCCGATTTGTGGTAGACCCAAAATTGAAGCCGATCCTATACTCAATGTTCTGAAGGCTTGGAGATGGGAGTTCAAGAATGGATATAGCTTCGTCAGGTATCAAGTCCACGCTGAAGCTAACTTGCGATGATCGCCCTGTGCCCATGAAACGGTTCTCAGCCGAGGATACTTTCGAATCGACCGCTCTTGGAATTGCCATAGGTACACTTCCTGTTTTCGGATTGCTCTGTGGCTTGTCGAAGGCAGCCTCCAGTGCCTTCGCAATCAAACTTTTCTTCGGATCTCCTGTCATCGTTCGTCCTAACCTTGTTGACCGATATGAGCTCTTAGCCATCTTATTTCTGGTCAGCGGACCGTTCACCGTGCTTTCATTCATCCCTACAAACACCAACGAATCCTCCGAGTACACCTCAATCCCCTCATCCGGGCTCTCTCTTCCCTCTCTCCCCCTCCTATCCGGACAACACAGTAACCGCCATCCACTTCCCCTCCTCCTCGCACCTAGCCTTCCACTCCCAGTCCCTTCCTCTGTACACTTTCTCATACTACTTTCCGTCAACGAACTGGCAATCATCTCGCCCACCCTCCCTTCAATCTCCTCCGCATGTTTCGTCGACGGCCCCTTAATAACACTCCCTCTAACACTTTCATTCAATTTCGGAGAATCGCTATCTTCGGCCCTTGTCCCATCTCTGCGCCACGGTATCAGGGAGCCGGATCTCTCAGCTGGAGATGGCTCAGACGGCTCAGGCGTAATGTTCAACAAGGATTTGAACATTGTAGAAATCGATGCTTTCTTTGCTGGTGGACGAGAAGCTCCTGTATGCATTACTTTCGTAGGGCGTTTTTCGATCTGTAGCACTTCTCTAATCTTCTTCATCGCTTATGAAACCCTTTATAGTGGTGTTTGGCATGCGAATCTAGGCCTGAGGTGAAGATTCTAGATTTACAAATATGTAACGCGATTGTTCTCTTTTTTTTTTTTTTTTTTTTTTTTTTGGGTTTTGTG
>Ga0182030_10008018_pt1 | contig 21949 bp, 15 predicted proteins | sample 812S3MmetaG_FD_121299 | JGI IMG/M metagenome (GOLD analysis project Ga0182030, IMG submission 121299) | Permafrost microbial communities from Stordalen Mire, Sweden - 812S3M metaG (Illumina Assembly) | ecosystem: Environmental > Terrestrial > Soil > Wetlands > Permafrost | place: Sweden... | reverse complement strand
GCAATTTATCACTTCTGATTGTAACATGCAGGCCGGGCACAATGGTTTTAAATTTCGATGATTTAACAGCAAGAAATTTTCTAATATTCCTGGTTATCTTTAAAATACCCGGAAAGGGGAAATTAGTCTGTACATTTTTACTTTTCTTTATTTCCCTGTCTATACCTTCCAATAAAATAATGAACCCTGCCCCGCCGGAATCAACCACACCGGCTTGTTTTAGTACAGGCAGCATGTCCGGTGTTTTATCCAGAACAGTTTTTAAATAAGGAATGCATTTTCTGATATTAACCAAGGCATCTGTTTCTTCCTTCATCAATTCACCGAATTTTTCCTTAAATTCATACATGATGGTAAGGATGGTTCCTTCCTTTGGATTTTCAGTACCCTCGTATGCTTTTTTGTATCCGTTTTCAAAAGCTTTGAATAAATTATCAGAAGAGAAATCATTTTGGCCGATAATTTCAGTTATACCTTTACAATAAAGTGCCAAAATAACGCCTGAGCATCCCCTGCTGCTCATAAGCATTTGTTCGGCAAAAACTTTCAGGTACTCGCCCATTGTAATGGGTTTTCCTTTATAATCAGGCATATTGGCTAAAGCTCCCTGAATGGTTAATGTCATATTTAGTCCCGTGTCGCCATCAGGAACAGGAAAAACATTTAATTTGTTAATATATTCTTTGTATCCATGCAGATACCTGAAGACATTCCCGATTCTAATTTTTATCTCGTGTATGTTGGTTTCAATAAGTTCCATAATGCAAAAATAGAATTACACTTTGACTGGCTGAAGATAATCAATCCTTCCGTTTAAAATAACTCAGATCCCATTCGGGTAACCAGTGCAGTATAATTCTTCCATTTTCAAAATCAATAGGCAGCCACACATGTTTACAAGCAATGGCATTTTCTGGTGTCCAACGGTCGCCCATATAAATAAATGCATGTTCTTTACCTTGTACCGGTAATATAAATGTACTTTGTGAATGATAGGTGAAGGCAGAATCTGCATCAACGCATGGATTACCAAGTTCTTTCCACGGGCCGAAGATGGAATCCGCAACTGCTGAACGGGCCGCGTTAGGTCCCCAACCGGTACAACCCGAGGCAATCATATAATATTTTCCGCGGCATTTGAACATGGCTGCTCCTTCCATAAATCTCCCGATAAAAGCACGTGCATATTTTCCAGCATGAGAAAGATAATCATCTGAAAGCAGAGAGATATGGAGTGTACTGTTTTCCTCAGATGTATAAATATGGTAAGCCTTACCGTCATCATCAACAAGCAGGTTCATATCGCGGGCAGTTTGTCCTCCTTCAAAGTCGCGTCCAAAAATATTCATTGAATCCGGATGTTCAGGAACGCTTCCGCCATGGAAAACGACCCCGGCACATTTATTTTTAGTGGTTTTCTGTGTTTTAGATATGTTAACCGGCCAAAAGCCGGAATCGGGTCTCTCGCTGTGAAGATAAGTGTAAGGCCCGGTCACGTTGTCCGCAACGGCAACACCACTTCGTGCAGCGCTGTATCCCTTCCATTTTAGTTCCAAGTGAAACCACATGACAAATCTTTTTGTTTTTGCATTATAGATAACTTTCGGTCGTTCCAGAACACAATCTTTTCTTATGTCGCTTGTGGTATCGTCAACAACTTTCAACGCGATGCCTTCATTTTTCCAATTGTATAAGTCTTTTGATGAATAACAACTGACTCCAACTTGTGCTCTGTTACCAGCATCACCTTCAACCATAAATTGCCCAAAGAAATAATAAGTGTTGTTATAAAAAAGTATTCCTCCACCATGAGCATTTATATTCAAACTGTCGTTCGCGAGCCATGTTTCGCCAGGTCTGAACGATTTATTTCCTTTTGGGTTACAAGATGCAAGCAGCAACCCGGTAACAATAAAAATGATGATTTTTTTCATAGGTCTTATTTTATCACAAAGATATAATTTATAATAATTATAAATATAGTTTTATATATGACTATTTGTAAAATAGGTAAACCACCCTGATTGACACCATTAAGTTTAATGGTATTGTTGTTTGAATTCAAATGTTATCGGTTTTCCAATTTCTGAAAAATCGAATAGATAAGTGTTATTTGGGTAAAACAAGAAAACTTATTTATAGCTGTTTTTTATTATAAATGCAAATCCTCCATTGGCAGCAACAGGGAACCGGATAGTTGCATCCTGAGGTATGACAATAGTATCACATTTCAGGTTTTTATGATCGGGATTTTTTTCCCAGCTATAGAAATCACGGTATAATTCCACCTTGTATTTTTCAGGTTTTAAAAAGTTAAAATTAATCAATACCGACGATCGTTCCGGTCCGGAATTGATGCAGGCAACGTACCAGTCGTTTCCTTTGCGCCTGGCAAGACAAACGTATTCTCCCGGATACCCGTCAATAAAATGAATATCGTCCCAGGTGGCTGAGTATTTTTTCATCAGGTCTTTAGCCGGTGAGGTCAGAATCTCTTCGGGTTTGTCGGAAACGCATGTCCAGCCGGACTCAAAAATGATGGGTAATGCCAGCTCATGGCAATAAGTTGTTTTTCTTCGTGGAGTTGAAAAGCCAACCGGGGTATAATCCATCGGTCCAACAACATTTCTTGTAAAAGGAAGTGTGCAGTTATGTGCAGGTGTAGGAATATCTTTGTCTGGTGCGAACTTATAATATTCTTCCCCGCGAACACCTTCCTGAGTCATCAGGTTGGGAAACCTGCGGCGCATTCCTTTGGGTGAATTTTCTCCATGAAAACTGACAAGCAATTTATATTTTGCAGCATCGCGGGTAGCTTCTTCGCGGAAAGCATTTGCATCCTGTTTGTCACTGTTCAGAAAGTCAATCTTAATACCGGATACTCCCCATTTCTTATACTGATCGAAAATGTCAGCCCGTTTTTCAGGTGTGTTAAGATTTCTTCTTTCATCCCATCCGAAAACTGAAATACCTTTACCGGCAGCATAATTGATTATTTCAGGTATATAAGGAATCGTCCTCCAGTAATTTTTGGCATATCCGCCGTTGTTTCCCAGTAAGCCAATATCAAATTCAATATATTGCCATCCCATTTCAGCAGCCATATCAATAAATTTTTTCAGACGTTCGGGTTTATCATTGGCACAATCATCACTCCACCAGGGAAAGCAGGCAATTCCGGGTTTGATCCAGCTGGTATCTTTCAATTCACAGGGAGGATTCAGATTTTCAATCAGGGTGGATTCAACTATCTTGCTCAATCCTGTACCGATAATAAAGGCTCTCCAGGGTGTAGTAAGATCAGGCTGAGCTTCAATCAGGGTGTCTTCATTCATAACCACTTCTTCATAAGATTCAGGATACCAGGGTGAAGCATATTGGATATCGTTGGGAATAGAAAAACGCATCCGGTTTTTTCCGGTTTGAGTGATATGAGCAGCAGCATAATTCCCGTAAACAGCCGCATCGCTGGCAAGTAGCCAGATGTTATTCCTTGTTTTGAAAAGGGCAGGGCAGACGTATTGATTTTTATTAACAGAATCGAGATTGCGAAGGGGATAAAAACCTTCGTAATCGGAACGGTACTCCAGGCACCAGCTTAAGGTACTACTATCAAAGGCAAAGCAGCTTATTTCTTCTTTCACAGTATCCTTTATTGTATTGTGCATCTGGTAGCGGAAAGCAATACCATCGTTGCAGGCGCGAAAAACAAGGTCAATCTTTTGGTCGGATTTATTTTTAAATGACAGGGTAAGTTCATTTGCATGGTTGATGCATTCACTTTTTTTACCTGTTTTCATTTTATATGTCTCATTGATCTCTTTAACTGAATTTCCCAGAAACGAAAGATGATTAGTGAAATCCTGTTCTTTTGACCGAAGAGCAATACCAAGTCTTGAGGGAAGAATAATAGTTTTGTCATCAACGAGGACTGAATAAACAACGTGGTTGTTATTATCTTCATTTATTTGAACAGAAATATTCCCATCAGGCGAAGCAACTTTCCATGAATGATTGCAAGAGGTTGTCAATAATCCGGTAAGAATACCGAAATAAATAATTTTCTTTAACATAAAATTTTAGATTTTAATTCTACGTCAAAACTACATGAAAATTAATTGACTTACAAGAAAATATTTTGATTTATAAAGTTAAAGAATGGAAGGGTTTTAGGTTGCCCTGAAGTAATTCTTCGAATTTACATGCTCACGAAATCGAATGTTAAAATGTTTTCATAAATGATGTATTATTTTATGATACTGTTGGATATTTATTTTAACTTTATTTGAACAGGAACAACAGTTAATTTGTAAACCTCTGGATTGGTCCAGTTCCCAGCCGTAAAAACAATATTTATATTTCCCCGCGGGGTACTAAACTTTGGACAAATCTGAGGAGAATAAAATCCTTGTGGTGTTGAGACATACGAACCAAAACGTGTGAACGGTCCCCACGGTTTATCTGATTCATAAAAATCCCAAATGGTTTTCTCGCAACTTTCTCGAATTTTTCCGCCTCCGGCAGGATAATACCAGGCTATATAAATATATTTTTTTAATCCTGGTATATACACCATGCCATTCATCCCTAATTTGTTTGGGTTATCAATAATCAGTTTAGCCTGGTTAGATTCTGAGTTCCAGCTTGTATCATTCATTCCGTTACCACCCTTATAAAACTGCCAGTCTCTATTGTTTAAATCCGCTATTTTCGAGCGGAGTACCCGTCCCAGGATCAGGTTGTCCCCGTTATCCCAGAAACCATTGTTGGATACAGCATACACATATTTATCAGCATTATCAATATCTGCAACTCCGTTTTTACCGTATTCAATAAAATAGGGAGTTGCAAATCTGCCGCCTTTAAACATCGGATTCGAGTAATTTTCAGATTCCGGACGAACCCAAGTGTTGCCTCTGTCATAAGATTTTATAATACTTGCATTTTTTGCAGTTTGACGCAAGTTTGCATCAAAACTGGTTTCACCATAATTATGGCGGGCTACGACTAAATATAAGACGCCGTCAACCATATAACAGCCGCTTGATTTCCATGTACATGTGTCGTTCCTCGTTTCCCCGGCTTTACCATAATCATTCATGCAATTTGCTGTTATTCCATCAACCTGTATGCTGTCTGTTATCAATAATTTATTAAATAAAACATTTCTGTCACAGAAATTATTAAATCCCCTTGAGTCATCAGCTGGAGTATAAAGAGTATCATTATCTGCCCAGGCAGAAATCCAGGTATCTCCCGCACTATTTAAAATATGTCGCGGTTTCCCAACCTCTGCTGATAATGTTGAATTTGAATTTTTAATTAAGGTGTTCCCGTCGGGAAAATTGTATTCATGATGGTATGTATACTTTTTAGAATTACCTGTTGATTTTTCTTCAATATTATAAACAAAGGTATAATCATTGTCATTTTTTAGTTCATGTGTAAAGGAAAAACAATGATCTTTATCAAAAGGATTTAATGTAAAGGGATCTTCATTGGTATAAACTTTTTTATTATTTTTATCAAGCAACTGTATTTTAAATATGCCATTAAATTCCAAACGCGAATAGTTTGACAGATAAATTTTTGAAATACCTTGTTCTTTTTCATATGATCGCTGATATTCAAAATAGTTATCAATAGATTGTAAGGCGAATTCAGATGCTAGCGAACTATCCATAACTGAAAATTCATAAGGCCCTGTATAAAGACCACCTCCAATAGTGTCGGGTGAAAAGATGCGAATGGCTATCTGGTTATCTTTATTCAGATTGATTTCCTCCTTTTTCAATAGAAAAATTACTTTTTGTCCCCAGGCGGATCTGAAATGAGGAGGAAGATTTCCATATTGTTCCACTAAGAAACCATTCAGGAAAATCTGGGCAACATCATCAACTGAACCTAATGTTAATTTGAAAAAGCTGATTTTCTTAATTGCTTTCATTAACGATTCAGGAACCTGAAAAGAAAGCCGGTACCATGCAAAACCATTGTGTTTGTAACCTGCCTTTTGCCATATTTGTCCAACTTCAATGTCTTTCCATCTTTTATCGTTATAGTCAGGTTTGGAAAAGACAAGACTGTCAGTGATGGAAAATTTCCATTTAGTTGGCAATTTCATGACCTCCTGTGAAAATCCATAATACGATATGAATAGAATTAATAAAATAGCGGATACTTTTTTTATCGAACTTCTTACCATCTCTTGCCGAATTAAATTGAACATCTTCAGGTGATTATAATCAAATTAAATAAAACAATTGCAGTCTGCCAGCTGAAAGTGAAAGGTCCCCGGTTTTTCCACTAAATACTATGAAATAAAAAATTTCCATATCCAATGGAAACCATCGCAAGAATGATGATTGAAAGACTTGTAAGCATTATTCCAAAAGCTTTTTTGCCGGAATTTTTCCATTCACCGGTAATAAAGCCACCAGCATTGGAACTTACTACGATCATTCCCACGAACAATGCCCAGCCGATTGAAGAACCTAATTTTCCTAATAAATTTTCAGACGTAGAAATCCCCCAGAGAATCACACTTCCGCTGTATTGCGTGCACATCATTAAAAGAAGCAGCCAATACCTTTTGGAATCTTTGTCTGTATAACGGTACCAGTTTTTATTTTTTGTAAGTTTATAAATTGAATACAAGAGATTAGGAATACCTCCACCCCAGAGAATGAGCATCAGAACTAAATTTGAAGCTTGTGAGGCTTTGGATCCGCCAAAATTAATTGTTGCCGTTTTGATGCTTGTCGCCCAGCTCATGTTCATGCCGAGTGACATCAATCCACTTAATGTTCCGCCGGCTATAGACAAAATAATTCCAATAATAAATTTCTTATTTTTTGTTCCGGCAGCACCTGAATTTTGATTTTTTTCTTTCATGGTTCCTGCAATAACGCTCAGGACAAGACTTACAAATACCATTGCCACACCAAGAATTATAAAGAAACCAGTTTGGGTGGAAACCACTCCCGGGTGATAGATGAGGATTGGGAACAGCACGCCGACAATCGTCATGGCACCAACAAGCAAAGCAAAAGTAAGCGAAGTACCGATCATCTCAAATGCAAGACTGCACATCAGTGAACCTGCATAAGCGAGTGCACCGATGATCATGGCAGCAATAATATCGCCGGGACAAAGACTCTTTAAAGTCACGACAAGCTGGGGTGTTGTCAGTTTAGCCATGATAAAAGGAAAAATAAAAAACGAAACGATACTAAATGGGAACCAGATATTTTCCCACTGCCATTTTTTCATGGTTTTCATGGGAAGTGCAAAAAGCCCGTTGATGCTTCCGGCAAAAATAGCTATTATCGCTCCGAGTAGTAAATTCATTGATTATATTAAAAACAATACAAATATATTAATATATTTAGATTATAAACAAAAAGTTATTAAAATGTATCTGCCAGATTAATAATATGCTGTCAGAAGTAACGACAATGGCCAATGATTGGATCATTTCCCTTCTCTTCTTCTTATTTCGTTTGCTGCATTAATCATGGCTAAGTATCCCTCAATTGGAATATATTCAGGTATGGAATTTCCAGATCCGAGTCCGTATCCTTTGGCTCTCTTTCTGAACCCGGTGCCTTTCTCCAGCACTTCATTATAAACTTCCTCACTCTTTTTTAAGCATAACAAATTTAAATCAAAACCACCAAATAATCCAATCTTAGAATTGTATAAATCAATCCATTGATCGAAAGGGGCAATCTGATCTTCATTTGAATGTTTTGCATCTATACCCAATGCAATTATATCATCCATTACATCAAAAATACAACCACAACTATGTAATAGAAATTTTTTGTTTGCTGCATGCACTAAATCCACTACTTTCTTGTATTGTGGTAAAATATTCGTTCTGATAATATCAGGTGACAACATCGTGGACGTTTTATGTCCTAAATCGTCCCCCATTCTGAAAAAAACAAAAATATCAGAATAGTCAGCTATCATTTTTGACCACAATGTAACATATAAATCACCTATTTTATTAAACAAATCAGTAAAAAGTTCATTATCCAAACATTGCATTAAACACAAAGATTCGTAACCAACCAGATCCTGACTTGATTCAAAAATACCATATCCACAGCCTCCATAAGCTTTCATTCCATGCGGAAGAACCGATCTGATTGCATCCAGATGAGGCTTGTATGTATTCCAGAAAATAGTTGGAATTTCATCAAAAGGATATTTATTAAAATCATCGCGCGTTTGAATGGGTCCCTGCATACCTCCAAAAATGGCTCCATGTCCGGGAAATAAGTCGCAAATGGCTGCTTCGAAATCAAAAGCATCATATGTCATTTTACGCCAAAACTGAATGATTGTTTTGTAAAATTCCTCATAGTCTTTCGCCTGTGTGCCCTGTAAAACGATATCTTTTCCAATAAATTTAGAAATAAAGGGGATATCAATGTGATGTTCATATAATGGTAAGCGTTTTGGCTTTTTGTTATACAGGACTTGAAGAATATTGTTATAATCGGGAATGAATTCTGTTTCTTTCATTATTAATGTATTAAAATATGATTTGATCAATGGTTTCTGTTTTATCATTTGGTGAAATAGAGTCAGGATTATTGGCAACAGCATTTTTAGGTGCAATCATTTTCCCTTTCAGCAATGGATCATTTGTACGATCCATATATGATTGTAAACGTTTTCTCATATCATCTGCAATCATTTTGCTGTTTTCATCATGAATAAGATTATTCATTTCATTCGGATCAAGAATCAGATCATATAATTGTTCTTCCGCGGGAGCAATGTTGCCGAATCCGGCATTCATCCACACGGTTTTGCTTAATCCATCATCAATATTGCAGAGAACAGGTTTTGTACGTCCGTCATATCGCTTAATATATTTGTATCGTTTTGTACGAACACATCTCATGGGTTCGTATGCGGCATGATAATTTACTTCACCATATATTTCTTCATTAATCTCTTCTTTTTCTCCTCTGATTATTGGCATAAACGATTTTCCCTGTACCCATTCCGGGGTGGGTATATTAAGATATTCGCAGATTGTCGGGAAAATATCCACGTTAGAGATCAGGCTGTCTACCTCTTTGCCTCCGGTAAATCCACCTGGACCGCGCATAATCAAAAAGATACCTGTACCACTGTCAGTAAGATTGCATTTCATCCGCGGAAAAGCAATGCCGTGGTCAGTGGTACAAATAACAAGAGTATTTTTCTCCAACCCAAGCCGGTGCAGCGTATCAAAAACGATTCCCATTTTATCATCCAGTATTCTTGCTGAAGATATAAATTCTGACATATCCTTTCGGACCTCCGGAACATCAGGCATGGGAGCAGGTGGAAGCGTTTGATCGGGATTATCTTTCCAGTTTGTCGGGTAATAGTCGCGATGGGTTTCATAAAATCCTATTTCTAAGTAAAATGGATTTTCTGGTGCATTTTCTATCCATTTTTTTACTTCGTTCAACGAATTAGCGCCCCTTGTGGGATCGCTGATAAATTCGTCATAACCGATTTTTTCCCATGCCGGTATTTCATTATCGGATGCAACATGTTGTATGCCCGATAAAGCAGTCCTGTATCCAGCTTTACTCAACGTATGAACAAGATGTTGGTTGTAATCATTAAGGCTGAAACCGCGATGGGCAAGACCGATCATGCCGTTGCAATGCGGGTACATGCCTGTAAGCAAACTGGCCCGGCTCGCCGAACAAGTAGGATTCGTTGTAAAAGATTGCCGGAAAAGAATTCCTTCATTGGCCAGTTTCTGAATATTGGGTGTTGGAATGTCACAACCGAACGGTTGGATGTATCGCCCCGTATCATGCGAATTGATATAAACGATATTGGGCTTCAAGGGAGTAGCTTTGTTATTGGTTATATTAACAACAGGCTTGTCTTCCCTGGCCCATAATTTGGAAACACTTGCTATTGCAATTGTTCCTAACCCGGCTTTTTTTAAAAATTCTCTTCTGTTGTTCTTGCTCATTGTAAGTTAAATCAGTAATGTTAAAATTTATCTATGGTGTAGCGCCAGCGGTCTATCTTTACGCGTAACCAAACGACATTGATTTGTAATACTATGTCAAATTTAATTAAAAATAAATTGCCTTCCAAAAAAATGTTCCCGTTTTATTTATAAACATGAAGACTGGATGGGTAGAATACGAGAATAACGTATGTTGTTTTTAATTAATCTTTTTCAGATTCCTGATGAACAATAAATATTTTAAATTTGTTAATAAAGTAAATTATAAAATTCTAAAATCAGAAAAATTACTAAAAAATAAAGTAAATGCTACGTCAAAAATAGATTTAATTTTATTAGAGTTACACAAAAATCTGATTCTTTATAACGTTTTGAAAAACCTACTCGAAATATAAGTGCCTTCGTCTTTCCCTTTATTTTTCAGACAAAACTTCTATTTGGTTTTTTTACCCCGCAACCAGTTTCTTAATTTTGCTGTAAATACCGGAGCCATTTCATGTCCGATTCCTTTACCAACCAACATCTCTGCATCCACACCTTCTTTCTTAGCTTCAGCAAATTGAATGTTTGACGATTGAATAAATTGTTCTTCTTCATCATGCTTCCATCCATGTTTATCTCCCAGCATTATTAACAGAGGATGATTTTTCAAAACAGTGTAATTTGAAAAAGCCTGGCCGCCTTCCATAAAATAAAATCCTGTAAAATAATTTTTAATTTCAGCCTTAGGTAAATTCAGTATTCCTGCTGTAACATGAGCACCATTTGAGAACCCTCCCATAAAGCAATGCTTTTTATCAATATTTTGAATTCTATTAAAAAGCGTATCTAACATTATCTTAAAGCAGGACCAGTTCTTCACTATGGCACCTTGCTTATAAATATACATCCTGCTCCAATAGTTGCTGGAATCAGGCTCTAACGCTGATAAACTGTCTATAAAAAGGGGCAGATTAACACATATAAAATCAGAATCATGAGTGAGGTTACGCGCGTACCCTATATCCGTTCCCGGTCCACCCGTGGATCCATTTAACCACAATAACAAGGGATATTTTTTTTCCCTGTTATAATTTTTCGGTAAGTAATATGACATTTTAGTTTTTGCCGTAGAATCAATGATTTGATGAAACATTGTTTCCGGTAAATCCGGAAACAGCATTACATACAAAGAATCAGCCTTTAACAATGGGCTTTGAGAATAGCCGGATCTAAAAGAACATAAAAGAACCGCGATCAATAAAAAATGTTTTATTTTTTTCATAATTGAATGATTGTCCTACAATTTTATTTTTGATATCCGGCAGAAAAGAAAATTTGAATTTATCCCTTTTGCAGTCTTTCCTTTTTGCTTAGTGGTTTAAAATACGAGATAATGATTATCAATAAGAAAACGATTAGTTGCAGATATAGACTATATTTTATGGTGGAATAGTTGTTTAAAAAAGTGGGGTCAGTTAAAGCCGCCTCAGCCTTACTTTCAATGATTGAGATATTATTAAATAACTTCAACTCAACGAAAAAATATTCAAATAAAGTGAGAACAAAAAATGTGAAAAATTTTGTGGTAACCCAATTATACTTGAACAATTTCCAATCGGTAAATATTCCAAGAACCAATCCGGTTAAGAGTGTTCCAATTCCAGCCCACCCAATGATGCCATATGCAAGTGATCGTAAATTCAGGTAAGTAACATGAATTTCATTGTAATTATTTGACTGAAGTGCTGACATTAATGGCAACCAGCTTACAATTCCACCTACCCAAATAATGATTAAACATATATGAATGATTTTAAACGTCTTCTTGCCTTTAAATCCAAGTTTTTTCATATTTAATAATTTTAAAAGTGAGATAAAAATATTAAAAACATTGTAATGTAATGCGGTAAATGTATTAAAATTAAATTAACTTTCAAAAAATACCTCCTTCAGCCTCGCAAGGTGTGTCGGTTTTTGCATTCTTAAGCCGGATAATTTTCTCATGAATGATTTTATCCTATTTTTGCACCTTTAAAAAAAATTCAAAATAATCAAGTGGATGTATACTGAATTAAGTTCAAAAAGAAAAAAGGTTGTTTTAGCAGGTATCCTTATGGGTATGTTTCTGGGAGCTATGACAAATACAACTGTGAGTACCGCGATGCCAAGAATCCTAACGGCTCTGGGGGGAATGGAATACATCAGTTGGGCGTTAACAGCTTATATGCTTACTTCCACTATCTCGATGCCTATTTTCGGTAAACTGGCTGACATGTATGGTCGTAAACCCTTTTACATTGGAGGTATTGTCGTGTTTCTAATAGGTTGTGTTTTGTGTGGAACCGCGGTTAATATGACTCAATTTATAATATACAGGGCTGTTGCTGGTTTGGGTGGAGGGGTCATGCAATCCATCGCGATGACAATAATTGCCGACATTTTTCCTCCGGCACAACGGGGAAAATATCAGGGATTAATGGGTGCTGTATTTGCTCTATCCAGTGTAATCGGACCTGTTCTCGGCGGATATGTTGCCGATCATCTGAGTTGGTGCTGGGTTTTCTGGATTAATGTTCCTATTGGATTTATTGCCATCCTTTTTCTGTTTGTCGGATTACCTAAAATCAAGCTTGATGGAAATAAAAGAATTATTGATTATATCGGTGCCGCATTACTAATATCATCATTTACTCCGATGTTACTGGCATTTTCATGGGCAGGGAAAAAATATCCATGGGAATCTGAAGAGGTTATAGGATTGCTTACCATGTCAATAATATCTTTAATTCTTTTCATTTTTCAGGAGAAAAGAGCAAAAGAACCGATTATTCCCCTATCATTATTTAAAAATTCAGTTTTCAATGTCTCGGTAATCACCAGTTTTCTCATGTCTATGGCGATGTTTGGAACGATCATGTACGTCCCTATGTTTTTACAGGGAGTGATGGGCAAATCTGCTGCCGGTTCTGGAATTATAATGCCCCCAATGATGATGGGACTGATAGTCGCGAGTTCTCTAAGTGGTCTGTTGGTTAGTAAAACCGGAAAATATAAAAGACTGGCTTTATTTGGATATGCCATCATGTCACTGGGGATATTCCTGATGAGCTTTATGAATGCACAAACTACAATTTTATTTATCATCATCAACTTAATATTATTTGGAGTTGGAATGGGTATCGTCATGCCCATTTTCATCGTGGCTGTTCAAAGTGCATTCCCTCATAAACAAGTAGGTGTTGTTACTTCATCCGTACAGTTTTTCAGAAGTATCGGTGGAACTTTTGGCATCGCTTTGATGGGAACTTTATTGAATACTAGATTTTATTCAGAAGCAATCAGATCAATTCCTGCGGAATTGATAAAATTGATTCCTCCTGATAAACTATCCATCCTTAATTCTCCGCAGGCATTATTTAAATCCGGGATAACTGGCAATCATCTGATAGAACAAACACCGGGATATATTTCGAAATTAATTCCGCATTTAAAAGGTGCTTTAACAGTATCTCTTCATACAATTTTTATGATCGGATTTATTATTTCTGTTCTGGCACTTGTTTTTACATTCTTTTTAAAAGAGATACCCTTACGTAAATCTAACAAACCAGGATTAGAAGAGGCAGGCAAAGAATTGCTTCTTGAAGATGTCGCTGCTGAAGGAGGAATGATGCCAGCTGAATCAACACCGGATTTGAGTGAAGAATAATTTGGATCCTCTTATGATCTAATCATTTAAAATAATATATAAAAAGTTATGAAAAAGACAGACATTGGAAAAGTAATCTTGTTTTTATTGTTTTATACAGTTATAAAAAGTATGGCGCAGGATGACAATAAGTCCTTAGTCAAGCAGGTTCTTCAGAAAAACCAGGAAACAGTGGATGCAATAGCAATGTACCCAACAGCAACAAGAAAAATAATATTTGAAGCTTCTAAATATCCCGAAATTATTGAGTTATTAAGTGCAATGCAAAATAATTCTCAGGATGCATTCGTAAAACTAATTTCTTCTTTGAGCAAAGATGATCAGGAAAAAATATGGAACCTGACCCGTTATGATGGTTTAATTTCCGATCTTGCTGCTAACCCAAAGAAAACTGAAGCTGAATCTAATTCTGTTCAGGAAAACATACCCGAGCCCGTTAAGAAACCGGCAGTCACCATACCTGATCATTTTAAAACAGAAAAGCAACCGGTACATGTAAATCCGTTGCCAGATAATAAAGATACCAAACAAAAACTTAATCATGCGGATCCAAATAATACTAATTCCATTAAGAAAACTGAAAATAACAATCAGATAAACAATGCAAAGCAATATCACCAAAATATGTGGAAGCAAATACAACCACAGCAACAAAATTATTCTCCTGCCCCACGGAAAGAGAATAATCATGTTGGGCAGCCGGAAAGACAAAACATTCAAACTCCAGCTAATAATGGACGGAAGTAACGTGCATAACGCGGAAAACGGGCATTATGGACAAACACTAATTAAAAACGATCGTCTTATTATTATAAGTCAGAACCCTGTGGTGCAAATGCAAATAAACAGCGCGTGAAAGCACGATTTTTTCCAGATCCTGCCCTTTTCGTATAAGGGTTTCCAACGGATCTTTGTGCGAAACACGTGTCACATCCTGATCAATGATCGGCCCTTCGTCGAGTTCGGTAGTTACATAATGACTGGTGGCGCCGATGATCTTCACACCGCGTTTGTATGCCGAGTGATAGGGCTTGGCACCCGGGAAAGCAGGAAGGAATGAATGATGGATATTGATGATCCGGTTCGGGTATTCGTTAATGATCACCGGAGAAATAATTTGCATGTAACGGGCGAGGATGATGAAGTCAATCTCATTCTTTTTCAATAACTCAATCTGGTTCTTTTCCTGATCGGCTTTATTCTCATTCGTCATATTGAAAATATGAAAAGGAATATTAAAACGGTCTGCAACGGGTCTCAGTATTTCGTGATTGCTGATGATGAGCGGAATTTCAGCTTCCCATTCGCAGGACTGGTGGCGCGCGAGCATGTCGTAAAGGCAATGCGACAGATTGGTTACATAAATTGCCATCCGGAGTTTATTGGCGCTGAAATATAGTTCAAACTGCATTTTGTACTTTGAAGCGATCTGGGTTTGAAAATAATCAGATATCTTTTCGGCAGGAATCAAAAATTTCTCCAGTTCCCATTCCAGCCTCATGAAAAACATGTTTCCCTCGAAATCCACATGCTGGTCAAGGTAAACGACATTGCCGTTGTTGTTGTCAATAAATTCCGTCACTCTGGCAACGATCCCGCGTTGGTCAGGACAGTATACAAGAAGGATAGCCGTATTTCTGATTTTTGAATCCATTACCTGTTAAAAATTCTTTTAAAAAAAAGCAAGATACAATCATTTATTCAATTCGTCAACTATATTATTGAGACAGTTCAACATTTTTTCACAATTAAATAAAATTTAATTGTTTAGCCTGTTTAAAGAATTAAATTATTGAGTTTTTGATAAACATAAGCTTTATGTATGATGTTTAGGTTTCATATTGAACTGACGATCTTGCCGATTGTGCAGCTTATTCATTGGATATTTTTCATCATAGGTTATATTTTTGTAAACCTGATGACGAAACCCCCTTCACTCAATACTTTAATTTTTAATAATTTCTTTTCAGGATAAAGAGATTTTTCAAAATCGAAGTGTTGTGAATCAGTACCATCTTTGATAATGGAAATTTCATATCTATCATTACCTAAAAATGACAGATCTACTTCAAAATCTTTCTCTTCAAAACAGGAACTTATACCTCCTATATACCAATTGTTTCCTTTCTTCCTCGCGACAATAAAATATTTACCCGGGTAACCGGATAAGAATTTTGTATCATCCCAGGTTACAGGTAAGTCAGAAAAATATTTTTTAACATAATCGGGTAGTGCCCGAATGGCTTCAACCTGATCGTTAATATGTAAAATACCTGTTTCAAATGTCACTGACAGTGCCAGTTCATGTCCATAACTTGTTACATGAGGATAGACATTGTTGCTGAATGAACAGGGTGTATAATCCATTGACCCAATTACATTTCGTGTAAAAGGTAAAATGGTGTTCTGGCGGGAAACTATATATGGGAAATTCCGGTCAGATATATAAGTCTCTTCGCCCTGAACAGCTTCCATTGATAACAAATTGGGATATGTTCTGGCCCATCCACGCGGAACAGTACATCCATGAAATAAAATCAGTAGGTTCAGATCAGCTGTTTCATTAAGTAAATCAAGATAATACTGAATGACATCCTGCTTATCACTTTGGAAAAAATCAATTTTAATGCCTTTCACACCCAAATCTTTGATCCGCCTGAGTTCTTTCTTTCTTAATTCGGGATTATGCATAGTTGTATCACTCATATCTCCTGTTTTATCGTAAAATACACCACAATTATACCAGAAAAAAGTTCCGATATTTCTCTGACTGGTATATTTCAAAAGTTCTTTCAAGTGGTCGGGTTGCTTACAATACATATTGGCTTCAGTCAGATATTCCCAACCCATCGAATTTGACAGATCAGCATATTTGATCATCAATTCAGGATTTTCCTTTGTATTAAAATGATGAGCCCAGGGCCAGGCGCTGCGACCTGGTTTTATCCACTTTGTATCGGAAATTTTCGAAGGGGTACTCAGATGAAAAACGAGATTGGATTCAACAATAGTATGAAGATCACCGATAATAGCAACTCTCCATGGGGAGACCCAGGGCGTTTTAATGCGTGGGTTGAGGATACCTCCCTTGTAACCCATTTCTTTCTTTGGAAAAACGATTTTATAAACTGGACTACCATCTGAGTTCCTGACATGACAAGCGCAATAATTTCTGTCTAAGTCTGTTTCGGTAATCAGCATCCAATTTTCTTTTTCTATATTGAACAACATCGGGAAACCCCATCCGTCTTCGCGATGATGAGGTGCAACTTTACCAATCCATATCTCATTTTCATAAGGTTTCTCATAGGCGGGGCTCCACCAATCATAGGATTGAATCCATGCCTTGCCATTGGGGTTAACAGAAAATTCGGTATTTTCATCAATCACTTCATCTGTGTAGGGGGTGGTATCTGTCAGTGCATATCTGAATGCCACCCCATCATCATAGGCTCTGGCAAGAATTTTTAACTGTTTACCCTCTTCGTTTTTACAAATAAAATCCTTCTCATTTGCGAAATTTCTATTTTCAAGTCTTTTGCCTGTTACCATGGTGTATTTCTCGTCAATAATTCGTTCTTTACCCACTGAAACTATTGACAGGTTGGAGAAATCCATATGTCCCAGTTTCAGACCAAGCTTTGAGGAATCAATTAAAATGACCTTTTTTCCATTTTTATTTCTGTATACCTGATAATATAAATTTTTACCTTTTTCCGGTCTGAAAAGCTGAATAGTAATTGATTTATCAGGAGAGTCGACCTTCGTTAAATCAGCATTATCATTACAAGCCGTTAAGAAGGACAGGCCTGATAATAAAATATAATAGAGAGTTTTCATAAGAATAATATTTATTTTTTTAATTGCCTTATGGAGCTCGCAAATAACATTTTATTTTTTAATTGTATATGCTCGGTTCATAAAATTATTTTTTATTCTTAAGGTAAAGATATAAAATTTTAATTGTTCCTCAATAAAATTGATATGAATAAAGTTATGCAGCTCATTTTTGTCAGTGCTTCTATCGTGGTCAAAGCAAAGGATTGCAAAAGAGCAGCAATTTTTCTTCCTTACCACTTTTAAATTTTCTATCTTTGTACCATGTGGAATAAGAATGATATAAAATACTTTAGAACTTTTTTGTTAGAGTGGTTTGACTCTAATAAAAGGGATTTTCCATGGCGTAAAGAAGGTGTTTCAAACTATGAGCTAATTTTTAGCGAAATACTACTTCAAAGAACGAAAGCCGAAACCGTTGCAAAGTATTATGATACTTTCTTTAAAAAGTTTCCTGACTGGGAAAAGCTGGTATTAGCCAAAGACAAAGAATTAGTAAAATTTTTTAAACCATTAGGTTTACATACTCAAAGAGTTGGTAGAATTAGAAAAATCATTGAAGAATACAAACTAAAAAATGGAATCTTACCTCAAAACAAAGATGAGTTACAAGAATCCAGTTTTGCATCTTTGTATATCTCTAGCGCCTACGAATTATTTGTTTTAAAAAATAAGGCAGCACTACTTGATGTAAATATGTCAAGAGTTTTAAGTAGATTCTTTTACCCCAAAGATATTATAGATGTTAGAAATGACAAAATAATTCAGGAGTTGGCTCATAATGTGATTAACGTGAAAGCTTGTAAAGAGCTAAACTGGGCTATTCTCGATTTTGCAGCACTTGTTTGTAAATCTCAAAAACCAAAATGTAAAGAATGTAAATTAAGTTCAAAATGTTGTTTTTTTAATTTGATAAATAAAAATGATGATTCAGCAGATGAACCACAATTAAGTATTAAATATGATTATGAAATACCTATGAATCCTGAAAAACCATTAAAAGTAGTGTCGTTGTTCTCGGGTTGTGGCGGAATGGATTTAGGATTTGAAGGAGACTTCATAGTACACGAAGATTCTGTAAACGAACATTTAAACCCTGATTTCATAGTCGAAAGGTTTGAAGATAATTTAGTAAGACTGAAACCAACTAAATTTCAAACTGTTTTTGCTAATGACATTTTGCAGGAAGCCAGAAATGCTTGGGTAAATTATTTCAAAAAAAGGAATTATTCATCCGAAGTTTATCATGTTGAAAGCATTGTTGACTTAGTAAAAATGCACAAAGATGGATATAAAGTTTTTCCTGAAGATATAGATGTTGTTACAGGTGGATTTCCTTGTCAAGATTTTAGTGTAGCAGGTAAAAGAAATGGATTTAATTCTCATAAAGACCATACGGGGAAAATAATCAGGAATGAAATACCTTCATTAGAAACTCGCGGACAACTTTACATGTGGATGAAAGAAGTTGTTGAAATTACTAAGCCAAAAATTTTCATTGCAGAGAATGTAAAGGGATTAGTTAATTTATCAAATGTTAAAGAAATAATTCAGAAAGATTTTTCTTCTATTAACGGTAATGGTTATCTCGTTTTAAATCCGCTCGTTCTTCATGCTGCTGATTATGGCGTACCTCAATCACGGGAAAGGGTTATCTTTATCGGGATTAAGAAATCTGAGTTATCTCCAACAGCATTAAAAGAATTAAGTAAAGCCAAAATTAATGAGAAATATCATCCATATCCAAAGCCTACGCATTCATATAATGCAAAAGGTAAAGAATTAAAAGAACCAGTTAAACTTGAAACAATTTTTAAAGGATTGCTTGAACCTGAATATACTAATGACCCATCACAAAAGTATTTTTCACGAGCAAAGTTTATGGGTAAGCATTGTCAAGGACAGACAGAAGTAAACTTGCAAGGAATTGGCCCAACTATCAGAGCTGAACATCATGGAAATATTGAATTTAGAAGACTTTCAATTGAAAACGGTGGTAAACTAGTCGATGAGTTAAAGAAAATGAAACTAAGACAAAGGCGTTTAACCCCGAGAGAATGCGCGTTGATTCAAACTTTTCCACCAGATTATGAATTTGTAATTCCTTCTAATAATTCAAGATTTTTTATAAGTGCATCTGCTGCTTATAAAATAATTGGAAATGCTGTTCCTCCTTTACTTGCATATCATATAGCCAATAGAATAGAATCTTTGTGGAATTTATATTTTAATCAAGAATCAGATGGTAATATCATCAAACCCAGAACCAAACAAGCTGATATTTCAGTCATTGCTTGAAAATACAATTAAAACACATGATTTTGAATCAAAGAAAAATCAAAAGAAATATCTTGATTTATTAGGCAATAAATTGGAGAATGTTGTTGCCGATGTAATGACTGATCATGCAAAGGATACACCATTTGAAAATTCCATTGAATTAATATCAGGTCAGAAATTCCCTGATATTATAGCAAATAAATTTTATGGAGTAGAAGTAAAAACTACATCAAAAAATCACTGGACAACCACGGGGAATTCAGTGCTTGAAGGTACAAGAGTTGACGGTATTGAAAGGATTTTTATGCTTTTTGGTAAAATGGTGAGTCCAGTAGAATTTAAATATCGTCCTTATGAAGATTGTCTTTCAGATATTGTTGTTACACATTCTCCGCGTTATTTGATTAACATGGATTTACAAGCGGGTCAAACAATCTTCGATAAACTTGATATTCCATACGATACTTTAAGAAATATACCCAATCCAATAAAGCCAATTACTGATTATTACAGGCAATTTCTAAAATCTGGTGAAGAAGTATGGTGGTTAGACCAAGAAGAGCCAAAATCTACTTCTTTGATTATTAAACTTTGGAATAATTTACCTATAGTTATAAGAAAGCATTTTATGCTTAAATCTATGATTTTATTTCCAGAGATTTTCAGCAATCGATCTGATAAATTTAATCGGCTTGCTGTTTGGTTAGTTAATTCAGAAAGTATAGTTTGTCCAAATATAAGAGATGTCTTTACCGCGGGTGGTCAAGGAATAATTGAATGGAAGAAAAAACAATATACTGGTATTCCACAAATAATTATCAGATTATCAAACTCAATTGGTGAATTGAAAAGTTTGTTGAATGAAACAGATAATGAAATATTGGAAAAGTATTGGGATATGTCAGTCAAAAACAAGGTTAATGATTGGATTGGACTGATTAAGGAAAATTCAAAAACATTAAAATCTATCAATTTGGTGGAATATTTAAAAGATAGAATGGAAAAAACGTAAATATTGAATGGAAAGATGATTGAGAAACCTGACTATGCAAGGTTAATTTAAAATTGGATAATCAAAATATATATCTTCACTGCTTAATTTGTCCATTTTACTTTTATTGTCAGTAAAATTGAATTAAAGTTCTTAAATTTGAATTATGATTAATAAAATTCCAATAAAAAAACTTTTAAGAACTGCTCTGTTTTCATCACCGGCAATAGGAGCATTGGTTTTTGCACCCATCTATATTGTTGGATATGCCCTGGTTCGTATATTTGCACCTGTAGCGTTAAACAATCTTTTGAATACATTGCCAATAAGTATATATTGGCTCATCCCGTTCGGAATTGTCGTAATAACAATTTTTATTTTTTCTTTCTGGATTGTAAATATTTGTCTCACCTATTTTTTTTCAAAATACATTCCTGAGACATCACATTTGTATAATATTAAATTTCCAATAAGCCACATCCTTTGTTATTTGACTTTTTTAGTACTTCGATTTAAATTGATGTTGTTGATAACCTATTTAACCGGAAAACAAACATCTATTTATGAATTAAGGAATATTTCCTTTGACAACAGCCATATGTATTATTTACGATATTTAATTATGTTAATGTTCACAATATCTGCCAATGTTATTATTATCATGATGCAGAATATGATTTTATTGGAAAAAAGAGTCATATCCGCGGAGAATGAAAATGCAAAGTTAAAGATAATAAATATTGAAGCTGTAAATCATCGGCTTATCCAACAAATACATCCTCATTTTCTATTTAATTCTTTAAGTACACTAAAATCGCTCATCATTAAAGGAGACAGAATAAAAGCGGCCTCTTATCTGGTTAAGTTATCGGATTTTCTCCGGTCTTCAATTAATTTTAATAACACCGGGACAATCAGTTTGAAGGACGAATTAAAATTCAGTACTGATTACCTGGAAATGCAAAAAGTCAGGTATGGGGATTCACTTCAATATTCCATTAACATCCCGGAAAAGGAAAAAATTACCGGTTATGTACCTGTCTTTTCACTTCAATTACTCATCGAAAATGCAATAAAGCACAATACCCTGACGTTGGAAAAACCTTTGTATATTCAAATCGGGATGGAAAAGGATTGGATTGTTGTCATC
>Ga0182030_10008017_pt1 | contig 21951 bp, 17 predicted proteins | sample 812S3MmetaG_FD_121299 | JGI IMG/M metagenome (GOLD analysis project Ga0182030, IMG submission 121299) | Permafrost microbial communities from Stordalen Mire, Sweden - 812S3M metaG (Illumina Assembly) | ecosystem: Environmental > Terrestrial > Soil > Wetlands > Permafrost | place: Sweden... | reverse complement strand
CGCCGTGGCAATCGTGATGCCGCGCGCCTTTTCTTCCGGAGCGTTGTCGATCGAGTCGAACGAACGGAACTTGATGTTCGGGTTGTGCTTCCCTAAAACCTTGGTGATCGCCGCCGTCAACGTCGTCTTGCCGTGATCAATGTGACCAATCGTCCCAACGTTGCAGTGCGGCTTTGTCCGATCAAATTTTTCCTTCGCCATTTTCCTCTTAGCTCCGTGTGGCGCGGGCACTCTTGCCCGCGGAAGTTCAAAACTTTCAGATCCCTCGCCTAGACTCGGGATGACCGCTGCGCGCTCCCGCTTCGCTCACGCCCGCAAAGCGCGGTCACTTCGTTGTCGTTTTCCCCTGCGTCTTGGCGATGATTTCATCCGCCACCGACCGCGGGGCTTCTTCATACCTTGCGAAATGCATCGAGTACTCGGCGCGGCCCTGCGTCGACGACCGCATGTGCGTCGCGTATCCAAACATTTCCGCCAGCGGCACAATCGCCTTGATCACCTGCGAACCGGCACGATGCTCCATGCCTTCGATCCGCCCGCGGCGTGAGCTCAGGTCGCCCATGATCGCTCCGGCAAAATCTTCCGGCGTGACCACTTCGACTGCCATTACCGGCTCCAAAATCACCGGACTCGCCTTGCGCGCTGCTTCCTTGAACGCCATCGAACCGGCAATCTTAAATGCCATTTCGTTCGAATCGACGTCATGATAGCTGCCGTCGTAAAGCGTCGCCTTGATATCGACCATCGGATAACCGGCCAGAACGCCGCCTTCCATGGCTTCCTGCATGCCCTGGTCGATCGGTTTGATGTATTCCTTGGGCACCGACCCGCCAATGATGTCGTTAATGAACTCGTAGCCCTTGCCCGGTTCGTTCGGATCCAGCTTGATTTTTGCGTGCCCGTACTGACCGCGACCGCCGGTCTGCCGTATGTACTTGCCTTCCGCCTCGGCGTGTTTGCGAATGGTTTCACGATACGCAACCTGCGGCTTTCCGACGTTCGCTTCAACCTTGTATTCGCGCATCATGCGGTCGACGATGATCTCCAGATGCAACTCGCCCATGCCGCTGATGATGGTCTGTCCGCTGTCGGGATCGGTGTGAACCTTAAAAGTGGGATCTTCCTGCGCCAGCTTAGCCAGCGCCATGCCCATCTTTTCCTGATCCGCCTTGGTCTTCGGCTCAACCGCAACCGCAATCACCGGCACCGCAAACGTAATCGATTCCAGCGTGATCGGATGCTGCTCGTTGCAGATCGTGTCGCCGGTCGAAACATTCTTCAGTCCAACCACTGCGCAAATGTCGCCAGCCAGAATTTCCTGAATATCTTCGCGCTTATTAGCGTGCATCTTGAGCAGGCGGCCAATGCGCTCGTGCCGCTGCGTGCGCGAGTTCATCACCGATTCGCCCGACTTCAACTGCCCGGAGTACACGCGAATAAATGTCAACTGGCCGACAAACGGGTCAGCCATAATTTTGAATGCCAGCGCCGAGAAAGGCTCTTTGTCATCCGCCTTGCGCGTAATGGTCTTACCGGTTTCCGGATCGAGGCCATGCGTCTCTTTTGTATCGAGCGGCGACGGCAGGTAATCCACCACCGCATCAAGCAGCGGTTGCACACCTTTATTCTTGAATGCCGTTCCCACCACCACCGGAAACAGCTTCAGCCCGATGGTCGACTTACGCAGCGATGCCTTGAGCTCATCCGCCGAAATCGGCTCGCCTTCCAGAAACTTGTGCAGGATTTCGTCGTCGTTCTCGGCAACGGTCTCAACCAGCTGCGTATGGAACGCTTCCGCCTTCTTTTTCAGGTCGGCCGGAATCTCTTCGGTCTCATACTCCGCGCCCATGGTTTCGTCATTCCAGATGATCGCCTTCATCTCGACCAGGTCGACAACTCCACGAAACTTGTCTTCTTGTCCGATGGGAATCTGAATCGCGACCGGCTTGGCATTGAGGCGCTTGCGGAGAGTATCGACGGCATGCTCGAAATCGGCACCCATCTTGTCAATCTTGTTGATGAAGCAAATTCGCGGGACGCCGTATTTATCGGCCTGCCGCCACACTTTTTCCGACTGCGGCTGTACGCCATGCACGGCGTCAAATACCGCGACCGCGCCGTCCAGCACGCGCAGCGAGCGCTCCACCTCAGCCGTGAAATCCACGTGGCCGGGCGTATCGATAATGTTGATGCGGATGTCGCGCCAGGTGCAGGTCGTTGCGGCCGATGTGATCGTAATACCGCGCTCCTGCTCCTGCTCCATCCAATCCATGGTCGCAGTGCCTTCATGCACTTCGCCGATGCGATGCGTCTTTCCCGTGTAGAAAAGGATGCGCTCGGTCGTAGTGGTCTTACCGGCATCGATGTGGGCCATGATGCCGATGTTCCTGCAACGCTCTAATGGGACTGTTCTAGGCACAGCTTACTTACTATCCTCTCTGGGGCTCAAACAATTTCGTTATTTTGCAATCGGGTAATTTGGTAATTTAACGGCCACTGCCGCTCGGGTCTTAAAATTGCAAAACTACCCGATCACCAAATTACAAAATCTACCAGCGATAATGCGCAAACGCCTTATTGGCTTCCGCCATGCGGTGTACGTCTTCTTTCTTCTTGATGGCCGCGCCTTTACCGTTGGCCGCGTCCAGCAACTCATTCGTCAGCTTGTCGATCATTCCTTTTTCGCCGCGATCGCGGGCATACGTCACAATCCAGCGGATCGCCAGCGACGTCCGGCGGTCGGGAGCCACTTCGATCGGCACCTGATAGTTCGCGCCGCCCACGCGTCGCGTCTTCACTTCAAGCAGGGGCTTGGCGTTTTCGACGGCCTTGGTGAACAGCTTCAAGGCCTCGTCGCCGCCTTTTTCCTTCAGCTTCTCGAGCGCCGTATAGAAGATGCCTTCAGCAGTCGACTTCTTGCCCTGCCACATCATCGAGTTGATGAACTTCGTCACCAAATCCGACCCATACACCGGATCGGCCTCAGTCTTGCGCTTTGCGATATGTCCTTTACGCGGCATAAACTCTCAGTTCTCAGCTCTCAGTCTCCCCCGGTTCTCAGTTCTGAGAACTGAGAACCGGGAACCGGGAACTGTTTCTACGCTTTCTTGGCGCGCTTCGCGCCGTATTTCGATCTGCTCTGGTTGCGCCCTGCAACCCCGGTCGCATCAAGCGTTCCGCGAACCACGTGATAACGCACGCCCGGCAGATCCTTCACGCGGCCCCCGCGGATCAGCACAATCGAGTGCTCCTGCAGGTTATGGCCGACGCCTGGAATGTACGTCGTCACTTCAATTCCGTTCGTCAGGCGCACACGCGCCACTTTCCGCAGCGCCGAGTTCGGTTTCTTTGGCGTCTGCGTATACACGCGCGTGCAAACTCCGCGCTTCTGCGGACACGATTGCAGCGCCGGACTCGCGGTCTTGTACCGCGGGCTCGTCCGTCCGAATTTCACCAGCTGATTAAAAGTTGGCACTCTCGCCACTCCTCAAGGTCGTCTGTCGTTTGTCGTTTGTCCTCGGTCGTCTGGGGTTTGGCGTTTATCACCGGCCGCCGGCACCGCGAACGACTAACGACTGTCGACCAACGACCAAACTGCATCGTCAACCGCACACACCCGGGACAGGACTTTGCCCCGTCTCAGTTCTGGCACAGGCTACGGCGCCCAGCCATACTCTTGCCGCGCAAACGCGGTAAGAAATTTTCGTTTCCAGTTTCCTAATTCGCCGACGACGGTGACGCCACGCCTCACCTGAATGGCTCGGAGGCGTTCCGTTTCGCCTGCTACTTCCGCATAGCCCCGCGTGATTCCCGGTTCATAACCAAACCAATCCCGGGCGCAAAGGTTTTCGCGGAACGTTTCAGCGAGGGCGGTCCCGGTTTCACTTCCTTCCGGGTCCGTGTTTCTTCAAAGCTCAACCAAAACTATCCTGGAGCCCGTACGCAGACAGATACTGATACGGCGTCCACAGGCAAGCCAGATTCAACTCGCGGAACCTAAAGATAATATCAGGGAGGTTTTACTGCCGTCAACAACCCATTCAACATTGTCGTGAACTAAATTCGCCTGATGCGATTCCGCCGCTCAACATCGCTACTTTGAGGCTACCTGCGGCATTCGTCTCGCAAAGAATTTTGCAGTTTTCTCCCCCCAGGCTCCCTTTTCGCCGAACAAAGTACACTGAACCCAAAGTACACTTAACCAATGAGCGCCAACTCCCCTAATTCCCTTGCCCGCGCCTCTTCTTCCTATCTTCGTTCGGCTATGCATCAGCCGATCCAGTGGCACGAGTGGGGCGAGGATGCGTTCGCCGCCGCCCGCCGCGCCAACAAGCCGATTCTGCTGGATATTGGCGCAGTCTGGTGCCATTGGTGCCATGTGATGGACCGCGAATCCTACGACGACCCTGTGATTGCGAACATCGTCAATGAGAATTTCATCGCGGTCAAAGTGGATCGCGACGAGCGCCCCGACATCGACAGCCGCCATCAGATCGCCATCAGCGCCCTCACCGGCCAGGGCGGATGGCCGTTGACCGCGTTCCTCACTCCCGACGGCAAGCCCTTTTATGGCGGCACCTATTTCCCTCCAAACGACGGCTATGGCCGCCCTAGCTTCAAGCGCGTGCTCCTTTCGATCTCACAGGCCTATCGTGAAAAAAATGCCGACGTGCTGGAGCAGGCCACCATGGTTGCAAGCGCGATTGCACGCGCGGAATCGTTCGGCGCTGCAACGGGAAGCATTTCGGAGAGCGCCATCGCGGCGATTGTCGAATCCGCATTGAAAATGTTCGACGACCGCAACGGCGGCTTTGGCAACGCGCCAAAATTTCCCCATCCTTCCGTGCTCGACCTGTTGATTGAGCGCCATGCGCAGACCCGCAACGACGAATTGCAACACGTTTTCGTCACGACCCTCGAAAAGATGGGGCGGGGCGGCGTCTATGACCAGCTTGCCGGCGGATTCCATCGTTACTCGGTTGACGAGCGCTGGATTGTGCCGCACTTCGAGAAGATGTGTTACGACAATTCCGAGCTGCTGAAGAACTACGTGCACGCCTACCAGGCAACGGGCGATGAATTTTTGGCCGATATCGCGCGCGACACCATTCGCTGGATGGACGAATGGCTGAGCGACCGCGACCGTGGCGGCTTCTACGCCTCGCAGGACGCCGATTATTCCATGGACGACGATGGCGACTACTTTACCTGGACCCTCGACGAGGCGCAGGCCGCGCTCACCGAAGAAGAAGCATCGGCCGCCAGCCTCTATTACGACATCGGGGACATCGGCGAAATGCATCACAATCCCGCCAAGAACGTGCTCTACCTCCGTGCTGGTGTCGATGAAATCGCTCGACGGTTCAATGTTCCCGAAGAGCGCGTGCGCGAGTTGCTGGCATCGGCAAAGAAGAAGATGTACGCGGCCCGCCTCGCCCGTCCCACTCCTTATATAGATAAAACGCTCTACGTTGGCTGGAATGCCATGTGTGTCTCGGCGTACCTTGTAGCGGCAAAAGTACTCGATCTGGATGGCACCCGCCGCTTCGCCCTGCGCTCGCTTGACCGTTTACTGGCCGAGGGTTGGGTTTCCAATCCAACCATCTCCAATTCAAAGCGCTCCGATTCAACGCTCTCCAATTCAAAGCCCTCCGATTCAACTTCGTCTTCGTCCGACGCCCGCGTCTCTGGCGCGCTGCGCCACGTCATTGCCTACTCCGACCCGAAAGCCGAGCGCCGCGAAACTTCCGGCGTCCTCGAAGACTACGCTTTCACTGTGATTGCCTGCCTCGACGCCTACGAGGCGACCGCCGGTCTCAGCTACTTTCGCTTCGCGCGGAAAATTGCGGATGCCATGGTCGCGGGATTTTATGATCAGGAAAACGGCGGCTTCTTCGATACGCGAACTGAACCTGCAAGCTCCGCCGCCGGCAAATCTCCGACGACCAATGAACTGCCTGTCAACGTACCCGCCCCTGCTAGCGCAAGCTCAACCTCGCTCGGAATTCTCGGTATGCGCCGCAAGCCATTTCAGGATTCACCAACTCCTGCGGCCAATTCAGCTGCTGCAATCGCGCTGCTGCGTCTGCACGCATATACAAATGAGGCGTCCTATCGCGAGAAGGCGCAGCGCACGCTCGAAGTGTATGCCGCGTCCGCGCCGCAGCACGGCATCTTCGCTGCTACCTATGGTCTCGCGGTCGCGCGCTTTCTCGCGCCGCACACGCAGATCGTAGTAGTAGGGACAGACGCGGCGGCGAGCAGCCTGTATCGCGCCGTTGCGCGACGGTTTTCTCCGAACACGTCTCTCATTCGACTGGATGCCGACAAAGCCGTTGCACAGAATCTGCCACCAGCCCTGGCCGATACGATTCCGCACCTGCCCGCTCTCCGTGACGGTCGATCGTTCGCCGTAGTGTGTTCGAACTTCAGCTGCCAGCCACCTGTATTTGACGAGGAAGATCTGGCGCGTCTGCTCGAAACCCGCGCGCGCCCCGCGGCCTAATCGGCCATTTTTGATTTTTCACGCCACCCGCGTATACCGTAGAGACGCGGCTTGCCGCGTCTCCCGCTGAAAATGTGCGGTTTGCAATCTTGCCGCGCCCAACACCCGCCATACGCTCCCCGTTGAAGTTGTTCGCATTCTTGCCGATGACGTTTTATGGCGGGTCATAACCCATGTCGCCAAACCTCTTCGACAATCCGGATCTCTACCGGTCTTTGTTGGAGGATTTGCCCGTCGGCATTTGCATCGTGGATCGCCAGCACCGCTTGCGCTTCTGGAACCGCGGTGCCGAACATCTCACCGGCTATCTCGCGCACGAAGCCATGGGGCAGGACGGAACCGGCCATTTCCTCGATCCCTGCGACCACAATGGCCGCGAGCTCATCGGAGACCACGGTCCGATCACCGCGACCCTCGCGAATGGGTGCGCCCAACAGTTTTCCGCCTACTTACGGCACAAAAGCGGCCATCGCGTCGCGGTGCGTGTACGCACCAGACCCGTCCTCGAAAATATCGATGTGATCGCCGGCGCCATGGTTCTGTTCGAAGAGGCATTCGCCGTCCGCGATGAATCCTCCGGCCCGCCGCCCATGTATGGATGCCTGGACGCGCCAACCGGCGTTCCGTCCCATCGGCTGACGAGCGCCGTGTTGAACGAGTGCATGGCTGGCATGGAGCGATCTCATCAGGGGTTCGGTCTGATCCGGATTCGCGTTCTTGAACTGGATGAATTTCGCGCCCGCCACGGCATTCAATCGGCCTTTCCCCTTCTGCGTACTACCGCCCAGACGCTGCGCCACAGCCTCGATCCCGAAATTTTTCTCGGCCGCTGGGGAGAAGACGAATTCATCCTCGTGCTGCCGTCGGCCAATCGCGTAACCACCATACAGGCGGCGGAAACGGTCTGGAACCTGGTCGCGAAATCTGAGGTCAGCTGGTGGGGCGACCGCTTCTCGGTACAGTCCGTGGTCATGTACACGGTCGCGCAACCGGGAGACGTACTCGACAAGCTCCTGAATGGATTGGAGCCGGCGCATGCCGCCGCGGCCGGCCGCGCTGTCGGTCCGACGGGGGCTAAAACATAGACCGGAACCGAACTCATCATTCCGCTCAGCATTCGTGAAGGTGAAGCTTTATGTTTTCGATTATCGGAATCGTGGTTGTTTTCGGCTGCATCGTCGCCGGCTATCTCATGGAGCACGGCAACCTGAAAGTGCTGATCCAACCGGCCGAGCTGATCATTATTGGAGGCGCAGCCCTGGGCACGGTTCTAATCGCAAATCCCCTGCACATCGTCAAGCAAATCCTCGCCGGAATCGGAGCCGCGTTTGGCTCCTCGAAATTTACCCGCCAGCGTTACATCGAATCGCTCAAGATGATGTACGAACTACTGAACAAGGCGCGCAAGGAAGGATTGGTAGCGCTCGAGACCGACATCGAAGAGCCCGAGAAAAGCCCTCTCCTTTCCAAGTACAAAGACTTCATCAAGAACCATCACCTTTGCGATTTCGTCTGCGACACCATGCGTATGGCGGTCAGTGGCGGCGTCGAAGTCTTCGATCTCGATCAAATGCTCGACAGCGATATGGAGGTTCACCACCATTGCGCGGGCGAACCTGTGGCCGCCCTCAGCACCATGGCCGACTCCCTCCCCGGACTCGGCATCGTCGCCGCCGTGCTCGGCGTGGTCATTACTATGGGCGCGCTCGGCGGCCCTCCCGAAGAAATCGGCCATAAAGTCGCCGCCGCTCTCGTCGGCACATTCCTCGGCATCCTGCTCTGCTACGGACTGGTCGGCCCCCTTGCCTCGCGCATGGGCAAGTTGTCGGAAGAAGAACACGCATTCTTGTTGGTGATGCGAGTGGTCATGATCGCCTTCCTCAAGGGAGTCGCGCCCATCATGGCCGTCGAAATCGGCCGCCGCGTCGTCCCCGGACATGTGCGTCCTTCATTTAAAGAAGTCGAGCAGGCCTGCCGTGGCGGTGGCTCGGCCGCCCCGGCGGAGGCCGCGGCTGCAGCCGCCGCAAGTTAGACCTGAGTATGCCCACGCCTCCAATCATCGTCATCAAGAAAAAAGGCGGCCACGGCGGCCATCACGGCGGCGCATGGAAGGTCGCGTACGCCGACTTTGTCACGGCCATGATGGCCCTCTTTATCGTTCTCTGGCTGCTGAGTTCCAGCAAGAAAGTTCAAGAAGCAGTGGGAGGCTATTTCAGAGATCCCTCGGGAGTTTCCTCCAAGCACGGATCCACTGCAGCCGGCGCAGGCGAGAACTTTCAGCTCACGAAGGGGAATCTCTCTCAGCTCAAGGAACAACTGCAGAAGAGCATTCGCAGCATCAACGATCTCGAAAAGCTGCGCCAGAACATTGAGATGACGGTCACAGCCGAGGGCCTGCGCATCGAGTTGATGGAATCGCAAAGCGGCACTTTCTTCGACAGCGGAAGCTCCCAACCCACTCCCACCTGCAAGGAACTGCTCGTCTTGCTCGCCAAGGAACTGGGAGATGTGCCGAATAAGATCTCGCTTGAAGGACACACCGACGCCAAACCCTATGGAGGAAAAGCGAATTACAGCAATTGGGAGTTATCGACAGATCGCGCTAACTCTGCGCGGCGCTTGATGCAGCAGTCCGGCATACGAAGCGATCAGATTTCCCAAGTGCGCGGTTTCGCCGACCAGCGCCTGCGCCATCCGAATGACCCAATGGAAGCTTCAAACCGCCGCATCTCAATCATCGTCCAGTACATCGCGAAAGACGCCGGAGACGAGAATACGGCTGAGGGTGACAAGGACAGGGACTCTGGCGAAAGCAAGCCATCCCCCGAGTCTGGCGCGGAATCCGGCACAACGAACGCCGCCAAAAAGGAAGACACAAAATAAGGCTGACTCTGTTAGTCAGCCTTGAGGAATTTCTCGGCTTGTTTTAAGTCGTTTGTTAATGTGTCCAAACAGCGACTATTGGTCGCAATTCGGATGGTTGGGCGGGCAAAGCGGCGCCGGACCAGCCTGAGTCGGAATCCTCGGGATGGCTGCGTACGCAAATGTCCCCACTAGACCTACCAACAGCAATAACGCCCTGAGTGAACGTTTCATTCTACTTTTTTCTCCTTAGGGTCTGCCGAGTGCTCGTCGAAACTGCCGAGCCTTCGGCGCGGGAATTATACACACCACTTCCACTTTGACCTTAAGTCGCACTCAGGTATCGCAAACCTGCACTTATCGGCCGGCGAAACACCCTGTGGAAATCTCGCCAGCCCGCGATCTGCCCCAATAAAGGGGCAATCGCTTACTCCTTAAAGTAATTCTTTCATTCAATTTGAGTCTGTGATTTTGCGCGGAAAGAGCTCTCAAATTCCTCTTGACAAGGTTCCCGAAGAAGGCCCGCAACGAAAGCAAGCGGTCAAAAAAGAGGAAACAAAGAATTACACGCGGCCCTTCGAACCAGCGGCCGCCGACTTCGCTCGCGACGCAGTCTCGGAGTCTTCAGTCTGGGAAACATCGTCGGTATCGAAATTCGAACTGCGCGAAAACGCCCGCTCCACCATGCCTTCGAACATTGGGATCAGCGAGTCGCCTCCAGCCGCGGGTTGCAACTCGGCCAGACTGCGCTCCCAGCGCTGCGTCCGCAGGGGATTCGCCGAGGCCTCGCGCACCGCAGTCCCCAGGCTGGAGTAGCCGATCCACACGAGAATGGATAGGTCGTAGCAAAACATATTCAGCAGGTCGAGATGGTTGTTGCCTATGAACTTTCCCGCATACAGCGCATAGAGCATCAGGTCCGCCAACGCCAGTGATCCAAACCCGAGCGCGATCCCAAAGCTGAGCTGCTTGCGCGACACACCGAGAAATCCCGCGAAAATGATCAGAAACAGAATCAGTCCCACCTGAACCGTGCTTACGGAACGCTCCAGCGTAGTCACCGCATGAGTAATCGGATCCTTCATTGAGCTTGATGCGGCTACCACCACCGAAACCAGCAGCATTACCGCTCCCGCCCACTTAAACACCGGAGTGCCCAGGTCTTTCAGCGCATGATAGGGGCGGAACACATCCAGAAATATCTCGTGGATAACCTTGAAACCAAGAACAGCAGTCACCGCTTGCCCAACCCAGTACAGGTAGAAATACCACACGTACGTCGAGCTACGTCCGTAAAGCGGATACAGCACCACAAAATTCAATACCTGCGCCAGGAGAAAAGTGAAGAAAACCGGAAACTGCTTATGAATCTTCCGCCGCCACAGCACTCCAGCCACAACCGATTGCAACACCGGCTGCGCCCACCAGAGAAAAATCGAGGTTGCGTGGCTGTTGAAATGCATTAGGCGTCAAGACCGAGGCGTTGCGACCACACCCCGCGGTCGTACCGTCTCTATCATCGCCCATCCTCAGCCACTACTCGCCTAAGGTCAATATACTTAAGTAACCTTAGTAACCTGTTACCCCGCTGCCGACCCTTCGTCCCTCAGCTCGCCTCCGGCGTCGAATGGAGGTAGGCCCGCATCATCCGGACCTCGTCGTCCTTCTCGTCCAGGTCATGTAAAAGGATGTCCCGCAGCGACACCATTCCCCTCAGCTCGCGTCCCTGGCACACCGGCAGATGCCGGAACCCATGCCGCCGCATCAGCGTCATGCATGTTTCCAGTGGGTCCCCCGGTTGCACGATCATCGGATCCTCCGTCATCACCTGCCCGACCTCGGTCCCAGCCGGATCCTTTCCTCCGACCACTACCCGATTCATCAGATCGCGTTCGGAAAAAATCCCCACCAACTGCCCCTTTTCCAGAATCGGAACCGCACCAATATTGTGCGACACCATCAGGCGCGCCACTTCGAGCACCGTCTGATGCTGCTCGGCGGAAACGACCACCTGACTCTTCACCAGATCGCTGATCAACATGGGCACCTCCCATTTGACTCCACGAATTTTGCCGCTTTCTTCCTGAACACGCCGCCCCAGCCTCAGGGAACTCAAAGCCTTCACACGGCGCTTGCGGAGTATATGTCGAAAAGTGAGTGCGGAAAAGAGAAAAATCGCCGCGAAGCCCTGATTAGGTCTCTGTGGTCTCCGTGTACTCTGTGGCCTCTGTGGTTTGCCGTCTTTGCTGAGGCTCGATCAGAGCTTTCCTGGGCCTAGACCCGCTCGCAGCCGCGCCAGCGGCGAGAGCGAGCGAGGAATCTGCTCTTCTACTCTGTCGCCCCCGAGACATAGCGTCCGTCTAAGTCAGTGAAATCACATACGCCGATGCCAGAAAATCCGCCGGAATCTGCGAACGCTCGCGTGCGCTCACGATCACGTTGTAGTCTCCGCCCGCCCCCAGCCGATTGAACACTGGCGTCGCCTCCTGCGGCTCGACCAGCGCTAAGTAGTGTAGGAAACCAAACACATCCGCCGTCGGATTCATGCCGGGGGCAACGAACGAAACTTCCACGTCTTCGTGATAAAAGTGCCAAGCCAGCGACGCCGCCAGCCGCACCGCGCGCTCGTAGGTTCGCGGCTCCAGCACGCCCGGCGCGGGATTGTCGAAAATGATCCGCAGCCGCCGCTCGTCCTCGCGGCTGAACTCACGCACCTTGAGCGCGCCCGTCCGCGCCGTCGCCTTCCAATCCACATGCCGCGCCGAATCTTCCGGCATGTAGTCGCGTATGCGGTAAAGATCGTATCCCCTGCCGCGCACAAAACTCGCAAACTCCCCCGTCACCATCGGCAGCACTTCCAGAAACTGCTCGGTCGGCTCGACCACCGGATACGCAATGATTTCACGAGCCAAATTCACCCGCCGCGTCTTCGTCAGGAATGCAAACGGAAAGCGCGTCGCCAGGCCAAAGTTTTTTTCGCGATAGCGTCCGCGCTCGGGAAAAGTTATCTCCAGATCGGCGCGCGATTCCTGCAACGGGCTGAGAAATGGAAAATAAACTGCCTGCTTGAGAATCGGCCGATCCGCTTCTTCATTCACGCGCCGCAGCCGCCGATCCGGCAAGCGCACCCACTGCCGCTCCGGAGCGCGATTCCGCGGCCAGCCAAACGTCTCCGCCTCCCACCGCCAGCGCCGTTCAATCTTGCGTCGAGCCGGAACCACGCGTACTGAAAACGATGGAACCCACGAGCTGACATTCCGCAGCAGCAGCCGCGCCAGCATCGGCCGTCCCGCAAAAACATGTTCGGGCACATGCACATCGAGCGCAAGGCTGCGCAACACAATCGCCGACGCCACGCCCGACACCAGAATTGCCGAAAGCAGCGTCGCGACGACCACATAAAGAAGATTGTTTCCGCTCTGGATCGCCGCAATTCCCAGCACAACCGTGAACAAGATGTAGATCATCCCCGCCCGCGTGACGTCGTAATCCATCGCCTCGCGCAAACGAGCCGCCGCCACTCGCCGCGCCAGATACGGTACCGTGGTCAGCCCCACAAACGTAGCCAGCAGCAAAGCCGCCGATGCCAGAACAATCGTTCCCCACATGCTGCCTGACTCTCGCGAAACGGTGGAAAACAGCGCCGCCGCAAACGCCAGCACCAGCCCGACAATCGCGACCAGAAACCGCACCCAAATTTCAGGCAGCCCAAGCCGCAGCAACGAAGACGATGTCGAGTTGGTCGCGCTATCAGAATTCACGGAATTCTTAGTCAAGAAAATGTAGAACTGGATTCATAAATAGGATTTGGGTAGGGCACGGCTTCAGTGGCTGCGCAAAAAAGTCCAAGCTCCTCGACGCTTTGAAAGGATGCGGGCTTCACAGTTTGCTGAAAAACTCGATTCTGGTCATGCGTTTGGGTGGCGCAGCGGTTCACCGCTGCGATAAGCGCCGCCGTTTCAATGGAGGCTTTAGCCCCTGAGGGAGCGAAACGTCGTGCAACCGAATTTTTCAGCAAACTGTTCAGCCGCACCACTAAGTCCTTCCACCTTGTCATTATCACAGCCTATAATCCACATGACTGGCTCCTTTCGTCCCGAGCGCTTGGTCTTTAGACAACCTAAGTATCGGGCTTGAGGAGCCGTCATGGTTATGAAATCAAGTCGTCCGCAGCCGCGCTTGCGCGGTGAGAGCCTGCCCCGAGCGCAGCCGAGGGGACGGCGAGGAATCTGCACTTCCTCGACTCCTTCCGCAACCTCTTTAGTCCTGCAGCCCAGACCCAATTCAATACTAGGGCTTTTCACTTTCCTGAAAAACTGGCTCCCAAGCCGGTTTTGGGAAGGGCACGAGTTCCACTCGTGCCGCAAATCGCGCCAAATCATCAGCGGCTTCCAGCCGCTGGGGGACTGCCGGCCCGCGACACGACTTCTTCGGCAGCCTGCTAAGGAAGCTCTCATAGGCCTCCGATACCCTCCGTGAAACCCCGTGTACTCTGTGGTTTCCATTTTTGCGGATGCTTAATCGGAGCCTCCCTGAACAACGAAGTCGCATTCCCAGAATATGCCAGCAAGCAGCGCGGCCGGAAGTAACCGAAGATTCCCTGAGCGAAGATTGCCGCACATCCAACAACCCTTGTCATGTTGAGCGAAGCTGAGGCCTCAGATTGGCGCGCATCACTCACAACTCTGTCATGTTGAGCGGAGTTGAGGCCTCACGAAGTGAAGCCTCAGCGCAGTCGAAACATCCCTACCTCTTCCGCGCCCCGGTTTGCGCGGCGCCGGCCTCAGTACCGGGCTTCTTGACACTTGTCTAAAGTCGGCCTAACGTTCGTGGTTCCCCTGTAGCTCGTCCAATCTGCACTGCACAGCCCCAGAGAGGATCAAACACGATGAACGCCGAGCGCCTGTACGCAATCGTAAAGAGCCTAACGAAGGAAGTGAACGAGAAAAATCTTCTGGGGCAGCTACAGAACGTGGTGAGTGCCCTACGTGGCTTGGGCAATCAGCAAGCCATCGCGCAGAACCAGCAAAATCTAGCGACGTATCGCACCGGCATGTTCCAAGCGCTCAGCGACTCGCCAAGTGATCGGTTCAGCCCGGCGTGGCGGCAACTCTTGAGAGAAATTGGAGGGGAGGAATTTTTCGGCACGCCGCTGAAGCAGAAAATCGAGGCGACGATCGCAGAGAACCAATTGACCCCGGTCGTCGCCGCCGACCAGCTTGAGACTCTTAGGCAGCGAATGGAGAAGTTTCAATCTGCCCTTACCCAGGCCAATTCGGCGTTCGGCACGTTCCGGATAAGCGACGAAACGCTGAAACCGGGCGAGTGTGAGGTTGGAATCCTAATCCCGCGTGCTGCCGTTGATAACCGACTGATCCCCTTCGCCGAGGAACTCACTGAGCTCAGCTTTATCCTAAATACCTTTTCGGAGGTTGCCACCAGCGAACCCGCCACGCTAGAGATCAAGACGATATCTTCCAGCGGCCTTGTGGTTTACTTGCTCGCTATTCCGCCCTTTGCGGCCTGTCTCGCAAAGAGCGTGAGCTACGTGGTGGATCTCTACAAGAAACTTCTGGAGATTAGAAAGATTCAACTGGAAATTCACAAGCTCGGGCTTCCGGATGAATCAGCAAAGGGCATTGAGGATTATGCGAATAGTCACATGGCCAACGGAATTGAGAAAGTCTCAGTTGAGATTGTTAATGAGTTCTACAAGGGTGATTCGGGAAGAAAGCATGAACTGACTACAGCGGTACGAATTTCCCTCAATAGAATCGCGAATCGTATCGACAACGGCTATAACATCAAGTGCGCAGTGCGCCGCTTGCCGCAGCCGACGATACGAAACAGAATGCGGACAAAAAAGCGGCCCTGGCCGCCGTGCAAGCAGCGTCGGCCAACTTGCAATTCCTGAAGCTAGAGGGGAGGCCTATTCTTAGATTGCCCGAAAAAAAAGGGGAAAACCATCCAGCGAAGGCCGGAACTGAAAAGACCAAAGGACATCAAACGACACGTCGGAAAAGCCCACCGTCCTCAGAAGCTTCGACTTCTGTAAAATCCTGACCTCAACGCTCTGGCTCGGTGCCCCAGGTTCGTGTCCGTCCTTTGGACGCTAACCTGGGAAGCTCAGGCGACGACGAAAGCCCAACAACAATGCCACCCTTCCCTCAACTCCCAACATGTCAAGTACCAGCGTCACAGACTTCCCGCCTCGCCCGATGAGAAAATATCCAAACTGATTTGGGGCAATGTGCGAGTGTGTCCGTCTGCAAAGAGATCCAACTAGAGACTGTCGATCCCGCCGCCCCAAACCATATCCAGCGCTCTTTGACAATTCAAACGCGCCTCACTCGTAGAAGCGGGGATCGGTCATGAGTCGGCTTTGGGTTTACTGGCTGCTGGATACCGGGTGCTGGATACTGAATCTGAGAGTTAAGTTCAATACGCTCAAGACTTTGCCTCTAAGTCATCTCGAATCAAGACTTTGAAAAATTTCACCGCCAAAGTCTTGATTCCATTAGACCGGGGGGAGGGGGGGTACCCAGTGCCGATAAGTTTACTTGGCCGAATTCGTCCCGCGCCGCTCTCGCCACCACACCAAAAGCACGACCGCGATCGCGGCAATCACGAAAACGACGTTGAACCGTGTGAGCGCCCGCACCAGGGGACGCCAATGCTGGCCAAACAAATATCCGGAGCAGGCGATAAAGCTCACCCACACGACCGCTCCCAGAAAGTTGTAGACGGCGAATTTCCGCCAATGCATGCGGAGCACTCCCGCCAGCGGCCCAGCAATCACGCGCATGCCAAACACGAAGCGAGCAAAGAAAATCGTGAAAGCGCCGTAGCGCGCAAAAAGTTTCTCGCCGCGCGCCAGAACATCGTCGTGAATGCGAAAGAAATTTCGATAGCGATCAAGCAGCGGACGCCCGCCAAAGTGCCCAAGCGCGAATCCCAGGTTGTCGCCCAGCGCGGCCGCGCAAGTTGCAATCACAACAATCCATCCAAGGTGGAGCTTATGTTCGGAATAGGCAAGAAAGCTGGCAACCAGAAGCGTGGTCTCGCCGGGCACAGGCAGGCCCGCATTTTCGCAGAGCAGCATCAGCGCCACGGCCCAATAGCCGTAGTCGGCAACAAAGGTACGCACAAAATGCGAAACGCTGTGCCCCATGCGGAAGAGATCGGAGATGCAAGCTTAACAAAGCAGCGACGGGGATGTTAATCGGTGCGCTTCGCAGCGAGGAACTCGATCAGCGCCGAATTGAATTGTTCCGGCGCTTCTTCATACGGCAGATGCCCCACGCCTTCGAACGCCACGAGCCGCGCATCGCGAAAATTTTGGCGCAGCGGTTCGGCTGATGCAAAATAAACGGCGCGATCTTTCGTTCCCCACATGAGGAGTGTGGGGTAATCGCGAATCTTCGGAAGCGCAGTTCGCAGTTCCGTCAAGTCTGCCGTCCAGTTTTTCACGATGCGCAAGGCGTGACGCACAGCGCGATTCTTCTGCATGGGAATGCGATAGCCGGCGAGCGAATCGGGCGGAATCTTTGCGCCGTCACCGAACAGGCGGCGCAACCCAAGGTCGTGGAGTTCGGGCCAGCGCTCGAACATGTTGCGGACGAGCATCGAGCCAAAAGCAGTGCCGAGAAACGGTGCCAGCCGCTTGCCATGCGGCGACCATGGATTCACCGGCGCAACCAGAATCAGGCGCTTGAGGCGCGAGTTGCGGCGTTCGGCCAGGAGCGCAGCCGTCATCATGGCCACGCCTCCGCCGTGCGAAGTACCGAGGAGATCGAAATCCTCCAGGCCAAGCGCGTCGGCGAATTGGAGAATGCGTTCGGCGGTGGCGCGCAGAGAGCAATCCATGCCGTCGGGAGCGGTGGAAAGTCCTGCGCCCAGATTATCGACCGCATACACCGTTGCATAACGGGCGAGCGCAGGCATGGCAAATCGCCAGGAAAAGGAATAGCCCATCAACCCGTGAACAAGAATGAGGGCACGCCCAGAGCCGGTTTTGAGATAGCGCATGCGCCCGCCGTCGAGTTCGAGCCAGCGCTCTTCAACGGCGTTCTCCGCCAGGCGAGCAGAGAAATTTTCTTTCGTTTTTTCCGATTCGATGGGCAACTCTTTTCCTGCGTTCTGGTTCTCACTTGATAAGTGATATCGCCTCTGTCGCTAAGTGGGAGCGTTCCGCGCTCCCACTATTTTTTTTGAATTAGAGGAATCCCACGTTTCGGAAACCAGGCAAAACGTGGGCAACCCGATTCTGACTTCCATTTCTCAGTGCGACACCGTGGCGACTGCAACCGAAGTTGTGGTCTGATCTTTGCTTTGGTCTTTAGTCTGATCTTTCGCCCGCTTCTTTCCCAGCAGCTTTTTCAGCACGCGAATTCCCTTTTCCACGTGCTTCTCCTCTAGCAGGAACGGCGGCAAGAAGCGGAGCACAGTATCCTGCGTCACGTTGAAGAGCACGCCTTCCGCCAAGCCCTGCTCCACAAACGGACGCGCCGGAACCTCCAGCACAAGCCCCTGAATAAAGCCACGCCCGCGAGTCTCGCGCGCCGCGGCATATTTACCAACCAGCGTTTCCAGCTGATCATGCAGATAAGCCCCAACTCGCGCAACGTTTTCGAGCAGCTTCTCTTCTTCGAGAATGGCAAGATATTCCAAGCCGACGCGGCATGCGAGCGGTCCTCCGCCAAACGTTGTGCCATGTTGCCCCGCCGAAATGGCTGAAGCGAAACTCTCCTTCGAAATGAATGCGCCCAGAGGCAATCCAGCCGCAATCGGTTTCGCGATAGTGACGATGTCAGGCACAACGCCGAAAGTCTGGAAGGCAAAGATGGTGCCCGTGCGTCCGAGCCCACATTGAATCTCGTCGAAGATCAGCGCCGCCTGATGTTGGTCCGCAAGCGTGCGGCAATCGCGCAGAAATTCCGGCGAGCACTCCAAAATCCCTCCCTCGCCGAAGACAGGTTCGAGCACGATGGCGCAGGTATTCGAGTTGACAGCGGCGCGAAGCGACTCGATGTTATTGCGCTCCACGAACGTCACCTGTTCCAGCAGAGGCTCAAAGCCTTTCCGGTACTTGTCCTGCCCGGTAAGCGACATGGACCCAAAAGTTCGCCCGTGATACGAACCCTGCAGCGCAACCAGCCCGGATTTCGCATCGCCGCCGGCCTTGTGTCCAGCCAGACGCGCCAGCTTGATTGCGCCTTCCATCGCCTCCGTCCCGCTGTTGGAGAAAAAGACGCGGTCCAGGCCCGAGAGCTGACACAGGCGCTCGGCCAGCTGCCCCTGATATTCGTTGTAATAAAGATTGGAAAGATGAATGACGCGTGCGGCCTGCTCGCGAATCGTCTTCACAATGCGAGGATGCGCGTGGCCGAGGGCGTTCACGCCCAGCCCGGCGACAAAGTCGAGGTATTTCTTGCCCTCGAAATCGTAAAGAAAAACGCCTTTGCCGCGCTCAAAGGCAACGGGATAACGATTGTAGGTTGGAAGTAGAAAACGCTTTTCGAGATCGACGATTTGTTCTAAACGAGACATAGTGAAATTGTAAAACGAAAAGATGCTCCGAGCGGGGTGCGGGCGAATTCCTAATGCGCTGGGGAACTCTTAATGCGCTGTAGTCCGAGCGCCTGCCGGGAAGAATTTGCGCCCGATGCGGTTGGAAGGCAGCAAAACCGGAGCGCAAATCCCTTCTCTTGCGCTCCGGCACCGCGAACCAGGAGACCAGTTGCGGTGAAACGCGTTCCCTTGCTCCTCTTTTTTCACTTCACGACTGTGAGTTTCACCGCGCTTTTCAACGTGCCTGAGGACGTCGTGACCGTCACATATCCCGTCTTTGCCCCGCTGGGGATCGTCGCCGTCAGATATGTGTTGGATACCACCGTGAACGCCGCATCAGCTCCGTCGAAGGTAAATCGAGTTCATATTTATGTCTCCTGTGGAGTCAATGAAGCGTTTTAGTCTCGTTCTTCTTATGAGATCCAACTTGCGAATCCGCCCCGACTATCGCGCAAAAGCCAAGTCGAGTAAATGGACTGTGAGTCAGGTCTCTGTTAAGCCGGTGTCACGAGCTAACTCATTTCACATCAACTAAATGCGAATGCTGGTAACGGGACTGTTTCACTCCGATTTCTGCCACGAAAGTGGTGTGAGCGGCGACGGTGACGGGATGCCAGACTGCGTCTTTGGCTTCTGCCTTGCTACAATGCTTCCACTTCTGTGGGGGTGTCCATGTTGCGCAGCTTCACCCGAGTTGCTTGTCTGCTGATTGCTCTAGCCCTTCCTTCGCTGGCGAAAGACGCCGCCGGCGACTCTCGGTTGAAGCGTAGTTTTCGCCGGCCCGAAAAAAATGGCTGGACATACGTCCACCTCGAAGGCCTGCCTGCCGAAATCGGATTTCAGAATGGCTACCTGCTCGCTCCTGAAATTGAGGATGTGATGAAGGTGGTCGCGGCCGAGGAACTGCACTCGAGCAAGAAAGACTGGCAGTTTTTTCGCGAGGCGGCCCGCACCATGATGTGGCCGCACATCGAGCAGGAATATCGCGAAGAGTTACAGGGCATTGCCGATGGCGCAAATGCCAAAGGTCTGAAGATCGACATTTGGGATCTGATCGCGCTGAATGCCGCCGAAGAGTGGGATTACTACATCAAGCAGTATGACAACGAGCATGGGATTAAGGCCCTGGCGACCCTGGTCGCTCCCGACCATTGCAGTGCGTTTGTAGCCACGGGCAGCTACACCAAAGACGGCAAGATTGTGATCGCGCATAATAACTGGACAAGTTACATGGATGGCCAGCGCTGGACGATTATTTTCGATATCGCTCCCGCCAAAGGCAACCGCATGCTAATGGACGGATTGCCGGGAGTTATCCATAGCGCCGACGATTTCGTGGTCAACTCGGAGGGCATCGTGATCACCGAGACGACAATCGGCCATTTCTCCGGTTACAACACTGCTGGAATTCCGGAGTTTGTGCGGGCGCGCAAGGCAGCGCAGTACTCCAACTCGATCGACGATTTCGCGCGCATCATGAAAGACGGCAACAACGGCGGCTACGCCAACAACTGGCTGCTCGCCGACATCAAGAACAACGAGATTGCCAGCCTGGAGCTTGGCCTGAAGAACGTCACGCTGGAGCGAAAGAAAGACGGCTATTTTGTGGGATCGAATTTCCCAGTGAACGAGAAACTTATTCGCGAGGAAACCGATTTCGACACACAGGACATGAGCATGAGCGCCAACGCGCGCCATGTGCGCTGGGAACAGCTGATGGCCGAGAACAAAGGAAAGATCGACATGGCCGCCGCGCAACGCTTCATGGCCGATCACTACGACACTTACTCGAAAAAAGAAGAGCTGGACGAGCGCACGCTCGATGGACATATCGACCTATCGCCGCGCGGCTCGCAACCGTGGATGCCTCCTTACGGAACTGCCGGCGCAGTGCAGAACAAGGCAGCCGATGCCGCGATGGTGGCTCACATGTCGTTCACGGCGGCGGCTGGCCATGCCTGCGGGAAGGACTTCAAAGCGGAAGAGCATCTGCGCGAGCATCCAGAGTTCAGATGGGAGCAAGGTCTGCTGCGCGATATGAATGCATACCCGTGGACGGAGTTTGCGAGCGGGAAGTAATAAGGGCGCTGTTCGTCGTTCGGGACTACCAATCCTCCGGGGAAATGGCGCGCAGGTTTAGCCAGTGCTTCCCGGTTCCGTCACTGATTGTTTTCGCGAATTTTGCATAATCGGCAACGTACTCAGGGTCGTAGTAAGCTCCATCAGGCACATCTTCCCAAGCGTAAACATCGTAAGCAACGGGCGCTAGGCCGTGAAGGACAAACTCCCCATATTGATCTGTTGTGATTTTTCGAAAAAGATCGACCGTATAGCCTGTGTTCACTCGGGGCACGGCGACTACGACGGCACCCGGCATAGGCAAATCGTCGGCACCAAGGACAAGGCCGTCGAGACTGCCTCCCTTTGAATTCAAGAGAATGTTCAGGACTCTCGTTCCGGGGGGAAGACTACGTCCCATCGACGAAACTTCGATTGAAGCTTTTTCAATATAGAAATCTCCCGGAGGCAGATCGCTCGCTGACAGGACATATGGCCCTTTAGCGGGGAAATCCAGGACATGTCCACCTAACTCGTCTTTTGTGCTAATCGAGGCTACAGCATCCAGGTCGTCGTCACCAGATGCAAAGGTACGATTTAATGAAATCGTGGACTTGGAGAAGGGGCCAAAATAATTCCGCTCGTAATTAACGGCGACATAAAGTTTCGTTGGCGTGGGCTGTGAGTCCAATCGTACCGCTATGTGGTCGAGATCATGGTTTTCCACTTCGATTTCGGTGCGTCCTTCTACTATTTCATCCCGCCCGGTGCTTGTGGCCAACACCGTATAGCTTCCCGGTAATACTTGCTTGAACTGGAATGTGCCGTTGGAAGTCTCCACGCTCAATGACTCTGCAAACGGGACGCCACCGCGAGGGATTAGTCTGACCTTTATTGTCTGATTTCCGCCGCCGGAGACGTTGCCACGCAGCTTGACCGGCTTCCCCGGTATTAGG
>Ga0182030_10008016_pt1 | contig 21953 bp, 14 predicted proteins | sample 812S3MmetaG_FD_121299 | JGI IMG/M metagenome (GOLD analysis project Ga0182030, IMG submission 121299) | Permafrost microbial communities from Stordalen Mire, Sweden - 812S3M metaG (Illumina Assembly) | ecosystem: Environmental > Terrestrial > Soil > Wetlands > Permafrost | place: Sweden... | reverse complement strand
TCCACAGCGGCTCCCCGCCCTCGGCTGCCGCGTAGATGCGGAACACCGCTTCCACGGCCTCGCCGGAGCGCGTGGTTAGCTTGCCGGCGTAGCTCACCTGTTGCGGAACAACCGGAGTGCTAGCTAGAACCGCCGATTCTGTACTTTGCGCAGCTTCCTGGGCGGAGCAGGGTGCAGAGGAGCCGATACAAAGGGGAATCCAGATAGGCGAAGAGGCTACTGCAATGCGTAGCGACCTGTCCACGAACGAGCGAATTCTGCTTGCGTTCACCATAGGAAAACCTCTCTTGTTTGCATTCCGGCGCAGTCCGGGCGATTTTGGGGAAGGACGGAGATAGGACCACCCAAGTGTGGATCGAACAGAGTTCTTGTGACAAGGAGAATTTCTTGGGGGGGTAGAAGAGATCGTGTGAACCACGCAGGAATGACGATAATCCTGGCCTGCATGACGATCACTTCGTATTCAAGGAGCGATTTCGGTCTGTTCGCTCCGCTCAAATCCTTGCCCGTCCGGAGCATGGGGTCGCTCGAAACATTAGACGGGTTCCGGGCGGTTGGTCGGCAAACCCGAAGTAATTCGGTTTTGGGGTGAGTTTGGATGTCATGCCGCATGAAAACCGATGTAGGGCAAGAATCCGGCCAGGGTAATAATTGTGCAGCGAACGACGAGCCACAATCTGCTGCCTCGATGAGCGGCAAGAAACCCAAGTACGCAGGAGATTACTGCGAACACTGCGTTTAAAGGCGAGGGGAGGACGGAGCCAGCAACTAGAACCACGCTTGCGATCCCCAGCCGCACCGAAGGCGTCATGCCGCTTATCCTAACAGGCTGTCACGTTGTTGTTGGATTGTCGGCTATCCGGACAGAACCCCGGCCGGAGACCATCGGGAAGGCCGAAAACCGGATTGGAGACGGATTGCCGGTAATTCAGGCATGATGCCGAATCGGCCCAGGCGGGCCTGCAAGGCTGTTGGGAATTACTGAGCGCGAGTGCTGTGGAAGAAGCGGAGCAGCAAGCGGCTATCGTACTTTGCCAGGAAGCCCGACTCCAGCCAGACCTGGCCGGAGGCAACCCCGTCGGAAGAGGTGATGGAGCTTCTGTTTTCATAGGCGATCCTTACAGTGTTGCAGTCAACTTCGATGATTTGATCGCACAAGGACCAGATGTGGCTGCAGCCCTGGTTTTAGGAGCCCGTGGTCAATCAGCCCGACGGGTAGCTGACGGCTCAGAGATGCGGATTGAAGGCTGACTGCTTGAGCACAGATCGCAGCTTCCGCACCGCTCGCGGAACTTCCTTTGCCGCCACACTTCCAAACCCCAGCACCAAACCCGGCCGCGGCCGTTCCCCCATGTAGGACGGCGATAGCGGCCACAACCAAAGCCGCTCACGGGCCGCCGCGGCCGCGATTTCCCGGTCGCGCCATCCTTCGGGAAGCGTCACCGCAAGGTGCATTCCCGCTTCGGCTCCGTGCACTTCCAACAGGTTTCCGAACTCGCTGCGGAGGCTCTCCGTCAGGACCGCGCGCCGCTCGCCGTACAGGTTGCGCATCCTGCGGATGTGCCGCGCAAAATGGCCAAGGCTCATGAAGTCGGTGAGGACCTCCTGAAAGAGATAAGGCGGAAATATATCCATGGCGAAGCGGACCGCGGCGAAGCGTTCCACTAAGTCCGGCGGGATGACGATGTAGCCGATGCGCAGCGACGGCAACAGTATCTTGCTGAACGTTCCGATATAGATCACGCGCCCGTTGGCGTCCAGGCCCTGCAGCGAGGCAATGGGGCCGGCGCCGTAGCGGTATTCGCTGTCGTAGTCGTCCTCCACTATCCATGCGCCCCGGCGTTGCGCCCAGTTCAGCAGTTGCAGCCGCCGCGTTGCGCTCATTGTCGAGCCCAGCGGATATTGGTGAGACGGCGTAACAAATGCGGCGCGCGCTGCGGAATGATGGCGCACCGCGTAAGGCACATCCATTCCCTCAGTGTCTACCGGGATCGGAACCAGCCGGCATTCCGCGGCAATCAGCGCCGTGCGTTCCAGGCTGTACCCCGGCTCTTCCACCCACACGCGACTCCCCGGATCCAGCAGCACCCGCGCGGTGATGTCAATGGCCTGCTGCGAGCCCGAGACCACCATGATCTGGCCCGGTTCGCAGTTCACCGCCCGCGCCGTGCGCAAGTAGCCGCAAATCTCCTCCCGGAATCGCAACAGTCCGAGAGGATTGATGTGATGGATCGCGCTCGCCCGCGGGTTCCGGCTGTGGCGCGCCACCAGGCTCGACCACGTCTGGAATGGAAACTCTCCGAAATCGGGCTGGTGAACGCCAAATGCGCCCAGGCCATGCTTGCCAGGGCCCTCATACCGCGGATAGGACTCCATGCGGCGCGCCACCGGACGCGGCCCGGAGAGAAGCCTGGCAACGGAACCGGTCGGCGCATCAGCTGACATCAGCCGCTCGGGGATCGATCGAGCAATAAACGTTCCCGAACCGACGCAGGCTTCGAAGTATCCCTCTGCGGTGAGCTGCGCATACGCGTGCAGCACCGGAAACCGGGAAAGCCCAAGCTCCACGGCCAGTTCGCGCGTCGAGGGCGCTGGCTGTCCTGGCCGCAGGTCGCCGCGAAGGATCGCTGCGCGGAAGCCGTCGTAAACCTGTTTGTGCAACGGAACGGAGCTGCGCTGATCGATGGCGATAACGGGCGATATTGCGTGACCGGATGGGCTCATTCCTCCACTATAGTGGTCCGGATGGATCACGAGAAACCGGCCACCTGGCCGACCACTTTGCGCATAGCCACTTTCGCCCGTTTTCCCCGACCAATTCTCCGCACTGCTCCCGTGCGGGCTACTGTCTCGTCTATGGTGGACATGAAACCAACACCAAAGAAAAGGCCGGCCGGCGCACCCTTCTACTGCGCGTTCTGCCTCACCATCCTGGCCGGGAGCACGCTTATGGGCGTGTCGTCGCAGCTAACGGTCCAAAGCATCGTGCCCCAGTCCAGCGCCACCGTCGAGTCCATCACCACCGCCGATCTCTACGGCAGTCCCTGCGACATCATGATGGGCACCATGAAAGGCATGAGCGTCATGGGCGAGAGCATGGAAGCCATGACCAACCACATGTGCATCACCCCGACCCGACCGGCGCTGTCAGCCGACGAGGAACGCGCCAAAGCCGTTGTCGACCAGGTCCGGGCCGCAATCGAAAAGTACAAGGACTACAAGAAAGCCATCGCCGACGGCTATACCCAGGCCAATCCAACTGTCGACCAGCCCCAGTTTCATTTCACCAACGACGCCAACGCCAAGTACGCCGACACCGTCTTCGATCCCGCGCGCCCCACTTCGCTGCTCTACTACCACACGGCCCAGAAGCGCTTTGCCCTCGAAGGCGTGATGTTCACCACCCGCCCCAGTGCCTCCGAGGACGAGTTGAACCGGCGTATTCCCCTCAGCGTGGTGCGCTGGCACAAGCACACCAACTTCTGCGGCGCCCCGGCCAGCAAGGTGAAGGAGTACTTTGGCGAGCACCCGAAGTTCGGCATGTTCGGCTCCATCCATACCCGCACTGCCTGCGTGGTCGAAGGCGGAACCTTTTTCCCCGAGGTTTTTACGTGGATGATTCATGTCTTTCCGTACGAGAGCGATTTCAAGAACCAGTTTTCGATGAACGACGACATCGGTCACGTGCATTAACTGCGCAGTTTGCTCGTTCGACTCGTTTGAGGAGCCGCCTGACGTTCGTCGAACCGCAAAAGGGCATTCCGCGTCCAAACCGCTGCGCGGAATGCCCGCATTTATCAAACTGACGGCTGCTCCATGAGCATGGAGCCACAAGCCGGCAGCTAGCAGCTAGAGGCTGCTCTCCGCCGCGTTTAGCGAGGACGAATCGTGGGGATGGGCTGCAGAAATCGCTCCGGACGTATTGTCGCCTATCCGGACGTTACACCCGTTTTGGGGTTTCTTCTTGATTGCGGTGATACGTCCGGAACTCTTGGCTTCAGCGATTCGTGCGGCAGCATTACTTATTAAGCGAGTGTGACACTCTCGAAAGTACCCCAGTCCTACAGCAGTTTGGATTGTGTTTGGCTAGAATTCCTTTCATGTCCAAGGCCAAGAGTTTGAGTCTTCTGTTGATTCTGTCTTTGATTTTCTGCGTCTCAGCGACGGGCGAGCAGCCGCTGCCACTGGAGCAAGTTCGCCAAGCGAACAAGGTCAGAAAGAAGCTGGCTCACTACGTCACAGGAACAAAGCTGAACGTGCAGCTCAGCGACGGTTCCCACCACTTCGGGATGTTGAACGAGACAGGATCAGCCACTTTCGCCCTCGTCAATCCTGCGAGCAGCAAGTCTGAGACCTTCGACTATCTGGACGTAAAGCGAGTGCAGCCAACTCGAAAGGAATCCATGTCCCAACAGCTCCGCAAAACGGCAAATGGCCTCCCGAAAGTTGCGGGTATTGCACTGCTCACCGTTGCCGCCATCGCGGTCCTCTGGGTGGTGGTCAAGTAGTGCTTGCTACGCTCCAAGAGGTTTCGAGTTAGTACCGGAGAAGCGACCCAGGGCCCAGGGTTGCTGTTGAGCCTGAATGGCCGGCAACTCGTCTATAACCCGGCTTTTCGGCTTGGACGGTCGAACCGCATGCGACCGCACGAAGCCGACCAGTTCCGCTAGTCGTACGTCTCCAGCCAGAACATTGACGGACCCCACAAGCTCTGGGCTCGCGCGATCTTCGGGCCGGTTTCCGCAGCCACCTTCGACACGTCACGCGCATCCAATAACGAATGAAGCTCTCGCTAGTCGCTGCCTGCTTGTTCGCGATTTCGATGACGACATCCCTCCGTGCCGATAACGCACGTTTCGATCTCGTCGGTCCCAAGATCGACATTCGCGTCACGCGCGGAAGCGCCACGCTGCCGATCGCTGAGGTGCCCAACCTGCAGCCAGGCGACAAGATATGGGTCAAGGCCGACCTTCCTGCAAGCCAGTCCAACCATTTGCTGCTCATTGTCGCCTTTCTTCGCGGCACCACAAACGAACCACCGGACAGTTGGTTCACCAAGATCGAAACCTGGGACAAGAAGACTGTTGAAGGGACGACCGTCACGGTTCCCGCCGAAGCTGAGCAGGCCATCCTCTTTGTGGCGCCAGAGACTGGCGGCGACTTCAACACCCTTCGCTCCGCCGTTAAAGGCAGGCCGGGTCTCTTTATTCGCGCCGATGCCGACTTGAATGAAGCCTCCTTTGAACAGCAGCGTATTGAACGCTATCTGGCCGCGATGAAGACCGGTTCACAGAACGACGAGAAAGCCATCCACGAGCGCTCCGCGAAACTGGCTTCAGCCCTCGCTCTGAAGCCGAACGCCGACTGCTTCAAAAAGCCTGTCGATCAGCAGGTGGTCTGCCTTACACAGTCCAGCGCTCCGGTTCTGCTCGACGACGGGCACGGCCAGAGTATCGCCGAAGCCGTCTCGACCGGCGCATCGTCTGACTTCATCAACGCCGCCTCCTATACACAGCCCGTTGGCGCGGGACTCTACTCAGCCTATGTCGGCGCTGTTGTGGATCTGGTCCATCTTGTCAGCCTGATGCGCACCGCAGTGTATCAGTACATTCCCGCAATCAGCTTCCCACAGGAGTCCACGCTCAACCTGAAGCTCAACGCACCACCCTCGTTCAATAAGCCCAAGTCTGTCATCGTGATCGGCCTGCCCGCGATCCAGAAGGCCCTTCCGCCGCCATTGCATCCCCACGATCCCAATCAGGTTGCATGCCTGTTACAGCCGAAGATGACCCTGTTGCTCGAAGGCGCCCCACTCGTCTTCTCCACAAACTTTGCTCACGATCTGATTCTGCACCTCAACCGAACCGGCGCCCTGGCTGAACTCCCGCTCGCCCCCGAAGCCTTCGAAGGCGGCCTTACTGTCACCAACGAAAAACAGCGCGAGGCGCTGCATGTTGCCAAGCTCCATGACGACAGCTCAGAGAAGGCAGACGTGAAGATTGGCACCGGCAGCGACCTCACCATCACGGGCACCGTCCGCGGTTACTGGGGTTTTGACGCATTCGAAGGTCCCACGCTCACGCTCCAGCAGATCGACGGCAAAGACTGGAAGATCGTCAGCGATACACCACTCTTCGCCGGGCAGGACAATAAGCTCAGCCTCAAAGGCAGCGGCGCGGCTTGCGTCCAGCACATCGCGCTTGCGGACAAGGAGAATAAGGACGTAGACGTCACCTTCAAGACCGACCCAGGCAAGGATGTCAAAGACACTCTTGACCTGGAAATCCCGCTCAAGAAGGTGCAGCCCGGCGGCTACTCTCTCGCCATCCAGCAGTATGGCGACTCTCATACTGAGAATGTCTCTCTCACCGCATACACCGGCGAAATCCACCTGGACGGCCTGAAGATTCACCAGGGCGACAACACAGCCATACTTACTGGCGAGGGCCTCAAGGAAGTGATCTCTGCACAGATCGACAATCAGACATTCATGCCCGCCGACAGCGGCAACGACGACAGGACCGTATATCTCAACGCCAAGGCAGGCGTGTCGCCGGGCGACGGCAAAGATGCAACGGTAAAGCTCAAAGACGGACGCACGATGACGGTCAAGATCTCCACCCAGGCGGCACGTCCGAGTCTTATGCTGCTCTCCTTCAACGACAGACCTGCGCAGGAGAACGGCGCCCTCCCTGTCACTCTCGGAGCGAAGAGCGATCTGTCTCTCAACGGCAAACTAACCTTCGTCGTGCAAACCAAGGACGTCTTTCCTCGCAAGCAGACCATCGAAGTCGCTACCATCGGCGGCTCAGTCCATACCAGTCTCTCGCTTGCGGATGACAACCTCGTCCTCCAGGACGAACATACCGTCATCGCTACGCTCGATCCCTTGAAGGCCTTCGGTCACTCTGCCTTCGGCAAGCTGCAGATGCGTCCGGTCGCGGAAGACGGCACATTCGGCGATTGGACTCCACTCGGCACCCTCGTCCGTACGCCGCAGATCACCGCCATCCATTGCACCACCGCGGATGCTCCAACCTGCGCCATCGACGGCAGTGGGCTATTCCTGGTGCGGTCTTTCAGCGCAGCAAAAGATTTCGCAAAACCGGCTGAAGTGCCGACCGGCTTTTCCGATAGCACCTTCATCGTGCCGACGCCGGCCGACGGAACGACCCTCTACCTAAAGCTGCGCGACGACCCCGACGCGGTCGCGGCCATAACATTGCCAACACCGATCCAGAAACCCGTGCCCGCACCTGTTCCGGCCACGCAGGCTCCATTACCGGCGCCCAATACGGCTCCCGCTTCTCAGGATGCCGCACCGGCACCAAAAGCATCCGAGGCAGCCCCATCTCCACCAAGCCAGTCTGCCACGCCCCAGCCCGCTACGCCCCAGCCATAAGCAACAGCATCAGCAATACCAGCGCCGCCTTCGGCAGGAGCCGCGGAACAACTGCAGTGTTGTCTTTGTTTTCGTTCGAGGGCTTAGCCGCAATCCGGGACGTGCGGTTTTGCCCATAGAGGACCAAAGCGATCACACGCCGAGCCATCCGCGAATCGCTGCCGCGTCGGCAAGATTCAGGTTGAGCCAGTAGGCCTTCTAGATACCTCAACTTCATCCTGTAGGCCGGACCAGTGATTATAAATTCCCTGGCGCCAGGTCATCCTGTCCTCCTGAATGCATGAGGCAGCACAATTGGCAGGATTACTCCCCTGAAAAGCCGCAGGGTCCGGGAATCTGCATTACGCCTGGATTGTCGGCCAACCGTACAGAACCCCGGGTTGCAGCCTGCCAAAGGACCTTTGTTGGCCAAGCAGAATTGGAGACGGATAGCCGGTAACACGTCCGGAACTCGGAATTCTGGAATTCATACGCTTCGATTGCTTGTCGATTTATCGGCATTTCGAGTGGTCGGCAACTTCACTGCGACGAACTGGCCCTGGATCCCAACACCTGGTTGTGCGGCTGCCAGGCAGGTCCGCCCTCCTCCCACTGGTTATCGGTAAGCTGCTCCACCTGGGCGCCGTCATAGCGCATGACGAAGACCTTGCCGGTAGGGTTGCGGCGCGCCAATTAATAGGACTTCGTCTTTGAATCCCATTCGGCTGCTGCAAAACAAGAGCTGTTCTCCATCTGGAGACCACGCCAGATGAGCGTCGTTTCCGTGCGTGCTGGTCAACTGCTTCGGGCCCGTGCCGTCGGGGCGGATGGTGAACACTTGAAAATCGGCGCCGATCCTGCGGATGAAAGCGATCAGATCGCCTCGCGGAGACCAGACGGGGAAGTTGTCCCATTCATTGGTCAACACGGTGACAGTGCGATTGTCGAGGGTCATGATGCGCAGTCCATCGCCTTCAGGGCCGGTGGTGCGGTAAGCAATGTGCTTGCCATCGGGCGCGAAGGATCCAAATGCATTGTTGCTGTTGCCCGATGTAATCAGGTGGAATCCGGAACCATCGGTATTCACGATGCCCACCTGCGCACCGCCATCTACAGGATCAATGCTCGGCTGCAATCATGACTGCCGAGACCATCACACCGCGCAATTCCTGCAGGCCCTGGATCACTGCCCGCGCTGGCGCCGGAGCCAGCTCACCACTTCGAGAATCGACTGCTCCAAACGCTTGAATCGCTCTACCATGTGCTGCATTTCGTTCAGACAATCCACCAGAGTAGCTCTCCCGGGGGTAAACCTCTGCTCCTTCCTTGAAGGGGGCCTCACAAATGCGCAGGCGGCATCTGGCTTTCTTCCGCCTGCGAGCTAATTGCGTAGGGTGGCGAGGATGCCGTTATTGGGATGGAGCAGCGGTTCTGATCCCAGGTGTGAAGGATGGCGAGGGCGCCGATCTCGGCTCTGCGGGTTGGGATTCGGCTGGCTGCAACTTCCGCGGTAGATGGCTGAATTAAAGCTGCTCAATTGCCGATGAGCTTCAAGTGAACACGTTTTCAAGCCACTAAAAATGACGTGGATCGATCGAGCAAAGATATTTCATGCGAGCAATCCTGGTTGTTGCGGTGATTTCCGGCGGACTAGCTGCGTCATTTGGCGGAAACGCCGCACCTCTGTCACCGCCTGAGTTGACCTCTGTGAACGCAGTACGCCATTCCCATGGGGGTCAATCTGGGACCGCAATTCAGGTGCACCTCCGGGCAGTCGTGACGTATTACGACTCGGTCGCGCCTAATCTTTTTGTCCAGGATAGCAGCGGCGGCATCTGGGTAGACCTGCGCGGCATGAAGACCGCGCCTCCACAAGTAGGGCAGTTACTCGATCTTACCGGGGAAGTGGGCGAAGGCTTCTCGCCTTACGTAGCAAAGCCGCGATGGACGGTTCTGGGGAGTTCACCCATGCCGCGCCCGGCGGTCCTCAGCTACGAGCAGGCGGCAACGGGTTCGTTTGACAGCCAGTGGTCGCAGATGGAGGGAGTTGTCCGCTCGTTCGTCCAGCAGGCTGAAGGCTCCGTGCTGGTGATTGACGTAGCCACTCCGACGGGCGTCTTCAAAGTGCGCGTCCCGGATTATCATGCTGCTTCCCCGAAGCAACTGGTGGATGCGAAGGTCCGCTTCAAAGGAGTGTGTGGAACCGCATTCAATGGACGGAATCAATTGGTCGCGATCCATATGATGATGCCACGTCTCGCGAATGCGACGGTGATTCAGGCGGCACCGGCGGACCCCTTCGCAGCGCCAGTGGTGCCGATCGCCCAGATTGGAAGGTTTTCAGCCGACTCGGCGGAAGTTCATAGAGTCAAGGTCCTCGGAGTTGTGACTTCGGCATTCCCCGGGCGGGGACTGTTCCTGATGGACGCGACGGGCGGCGTTTATGTCGAGAGCAAGGACGGAACGCCGGTCAAAGCGGGAGACAAGGTAGAAGTCATCGGTTTCCCCAGCAGAGGCGATTACAGCCCCGTCCTGAAGTCAGGCAGCATTCATCCGCTAGGCCAATATCAGGCGATTCAGCCCGCGGTTCTTGATGGAAAAACCGCTCTCAAGGGTGGATATGACGCTCGTCTAGTAACGGTGTCGGCTAGGGTGCTGGCTGTAAATCGTCTTTCGCGATCCGCATCTTTAGTGCTTGAGTCCGACGATCACGTTCGCTTCGACGCCCGGTTTGCTGTGGCTCCTCCATCTCTTGCACTGCCCCCCGTGGACAGCCGCATAAGTCTCACCGGAATCTGCTCGATCAAGACAAACGAGAACGGAGACCCAGGTGCCTTTGCAATCGTGCTTCGCGACGCGAACGATATCAAGGTGCTGTCGTCGCCGCCGTGGTTGACACGGCGGCGAACCGCCTTCATTTTCTCAGCTTTCTGCATTGTGACGGCTGCGGTATTTGGATGGGTTGTGATTTTGCGCAAAAGGGTGCGCGTGCAGACGCAGTTGATCAAAGCCCGCCTCGAAAATGAGGTTGTCCTGGAAAGGCGCTATCGGCGGGTGTTCGAGCGAAATTTGACCGGACTATATATCGCAACGGCCGATGGGCACATCGTCGATTGCAATGAGACTTGTGCGCGCATTCTGGGATATTCAAGCCGGGACGAATTGCTGCAGGATTGCCAGGGTGCAGATCAAGCAACAGCACAGTTTCATCAGAACCTTTATGAAGATTCCTCCGGCGTGCCCCCCCGGATCATGAACGCGGAGTATCGATTCAAGCGGCCTGACGGAAGCTGGGGGTGGGCGCTGGCGAATGTCAAGCTGGTGACAGACGGTTCTGCGTCTCAGCTTGAGGGTGGAATTGTCGACATCACCGACCGCAAGGCTGCCGAGCAACAGGTGGAGTACCTGGCGTACTTCGATTCACTGACCGGGTTGCCGAATCGCACCCTGCTCAAGGATCGGTTAAACAGCGCCTTGGCCGCTGCCCGACGCCACGAGGAGAAAGTCGCAATCCTGTTTCTCGATCTGGACCGTTTCAAAATCATCAATGATTCCCTGGGGCACTCGATTGGAGACCTGCTTTTGAGCGAAGTGGCGCAAAGGCTCAAGCGATTTGCCCGTGAAGAAGACACTGTGGCAAGGGTAGGAGGGGACGAATTTGTCATTGTCCTGCCCGCGTTGAAAACCGCGTCGGACGCTGCGGTTGCGGCGGAACGGATAGGCAAGGAGATGGACCAGGAATTTGTGGTATTGGGCCACACATTCAGGGTCAACTGCAGCATCGGGATCAGTGTTTTCCCCGAACACGGCCTCGACACTGAAGCTTTGATCAAGAACGCAGATGCGGCCATGTATTGCGCCAAGGAGAGTGGCCGCTATAGGTTCCGCTTCTTTACCGATGAAATGAACGCCCAGGTTGTCGAGCGGCTCATGCTTGAGCGCGACCTCCGGCTCGCACTCGATAGGAATGAGCTCTTTCTGATGTATCAGCCGCAGCTCAGCCTCGTAAGCGGGGCCATCACGGGATTTGAGGCATTATTGCGTTGGCAACACCCCACCATGGGGCTGGTGGCCCCAGGAAGATTTATCGAAGTGGCGGAAAGCAGCGGACTGATTGTCCCAATTGGCGAATGGGTACTGCGGACAGCCTGTTCGCAGGCAAAGAAGTGGAACGATGACGGGTTTGGAATTTCATCCATGGCTGTCAATGTATCGGCCATCCAGTTTAGGCAGGAAGGGTTCTGTGAATTGGTAAAGGCAGTTCTGCGGGACACCAAGCTGCCGCCGAGCTGTCTGGAACTGGAACTAACGGAAAGCCTCTTGTTGTCCAGTGGCGATCAGATCTTTTCGCTTATGGACGAGTTGAACGACATGGGCATAAACCTTGCCATCGACGATTTCGGCACGGGGTATTCCAGCCTCAGCTATCTGCGACAATTCCCCGTCAGCAAACTGAAAATCGATGGAAGCTTCATCAAGGATGTCGCGGTTAATTCGGATGCCGCCGCCATCACTACCGCCATCATTGACATGGGTAAGGCTCTGAACCTGAAAGTGATTGCCGAGTGTGTGGAAGCCGAAGCTCAACTGGCGTTCCTACAATCGCGCCACTGCGACGAAATTCAGGGCTATTATTTCAGTAAACCGCTTTCAGCCTCGGATGCTGAGAACAAGATGCAGGCGAACGAATGGCCGGATCTGGCAGGTGCCGGTTCGACCCCGGATGTCTTGGGAGAAGCCGTGGTTTCCGTTTCCGAGGTCGCAAGCCTGAGCGCGAGATAGCGACACTGCATGTGCAGCGATTAATTCTCGCAACAGGTTTCTAAGACAGGACTGCATTGCCGATGGAGTGGCGTAAGGTCTTTTAACGGGGAGTTGAAGTTGGCAGAAACACGAGAATTCGTCGCCGTTTGCTGTAAAACAGGGAGGCAGTTCCCACTGCTCGTTCTCCTTGTAATGTTCCTGCCTTGCAGCTCTGCGCTTCAATCCCAAAGGACGATCACCCAGTTTGTCCAGCGGTCCTTGACAGTTGAGAACGGGCTTCCCGAGAGCTCGGTGGGGGCCGTGGCGCAGACACGCGATGGGTACCTTTGGTTTGGCACTGAGGAGGGACTTGCCCGTTACGACGGGCTTCGGATTACTGTCCTCGAAACTGCCAACCACAAAACACTCAGAGATGACTTCATCGAGACACTGGCCGCGGGGCATGATGGCAGCCTCTGGGTCGGCACCCGCAGCTCCCTTGCTCAACTCAAGGACGGAGAATTCCATACATACTTCATGGCCCAGTCTCCGATCAGCAAAATCTACGAGGCTCAGGACGGCCGGGTGTGGGTGGGCAGCCTGGACGGATTGTATGCTGTGCAGGGTCAGAATGTTCGCCTCTACACTACCAAAGATGGGCTCCCCGGCAATGCCATCGCCAGCATTGTTGAGAGTGCCGATGGCACTCTGTGGATTGGAACGCACAACGGCTTAGCCAGCCTGAAAAACGGCAGCTTCCGCATCTATGGTTCCCGCGACGGTCTCACATCGGATCCCGTTCGCAGCCTGGAGGTATCTTCTGACGGCTCACTCTGGATAGCCACAGCCAGCAAACTCGTTCGCTGGAAGGACAAGCTGCTGCAAACCGTGCCTCCCTCCAAGCTGCCCCAGCACGACCAGATCTCTTCTCTGGTTGACGATCGGCATGGGACACTCTGGATCGGGTTTGACCACAGCGGAATTGCTGCGCTGCGCAACGGTGAACTCTCCACATACACAACCCGTCAGGGTCTTCCATCCGACGATGTCTATCAGATTTTCAAAGACCGCGAAGGACATCTGTGGGTCGGCATGTCGGAAGGTGGAGTGGTTGAACTCCGCGATGGCATCTTCAGTAATTTTGGCAAACAGGAAGGGCTCTCCGAAGACATGGTCTGGAGCGTGCTCCAGGCGCGAGATAATTCCCTCTGGGTGGGCACGAACAGCAAAGGGTTGAACCATATCGAGAAAGACGGAAAGGTCAGGGTCTACACGGTTCGCGATGGGCTACCGGGCGATTCAATCTTTGCTTTGATGGAGAGCCCGGACCAGAGTCTCTGGGTTGGCTCGGAACGCGGAGCCCTCAGCCATCTAGACCATGGGCACATCACGGTGTTCAAAGACCCCGCCAGCGCCGGTCACCGCATTGCTTCCATCTTCCAGGACCCGAGCGGAGACCTGTGGCTTGCGTTCCACGAGGTGAATGGACTGGTCCGCTTTCATGCAGGAAGCTTCCAGCACTACACAGTCCCCGGCCTTCTCAATACAGCCACGTTCGGTCCCGACGGCTCCATATGGCTGGGCACAGACCACGCAGGTGTGAGCCAGTTTCGAAATGGCTCGCTCACCACATACACCACGAAGAATGGCCTGCTCACCAACTTCGCTCAGGCGGTCTATGTCGATCGCGATGGAGTCGTATGGGCAGGTACGTCTCCGGGCGGATTGAATCGAATCAAGAATGGCCGCGTAACCACTTACTCCATCGATCAGGGCCTCTTCGATCTCACCGTGGGGGCCATTGTCGAAGACGATGCCGGATTTCTGTGGATGACCTGCAATAAGGGAATCTACAAGGTCAGTAAGAAAGAACTGAACGACTATGCAGACGGACGGGTATCCGCGATTCACAGCACGGTCTACGGAACCGCGGATGGATTGCGCAGCCCTGAAGCTAACTTCGCTGCCGACCCTTCGGTATGGAAAGGCAGGGATGGGCGGCTTTGGTTTGCGACCATTGCTGGCATAGCTTCCGTTAACCCAATCCATAGCGAGACTACAAACTCAGAGCCGTCGCCCTTGATTGAAAGCGTTCTTTTCAATCGGCATCCCATCCCTTTTGAACGTGGTGCCGTTGCAGGCCCAGCTGCAGGCGATCTCGAAATCCAATTCACCACACCCGATTTTGTCGCTCCGAGGCGAATTCAGTTCCGCTATCGCCTGGTTGGTTCGGACGCAGACTGGGTAGAGGTCGGAGATCGGCGTGAAGCTTTCTACACAAAACTGCCGCCAGGGCACTATCTCTTTGAGGTGCAGGGTGCAACCGGAACCCATGCGTGGAACTCCAACGTGGCGCGACTTGCGATTGTGATGAAGCCGTATTTCTGGCAAACAGGTTGGTTCCAAGGCCTTTGCGGACTCGTCTTCCTGGTCGTAGTTATCGCCGCGTATCGCATTCGCGTTCGGTATCTGGTTCAGCGCAACCGTGAACTGGAGGACCGGGTGTTCAGGAGAACGGCGGAACTCCAGGCCGCTCTCAAGTTGGCAGAGGACGCACAACTTGCCCTCCGTGAGCAGGCGACCAAGGATCATCTCACCAAGCTCTGGAATCGCCGTTCAATCTTCGAGTTTCTTGATAAAGAGCTGTTGCGCGCAAAGCGGACCGCCCAGCCCGTTTCGGTTTTGCTGGCCGACCTGGATCATTTCAAACTGGTCAATGACACGCATGGTCACTTCATCGGCGATCAGGTCCTGGTCGAAATGGCCACCCGGCTGGCCCGACTCACGCGCTCCTACGATTTCGCAGGAAGATATGGAGGCGAGGAATTCTTGATTGTGCTACCTGGCTGCTCACGGGCCGACGCTCTTGAACGCGCCGAGGATTTTCGCTTGGCCATCGCCGGTACTCCCATACCCACCGGTTCCGGGCAGATTGCAGTCACTTGCAGTTTTGGGGTTGCGGAAGACTTCGGCGATTCCTTGGCAGAAGAACTCATAAAAAAAGCCGACGAGGCGCTTTATTGTGCCAAGAGATCTGGCCGAAACTGCGTGCAGGTTTTTACATCACGGCCCAATTTAGCTTCGGCTAGCACCGGTTCTAAGGTGCCGGCCTGATCTCGCAAGCCGCCTACGATCCCGATGAAGCCGTAAGTGATCCTCGCTGTCAGGCGTGCTGTGGGAGCAGCTCCTCGGCAATTCGGCATCAAGATCGCTGACGACTTGCATGCAACTTGGATGTGTGACGCTTCCAGCTGAACTCATGAGTGCCGCGTATGCCGGCGAACGGCTCAGCTCGGATGACCAGAAGAAGTTTGACGCACATCCGACATGGAATCTTGATACGAATGGCTGAGGTGCCGTATAGCTTGGTTGACAGGCCCTGGAATCAATCAGCCAGTTATCTGAGCCGCTCACCATAGCAGCGGATGAGTCGCGGGCTTCAGCCTGGTCACGATCGGCACCCATTGGTCTGAACGACAGATCTTAGGCAGTCACAGACTCATGCTCGGGGACCGCAGTGGTGGAGTGATCCTTGTAGAGCGACCCCTCCTTCATGATTACATGCAGGTTTTTTTCATGAACAACAAGGTCGAGATCCTTCAACGGATCGCCATCGACCAAGAGCAGATCGGCGAGGTAACCTTCCTTCACCTGTCCGAGTTCATGGCCCAGGCCCATGACCTGTCCGCCGATACGCGTGCCGCACTGCAACGCCTCGTTAGGCGAGAATCCGAGCAGATCGACAAAGTGCTTGAGATCCCGAGCGTTGTCGCCTTGAGGTGACTGCGCAAATCCGTAATCTCCTCCGATGAGAATGCGCACACCGCGCCGGCGAAGTTCTGTATAGACTTCGGCCGTCGTATCGATGACTCGTTGCATCTGCCGCCCGATCTCGGAATCGCGGTGGAAACCCCACGGCTCGCCCTCGTAGAGCGTGCTATAAATAATGCCAATTGCCGGTCCTACGAAGATCCGATCCTTTGCGGATTCCAGCATGTCGATCGCTTCCTCATCTGCCGACTCACAGTGGTAGATCACATCGACTCCGCAACGAACGGCTCTCTTCACCGATTCTGCGGCACGAGCGTGACAGTTGACTTTTTTGCCAAAGTCACGCGCTACATTTACGGCCATCTGCACCTCTTCCTCGCGCATCACTGTAAGCCCCCCGTGGGCCGCCGGGCTGAGATCGTCCCCGGAGATGTTCACTTTGATGTTATCCACCCCTTCGCGGCAGCAGAGGCGCACAACTTTCTTGATCTCCTCCGTGCCGTCGGCGATCATGCCGAAGCTCTCGTAATACATATGCGCCTTTCGTTCGTCACCGAGACCGCCGGTCACAGTGATCTCAGGGCTTGCTGCACGAATACGCGGCCCTGGAAACTGCCCCGCATTCACGGCGTTGCGAATGACGACATCGAGCCGCAGCTTTGAGGTCGCGGCGCTGTACGCGCTGGTAAAGCCGTGATCGAGCAATGTTTTCGCATTCCGCACCGTAAGCAGGACATGTTCTTCGGGCGGAATGTTGCCAAGATCGGAATCGTTGACCGCTCCACCGAACGAAATATGCGCATGCCCTTCCACAAGGCCTGGCATCAAGGTTCTGCCGCGGGCCTCGATCACGGTGGCTCCCTCTGTCGCGAGCCGGGCTGGTGCACGGGCGATCGTCTTGATTCTGGCGCCTTCGACAAGCACGTCGGCCGGAAAGGCGGGAGCGCCGCTGCCGTCCCACACGCTGGCATCTCGGAAGAGAATTCGGTTCATGACATTTACCTCCTTCGACTGGTTGAGGCGTGACCTGTTGGCCCGCTATTCATCGGCCACATAGGCGCCAATGCGATGCGCGAGTCCGGGTGACAACCTTGCGATCACGATGCCATAGATCAGCGACAGGGCGAGCACCCCGAGCGCGATCCACGGAAACATATTGAAAGGCCACGCTTGGCCCGGCTGGATGAGTCCCCAAAGCGGAAACAGCATCACTGCCGTACCGGTGAGCGGCAACAGGATGTGGCGAACGATTTCAAGTTCGCTGCGATGGCGCCGGATCACATAGACCGGAAGCGCGAGATTCGTGAGCATGTATGTCAAAATGATGGGGATCGTGCCGAGCGTTCCTGCAAAGCCAAAATAGTCCATGGGCGCGACTCCTCCGATCAAGCCAAACCCAAGAATGAGCCCAACCGCGATGACCAGAAACACCCACATCGCACTGTGCGGAGTCTGATGCTGGGGATGAATCTTGCCCAGGAAAGCTGGCATGAGACCTTCGCGGCCGGAGTTGAAAAGAATACGCGCCTGAGAGTTCACTAGGCCGATGAGCGAACCCAGAATACTGGTAACGCCGGCGAGATACGCCACGATTACGAGCCCGGGTGCAGAGCTCTTCAAGCCATCGATAAAAGGGAGCCGCGAAGCGCCGAGGGCATGCGCATCCATCTTGAATCCGACTTCGGTCGTGTAGGCGAGCAAGATGTAGAAAATTCCGATGGCTAGGGTGCCGGCGATCAACGCACGGGGAATGTTGCGTCGCGGATTCTCTGTCTCTTCCGCGAGACTGGCTGAATTCTCCCATCCGATGAAGAAGTAAACGGCAAGCGGAAAGCCCGCACCCAGCCCCGCGAGCCCCGCAGTCATGTTGGAGAACTTGAATGGCGCAAGGGTCAGGAAGTGGGCATGGGAGAACAGCATGATTACGCTTCCCAAAATCAAGAGCCCTGCTTCGAAATAAAAGAAGAAACCAGACCAGAGCGTCGAGAGCCCAACTCCGCGCATCACCAGCCAGCCGGTTGCGCCCGATATCAGAATGGTGAGGATAGCCCAGTTGATTGATAGGCCGAGAAAAACCTTCAGCGTCTCGGAAACCCATGCACCCGCAATTGAAACGACCGTCGAGGCGGCGACGATATAGCCAAACGTGATGAATACCGAGATAGCGGCACCAGCAGTGGGGCCAAATGCTTTGCCGGTAAAGGTCACAAACGAGCCCGTTGACGGCGTGAAACGGGAGAATTGAGCGATGGTGTTGGTCAGGAACAGAATCGCCACCATGGCAACAAGGATAGTCAAGGGCGCAGCGAGCCCAGCGCCCTGCACTATCACTGCAAATCCAAAGAAGAAGCTCATCGCGGGGGCGATGCTGGCTAACGTGGACGCCACGGTTTGACCAAGGGAGAGCGTATCTCGCCGCAATCGAGCCTCGCCGCCGGCCTTTACGCTCGGTCCTGTTTCACGAACTGACATAGGTTCCTTGACTCAATGCTTGATTTATATCCGGCGCGTATCCTCGGCTCAGGCACAGCTCATTCGTCTTCGACTGTGCTGCGCAGGATACCAATGCCCTCGATCTCGACTTCGCACGTATCGCCATGCTTCATAAACAGCGGCGGCTTCCTCGCCATGCCGACCCCGGCCGGGGTGCCGCTCACGATGATATCGCCGGGGGAAAGCGTGATGGCTTCGCTCAGTATGGAGATCAGCTGCGCTATGCTGAACACCATGTCACCAGTCGATGCGTCCTGGACCACTGCGCCATTGAGGCGGGTCTGAATGTGCAATCCTTTGGCTCCAGGGGGAAGTTCGTCGGCGGTTACCAGCCAGGGACCGAACGCACCGGTACTGTCGAAGTTTTTTCCGATTGTCCATTGAGGAGATTTCGTCTGATAGTCACGGACAGAGGCATCGTTGAAGATGGAATAGCCGATTACATGGTCGAGCGCGTCGCTCTCGGCTATATGTCGTCCGCCAGTGCCGATGATCGCTACCATTTCGCCTTCGAAATCCAGCTGAGTCGAGGCCCTGGGGCGAACGATCGGCGAGCCGGCGCCGATCAGGCTGGAGGAAAAACGCGCGAAAATCGTAGGGTAAGTCGGCACGACAAAGCCGCTCTCGATCGAGTGATCGACATAGTTTAGACCGACGCAGATGATCTTCCCCGGAGACGAGAGGGGAGGAAGCAGCGTAACCTCGTTCAGATCGATAGCAGGGCCTTTTCCGAGCGCCTCCGCGGCCGCATCCAGGGCGGAGCGACCTTTCTTGATGAGAACATCGAGAGCGGCAGGGTAGCCTGTGTCTCCGTTCACCATGCCAAAGAAGTGTCCATCCGGACCGGCAACTGCAAGCCCTTCCTGCTCCCCATTGCTAAATGCTGCAAATCGCATACGTTTCCCTTCGCTTGCTGTAGAGACAATTCGATATCGCTGGGTAACTGAAAACTACTTCTGAGCTGCGGCGCGCGAAACATCTAGGGCCGTAACTGACGGCTCGCCGTAGTTAGCCGCATATACGTGGCCGCTGTCTGCATCCACTGCAAGAGCGTACGGATTCCTGCCCGCGTCGTACGTGCCAATCAATGCATTCCTCGCGCCGTCAATCACCGTAACGCTGTTACTGTGAACATTCGCAACATAGATGCGGTTGTGAACCGAATCTATGGCGATAGCCTGTGGATGCTTGCCCACACGTAGCGTAGCAATTACATTCCCTTTGGTAGCGTCAACGGCGCTGATAGTCTCATCGCCATAGTTCACGGCATAGATCGTCCGCGTCACTGGATTGACCGCTACGGCGCAGGGGATGGAGCCAACCGGAATGACTTTCACGCCATACGTCTTCTCGTTCAACGCGACGATGTCGTCGGTTCCGGTATGAGCTAGATAGAGAGTGTTTGAAGATTCGTCGAGAGTGATTCCCCAGAGATGCGATCCAACCCTGACCGTGCGGGTGGCTCCGGTCGCGCCATCGACAACACGAATGTCGGGATCCTCATAGCTCATTAGAAAGATTGTGTTGATGCGAGGATCGACGGCTATTCCATCGGCGGCGCCAACCATCAGCGCCTGCGCAGTGTTCGTCACGCCGTCGATGACTGTAACCGCATCGCTGTAAGTATTGGTCACATACACTTTGTTGCTGGCCTCGTTGACCGCCAGTACGTAAGGGTGCGACTCGCCCTTGATAGTCGCGATCACTTCATCCTGTTTGCCATCGATCACACTGATGGAACCGCTTCCGGTGTTGGCGACGTAAATTCGGTTCGTGACCCGATTGACAGCGACCGAGATGGGCCCGCTGCCCACCTTCACCGTACGCGTCGATCCGGTGCTTTCGTCCGTGACAGACACCGTACCCGCATCTTCATTCACGGCATAGACCTTGTGCGTTGCCGGGTTGATCGCGACGGCAAGACTGGTAATCATCCTGCCCTGCGGCGCACCGGTCTGCGCATGCGCAACGGTTACCGCACCCGCGAGAATGGCCGCAGCCAGCATGGTGCAGGTGCGGGACACTTGCCGAGACCGGCAGATGGGGAAGATCGGATGGCAAATGCCGAAGGGAGCGTCCATGCTATGAAATGACCTCACCGTTGGACTATATTATCAAACATAACAAAGTTCGGTTTCGAACTTCAGAAAATATTCTTTCCGCAAGAGGAGGTCTCCCGATGATTCGGCATTTGCGCTCTCTCTGCCTCATGGCTGCTCTCGCTTTCACCGCGCTCGTAACCTTTGGCCAGAACCAGGACTTTCATGTTCTCGCATTCCATTCCATGCATGTCGAGCAGGATCATATGGACTTCACCAAGCAGGCCATCCCGTTTTTCGAAGAAATGGCAAGACGGGACCATTTCGATTTCAAAGCTACAACGAATTGGGACGATCTGAACCCCACCGTCCTGAAGCAATATCAGGTCGTTCTATGGCTCGATGAGTTTCCCTCTACACCTGCGCAGCGACTGGCCTTTCAGGATTACATGGAACATGGAGGGGCTTGGCTGGGCTTCCATATTGCTGGGTACATGGACAGCCGCGAAACTTGGCCATGGTTCGCCGACTTTCTCGGAACGGTCTTCTACGGCAATAGTTGGCCCCCGCTGCCGGTCACGCTGACCATCGACGATCCAGAGCATCCGGCAATGAAGGGGCTCCCGGCGAGCTTTGAGTCGCCTGCCAACGAGTGGTACAGCTGGATGCCAAATCCTCGCCACAGCCCTAATATCAGAGTGCTGATGACGCTCGCCCCTTCCAACTATCCGCTCGGATTTAAGGACACCCTTGCCGGTGGCGATGACCCTGTTACGTGGACCAACACCAAGTACAAGATGATCTACACCAATATGGGCCACGGCAGCAAGATTCTTACCAGCCAGCAGCAGAATCTCTTCTTTGAAAACGCACTCCTGTGGCTCGGCGGTCGAAAGCAGTAGCCTTACTTCGAGAGACCGATGCCGGGCAACTCCCTGTGCCCAGTGAGCGTATCGTCCGGAACGATGACAGCTACCCACGGAGTATCGGCGACGATAACATGCGCATGCCAGATCAGATTGCCAAAAGGCCGTAGGTCATGGCTGGAGTGTTTCCGGTCGCCGTCAGGTCTCCGGCATCATGATATCCACCGTTCACAATAATGCGTTTGTCGCCGTGCGAAGTGTAATCATCCTGGTGGCATATCCCGTGAATGCCAGGAATCACTGTGCCGCACCGCTCGCTAAACATGAAGTTGATGGCCTTCCAGATACTGCTCTCCCATGAATCATCTCCGATACGGAAGGAGCGAGTGGATATGTCGCCCGCCCGCAGGATGTATTCGCCCGGCTCCTGAACTTCGGAACAGTCGAGCAACGGATAGTTGCCTAGATCCGACGTTCTCTGCTCGACCGGCTTGGTCAACACAACTTCACCGGTGTCCGCGCGAATCACTGAAAAGTTGGCGGCAGAAAGATCGCTGGCAATCGCCGACTTCGACGAGCCGGACGTGTATCCACTGTGACTGAAGGAGATTTCTCCTAGCGCAACCTTCCATCCTTCGACATAGTCCGGGACAACCGACT
>Ga0182030_10008015_pt1 | contig 21954 bp, 22 predicted proteins | sample 812S3MmetaG_FD_121299 | JGI IMG/M metagenome (GOLD analysis project Ga0182030, IMG submission 121299) | Permafrost microbial communities from Stordalen Mire, Sweden - 812S3M metaG (Illumina Assembly) | ecosystem: Environmental > Terrestrial > Soil > Wetlands > Permafrost | place: Sweden... | reverse complement strand
GCGGGCTCTCGCGGCCTCGGATCTATAGCGCTTAGCTCGTGAGTCACTCATGTCAAACAATTCCTTCAGCCAGATTCGAAATTGAATTTCGGAGTTCTCTTAGGGGGCGACGGGGTTCGAACCCGCATGGCGTACCGGCATTGAGAGGCAACGAGAGGTAACTGTTTGACTCTACGTACGCGCGATCCGGCGATCTCGCAACCAGAGGCAACGGCTTTCTCCAGCATGTTAGCGCAATGTTAGCGCGACGGATAAAATCGCGTGCTGGATCGGAAAATTGAGTTACGGTATTGATGGCGACGTCCAGCTTGGGAACCCGATGGCAAACCGGCGGGTGCTGCTGCCGAAGCTGATCAAGCGTAGACCAGCCGTGCTGGATGCGACCAAGCTTCAGGCTCTGTTTGGCCGTGCTCAGAACACTCGGCTGTACCCCTTGGTCGTGCTGGCTGTCGTCGACGAAAGCGACGGGGCCGCCGGGCGGCCGCGATTGCGGATGCAGGCAAGTTGTCTTGTAAAAGCCGATCTTTGAAATCGGCGGCGGTGCAGACGGCGGTAAGTGCTGCGAACCTCGATGTGTCCGACGTCCCCGCCCACGATGCGGGCGGCAGTCCGGAACACTTAGGGTTAGTTGAGATCTCCTGTGGTGTACACCTCTTCATAAAGAGCAGAACTCGACGACTCGAAGAGCGGACTTAGCCTGTCGATATGCTGCCGAAGAGCCTCGTCCTGATGAACTTCTTTATGGGCTTCGATCGATTCGTACTTGCTCACCCGCACGACCGATTTGCCATCCAGGCTGCGGTACATGCGACTGCCAATCAAGCCGGGCGGCAGGTTGGTCGACGCAGCGTAGCTCCTTTCCGCTTCGATGAATTCGTCGATCTTTCCGGGCTTGATCGAAAAGAAATTGATCTGTGTTGCGGGTTTCATGAATTCCTCCTGAGGTTGGGTAGTTGTCGAAAGCAGCGAAAGGCGATGGAGTCCGGCGACGGTGAGCAGGAACGCGGGCAGAACGACCTCTGGCATCAAGGGCCGCGGGAGATATCCTCAGCTTCCGCGACGCTGCCTAACATCCGGTACGCAATGGAAAGCAGCAGCGGGCGATATTCTGAAAGTTCCGGTCCGTCCGTGGGTGGCGCTCCACTCATTCCTGAGCGAGCCTCGGCGTTTCCGGTATCATCCCCATCCGAAATCCCTCCCGCCAGGTGGGATAAAGAGGGGTCCATTTCAAGATGCTTTTAGCCTTGGCATTCGAAGAACCGCAACTCTCCGTCATCATAAACACTCCAGCCTCCCCGACGGCCAGCCGTCCAAGCCATTTCGGAATCCGGTACGGAGCCTTTGCCCCAAGTTGTCGCGCGAGTTCTGGAAGCCAAACCGAGACTTCCGAGGGTTCGTCGTCCACTATATTGAAAATGCCCGCGTTGGCGTGTTCCATGGCAAGGACCGCCGCAGAGGCAGCATCGTCCACGTGGGTGAACGACCAGATGGCGGTTCCGCCGCCGATCACCGGGAGCTTACGCGCGCGAATCGCCTCAAAGAAATCTCCGCCCGGCGCGAGTGACGTGCCCGGCCCGTATAGGCTGCTATATCGGAGAATGATGCCAGTTAGGCCGGACAGCGACGTGACCGCAGTTTCCAACTTGCGAATCGCGTCGAGCGTTTTCCGCATTGTCTTCACCGGATCTGCGTCGAGCGGGTCCGCCTCCGTTTTCAATCCCGTGCCTCGTTTGCCGCTCGGCCATCCAGCATAGCTTTGCGCAATGAATAGCCTGGCTCCGGAGGCGCGCGCGGCATTGATCAAGTGCTGCGTGCCCTCCGTTCGCAGGCGATTGGTCTCCTCGAACTCGTTGTCAAAGCGCTTGAGGTTTTTCATGGCCGCGAGCGCAGTCAATTGATGGACCACCACATCGGGCTTCGCAGCGAGTACCGCCTGCATCACTGCCTTAGAATCCAAGCAGTCGACTACGGCTGGCTGACCGCCTAAGTCGACTATATTACCGGCCTTCCTCGGATCTCGCGTTGTTCCCACAACGGAATGTCCACCTTCGACCAATAGCGGCACCAGCCGCCGTCCAATAGCTCCCGTTGCACCCGCCAGAAAGATTCGCATTTGAATTTCTTCTCCTCGCCCTTAAAGACGAAATAGGCACCCAGCGTCGTGACAGACTCAGAGCTGAACACGCCGCAAGCCTTGCATCGATACTTCGATGCAGAACGAGTGACCGCCAGCGCGTGTCCGCTAGAAAAGCAAGCTAGCTGAACTCATTTCATCCCCGGAACACCTTCCCAGAACGGCCGGATCTCGACCATTCCGCCGTGCAGCAATATCGGGCAGCCCTTGGCCAGCTCGGCAGCGGTATCGAGGGTATCGGCCTGCAAGTTTACATAGCCGCGGACGACGTTCGTAGCTTCCACGAACGGGCCCTCGGTGACGACTTTCTTTGCGTTAACGACGCGCCCTTCCGTCTTCAGTGCGGTGCTGGCGTCGAGCATCCAGCCCTTTTGCAACCCCTCGGCCATCCAGGTTTGCCACTTTTGATGGAACCGCTGTAACTCTTCGGGCGCCATCGTGTCGAAGGTGTCTTTGTCGCTGCGGTAAATAAATAGGAATTTGGTCATGCGCGTCTTCCTTTCGTGCCGGGAGTGGTCGGGCTTACTGTAGGCCTCGCTTGGAACTCGGCGACCAGTTCGACGCGATGCCCAGTTGGCAGCGTGACGCCGCCATGCTGCGGATGCGCCGGGTGCGATTCTTCGCAGTCCGGGTATTTACTGGCTTGAGAGCGCGGCGCCGCGCCGCTCAATCTCGGCTGCATTGGGTTCCCTCTGGCGGATCTCCGGTTTGAGGGGTTATTGGCTTTGACCGTCCACTCGCGCGCGGTGCTCAGCGCGCGCCCCCACCACGCCAGGCTGTCGAAGAGCAGGGTGAGCTGCTTTTCGTCCCGGCCGTCGCCGGCGAAGCGTCCGTCGGTGACCTTGTCGCCGACGTCGAGGATGTGCACCGCCTCGCCGAGTGCGGCCATGCGCAGCTCGATCGCGACCCCGCGCAGATGTTCGACCGCGCGGGCGCCGCCGGTGTTGCCGAACGACACGAAAGCCGCCGGTTTTCGGTTCCACTCGGCATAAAGGTAATCAAGCGCATTCTTGAGCACGGCGCTGGAACCGTGGTTGTACTCGGGTGAGACGAAGATATATCCGTCTGCCGCGCCGATCTTCGCGGCCCAGCGCCGTTGCGTCGCATCGTCGGACAGGCCCATTGCGGGCGGCTTTGCGAACGAGAGCATCGGCAGGGACCAATCGGCCAGGTCGTCCAGCTCAGCCTGAAACTCCTCCCGAAGTGCGGCCCGCTCACCGACCCACTGCGCAACGGGAAGCGACTTGCGGCCTTCGCGGATACTTCCAACGAGGATCTGGATGATTAGCCGGCGCATGGAGTCACCTGCGGGGCGGGAGCGGAAGGGGCGGAGCCGGCCATCGCCTGCGCGGCCTGAGCGGAGAGAGAGGATTCGTGAAAATGGATCGCGCGCCAGCCGGCCGGAGTCCGCTGGAAAATCATACTGACGCGGAACGTCGGCTCATGCAGACCGGGTCGCGCCCTCATCTTGACACTGGAGTGGGAAATAAAGAACGCCATCGCCGTGTCGCCGAGGATGTCGATCCGCACGTCCTTGACCTCCTTCGCCAACACCTTCTCCAGATGTTCGGGAAGGGCCGCCATATAGCGTTGAATGGCGGGCCAACCGTAGGTTGGCTCCTTCATCTCCTGTGCGACATAGATCAACGGCTCATGCCGCGTGTCCCAGATGGATGCGATCTGCTCTGGGTCTAGATGGAGAAAGCCCTGGCGGTAGGTCTCGATCAGAGCTGCGACCGCGCGCTCCGCTTTCTGATCAGGTGGATCGGGCCTTGGTGGGATCAGGCCGAGCTGTTTCATCTGTGAGAGGACGTCGACGATCCCCCCCGATTCGGCGATTCGGCCGTTGACGAAACGCATGACGAACATCTCGTTGTACTTGATGAGCTTGCCGGTTGGCGGGACGCCCATGTATTCGCCCCGATGGCTCCCGGTAACCGTGTTCCTGGCGACCATCTTGTCCCCTTCTTCGATCAAGTCATCGACCGCGATGTGGAGATCGGGGAACGCCCGGTAGAGCGCGCCGAACACCTCCTTGATCGCTTGCGATCCGGTCGCTTGAACCGGCATTGGCGTGTGGATCAGCGCGTCGGGCGCGTAGGCCGCGTCGATTGCTTTTGACATGAGATCCCGGTCGCCGGTGTTGATCGCTTCTGTTAAGTTTCTGAACGTCGCCTTGTTGAGCGTTTCTTGGGCCGTTGACATTAGAGTCCTCCTCGGGTCGAGATGGGAGCACAAACGAGGTTCTCTCTTGGCCCGAGCCATGTCGCCAAGGCGCAGCGGAGCTGCAGCGCTGCCTCATGATCTGCGTTTTGCGCCGACGCGACCCACGCGACGTAGCCGTCCGGACGAATCAGAAAGGCATCGGCAGGGGCGGATTGCTCTTCGCATCGGGCCACTACTACATCAACTCGATCGCTCCAACCCGCAGCGGCATCGCGCAGGGCCGTCCGATCGGCGAGATCGAGCAGAACAGCGCGGCCACTGTGCATCAGCCGCGGAACGCGGGTCTTGCCCGCCGTGGTGGCCAGCGGAAGATCGGGCGCCCAATGGCCGAGCAAGGGGTGTGGGTCTCTGCCGCCAGTGTCCATTTCGTAGTGAACGTCGACACTCGTGATCATCTCGACGATCGTTCGGAAGACTTGCTCCTGCTTGAGCAATTCGCTCACAAGCTCTCGGAGCGCCGTAACGTGTTCGCCGGGCCTTGCGAGCGCGGTCGCAGCTCGCGTTGCCATGAGGACGCGCCTGCCGACCGGCTGTCGCTCCGTGTTGTAGGTATCCAAAAGGCCGGGCGGCGCCCAGCCATGAATCTGCGCGGCCAACTTCCAGCCGAGGTTCCCCGCATCTTGCACACCGGTCTGCAGTCCCATTCCGCCGTAGGCAAAATGCACATGCGCAGCGTCGCCAGCAAGCAGCACGCCTCCGTCACGGTATCGCTCCGCCTGGCGACTTGTGTCCGTTGCCCGTGTCATCCAACGTGGCCCGCTCATCGGGAGCTTCGTGCCGATGACTCGCAGTAGAGCTTGCTGGAGTTCGTCCAAAGTCATCGGCACGTCGCGATCAACCTGAGCTTGATCCCACTCGATCACCGCGACACGAGTAATACCGGAGCCGAGCGGCACGATGGCAAAGTTTCCGGTCTCGGTCCGCGCAATGCCGAAGTTCTGATTATGCAGATCGGAGACCGCATGTTTCAGAAGCGGTTCGGCTTCCTCGCCAACTGTGACGTCCGCGAAGCGCGCAACCACCGTCGGCCCTAAACCAGGGAAACTGATCCCGGAAAGGGTGCGGACGGCGCTGTGGCCTCCATCGCAACCCACCAGATAGTGACAGCTCTCGTCATAAGCACCGTTCGGCCCCACGATCCCGACCCTCACGAGACCCTTTTCCTGATGCACGGCGGTGATTTCGTGTCCGCGAAGGATATCGGCGCCCAGCTCTCGTGCGCGCGCCTCGAGCGCTTGCTCGATGTCGGATTGCGGAATGACGACCCCATATGGGTGGCCGAAAGGGATCGCGTGCAGGTCCAATGGAAACATCGCGAAATTTGCGAACGGAGGGGCGCTGCGCCCTGCACTGAACCGCTCAAGCAGTCCCCGATGATCGAGCATCTCCATCGTCCGCGATTGAAGTCCGAGTGCTTTCGACAAGCCCGTGGGGCTTGGAGGTTTCTCCAAAACAGTCGCTCGTATTCCCACCAAGCCGAGCTCGCACGCCAGCATAAGCCCGGTCGGTCCGGCACCGACGATGACAACGTCTCGAGTCATTGGAGTCATTTCTTTCCTTTCTTCAAGAGCCAAGATCGATGTCAATTGCTTAGCCCTATGATTTTTCCGATAGTGGCGCCATTCTGGATAGTGCTGATCATGAATTCGGCAACATCTGCACGCGAGATCTTGAAACCGAAACGAGGCAAATGGCCCTCGCGCACTCGATACTTTCCCGTGCGGGGATTGTCTGTAAGTCGGGGTGGACGCAGAATTGTCCAATCAAGGGCGCTCTTCCGGAAGATATCTTCCATCCCAGAAGCATCGGTAACTACGTCCCGGAAGAACAATCGGCCGAAAAGGTACGTCGGAGGGATGATCGAATCCGTGAACAAGAACGCAACGGACACGACGATCGCACGCCGAATTTTGGCCTGCAGCATTGCTCTCGTCAGCGCGACCGCGAAGCGCCGTAGGAGATCGGCGTCGGCCTTGGATCTGGGTTCCCGAGCGCCGAAACCCGATAAGACTGCGTCTTGACCTTCAAGCGCCCGCGCGAGATCGGCACTGTTCAGCACATCTCCTTGAATGGCCGCCATGCGGCCAGCGAATTCTTTGAGCCGCTTGGGCGTGCGGACAAGTGCCGTTACCTGGTGACCGGCGTCTATCGCCTGCCTGACGATCTCTAGACCAATGCCACCGGTGGCGCCCAGTATCAGCAGCTTCATCTGAACTTGTTCTCCCTTCGAATATCTGTCACCGGCTCATCTGCGTGCTCTTCCCCGTTTCCTGCCGAGTCATTAATGGCTCCTAATTCGCGCTACGCGCTGCGCGAACTAAGTTGAAAAGGCCGTACACGCCGGGGATCATGGGCAGAATTGCTGTGTACATTCCAGGAAAGTAGTAATGCCCTGTCATGCGAAACCAGAAATTGGGCAAGTTCTGCATGAGTTGGCCCCGCCCGACGACGGCCTGAACTGATGCGGCGACCGTTGGCTGCACGTCCGGCTTGAGAAGCGGGAAAATGAAGTGGGTAAACTCCGCGACGCCGGGGCCGATGAAGATGAAGCACATAAGAAAGCCTGCCAGCGGAATGCGCTTGAAGAGCCCAAGCGCCGTCAGGGTGTACAGCACGGGACCGATGAAGACAAAGATCATAAGGTAAGAGTTAACGCTCCAACTGATGTTGTAGAGGCGGCTCATGGCGGGCGCAAAGCCGGTACGATATTCCTCAATCAGATGAATTTGGAGTCCAGCGACAGTAACCAGAAACGCCGGCAGGACGACCTCTGCCGGCAGTGGACGCCGGAGATATGTGAGGCTCCACAACACGAAGGCAGCGGTTCCCGAACCGCCAACGATGATGACCGGAGGCCAGCCGATATATCGATAACCAGCGAGCATGGCTACGATCAGGAAGCCAGCCGCGATCGCCATACTGCCGATCCGCGCGGGTAATCGGACTGAGTCAGGATGTAATTGCTGCATGCGCTTGCCTCCTACTGAGCTTCCACCTTTGAAGGTCACACTGAGATCTGTCTTGTCGGCGAGCTTCATCTAAACCTTTTGCAGCGTCTCGAACTCTTGCATCGCGTCGTTTGCTTGGCCCCATGACACTCGCCCCTCACCTGGCAAGAAGAAGGATCCCGGAAATCTACGCTCAAGCTTGAACCCATAGATGACCAACAACAGGAAGAAATCGCGGAGTTTGCGCGCTGTTCGACCTTTGACGATGTATCCAATCTGCTTGTCGTTCCGATCGAGCAGATAGATTACGCCCAGGCGGCCGATGGCGGCTGCCTGGGCTAAGGTGGAAAAGCTGAATGGCTGGAGTTCCCGCTTAGCCCGCTGCGCCACAATGACGCGCGCGGCATGCGCCCCCGATGCCCCCGCGGCGAGCGCCGACTTTCGGTAAGGTGCGCCCGTCGGAGCGACGGGATGGGCCGAGTCACCGACTGCCAGGATATGCGCGTGCGAAATAGACCGCAGGCTGGGATCAACCCAGATCCGGCCCTGAGGGTCCGTCGCTAGGCCGGCGACGCGTGCGATCGGCGAAGAGCGCATTCCGCCCGACCATACGCAGACGTCACAGGCGATGGATCGACCTGTTTTGGTTATGATCTTGTTCGAGCGGACTTCGCTGACGATCTCGCCGTCAATCAGTATTACACCTAAGCGTCCAAGCTCGGCGCGTACGGCCTTTTCTACGCGCACCCCCGCGAAGTCACCGCATCGTTCGCTGACCATAGTCACCTCAGCAGCCGGCCAAGTGGTCTTGATTTCGCCCGCTGCTTCGACCGCCGTCGGGCCGCCGCCGACCGCAATGACGCGCACGGGCCGATCCGCGCTTTGATGCGGCCTCGACCGCAGCGCCGCGGCGGAACGCGGCCCGTCGCCGGGATCGAGCCGATAGGCGTGCTCAGCGACGCCCGGAACATTGTCCGTATCGACGTGTGAGCCCAGCGCATAGATGGCCTGATCGAACGCGATTTCCCGCTCTTGTGCGTCGGTCGTGATCCGAATACGCCGCTGCTCTGCATTGAGCGAAGTCACGATGCCGCAGATGAATTCGATAGTGGTCCCTGCAAAGAACGCTGAAATCGACGGGATGCGCGGCGTCATCGGGGCTACGATGCTCTCTTGCAGCCTCACTCGCTCCAGGAACTCGGCGCGAGAATTGACGAGCGCGACGCGCAGTCCCCATTTTTGTCGACCAAGCCGCAGCGCGGCTATCAGCCCGGCGTAGCCGGCGCCCAAGACGACCACGTCGTAAGGCCGGGAGTCACCTGTCGTGTCCATCGCGATCATGGAGTGCCTTCAGGACAACTCACGAATCTTTTGATTTTCATATTTCCTCACTTGACAACTTGTCAAAAGGTAATGGAGGTACCGATCGCAATGAGCGCAGCAATTTAGCCCCCAACTACCACGGGTCGTTGGCCCTCGCATTCTACCTGGTAAACATATGTTTGCAAACGGTTGTTTGCAAACACGTGAACGGAGTCTTTTTGACGAGCCTTTGAGGTGGGCAGTTAAAATGCGGCCACACCTACCTGGACCACATTCCTTTCGGAGCACAGCAACGACCACATTTCGTCAACTGGCCACCTGCGGTCAATACTCTTAACCCGGCGACGCCTCAACATTTCGCGCTGGCCGCTTTGGTGCGGCCGTCCTCGTCCGGCGCTGAGTTAGTTGCTGGTTAAGAGTCAAAATGGCGGATTCCTCGAGGCGACCTGAACCACCCCTCGAGCGTGCACTTACGATTTCGGGCGCCGAGCGACAACGTTGGAGGGAGTTTGCTTGAGGTAGAGTCCGAGGTGATTGCCGAGTGCCTCTATGATTGCCTCCTTGGGCAGTGCGACAATGGCCGGGACCCTCAAGACGTATCGCAGGAACGCCAGGCCAACAAGTTGGGATGCGATCATCGCCGCATTGAGCGTGGCATCCTTGCCAGAAGAAATCTTCGCGATTGCCGGCTGAACCTGCTTCGTGAAAATCTGAATTATCTTTTCTCGGCCGCTTGGATGCGTGACGGAGAGGCGGAGTAGTGCGGGTAATTCGTCGCCGGCGTTCTCTCCCTCCCACCGTTCGATGAAATGTCGAACGATCGCCGGGCCGCGGTTCTTCGTTCCGATGGCAGAGAAGTCAGGGAGCTTCAGGTTGAAACTGGAAGCTGCTGTGAAGAGTTTCTCTTTGGTCCCAAAATATCGCATCACGAGGGATGGATGAATACTCGCTTCCTCTGCGACCAGCCGGATGGTGGTGCGCTCGTATCCCAATTCGCCGAAGAGACGACGCGCGGCTGTCAGAATTCGGGACGGTGCCGGTTCACGGGCAGTTTGCGCCGGCTGTTGCTTGGGTTTTTTCGAGGCCACGGCCTTCATCCTACGCGAGATAATAGTAACTATGTGTTTGCAAACATGTGTTTGCTTCGGGTTGTCAAAAGGCGGACTAAAAATAGACCACCAGGGCGTAGAGACTGTAGAACCGCTTCGTAGGCTGTGGAGCTTTGTTTTGAGGGATTTGCGGCGGCGGCCGGAGCGCATGCCGACCCTTGCAATTCGACGCCGTAAACCAGCAGTGACTCTTAGGAACGAGGCTTTGCGGGCGCCGTCGCAGATCGGCAAGCAGACCGTTTGGTTAAACAATTGCTTAAAACTATTGCTTAATGGCGAGCCGAACCGCGCGGACAAGGAACGGTGCGAGAGGACTAACGGGCGGGGCCGCGGCCGAGGTCACGAGGACGAAACTCCTGAACGCTGCCGGAGAGGTTTTTGCCGAGGTCGGATATCACCGGGCTACCGTCCGCGGGATTTGCGCCCGCGCAGGTGTAAATGGCGCGCTCGTGAATTATCACTTCGGAGACAAGCTGGAGTTGTACGCACAGATGCTGCAGCGCCTGGTCAGCGTGGCTCGAATCGAAGCGGTCCGCGCGGCGTTCAACCAAAAAGCTCCGCCCGACACCATCTTGCGCGAAGCGATCAGAGCAAGACTTCGTGGCATCGCCGCAGGCGATGAGAACGGCTGGCTATTTCGAATTCTTGCGCACGAAATCGCACAACCCACGCCAGCGATGACAAAGGTCATCGATAGCGTTCTTCGGCCACTGTACAACCAACTGTACGAAGTCGTCGGCGCCCTGATAGGGCTGCCGGCCGCTGACGAACGGACCCGTCTTTGTGCGCACAGCATTATGGGCCAGGTCATTATTTACGTCCTCGCGGGCCCGGTCCTCGCCCGCCTGTGGCCGGATATGAAGATGACGATCGAGAACCTGGACCGGATCGCCGACCATATCACCGACTTTTCGCTCGCATACCTCCGGCAGGCGCGCGGCATGCAGCAGCAAGGGGCAAAAGCCACAGGCAGGAGGAACCGGGAATGAAGTTGGTAATAACTGACACAAGCGGCGAACAGGTCGTAATTGACACGAACGGGAAAACCGATGGGCAACAGGCAGCGGTCCCAGCCCAGCCTGATAACGGTCTCAGTAAGCAGACCGACCAGAAGCCCCAGCAATCGGCTCAGGCCGCAACCAATGACAAGAAAAATGAGGAACAGCCGTCGGAACGTGCAAAGGCTGAGAATGGCAGCGCACAGCAGACGAAGCAGGTCGAGCAGCCCCCCCAGGGACCAGCTGGGGCTGAGACGGGTGCCAAGCAGGCCGCGCAGAAGCCTCAGCAATCGCCCCAGGCTGCCGTCAACGAAAAGAAAAACGAGCAGCGCCCGGAGGAATTGACTGAGCCTGGCAACGGGGTCAAGCAGACCGAGCAGAAGCCCCAGCAATCGGCTCAGACTGCAACGAATGACAAGAAAGACGAGGAACACCCCGCGGAGCCTGCAAAGGATGAGAATGGCGGTACACAGCAGACGAAGCAGCCCGAGCAGAAATCCCAGCAACTGGCGCCGGCCGACGCCCACGGCCAAAAGAATGAACAGAAATCGCCCGATTCCAACGCTGAGCCTCCGAAAAACGTTTCACATTCCCGCCGCACAATCGTTTTGGCTGCCGTGGTTGTCGTCGCGCTTGCGGTCAGTGGATACATCGTGTGGAGAGTATTCTTTGCCAAACCAAAGCTGCCCGATAGCATTGTGACCCTGAGCGGCCGGATCGAAGGTGACGACTCTGCGATCGCGGCCAAGACCACCGGACGAATTCTCGAAATCAGATTCCGCGAAGGCGACGCGGTTAATGCCGGGGATGTCATCGCGACGTTAGGCGACGAACAGGTTCGCGCGCGCCAGGAACAGGCGCAAGCCGGGGTTTCGATCATGGAGGCCAGGAGTAAGTCGGCCCGAGATCAGATTGGTGTTTTGGATCAGCAACTGGAGCAGAACCAGCTTCAAACCGCACAGTCGAAAGTAGACGCGGCGGGGCGAGTGAGGCAAGCGGAGGGAGAGCTGGCAGCCGCCGAGGCCGACCTGGCGCAGCAGCAGGCGTCCTATCAAATCGCGGCGTTCGACAAAGACGCTTACACCAAGCTGGCGCAGACGGGAGCCGCTTCCGAGCGTCAGGCAAAACAGGCGACTTCGACTGCCGGTCAACAAGCGGCGGCGGTAGCCGCTACCAGTCGCCGGGTCGAAGCAGCGAGAGGCGCGCTGACGACAGCCCAGGCGAATCTCGAAAATCCCAATATTCGCGAGGCCCAGGTGGCGATGGTCCGAAAGCAAATCGTACAGCAACGGTCCGAAGTTGCGAGCGCCGAGGCGCTTACCGAGCAAGCCCGCGGGCAGTTACGCGAGGCCCAAGCAAACCGGAGCGATCTGGTGGTACTGGCGCCCTTCAGTGGCGTTGTCGTGACGCGATCGGCGGAACCGGGAGAGGTTGTCACCGCCGGAACGGCCTTAATCACGATTGTTGATCTCAGCAAGGTCTACCTGCGAGGGTTCGTGCCGGAGGGACAGATTGGCAAAGTCAAGCTCGGACAACCCGTGCACGTCTATCTCGATTCCAACACGAAGCAGCCCATTGATGCCTGGGTGTCGCGCATCGATCCTCAGGCTACGTTCACGCCGGAGAATACCTATTTTCAGGACGAGCGAGTGAAGCAGGTCGTTGGCGTCAAGCTGCAATTGAAAGGAGCACTGGGGTTTGCGAAACCGGGCATGCCCGTGGACGGCGAAATTCTAACTCAGGGCGATCAATGGCCGGAAGCCAGTCGAAGAAAATGACAACGTCGCATCAGGAAATAGCGGTTCCCGCAAATCAGGTTGACCATGCGCCGAAAAAGACGGCGATCCGGGTCAGCCAGCTCTGGAAGCGTTACGGCGCTCTCGAAGCTGTGCGCGGCATTGAACTGGCCGTCGGCGATGGTGAGATTTTCGGCCTGATCGGGCCCGATGGAGCCGGCAAAACGTCGACGTTCCAGATCCTGGCCGGGGTAATGGAACCCAGCAGCGGCGTTGCCGAAATTTTTGGCCAGCCTGCGCGCGCCGCGCGGTCGCAAACCGGCTACCTCACCCAGGGGTTCAGCCTCTATCCGGATCTCACGGTTGCGGAGAATATCCGTTACATCGGCGATCTGCGCCGCGTTGCTCCCCGCGACATCGCAGAGCGCGGCCGACGTTATTTACGGATGTTCGATATGGACCGCTTCTCGGATCGGTTGGCGGGAAAATTGAGCGGCGGGATGAAACAGAAACTGGCGCTCACCTGTGCGCTGGTGCCAGAGCCGCGCGTATTGTTGCTCGACGAGCCGACCACCGGCGTCGATCCGGTATCGCGGCGCGAATTCTGGGATACGCTCGCTCACCTTGCAGCGGACGGACTGACGATTCTTGTCGCGACGCCCTATATGGATGAAGCCGAGCGATGCCGCCGCGTGGCGTTGATGTATGAGGGTGCGATTCAACAGGTGGGCACTCCGGCGGAGTTGCGAGGAGGGTTGCATGCAAAGCGCCTCGAACTCCGTACAGAGAAGTTAGCGGAAGCCGAGCGGATTCTTTCGCAGTCGAATGGCCCCGGGAAAGAAATCTTGGACGTACAGCGCTTCGGCGACCGGCTGGACCTGCTGGCGGGCGACCCGGACGCGGCGAAGCGCATTGTGGAAACGAAGCTCAAATCGGCAGGGCTCGCGATCGGTGAGATGCAAGTGGATGAGCCCACGCTAGAGAACGCATTTGTCGCCAAACTCCGCGGCCTGGGACAAGTGGTCAACGAGACGCCTTTTCCAGGACATCGCTCGCCTCAGGATCTGCGTGGTCAGGTGGCCATCGGCGCTACCGGCCTTACACGTCAGTTCGGAAAGTTCATGGCTGTCAAGAATCTGAATTTGCAGATTCATTACGGGGAGATATACGGCCTGTTGGGAGCGAACGGAGCGGGGAAAACCACGGCCATAACCATGTTATGCGGGCTTCTCGATCCGACCCAAGGGGATGTGCAGCTAGCGGGCGAGCGGGATCTGCGGTCGGCAACCGTGCGCCAACGGGTCGGATACATGTCGCAGAAGTTCTCCTTGTACGACGACCTGACAATCCAGGAGAACCTCAATTTCTTCGCCGGTGTCTATGGCGTGCCGGAGAGCGACCGGTACAAGAAGATACAGTGGGTCCTGTCGTTTTCGGGGCTGGAAGGGAAGCAGGACCAGGTCACGGGAAGCCTGCCGGGAGGGTGGAAGCAGCGCGTCGCTTTCGGTGCGGCAATCCTGCATGAGCCGAGTGTCCTTTTTCTCGACGAGCCGACCTCCGGAGTCGATCCCCTGGCGCGGCGCGCCTTTTGGACAATGATCAATCGGCTGGCCGACGCGGGTACTGCGATTCTTGTGACCACCCATTACCTGGAGGAATCGGAGCAGTGCAATCGACTCGGCTTTATGGTTGCGGGCGAACTGGTCGCGGAGGGCAGTCCTACCGAAATCAAAAGCCGGCAAACCGGCCACCTGCTGGAGGTCGTCGTCGACCAACCGCAAAGGGCGGCGGATCTATTAAAGAACGCTACCGAGCCCTGGCGCATCTCGGTGTTCGGCGACCGCCTCCATGTCGTGACCGATGAGGATGCGGCTAGCGGCGAGAAGTCGACCAGGGAAAAACTGCAATCGAACGGTATGCGCGTCATGCAGATACGGGAAGGGCGTTTCTCCATGGAAGATGTGTTCATCAGTGTCGTAGAAAAGGCGCGTCAAGAGGGCAAAGTCGCGGTCTCTGAAGACCAGGAGAAAGCGAAATGAGACGCATATTCGCGCAATGCCGCAAAGAGCTGACTCAGATCATTCGGGATTGGCGCACGCTCTCACTGGCGCTCTTCCTCCCTCTGGCGTTGCTCTTCCTCATGTCTACCGCACTTTCACTCACGGTGAGCGACTTGCCCATCATCGTCCAGGACCTGGACGACTCGCCCGCTTCGCGAGAGTTTGTCGATGCTTTCCGCGCCTCCATCACGTTTCATGTGGTGGCGTGGCCCGTCAACAGGCAACCGGAGGAGGCTTTCACCACAAATGCGGCTCACGCGGCGCTAATCATACCGGAGCACTTTAGCCGAGACATGGCGCGTGGCCTCGATTCACCCGTGCAGCTGCTCGTGGACGCTTCCGACGCCAACACGGCCAAACTCATGGCGGGCTACTCGGGCCAGATTGCCCGCGCCTTCCACAACACAACAGCCGGTGCGTCCCGGGCCGACCCCGTGCAGGCCGCGATCCGGCTTTGGTACAACCCTGGCCGTTCGTCCAATAAGTTTTTCGCGCCGGGCATATTTGTTCTCGGGCTGTCCATGTTTCCGCCTTTGCTCGCGTCGCTGGCCATGGCGAAGGAGGGAGAGCAGAAGACCATTCTCCAGGTCTATGTCTCCAGCATCTCAGCTCACGAATTCCTGCTCGGAAAGATCCTGGCGTTTATGACCGTGGCCATGGCGGAGTGCGTGCTCATGCTCATCCCGCTCTTCACATATTTCGGCCTGAGCTTTGCCGGAGATCCCACTCCCTTCATCATTGCTACCCTGCTGTACGCCTTCTGCGTGTCCTCGTTCGGAACCATGGTCGGAGCGGCTATTCCGAATCAGGTAGCCGCCATCCAGGCTGTTTCTCTCGGCGGTTTTCTATTGGTGTTCCTGCTGTCCGGTCTTATTTTCCCGATCGACAATATCCCCGCGGGAATTCGCTGGATCTCAAATTTCATCTGGGGACGATATTACATCGAGATCGTTCGCGACGCGCTTCTCGAAGGCGGCGGCTGGCCGGCCACATGGTTCAAAGTCGCCATTATCGGATTGATCGGGTTGATCTTTTACTCGATCGCATGGCGTACGATGCGCCGCATGCAGCTTGCGACCTAAGATCATGGCTCCCGTCTTCAATCATTGCTTGAGCGCGCTGCTGCGCAAGGAGTTTGGCCAGATCCGGCGCGACCGCCGCCTGGCTTTGGTCCTGATCCTCCCTCCCACGTTGCAATTGTTGCTGCTGGGCTTTGCGTTGAGCGCGACCGTGACCAACATCAAGCTCGGAGCGGTGGATGAGAGCCGAACGGCGGCGAGCCGGGAACTGGTCGCGACATTGAGCGAGAGCAAGAGTTTTAGCTTAGTCAGCTATTACCCTTCCGTAGACCAGCTTGGTGACGCGATCGGCCGCGGCGCGGTCGATGCCGGGGTTGTCATTCCATACGACTACGACCGAGACCTGGTACGGGGCCACGCCACCACGGTGCAGTTTCTCTTGAATGCCATGAACGCAAACACGGCGGCTATCAGCCAAGGCTATGCGGAGGGGGTGATTCAGTCCTACAATGCTGGCCTCCGGGCGGCGGGCCTGCATGCCAACTTTCAGCGGATTGGAGCGCAGGATGTCAGCCGCCGGGGCCAGGCGCAACTGCACCCGGCTTATCTTTACAATCCGGGGCTCAAGGATTCGTGGTTCATCGTGACGGGCGTGTTCGGGCTGTTATTGATCCTGAACAGCTCGCTGGTCGCATCCGGGGCGATGGTGAAAGAACGAGAGGCCGGCACCATCGAGCAGTTGCTGATGTCACCGGCCAGCACTTCCCAAATCATCATCGCGAAAGTCGCTCCGCTATTTGTCCTGCTGCTCATGACGTCGATTCTGGGGGTAGTCATCATGAAGCTCGTGTTTGGCGTGCCCTTTCACGGCAAGCTTCCGCTGGTGCTCCTGGCCGCCGCCCTGTGCATTTTATCGGGCATTAGTATCGGCACGGTGAATGCGACCTTCGCCAAGTCGGCCGAGCAGGCCCAATTGATGGCATTCTTCATCAATCCTCCGCTCAATTCGACAGCGGGGGCGCTCAATCCGGTGGAGGCGATGCCCCGGTGGTTGCAGTCGTTCACCGTTGTGAACCCCATCCACCACTTCGCCGTCATTACCCGCGCGAGCATGCTGAAGGGCAGCGGATTTGCGGATCTCTGGCCCAATTTCCTGGGTCTGCTCGCCATCACGCTCGTGCTCGGCTCCCTGAGCGTGTGGCGTTTTCGAAAGCAGCTCAGCTAGAGCTGAAAGGGCAATGTGAAAAACACAATGGCGAAAGAACGAGTCATCAATACAATTCGCGGGGCTGGCGTAATGCTGCTTGTTGCGGTTAGCGTCGCAACCTGTTCGTTTGCGCAAACCACGCGCGCCAACCAGGAGCCTCTCTCCGGCCGAGCGGGGCAGAGCGGGTCGGTTACCGCCGCGGAGTCGCCCGTACCGGGAACCACAACCAGCGTGAATACGATCAACCCAACGGTTCAAGTGCAGGGGTCTTATGCCGGGAGCGCCGAAGGCAAGACCGCCTTTTCGGGGCGGCTCTCGTTCCGCGACGCTGTCGAGCGGGGTCTGCGATATAACCTCGGAGCCGTCGGTGTCGCGCAAGCCGTCCAGCAAGCCCGTGGTCAGGGCAGGGTGGCCCGAAGCGCCTTATTGCCGAACGTGAACGGGAGTCTTTCGGAGACTGTCGAACAACTCGACCTGGCGGCGAGTGGTCTGCACTTCAAGCTTCCTCCCTCCCTCGGATTCTCGATTCCCTCCATCGTCGGACCCTTCAATTATTTCGACTTGAGAGCGACCCTGACGCAGACAGTTGCGGACATGACGGCATTAAACAACTACCGTGCGGCCAAGGACAATCTACGCGCCACCGAACTGTCAGGGCAGGACGCGCGAGATCTTGTGGTTCTGGCCGTCGGAGGCGCCTATCTCCAGGTCATTGCAGCAGCCGCCAGAGTGAACTCCGCCCGCGCACAACTGGAAACGGCCAACGCGCTCTATCAGCAGACGTCGCAGCAGCGCAGTGTCGGCCTGGTCGCGCAGATCGATGTAAATCGCAGCCGCATTCAAATGCTGACCCAGCAGCAGCGCCAGGCGTCGCTCCAAAACGACCTGGCGAAACAAAAGATCAACCTGGCGCGGATGACCGGCCTGCCGCCCAACGATCGGTACGACGTCGTCGACGACGTTCCGTTCGCGGCGGCGCCCCCCATCACGATCGAAGACGCGCTGAAGCAAGCCTTTAGCCAGCGCTCGGACCTAAAGGCGGCAGACGCACAGGTCCGGGCTGCTGAGCGTTCGAAATCCGCCGCGCGCGCCGAGCGTCTTCCCTCCCTCTCGCTGAGCGCCAACTATGGCGCCATCGGGATGAACCCGTCGCAGGCTCACGGAACCTTTGCAGTGGTTGGAAGCTTGAAGATTCCGATCTGGCAGAGCGGCCGTATCGAGGGCGATATCGAGCAGGCAGGCGCTGCCCTGGCGCAGCGGCAGGCAGAACTGGAGGATTTGCGCGGACAAATAGAGAGCGATGTCCGGAAGGCATTCCTTGATCTGGAGGCGGCTAGGACCCAAGTGGAGGTAGCCACGGAGAATCTCCAGGTGACAAAAGAGAATCTTGGGTTGACCCGCCAGCGGTATGACGCCGGAGTGACCGATAACGTTGAGGTAGTGCAGTCCCAGGAGTCCGTTGCAGGCGCGGAATTGGACTATATCAACAGCGTGTTCGCGCACAACGTCGCGAAACTCAGTCTGGCGCGAGCAGTCGGGCAAGCGGCGGACAACCTTGCACAATTTCTGCAAACTCGCTAGCGATGAAACGGTTCGCATGCTAAGCAGCGAGCGCCGAAGAGACGACGCGCGGCTGTCAGAATTCGGGACGGTGCCGGTTCACGGGCAGTTTGCGCCAGCGATTCTGTCGCCCCCTTTAAAAAGGGGCCCATTCGACATAATCGCCGCGTCGCGCCCGTGAAGCTTCAACGATCGCCATTCCAGTACGGGGAGGGGCCAAACTTGACTTTACCGTAATTTTTTTTGCCGCCTAGTGTTCGGAAAACAAGGTGTTTTCCGAACGCTAAACGCTTGGCAGGTAAAGGGCTGTGTTTGCGCCACTATCGGCGGCGGACTGAGAGGAAATTCTCGAACAGGTGTTAATGACGGTGGACATGGGCAAATTCAGCGTTTTGGCGACGTTTCGCCACCGGAGCTATCCGCGGTCGCTGCCAATTGATGACGTTTCGATCTGGTTCCAACCCAACATGAGCCTATGTTTCCTTATTGGAAGGCGCGGACCAGTAGCATTCCTCAATTCTCGATAGAGAGCGATCTTGGATACACGCCCCGCCTGACGCATACGCAACTAAAGCGGAACTGGGGATTTCTCAATTCTCGTGTAACCGAATCCCTCGGCCGCCAAAAGTCGATTGAGCGCTCCGAGATTGGCCGCGCGGTACGGCCCAGGTCCCTGCCGAACTTCAATGAGACTCTCAATTTCGAGTGGAACTCGAACGTAAGGCACGAAATGTCCGTCGACGACTCTGAATTCTTCTTTGTATCCGGACACTGGCGCCGCCGTTAGACGCCACTCCTGTTCGCCCTCGAAGGAACTTTCCTTCAGTCGGAATGGCATACCCCAAACCGTATTCACGGCGATCTCAATCAGTCTTGTCGTTTGATCCATTGGAAGATCGATCCTCGAAAACACATCGCATATCGCAGCGATCAACTTGCCGAGGGTCTCCTCTTGTTCGCGGGCATCGTAGAGGAGCTTGGTGAGTAGAACTGCGTTCCTGCTCGCGAGCAGGCTGGAGAATCGAAAGGCGATGGAGTAACCGTCCTGCTGCCGTGAGTAACCACGCCATTGACTCAGCAGATCTCCGCGCTCTCAGAAACACGCGACGTACAGATCTGCTTTCATATCAATCGGAGGCGCGCCGTGAAGTAACGCCGCTGCAACCGGACCTGGTTGTTTCACAAGGTAGTCCTTAACCAGATTGTGGCCATAGACCAGTTCCGACCGATCGTTTAGAAAACGACAATCGGAAGCCCAGAGGGACTTACTGCGCAGGATTCCTATTAACCCAGCCGCGGTTGTGTAATGGTGTAGAGTTTCGGGCGGCGCGGCGGCTCCGGGCAGGAAATACGGCCACATCGCCTTTGTTTGGGCCTTGCCGATCTCGGCGTGTGCTTCATCAAACGAAAGATTCAACGTGTAGTCCTCCGCCTGATCGCGCCGATTTGGCTCGGCGCTGCTGGTTCCCATTTTCGTCACTCCGCGTCATTCCAAGAGTATGCATCAGTTTCGGTTATCATTTCTGAGAATGGGACAGCATTCCATCATCGACAAGCTCCGAGGCGAATTAGAGCTTCCCCTGAAGCGTGAATCGCAAGCACTCTATCTTATGGCCGAGGTGCGAAAGTACATTGAACATGAAAAGTCGATTCACGAAACATATGACGTTACAACGCGCAAAAAACTGGCTTTCCATTACTACCCAGAGCTCGAATTTTTCTGCAATTGGGCGCTTCATATCAAGATTGACCGGCCGCACAACGCTGATAATATTAAGACTTTTCTAAGAGCATTTGACATGAAACCGGGAATGGGGATAGAAGCGTACCTGGCGAGCAATTTCTTCCAAGAGATAATGCACCTCGCAATACTACGCTCCGAGCTGCATCGATTTTTAGTTGAGCACTCGCTTCCAGAGATCATCGTCACGGAGCACAAATCGTGGTCGGCGTTCATTTATCTCTACACGTCCATAGTTTCCGAGGTCCCCCTGGAATATTCAAAAGGTGATCTTTTACCGGAAGAGGTTCAAAAGGTCGAGTTGGCGCGACTCGGACGACTGCCAAGCACACCTGAAGGGATGACTAGATGGACGATTACACTGAAAAATGAGAAGTCCTTCTCGTCAAGCACCTTATACTGAGAGTATCGCGACGCGAACAATACCCTCATTGGCCTGCCCGATTTCTGGGACGACTCCTTTCAGCTCTAACTTCTGGCGCACCCGGAATCATGAGCGACTCACGTGGTACGGTCCACAGGTCGAGTCCTTCTCGTCTATCCCGTCCATGCGCGACTAAACTGGAAACGTGCCGGCCCCGCGCGCCAACGCGAAGTTCATCGATCCGATGCTGCTGCTTGCCGCCGAGACGTTGCCCGAGGGCCCAGGCTGGGCTTACGAACTCAAACTCGATGGCTACCGCGCCCTCGCGATCAGGACCGGCGGGCTCGTTCCGCTCCGCTCCCGGAACGACAAGGACTTCAACCGGAAGTATCCGACGATCGCGAAGGCCCTCGCCACCCTGCCCGACGAGACGGTGATCGACGGCGAGGTGGTCGCACTGGACTCGGCCGGACGGCCGTCATTTAACGCGCTCCAGAACGGCTCGGCCGGTGCGACGATCTTCTACTACGTTTTCGACGTGATGGTCCTGGCCGGTCGGAACGCGATGGGCGAGCCGCTCGCCACCCGCCGCGAACTGCTCACGCGGGAGGTCCTGCCCAGGGTCGCCGAGCCTGTCCGAGCGGCGCTACGATTCGACGCCGCTCTTGCCGATTTGATCGCCGCTGTCCGCGCTCAAGGCCTCGAAGGCCTGGTCGCCAAGCGGCTCGACAGCGTCTACGAGCCCGGCGCGCGATCCGGGGCGTGGCGCAAGATGCGGCTCAACCGCTCGGAGGAGGTCGTGATCGGCGGGTACACGAAGGGCGGAAGGACATTCGACGCGCTGGTCCTCGGCAGGTACGAGGGTGAGCGGCTGGTGTACGTGACGAGGACCCGGGTGGGGTTCACTCCGGCAAGCCGAGAGCGGTTGATGGACAAGGTGCGGCCCCTGGAGAGCCCGGAGTGTCCGTTCGCGAATCTGCCCGAGGCGCGCTCCGGCCGCTGGGGCGAGGGCCTCACGGCGGAGAAGATGAAGGAGTGCGTGTGGGTGCGGCCGGAGCTGGTAGCAGAAGTGGAGTTTGTGGAGTGGACGCCGGAAGGGCATTTGCGGCACTCGAGGTTTGTGGGGATGAGGGTGGGCTAGGCCCAGTGGCAACGCAGTTACGCTGTCCGCGCAGATTGCAGTGAACGACGTTTACCGGGAGTATCGAGGCTACCGCCACGTTTCCCACAACCCGACCTCTGGGGCAGGGAGTATTTTCAAGCTTACCCGTCAACCGACCGGGATCTTGGTAGCATAGCCATGAATCATCGACCGTTGCGTCACCACTCGTTCACGAGCAGCCCTGGAAAGGAACAATCTGCCATTCAGCAATGAAGAGATTTGAACCCAGGGGCGATCGCCGTTTAGGAAAGCAGGATCGGCGGCAGCTTCACGTGCTTTACGAAGACGATGCCGTTGTAGTCCTCAATAAGCGGGCCAAACTGCTCGCGGTGCCCGCGGATGACTCCGATACCCCATCTGCGCTTTC
>Ga0182030_10008013_pt1 | contig 21956 bp, 15 predicted proteins | sample 812S3MmetaG_FD_121299 | JGI IMG/M metagenome (GOLD analysis project Ga0182030, IMG submission 121299) | Permafrost microbial communities from Stordalen Mire, Sweden - 812S3M metaG (Illumina Assembly) | ecosystem: Environmental > Terrestrial > Soil > Wetlands > Permafrost | place: Sweden... | reverse complement strand
CCGCCGACGTCATTCTTCGGGAGGCGAATGACGCATGAGGCTCGTCGCGCCGCGATCCAACATCATAGGGCCCTGGCGGCGGGCGGATCTGGCTGCTCGATCATGTCGACAAGCGTCATCTAGGCTATCTCAGGGTTCAAGTAACGCTGGCGGCAATCCAGAATCTGTGCAATTCTCACATTCGACATTCGGGACGCAAAGCGCTATAGGCGCCGCCCGAGCTGCTGCGCTGACGGGGGAAACGCGATGGCCTATGATGTCGCTCAATTGCTTGGCATGACGCAAAAAGAGCTGGATGACGTTTTCACCGCGTCGGAGGCGGGGCCAATCCCGGACGGCCAAGCCGACGGAACCGCCATTATCGCGCCGGGCACCGCCTATTCCACAGAAATCGCGAAGATCATCAATCTCTTCGCCTGGCAAGGAAAAGTTTTCGACGCCACGGCGGGATTTCTGAAAAACCGGATTACGCCGTTCGGCCTCAACGCGATCATCGCGAAGGTCTATAAGGCGCCAAGCTGGCTCGACGGCAAGGAATGCATTGTCCTCGACTATTCCGACACGTCCGTTGTCGCACATTGGATCCGTGACGAGATCCGTCTGATTTCTCCCCAGCTTTATCTCGGAAAAGTCTATTGGGACCATAAGCGGCTGATCGATTTTTCGCTCCAGTTTTGACCTGATTGATCGCTGGCGAAACACGATCGTGACCCCGCAAGCCGATTTCATGGTGATAGCGCCGATCCTGCCTGGACGGGAAGCGGAGCTGCGCAGCCTGCTCCTGAGCATGAACCGCTTTCCGGGTACGGCGGACCCGAGTAATTCTCTGGTGCCCTTCGGCCAGTTTGACACGCTTCATTTCGCCCGCTTCGTCATCCTGAACGATTCGACGCTGGTCGATCTCGAAGCCTATGGCGCGACCTTCCCCAATGCGCCAGTCTATCTCGCCTTTCTCGGCGATTGCGACGGCTCCGCTGAGGGGCTCCTTGCGGATTTCGCGTTTCGGGCGGCGGAGGGCCTGCGCCAGATCTTCGCGCATTGCGAGGGGTTCGATTGCAATGGCGATCTTTTGCAATGGATGCTGAGCCATTCGGTCGTGCCTGCGGCGGCCTATGTCCATTGGATCGGCCGCACGGTTCGGCAGATTCGCGAGGAAGCAGCGCTGCGTGAGGCGCTGACGAAATATCTCGCCGCTATGTCGATCGACGATCCGCCGCAGCAACTCCGAAACGAGTTGCGTCGCGCTGTTCGGGAAGATGGACCGGTTTTGACGCCGCCGGCGCCGACGCCGCTCGCCTGGCAGGTTCGGCGCCTTCTCTCCTTCGCCGCGGCGGGGGCGGCCGCCTTTGTCCTTCTGCTCCCTGTGCTGCTGCTGTCGCTCGAATCGGCCCTGTTCGTCTACGGCCTGATCACCGTTCTCCTCCTGCTCGCGCTCGCGGCCTTCCTTGTCCAACTGCGGCGGCATGAAACGACGGACCCTGTGATCCTTACGCCGCCAACCGACGCGCATTTGACTGAGCTCGGCGCGCTTCAAGATTATGACGTCACCAATCAGTACAGCGCTTTCGGCTCGGTCAAGCCGAGACTGTTTCGGCGGCGGACCACGATTGTCGTGCTGTGGCTCATCAAGCTCGCGACGCCTATCCTTTACCCCCGCGGCGGTTTGGCGAGGGTCAAGACCATCCATTTCGCGCGCTGGGTGTTCTTCGACGACAAGCGCAGGGTGTTCTTCGCCAGCAATTACGACGGAAGCGCCGAGAGCTATATGGACGACTTCGTCAACAAGGTCTTTTTTGGGCTCAATCTCGTGTTCAGCAATGGGGTGGCCTATCCGCGGACGGATTTCTTGCTGTGCGGCGGAGCCAGTCGCGAGCAGGAGTTCAAGAACTTCCAACGTCGCCACGCGCTGCCGACGGAGGTGTGGTACAAGGCCTATCCCGGACTGACACTATTCGACATCGGTCGAAACGCGCGAATTCGCGAAGGGCTGCAGCAAGACTCCATGACGGACGCCGAAATCCGTCAATGGCTGTCTGAAATATAGAGCGCCTCATGCCGCAACCCGTCAGCGAGCTTTCAGACATTCAAGCCATTGTCCGCTCCGGTTTCAGCAGGCTCGACGAAGCGGCTTTTCTTCTGCTGCGCGTCAAGGATCCGGCCGAGGCGAGAGCCTGGCTCACCGCCGTCATCGAAGAGCCAAGTCATGACGGACTGACTTATCGCGTCACCCATGCCGCCGATTTGGAAACCCATCAGGAGCGCGCGCTGCAAGTCGCGATCACCGCGCCGGGCCTCAGGAGTTTGGGCGCGCCGGAGGATATGGTCCGCGCCTTCTCCCGCGAATTCCGCCTCGGCCTATCCGGCGAGGAAACCGAAGCGGAAGGCCGCTCGCGCCGCCTCGGCGACATAGGCGAAAACGCGCCATCGAATTGGGAGTGGGGCGGGAAGGGCGAAGCGCCCGATGTCCTCGTCATGCTTTACGCGGAGGCCGGCGGCCTCGCGTCGTTCCAGCAAGCGGTCTCGGCGGACCTCGCGTTGGGTTTCGACGCGCATGCGGCCCTTGTCGCGGCCTGCGCCCCAAATGATGCGAAGGTGCGGCGCGAGCCTTTCGGTTTCGTCGACGGCGTCAGCCAACCGGCGATCGACTGGGAGGGGCGCCGCAGGATTGGAACCAGCGACGATCTGGAATACGGCAATCTGGTCGCAGCCGGCGAGTTTCTGCTCGGATATGAAAACGAATACGGCTTCTATACCGAACGGCCTCTGCTTGATCCCGCGCAGGATCCCGACGACCTCCTGGCCGCGGCGGAGGACAATCCCGCCAGACGCGACCTCGGGCGCAATGGCGCTTATCTCGTGTTTCGGCAACTCGAGCAGGATGTATCCGGCTTTTGGCGCTTCGCCGCCGCAACGTCCCCGGAAGACGACGGCGTCGGTTTAGCCGAAGCAATGGTCGGGCGCAGGCTTGCGACCGGCGATCCGCTCATCACCGCGTCGGACGCCGAGATTCGCGGCGTCGGTCCCGACGCTTTAGACATCCGCCAGAACGGATTCAGCTTCGACTCCGATCCCAAAGGACTCGCCTGTCCCTTCGGCGCTCACATCCGCCGAGCCAATCCGCGCACGGGCGATATTCCTGGGGGGAGGCAAAGCTTGATTTCCTGGGCGCTCCGCATGATCGGCTTGAAGCGCGGCGGCCCACGGGAAGATCTGCTCTCCTCCAGTCGGCTGCATCGGATCATCAGGCGCGGCCGCGCCTATGGCGCCGTCGCCGACCGGGAAGCAGCCCTGCGAGACGGCGCGCATGATTCCAAGAGCGGACTCTATTTCATCGCCCTCAACGCCAATCTTTCGCGCCAGTTCGAGTTCATCCAGAACGCCTGGATTGCAAACGCCAAGTTCAATGGGCTTACCGGCGAAACCGATCCGCTGCTCGGCAACCGCCTCCCATCACCCATCGGCCATGCGACCGACGGCTTTACCGCGGCGCAGCCCTGTGGACCAAGCCGCAGGATCGCTGGATTGCCGCAATTCATCACCGTGCGCGGGGGCGCCTATTTCTTTCTGCCAAGCCTCCGCGCTTTGCGCTTCCTCGCCCGACAAGGCGGGACAGGCTGAGGCGGCCTCTGACCCAAGGCGGTCGGAGGTTGCGTATATCAGGCGGCCAGGACGGAGACGGGGATGCCAGACGAGGCCAAGCGGGGCGATCATGACTATGTGGACGCTCGTGATCCTGAACTATGCCAAGCGGGCTATCTGCCGAAACCGGTTTGCGAGGCGGAGCATGCCGCCATCAAGCAGCGCCGCGAATACATCAAAGGCAATGGGCGGCGGGATCGAACCGCCTATCGTTCCGTCAATGGGGTCGCGCTTTCAGGCGGCGGCATTCGATCGGCCTCGTTTGGGCTCGGCGCGTTGCAAGCCCTCCATGCTTTCAGCGGAATTGAGGGGATCGACTATCTTTCGACAGTGTCAGGCGGCGGCTACATCGGCTGCTCCCTGACCGCGGCGACGCAGGATTCGCGGGCGGAGCAAAATACGCCAGGCGCAGCGGAAGTAGCAGAGCCGCAGAGGACAAAGGACAAATTTCCATTCATCAATCCTGAAAATTACGACGACACCGATTCCGTGCGCCACATCCGGGATTACTCCAACTATCTCATCCCGCATGGCGCCTTGGATGTCGTCACCGCGCTTGGGATCATCGGCCGCGGTCTTGTCGCCAATGCGATCATTGTTGCGCCAATCCTGTTGTTCTTCGTTTGGATTACGCTCGTCACGCATCCAACAGTGGCGTCATTGAGCGAACCGAGGCTTCTCGTCTGGGATTTCAGCGGCTTGGCGGAGAAGCTCGGACTCCAATGGGTTCCCGGCTATTGGTTCACGGCGATCATCGCCGCAGTCAATCTTATCTTTCTCATCGTCTGGGCGCTGTTTACGTCTGTGAACCTTAGTTCCGCAGCCACGCTTCGCGGCGGATGGGTGAGCGTTTCAAAAGCGCTCTTCATTGTGACTTTGATCATCGCACTCTTCGAGAGCCAGCCTTTCATCCTTTGGCTGCTAAACGTCGCCTCAGGCGAGTTTCGAGCGGGGCCGCCGGAGTTGAAGCTCCCCGGCGCCTCCTACCTTACGGGCGGCGCCTTTCTCGCTTCGTTAGGGACTGTCTTCGCGTTTTTCTCCAAATATCTCGGCGACGTCGTGGCGGCGGCCAAACGCGCCACCGGCTGGCTCGCATGGGTCAAGAAGCTCGCGGCAATGGCGGCCTTATGGCTCGCCGCAATGGTCGTTCCGATCTTCCTTTGGCTTTGTTATTTGTCGTTGACCGATATTGGTCTCGGGCGCGAGTGGGCGCGATCATTTTACTTTAGCGCCTTCGTCATATCGGCGGTCGTGGCGGTCATCATCAATCCAAATAGGACATCGCTCTTCCGCCTCTACCGTGATCGGCTCAGCAAGGCGTTTCTGTTCGATCCGGACCCGAAGCTGCGCGACAAAAAATATGGAGACCTTCGGGCGCACGCGCCCAAGCTGCACGAGATCGACACGAATCTCTGCCCCTATCCGATCGTCAACGCCTCCCTGAATATCGAAGGGTCCCAATACGCCAACAAGCGAGGACGCAACGCGGACTTCTTCGTCTTCACGCCGGAATATGTCGGGAGCGCCGCGACAGGCTATGTCGGCGCGCGGCAAATCATGCAGAAGGAGACTACGCTTGATCTTGGCGCCGCAATGGCCATATCGGGTGCGGCTATCTCATCCAACATGGGCGCGCTGACCATCAAGCCGCTCGCCTTCACGCTCGCTTTCCTCAACATTCGCCTCGGCTATTGGCTGCGCAACCCTTACGTCTTTCATCAAAGCCCAGGATTCCTGTCGCGATTGGTCGACGCGCCCAGTCTCCTTCTGTTCAAGGAAATGTTCAGCCTGATCACCGAGAAGAGCCCGACTGTATACTTGACCGACGGCGGCCATCTCGAAAATCTTGGCGTTTATTCGCTCATGAAGCGCCGTTGCAAGCTGATCATAGCGATCGACGCCGAAGCCGATCCGACGATGAGCTTTGGCGCTCTTCTGACCCTTGAGCGCTATGCGCGCATCGATCTCGGCGCAACCATCGAATTGCCTTGGCAGGCGATCCGGGATTGCGCGCTTGGCGCGAACGCGGCCTTCGCCAAGGCTGCGGCGGACGGCTCCGCTATTCCAAGCGCGCCGGGCCCGCATTGCGCGGCCGGCGAGATCCAATATGGGCCCCGTGAAAGAGGGGTTCTGCTTTACGTCAAGGCCTCCTTGAGCGGCGATGAAGATGATTATATTTTGGACTACAAGCGCCGCAATCCGACCTTCCCGCATGAGACCACGAGCGATCAGTTCTTCGGCGAAGAACAGCTTGAGGCCTATCGCGCGCTTGGATTCCACATCATGAAGAGGCTCCTGAAGTGGGAGACGCCTTTCGCCGTGACGCCGCGCCAGGGCGAGAGCGAGGATCAGGCCCGCCAACGAATCAGGGATGAAATCAGCGCCGCCCTGTAGAGCATTTTTCGACGACTCGAAAAATCTCTCGACGCTTGCTAGCCTGCGTCGGGCTGGTTCTCCGGCGCGGCCGCCGTGAAGGCTGGCTCTTCGCGCGCCGCGGCGTCGACCGCGACGATCCGCGGATAGGGCGACAAATCGAGATTGAACCGGCGCGCGTTATAGACCTGAGGCGCGAGGCAGACGTCAGCCAGCGTAATCTGATCTCCGACAGCGTGGAGTCCGGCGGCGGCGGCAAGCCGCGCTTCGATCACCTCGAAACCCCGCCCGATCCAATGCCGGACCCAAGCGGCGCGCGCGTCGCCGTCAGCGCCAAAGGCCGCCGAAAGCTTTTCCAGAACCCGCAAATTGCCAAGCGGATGAATGTCGCATGCAATGGCGTAGGCGATCTCGCGGCAGATCGCTCTCAGCCTAGGCTCACCAGGCAAAAGCGGCGGCTCGGGATAGACATCGTCGATATATTCGATAATGGCCAGCGACTGCGCGAGCCTGAACCCATCGGCCTCGCTCCATAAAGGCACGAGACCCGCCGGATTCAGCGCGCGATAGGCCTCGCTCCCCTGCTCAGCCTTTCGCAGATTCACGAAAGCGCATTGCGCCGAAATCCCTTTGAGGTTCAGCGCGATCCGCACCCGATAGGATGCGCTCGATCGCCAATAGCCGTAGAGGACGGGATCAGGCATCAGGAGCATCTTCCGGCGAAGCGGGGCTCGGTCCGCAGCCGGAGTCAGGGACGAAGGATGCAGTCGGAACGCTCTCGCCAACTTCGGCATCGCAAGAGCGCCCAGCTCCCGCATATGGCTCGACCGTCTGCTCGATGGCGCCGAAAATGGAATGGCCGTCGGCGTCCTGCATCTCAATTCGCACCGTGTCGCCAAATCGCATGAATGGCGTTTTCGGCGCGCCCTTGAGAATGGTCTCAACTGTCCGGATCTCGGCGAGGCATGAATAGCCGAGCCCGCCATCAGCGATTGAACGGCCCGGGCCGCCGTCCGCGTCTCTATTCGAGACGGTGCCGGAGCCGATGATCGTTCCCGCCGTCAAAGGTCTGGTTTTGGCCGCATGGGCGATGAGGGTTGGGAAATCGAACGTCATGTCAACGCCCGCGTTCGCTCGGCCGAACGGCGCGCCATTAAGGATGACGCGCAAAGGAAGATGCAGTTTTCCGCCATCCCATGCCGGGCCGAGTTCGCTCGGCGTGACGGCGACAGGCGAGAAAGCGGACGACGGCTTCGATTGGAGAAAGCCGAAGCCTTTCGCAAGCTCCGCCGGAATCAGATTGCGAAGCGAGACGTCATTGACCAGCAGGATGAGGATAATCGAGGCGGCGGCGGCCTCGCGGCTGGCGCCCATCGCAACGTTCCCGACGATGACCGCTGCTTCACCTTCGAAATCTATGCCGAAACCTTCGTCAGCCATCTGGATCGGCGCGCGCGGCGCGAGGAAAGCGTCGGATCCGCCTTGGTACATCAGCGGATCGGTCCAGAAACTCGGCGGCATCTCTGCGCCGCGGGCCTTGCGCACCAGCTCGACATGATTGACATAGGCGGAGCCGTCGAGCCATTGGAACGCCCGCGGCAGCGGCGAGAGCGCGTCATGCTCGTGGAACCGCTCCGCCGGAACAGCGCCGATTTCAAGCTGCGCCGCAAGCGCTTCGAGACTTGGCGCGACGCGCGCCCAATCGTCAAGCGCATCCTGAAGGGTGGCGGCTATGGCGCCGGCGTCGGTCGCCCGCGTTACGTCACGGGAGACAACGACAAGCCTTCCGTCGCGCGCGCCGTTTCTGAGCGTCGCGAGCTTCATGGACCTGTCCACTCCCGGCGCTTTGGATCGAAATGCTTCTCCAAACCTCGCCAGCAATCGATGTAGTCGGTTTGCAATGTGGGCAGCTTGGCGCCGTATTCGGTCACATGTTGCGGGTAGCGCGTTTCGAACATGAAGGCCAAACTGTCCGAAAGCTTATGCGGCTTCAGCTCGCCAAAGCTCGCCTTGTCGAAAGCCTCCTTGTCCGGCCCATGCGGCAGCATGCAATTGTGGAGCGAGACGCCGCCCGGCAGGAAGCCCTGCGCCTTGGCGTCATATTGGCCATAGATCAGGCCCATGAATTCGCTCATGATGTTGACGTGATACCATGGCGGACGAAACGAATGCTCGGCGACGAGCCAGCGCTCGGGAAAGATCACGAAATCGACATTCGCCGCGCCCGCCTCGCTTGATGGCGCGGTCAGAACCGTGAAGATCGAAGGGTCCGGGTGATCGAACAGGATGGCGCCGACGGGCGCAAAGCTGCGCAAGTCATATTTATAGGGCGCATAGTTGCCGTGCCAGGCGACGACGTCGAGCGGCGAATGGCCGATCTCCGTGCGATGGAAGCCGCCGCACCATTTGACGGTGAGGCGGCACGGCGTCTCCTTCTCCTCGTACCACGCCACGGGACTCTTGAAGTCGCGCCTGTTCGCCAGACAATTGGCGCCGATCGGCCCGCGTTCGGGAAGCGTGAATTTGGCGCCGTAATTCTCGCACACATAACCGCGAGAGGGACCATCGCTCTGCCCGACCTTGAACTTCATCCCGCGCGGGATGACGGCGATTTCGCCGGGCCCGATCGCGATGCGGCCAAGCTCGGTGGCTATGTCGAGCCCGCCCATTTGCGGCGCGATCAGCAATTCGCCGTCGGCGTTGTAGAAATAATCATCTATCATGTCTTCGGTGACATGATAGATATGCGCCGCCATTCCGGTCTGGGTGTTGACGTCGCCCGCTGTCGTCATGGTGCGCATGCCGGTCACGAAGGTCAGCGACTCGCTTGGAATTGGCTGCGGACCCCAGCGCAATTGGCCGAGCGGAAGGCCATGGTCATCGATATGCGGCGCCGTTTTCCAATTTCGCACCCCGATGCGCGCGAAGCGGCCGGTATGCTTGACCGATGGGCGTATGCGATAAAGCCAGGAGCGCTCGTTGGCACTGCGCGGCGCGGTGAAGGGCGAACCCGACAATTGCTCGGCGTATAGCCCATAAGGACAGCGCTGCGGCGAGTTTTGTCCCTGCGGCAGAGCGCCTTGCAACGCTTCGGTCTCGAACTCGTTGCCGAATCCGTGCATGTATTGATTGGGCATGGCGAGCGTCTCCTTAGAAACCCAGGATAACGTCAAACGCGCTCGCCGACTATCGATTCCCGCACATGTTCCGGTCGAAACGACCGGTCGGGCATTTCTATTTCTACGTCTACCCGGCTCTTCGAATTTGAGCGATTCCTTCGGAAAGCACTCTAAGCGCTGATCACGCCGCGTCTGATCTGATCCCTTTCTATGGATTCGAACAGGGCGCGGAAATTCCCTTCGCCGAAGCCTTCGTCGCCCTTGCGTTCGATGAACTCGAAAAAGATCGGCCCGATCACTGTTTTCGAGAAGATCTGCAGCAGGAGCTTCGGCCTGCCCCCTTCGACGACTTCGCCGTCAATGAGAAGGCCGCTGGCGCGCAACTGCTCCAGCGGTTCGCCATGCCCCGGCAGCCTGTCGTCGATCTCCGCGTAATAGGCGTCCGGCGGGGGCGGCATGAAGGCGAGGCCGCGCGCGGCGAGGCTCCTCACCGATTCGTAGACATTCCGGCAGCCGCAGGCGATATGCTGGATGCCCTCGCCTCTATATTGATGCAGATATTCCTCGATCTGGCTCTTATCGTCGGCGGACTCGTTGATCGGTATGCGGATCTTGCCGCAGGGGCTCGTCAAGGCCCGCGAGAACAGGCCGGTCTTTTTTCCTTCGATGTCGAAATAGCGAATCTGCCGGAAATTGAAGAGGCCTTGGTAGAAACGATACCAACGATCCATGTTGCCGCGAAAGACATTGTTGGTCAGATGATCGAGATAGTCTATGCCGCAACCGAAGGGCTTCGGATCTTCTTCATCGAGCCAATCGAAGGCGTCTGCATAGGGCGAGCCTTTGTCGCCATAGCGGTCAATGAAATAGATGAGGCTGCCGCCAATGCCTTCGATCGCCGGAACGTCGAGCGTCTTTGCGCCGCGTTCGCCTGCATAGGGCTTCGCTCCCTTCGCCACGGCGTGGGAGAAAGCATGCGCAGCGTCAACGACCCGCCAGGCCATGGCGGGGGCGGAGGGACCATGGAGATCGATGAAACGACCGCCGAAGCTCTCTCTATCGGCGTTCAGAATGTAGGTGACGTCGCCCTGGCGATAGAGATCAATTGGACGAGACTTGTGCCGCGCCACGCGTTCGAAGCCCATTTGCTCAAACAACGCCTTGAGCGATTCGGGTTGCGGATGGGCGAATTCGACGAATTCGAACCCATCGGTTCCGGCTGGATTGTCCGCGCTGATTTCGGCGGGCGGCGCATCATGCGGAAAGAGGTCCATCCTACATCATCCTTCTGCGAAGAACCGCTAATCGAAACTCGAGAACTCCACACGATAAGTTTTGGGCGATTGATTATTCACTTTCAGGCGCATTGATCGACGAGGCCGCGCGCATAGGCCTGGGTCCCGCGCGACAAGACCTTGTCGTTCGGCGCGACGGACGCGATCGCTATGTCCGGCGCTTCGGCGAGCCTCGCGTAGATCGGGCCGAAATTGGTCTTGGTGGTTACGCCGAGCAGCCCTTGCAGCGACGGAATGACGAAATAGATCTGCTGGAAGTCGTCGATGCGGTAAGGCGTGCGCATCACTCGTTCGAGATCGAAGCCTATTCGGTGCGGCGACGATGATTCGAGCGCGAAGATCGACTCAGTCCTGGATGAGACAATCCCCGCGCCGTAGATCCTGAGCCCCGCGGGGCTTTCCATGAGGCCAAACTCGACCGTGTACCAGTAGAGCCGCGCTAGATTGTGCAGGCGGCCAAGCCCGAGGGCGCGAAGCCCGCCCTCGCCATAGGCTTGCATGTAATCCGCGAAGACCGGATCGGTCAGAAGCGGGACATGGCCGAAGACGTCATGGAAGACGTCAGGCTCCTGAAGATAGTCGAGTTGGTCCGCGCGGCGAATGAAATTAGCGGCGGGAAAGCGCCGATGCGCAAGATGGTCGAAGAAGACTGCGTCCGGCACGAGGCCCGGCACGGCCACGACGCGCCATCCGGTGAGCGCGCTGAGCCGCTCGTTCAAGCGACGGAAATCAGGGATGCCGGCCCCATGGAGATCAAGCGCGTCAAGCCCATGCAGGAAGGCGTCGCAGGCGCGCCCCGGAAGGATCTGGGCCTGCCGATCATAAAGCGTAACCCAAATGCGATGCTCGGCTTCGCCGTAACCCTCGAACCGTTGCGGAATCGTCCAGTCCGCGCTGGCGCCGGTTGGCGGATGATTGATCTTGTCGAGCAGCTCCATGATCTCGGATCCTGCCGTCGCGCCCTGTAGTCTAGTGGACGCCTCTCTCGGCCTTACCTCGGTTCATCCAAAGGCCATCCGCCCAAGGCCATCCGCACGGTAGACCTGCCGCGGCGGATCATTGCGAATTGCGCTCGGACGCTCTCATATTTAAGCGCCAAAGCGCGCGCCGAAAGCCTCCTTGAAAAATTTATATCAAAAGCGCCACAGACAACGGCGCATGATGCTGAGATGTTGTTCCTCGCACATCTAAAGCGCAACCTCGGCGTCCAAAGAGTCAGCGGCTCGATGCGCGTCGGTCCCGCTGGAGGTCCGGCTCCGCGAGCGCAGTTGAAAACCTTTAGAAACTAACCAAGTCTGTTCAACATCGGCTCGCGCCGTTTTGATCGCCCAGGCCGAAACGAAGGCTCGACATCGTCTTTGCTGAGGACTACGCCCGGAACTCCCGCCAAGCGGCGACGTTGCTGATATCTGGACGACCCCCTCGGAAGCGCCCGAAGCCGCAAAGTGGTTTTATTCGCTCATGCGAAGGATCTTGATCGGTCTGGCGTTTCTTCTGGCGGCAGGGGGCTTCGCGGCCGCGGTTCGCTATGAATACGCGCGGACAAGCGAAAGGCGAAAAGGACCGGAACAAACCGCCGTGCCGGTCCGGACGGCGATCGCGGCAGCGCGGGACGTTCCCGTCATTTTGCGGGGCCTAGGTCAAGTTGAAGCTTACAACTCGGTCGCGCTCAAGAGCCGAGTTGAAGGCAACATAACCGAGATCAATTTCCGCGAAGGACAAATAGTCCACAAGGGCGATCTCTTGATCCAGATCGATCCGCGTCCCTATCAAGCGGCGCTCGACCAGGCGCGGGCGGTCCTCGCCAAGGATCAGGCCGCGCTCATCAACGCCCAAACGGATCTGCAGCGCTACGGCAAGCTGCTGAAACGGGAATTCGCGCCCGAGCAGCAATATACAACGCAAAAATCCACGGTCGCTCAAGCCGAGGCGACATTACAGAACGATCAGGCGCAAATCGACGCCGCCGCGCTCAACGTCGAATATGCCGCGATCAAGTCTCCCATCGACGGAGTGACCGGGATACGTCAGATCGACCTCGGCAATCTGGTCCCGGCCAATAGCAGCACGCTGGTCACGGTGACTCAGATCCAGCCGATCTATGTCGTGTTCACGCTTCCGGAAGCGACGATCCAACGCGTTCGCCAGGCGATGCGGCGCGGCCCATTGGCCGTCGAGGCATTCGACCAGGCCGATCAGAAAGAGATCGCCGCCGGCGTCCTCAATCTGGTCGACAACGCCGTCGACCCGACGACGGGAATGGTCAAGCTCAAAGCAGAGTTCACCAACAAGGACGAAGCTCTATGGCCGGGGCAGTTCGTCAATGCGCATCTCGTGCTTGAGGTCATTCACAATGGGGTGAACATTCCCGCCGCCGCCGTGCAAACAGGACTGAACGGCAGTTACGCCTATGTGGTGAAGCCAGATTCGACCGTAGACATGCGCCCCATTGCCGTAACCCAGACCGAGAACAACATGGCGCTCATCGGGTCAGGCTTGCAGGTCGGCGAAGAGGTCGTCACCGCAGGTCAATCCAGGCTGCGGCCAGGCGCGAAAGTTCAGGTGTCAGACGCGCTCGCCCAAAACGCGCCATCCGCGGCTTCGCAACCGCCTACAGGCCAGGGCGCGCCAAAATGAACATTTCAGCGGCTTCCATAAAACGGCCGATCGCGACCACATTACTCATGGCCGCGCTCATGATCAGCGGCGTCGTCGGCTACAATCTTCTGCCCATCGCGGCCTTGCCAACCGTCGACTTTCCCACGATCGCCGTAACGGCGAATCTCCCCGGCGCGGATCCGGAGACCATGGCCTCCTCCGTCGCGCAGCCGCTCGAACGGCAATTCGCCAACCTTCCGGGCGTCAATCAGATCACCTCGACGAGCATTCTCGGCACGACGGTCGTCACGCTGCAGTTCGACCTCTCGCGCAATATCGACGGGGCGGCGGGCGACGTGCAGGGCGCGATCAACGCCGCGCAGGGCTATCTGCCGAAAAACCTTCCAACGCCGCCGACCTACAGAAAGGTCAACCCCGCCGACCAGCCAATTCTCATTCTGGGGCTCACATCCCCATCGATGCCGCTGACGGAGCTCGATCAATATGCCGATTTGAACATCGCGCAACGCGTCTCAATGTTGACCGGCGTCGGCCAGGTGGGAATCTTCGGCCAGCAGAAATTCGCGCCGACGATCATGGTCAATCCGCTCGCGCTCGCGGCCCGCGGCATCGGCCTCGACGAAATCGCCAGCGCCGTCGCGAGCAATACCGCAAACCTGCCGGTCGGCACATTGCAAGGCCCACGGCAAGCCTATCAAATCGGGACCAACGGCCAGCTCTTTTCGCCGGACGATCTCGCCAAATCCGTGATCGTCTACCGCAATGGCGCGCCTGTGCGGGTCGGCGACGTAGCCACAGTCACGATCGGCGCGGAGAGTCCTTTGCAGGCGAGTTGGATCGGCGACAAGCGCGGCGAAATGATCGGGATATGGCGCCAGCCGGGGGCGAACACGATCGATCTCGTCGATCAGATCAAGGCTCTCCTGCCGACGCTTCAGGCTTCGATTCCCCCTTCCGTCGATCTTACGATCGTCAGCGATCGTTCGACCTCAATCCGCGAAAGCTTCACGGACGTGAAGCTGACGCTCGTCGGCACAATCGTTCTCGTCGTGATCGTGATCTTCGTCTTCTTACGAAATTTTTGGGCGACTCTTATTCCCAGCGTCACCGTTCCCTTGTCGCTCTTCGGAACGTTCGGGGTCATGTATCTGCTCGGCTATAGCCTCGACAATCTTTCGCTGATGGCCCTCACCCTCGCGGTAGGCCTCGTCGTCGACGACGCCATCGTGATGCTGGAAAATATCTTCCGCCATATGGAGGACGGCAGCGACCGCATGAAAGCGGCTTTCGACGGATCGGCAGAGATCGGGTTCACAATCGTCTCGATCACGATCTCGCTGATCGCGGTTTTCATCCCGCTTCTGTTCATGAGCGGCGTCGTCGGGCGGCTGTTCCGGGAGTTCGGCGTCACCGTAAGCGTGGCGATCGTTTTGTCCGCCGTCATCGCCTTGACCCTTTCGCCGATGATGGCCTCGCTCGTGCTCAAAAATCCAAAAGGAGCGCGCCATGGCCGCATCTATGAATGGAGCGAGAGAGCTTTCGAAGCAACCATCGCCGGCTATGAGCGGCTTTTGAAACTCTCGCTTCGGCATCGCCGCGCCGTCATGCTGATCAATCTAACGCTCATTGGGCTTTCGGCGTGGCTGTTCGTCACGACCCCGAAGGGCTTCTTCCCAGAAGAGGACACCGGCCTCATCTTCGCCTTCACGCAAGCCGATCAGGACATCTCCTTTCAGGGCATGGCCGACCGGCAGGAAGCGGTGGCCAGGGTGATCCTCGCCGATCCCGATGTCTTGAGCTTCGGTTCATTTATCGGAGGCAATGCGAGCGCGGGCCTCAACACTGGGCGCCTGTTCCTTCAATTGAAGCCGTTCGATCAGAGAAGCGCGACGGCTCGGCAGATTATCCAGCGCCTGCGCCCGAAACTCGCGGCCATTCCGGGGATTTCAACCTATCTGCAATCGATCCAGAACATTCAGGTCGGCGCGCGCCTCGCCCGCACTCAGTATCAATACACATTGCTCGACACAAACCCGGACGAGCTCGGCGAATGGGCGCCGAAGGTGCTGGGCAAGCTCCAATCGCTTCCGGCCCTTCAGGATGTCGCAAGCGATCTACAGACGGGCAGTCCGCAGCTGGCGATCAATGTCAATCGCGATGCGGCCTCGCGTCTGGGCGTGAACATTACGACGATCGAACAGACGCTTTATGATGCTTTCGGCCAACCCTATATCGCCCAGCTTTACGGGCCGCTCAACACTTTCCACATCATTCTCGAGGTTGCGCCGCAATATCAGCAGGATGTTTCCGCTCTCACGCGACTCTATGTGCGCGGCGCCGCCGGCAAGCTTATTCCAATCAGCCAGTTCGCCAAGCTCGTGCCAACGCCGGGGACGATTTCGGTCAATCATCAAGGACAGTTCCCGTCCGTCACCTTGTCGTTCAATCTTCGGCCGGGAGTCTCGCTCGGCCAGGCCGTCTCAGCGATCCAGCAAGCGGAGAAGGAGCTGGGCATGCCTCCGACCTTGCAGACATCCTTCCAGGGAACCGCGCAGGAGTTTCAAAATTCGCTGACGACCCAGCCGGTCCTCATCGCGGCGGCCCTTTTCGCCGTCTATATCGTGCTCGGCGTTCTTTATGAGAGTTTCATCCATCCATTTACGATACTTCTCAGCCTTCCTTCGGCGGCGGTCGGCGCACTGTTCTTTTTGCGGCTTTTCGGCTTCGACCTGACGATGATGGCGATCATCGGCCTCATCATGCTGATCGGCATCGTCAAGAAGAACGCAATCATGATGATCGATTTCGCCTTGGAGCGCTTGCGGGTCGAGCATAAATCCGCCGAGGAGGCGATCTACGAGGCCGCCGTGCTGCGCTTTCGGCCGATCATGATGACGACGATGGCGGCCATTCTCGGCGCCCTGCCGATCGCGATCGGCGTCGGCGCCGGCGCGGATCTGAGACAGCCCCTCGGCATCGCGGTGGTCGGCGGTCTTCTCGTGTCGCAAGTCCTGACGCTTTTCACGACTCCCGTCACCTATCTCTACATGGAGGCCTTAAGCGCCTACATCGGACGCCGCCTGAACAGGAAGCCGATCGAAGCGAATGCGGCGCCCCGCCCGGCCGAGCCCGGCCGAAAGGTGGCGTGAACTTAAGCGTGGGCTATGAAGACGAAGCGCAATGTCGCGAACCCTTACAACCGCAAGAGTCGAACTCCAAGGGCGATGTTTTTTGCCTCGACGGCGGTTGAGCAATGCGCAATCAATAGGGGACCGATTTCGACATAGAAAATCGGCATAGCGTCTATTTCGGCCGCATCCGCCGACGCTGCAACGCAGTTCTGTCCGCGCCAGGATCGCATCAATTGACGGCCGAAATGGAGGAAGGGAGACGCCATCATGACAGGATCTTCTTCGAAGCCCTCTGCGGCTGGGCCGCGCTCGATTGCTCTCGTCGGCCCATATGGAAGCGGCAAATCGACATTGTTCGACGCTCTCATGGCGGCGGCCGGCGCGCCGGTCAAGCGAACCAGCGACGCCCGGAGCCGGACGATGAGCACCGAGCTGAGACTTGGTCATTGCGCCTATCTGGGCGATCGCTGGTCGATCCTCGATTGTCCCGGCTCTGTGGAATTCGGGTTCGAGACGGCAAGCGCGCTGACCGCGGTCGATCTCGCCGTCGTCGTATGTGAGCCTGCGGCCGAGCGCGCATCGAGCCTGCCGCTGCTGATGCGAGCCCTTGAGGAAAGCGGGCTTCCTCACTTCATTTTCGTCAATAAGATCGATACGCTTGCGACCCCGGTCCACGACATGGTCGCAGCCCTTCAGGCGCATTCGAAGCGGCCGCTGCTGCTGCGGCAAATCCCAATCCATGAAGACGACGCCGTCATCGGCTTTGTCGACGTCGTCGCCGAGCGCGCTTACCGCTATCGCACGAAGCAAAGCTCCGAGCTAATCGAACTGCCGTCGGATATGCGCGAGCCCGAGAAGGAGGCGCTCGCTGGGCTGACCGAGGCGCTTGCCGACTATGACGACGCGCTCATGGAGAAGCTGCTCGAGGATATGACGCCGACATCGGCCGAAATCTATCAGCAATTGCACAAGGACCAGGCGAACGACTCGATCGTTGAGGTTCTTTTCGGGGCGGCCGCGCAGGCGCATGGCATTGCGCGTCTGTGGAAGGCTTTGCGGCATGACGCGCCCGCCTCGCGCGTCACAGCCGAGCGCTGCGGCGTCGCGGCAGGCGACCAGCCGCTGGTTCAGATCTTCAAGACGGTTCAAGCAGGCAAGCTCGCCTATGGCCGCGTCTGGCGCGGCGTCCTGCGGGACGGCGCGACCTTCGACGGAATCCGCGTCGGCGGCGTTTCCCGCTTTGTCGGGGGCGAATCGGTGAGAACGCCAGAAGCCGAAGCCGGCGAACTGGTCGCGCTCGGGCGGTTGGAAGGCGTTGCGACCGGGACGATCCTCGGCGCCGTCGGAGCCGCCGGGGCGCTGGCTTTCCCCGCGCCGCCGCCGCCGCTCTATGTGCTCGCGGTCGCGGCGAAAGACCGGAAGGATGACGCAAAGCTTTCGGCCGCCTTGCACAAGCTTGTCGATGAAGACCCGTCTCTCAGCCTCGAGCACAATATCGAAACCGGCGACATGCTCATGAAGGGTCAAGGCGAGATACATCTCAATGTCGCTCTCGAGCGCCTGTCTTCGGTCTACAATCTTCAAGTCGCCGTCAGTTCGCAGAAGATCGCCTACAAGGAAACGATCAAGAGATCGGTCTCACAACATTCCCGATTGAAGCGCCAGACCGGAGGCCATGGCCAATTCGCCGACGTCAAATTGGAGATCGAGCCGCGCCCCCGTGGGGCGGGCTTCCTGTTCACCGACAGGATCGTCGGCGGCGCGGTGCCGAAGCAATATATTCCAGCGGTCCGCGACGCCGCCGAGGAAGCCATGCAGAAGGGTCCCTTCGGCTATCCTGTGGTGGACGTCGGCGTAACGCTGGTCGACGGAACGTTCCATGCAGTGGACAGTTCCGACATGGCGTTCAAGAGCGCCACGCGCATGGCGATCATAGAAGGGCTCGCCAAGGCTGAACCCGTCTTGCTCGAGCCGATCGATCATGTGACCGTGACCGTGCCCAACAACTTTACCGCCGCGACGCAACGCCTGCTGAGCGGCCGCCGGGGTCAGATACTCGGCTACATGGAGAAACCCGGCTGGCCGGGCTGGGACGATGTCGAGGCGATGGCGCCGGCGGCGGAGCTGCAAGACTTCATCATTGAACTCCGCTCGGACACGATGGGGCTCGGCTGCTATCGCCATCACTTCGATCACCTCGCGGAGGCGCGCAGCCAGCTCCCCGACAGGGGCGCCCACTAACTCTGCAACAACGAGACGCGCGGAGATCCTGGCGCCACGTCACCGGCAACGAGGTATGCTCGATAGAATCAGGATTGGCGGGAATAATTCGATTGCGGGGCCAGGATCTCTGCACCAGCGACGAGGAAGATCTTCGTCCGTCCTTGCATCATAGTCATAAACCAAACAGTCGAGATTCGTGTCTCCCGTAGCGTTGCGAAAGTGGTAGATCCCAGGATCGACAGGGCCGGACTCCCATTGAGCGACAAATGTTTCGTGGCCGCAGCTCACGCGAAACAGATACGACTTCGCATGCGCGCCAGAGACCGCGAAAGCCATAATGCCCACACAAATGACGAAGCCTTTGCCAAAGCCAAGCATGGCTGTCTCCAGTACGAACCGATCCTCTCGCCGGCCGAAGGCGGCGATTATGCACAGCATCGCTCTGATGGACAATCTTTGCGAGCGCATTTTCAAGTGAAGCGGCTACCTGTTCGCATGAAGGAAATGCGAATGAACAAAGACCTCGGCCATTTCCCTTTGGCAACGCCAAGCGCTTCAAATAGCCATTCTGGCAAACCCGCCGGAACCTGCTACTGTCCCCTATTCCATACGGCCAGTTGCAAATTCTTGCGCGTCTCTTTTCACGCGCATAGCGGAGTTGTTCGGCCGTTCGCTAATGGGAGTTGCGATTGCTGAGATGACGCCGCCGCGCCGAGATCGTACAATTGAGTTCTTGCGACGCGGCGACGCGCCGCTCAATTTGACCGGAACGCTGGATGAACGAACATGCCGTCGAGCGAAAGCTCGCTGCGATCATCATAGCCGACGTCGTCGGCTACAGCCGGATGATGGGCGACGACGAGGCTGGAACCCTCGCGGCGCTGACCCGATATCGGCGAGAATTCGTGGATCCGACGATCTTGGAGCATCGGGGCCGCATCGTGAAGACGACAGGAGACGGCTTGCTGCTTGAATTCGCCAGCGCGGTCGACGCCGCGCGCTGCGCCATCGCGCTACAGCAAGGAATGGCTGAAATCAACGCCAGCCTGCCGGAGTCGCGGCGCATAACTTTTAGGATAGGGGTGAATATAGGCGACGTGATCGTTCAGGATGATGATCTCTTCGGCGATGGGGTGAATGTGGCCGCCCGGCTCCAGGCTTTCGCGGAGCCGGGCGGCATCTGCATTTCGCGGGCCGCCAACGAGCAGATCCAAGGAAAGATCGACGCCTCCTTCGCGGAAGCCGGATCGCATCAATTCAAGAACATCGCGAATCCAGTCGAGGTTCTCGCACTTTCAGCGGAAGCGATCGCCGAAATGCCCAGAGCGCCGATCGCTGCGGGTTCGCCGAGATCCCCGATGGGAGAAAGGCGGCATTGGCAGCGACGAACGGCGATCATCGCCGTTTTGGTCGGGAGCCTCTGTCTGGTCGGGGCCGTGACAGCGTTGTTCTTGGAGAGAAATCCTACGAAGAATCTGGCGAAGGAGCTCGATCCGATCCTCTCGCAAGCATTGGCGAAATCGACGACGAAAGCGCGCCGGACGCTGATCTCCGAATACGTCGGCCTCGGACTGCACCGCGCTTTCGCACTTGCCCCGAAGGCGCAATCGCGCTGGTGGACGGGAGATTGGCCGACGCCGGAGGCCGCCGAGGAAAAGGTTCTCGAACGCTGTCAGCTGACGTTCGACGAGCCCTGCGCTCTGCTCGCAGTCGACGACGCAATCATCGCTGCTGGAAGCGACGGATCCCGCGCGCCACGGGATATGCCGAGGATCCATTATTCGGGGATGTTCGATCCAGCGCAGGTTCCAGGCGTGCGGCCGGCGACCAGCGCGCGGGCGGATGTAGTTGGCTACGCATCGGCTCCCGGTCCGAAAGCGGCGGCCATCCATGCTCGCGGGCTCCTGATTCTAGCGACCGAGGCCTCCTCGCAGCGCCAGGCCGAGGAACAAGCGCTGAAGAACTGTAACGACCATCCGTCACGCAAGGCTGTCGACGGACCCTGCTATCTCTATGCTGTCGATAACCGCGTCGTGCTGGCCGAACGGGGGACGTCGCCGATCTCTCCCCCTTGACGCGTCAACGCCGAATGATGAACAAAGTAGGCGCGCCTCAGCGGCGAAAAAGAGCCTTCAAGAAGGCGAATGTAGCCGGGATCGCTTTTTCGGCGGCGGCGGCGTTTTCAGGAACGCTCTGCCGTTTCGCGCCTGGATCGTCGAAGTCGTGAGTCGCGCCTCGATAGATCTCGATGGAAACATCGCCGCCTGCGGCTTGTGACTCCTCCACCAGCCGCACGCACCGTTCGGCCGAAACCTCTTCGTCAGCGTCTCCCGAAAAAACGCGGAGCGGCGCATAAGGGCGATAACCGTTGGCGAATCTGTCGTGCAACGTACAGGCCGGGTAGAAAGCCACAGCGCCCCTAAAGCCTTCCCTGGGTTTTAGACCGGTCGCCGCAAGGATCTCGTCGGACATGGCGGCGATGACGGCGCTTCCGCCGTTGGACCAGCCCTGAAGCGCGATACGATCGCCATCGACGTCGGAACGAGAGCGCAGGTATTTCAGCGCTCCATAAGCGTCGAGTGGGCGCACCGTCACCTCGTTCAGCGCGTCTGGCCGCGAATCATAGGAATGAATCGGGAATCCCCCCGCGTATCCGCGCGGCGCGAAGCCATCCACGAGCAGAGCGGCATAGCCGTGGCTAGCCCAGAAATGACCCCAAAAGGCATGCCGCTTCGAAAGCGTCGAGGCGTCGTATTTCCCTCTGGCGAGAGAAGAATAGGCGCCAGCCCTGCCATGCATCATTACAATCGCCGGGACCTTCCTCGCAGTCGTCTTTCCAGCGGGACGGAACAAGTATCCAGTAAGCATGGTGTTGCCATCAAAGCTTTGGAACTCCACCTGTTGCGGCAGGTTGTCCGCCTCGGCGGAGGTCAGCAACACGAAGGTGTGAAGCATCGCACCGATGGCGAGAAGTTGAAGGCTCGAACGGCGCACGGCTATCTCCTCAATAGTTTTGCGCCAGCGCCCGGGCGTGTTGGAAGCTGAGCTTCGATGGTCGCACATTGCGGCCGCCGCCGCCACGGGCGTAATTGATGAGGCAGCGTCACGCGATCGAATGTGCGCTATGGCGCCTCATAACAGGATGCCAAGGCAACGGACCATGAACTAAAGCGGAATCAATTCTGGCAGGCGCCAATCCGACGATCGCGCCATCAATCGCTGGACCGCGCGGCTCACTGCGTTACGCTTGCCCATCGAAGTCGGCGCGTAATAACCAAGTCAGGCGCCGATCGTGAAAATTGGCGGCCGGTCGTTTCGATCGCCATTCTGAGCGCTAGAGCATTTTCACAGCTGGCGGAATCGCGTTTGGATTCCAGCGGGGCTTGATTTGTGATTCGCTTTCCTAGCACTACTTTGGCAGTTTAGGTACGGCGGCGGCGGCGGCGAGGAGCTTTTCACAATGAGGACATCGCTTGGGTGGAGGCCGTGCGAAGAGGTCGAGGATGGCTTGCCTGATGGCCGGCATGCTCGGTTGCGGCGGCGGGCCCCCGACTCTT
>Ga0182030_10008012_pt1 | contig 21957 bp, 12 predicted proteins | sample 812S3MmetaG_FD_121299 | JGI IMG/M metagenome (GOLD analysis project Ga0182030, IMG submission 121299) | Permafrost microbial communities from Stordalen Mire, Sweden - 812S3M metaG (Illumina Assembly) | ecosystem: Environmental > Terrestrial > Soil > Wetlands > Permafrost | place: Sweden... | reverse complement strand
TTGGGACCTGACCGTGGTTGCCGATCGGCCGCCGACCGCGACCTGGACCGAGCCGCCCGCCGCGGCCGCCGATGGCCAGCACGTTAGGCTGCCCTGGACGGTCAGCGACGATTACGGCGTGATCGGTTTGCAGGCCGAGTTGCGCCTCCGCGATCGACCCAGCGCGCCGCCGGTCGTCATTTCCATTCCGCTGCCGGGTGGCGAACCCAAAACCGCACACGGGGTAAGTCAGCAGGATCTGACAGCGCATCCCTGGGCCGGGTTGCCGGTGATCGCCCGCCTGGTCGCGCGCGATTCGCCTGGCCAGACCGGTGAAAGCGCGTCGGTCGAACTGATGCTGCCGGAGCGTGTCTTCACCAATCCCGTGGCCCGCGCGCTGATCGCGGCGCGGCGGGGGCTGAGCGTGCATCCCGACAATCGGGACGACGCCGTGGGCATGCTCGACGCATTGCTGCTGACACCGCAGGCGTTCGGCACCGACTTCGGCGCCTACGCCAATCTTGGCGCGCTGTATTACCTGATGGAGTTCGACAAATCCGCCGGAGCCGTCGATCAGGCGCAGCAGCGCATGTGGCAGCTTGCGCTGCACATGGAAGAAGGCTTGTCCGACCAGACCGCGCGCGAGCTGGAGGAGGCGCGGCAGGCCGCCAACGACGCGCTCGACCGGGCGCAAAAGGATCCGTCCCAGGTCAATCGCGACGAGTTGGAAAAGCGTCTGGCGGAGCTGGAGAACGCGATCCAGCATCACATGCAGGCGCTGCTGGACCAGCTGAAACGCAGCCCGGATGAGATGCCGTTCGATCCGAGCGCCACGAAGCTCGACAGCCGGGAGATGCAGCGCAAGGCGGACGAAGCGCGCGAGGCAGCGCGGCAGGGCAAGATGGATGAAGCCCGCCAGCGCATGGCCGAGCTGGACCAGATGCTCGACAATCTGCGCAACGCGCGCACGCGCCAGGACACCGATACCGCGCGCAACAATGAACGCCGGCAGCGCGGCCGGCAGCAGATGAGCGTCCTGCAGGACATGATCGCACGTCAGGGCGGATTGCTGGATCATTCACAGCAGCGGGCTGATGACGCACGGCGCCCGGATCGCACCGCCAAGCCCCCCGCCGAGGCCGCCGATCCGAATGCGGCGCGGGACGCCGATCGCCGTGTCCAGCAGGCACTGCGGCGTGCGCTGGGCGAGCTGATGCAGCGGTTCGGCGACCTGACCGGACAGGTGCCACCCAGTATGAGCGAGGCCGATACGGCGATGCGCGGCGCTGGCGAAGCGCTGGGCGACGGGCAGGACAAGGCCGCCGGTGATGCTGAGCAAAAAGCCATCGAGGCATTGCAAAAGGGCGGCCGCGAAATGGGCCAGACCATGGCCCAGCAGTTCGGTCGCGGGCAGGGCGGCCAGGATGGCAATCCGCAGGACGGCGAGGGCGACGACGGGTCGCTCGGTCTGGGCCTGCAGGATGGGCATGGTGATTACAGCGGTCGCGGCACCTTGCCCGGCTCACCCTATCAGCCGGACGCAAGGCGGGATCCCTTCGGCCGGCGCTACGGCCAGGGCAACTCGGGTGCCGACGAGAGCCAGACCACCGCGGTGCCGGAACAGCGTGAGCAGCAGCGGACCCAGGCAATTGAGGAGGAGCTACGCCGGCGCGGCGCCGATCGCACGCGGCCGCAATACGAGCTGGATTACATCGGACGGCTGCTACAGCAGTTCTAACCCTTCTCGTACCGGCCCCTTGGGGGAGAGAGCGAGGGGGAGAGTTCGCGGGAGGAAATCAAAATGACCATCGCCGAGGGCTTGGCGGAGCGGATCCATAGCGTGCGTTACGACGCGCTGCCCGAGGACGCACTGCATTGGGCGCGGGTTGCGATCCTCGACACCGTCGGTGTCACGCTCGCCGGTGCCAGCGAACCCTGCGCCCGCATCGCCAGCCGCGTGCTGACCGGAAATATATCAGCGGGCCCGAGCCTGGTCTTCGGCACCGATCGCCGCGCCCCGCCGCTGGATGCCGCGATGATCAATGGCACGGCGGCGCACGCGCTGGATTTTGACGACTGTTCCAACACGCTGGGTGGCCATCCATCGGCGCCAATCCTGCCGGCGCTGTTCGCGCTCGGCGAAACGCTGGAGGTGGATGGGCGCGCCTTCCTGGCCGCCTATATCGCCGGATTCGAGACCGAAGCGCGCATCTCCCGCGGCATCAATTTCCATCATTACGAAAAAGGCTGGCACCCGACCGCGACCATCGGCGTATTTGGTGCCACCGCCGCGTGCGCGCATCTGCTCGGCATGGCACCGGATCGGATCGCCGTCGCATTGGGATTGGCGGCATCGTTCGCGTCCGGGCTGAAAGCCAATTTCGGCACGATGACAAAACCACTGCATGTCGGGCATTCCTCGCGCAACGGCCTGCTGGCCGCGCTACTGGTGGCCGACGGCTTCACCGCCAACTCGGGTGCGTTTGAACACCGGCAGGGCTTCCTGGAGGTGTTCAATGGCGCCGGCAACTACGATGCGGACGCCATCCTGCGCGATTGGGGCGCACCACTGGATATCACCCGGCCGGGCGTCGCGATCAAGCAGTACCCGTGCTGCGGATCCACCCATCCGGCGGTCGATGCGATGCTGGCATTGGTGCGCGAGTATGATATTGCACCCGCATCGATTGAGCGGATTGATGCGTGGACGCATCCACGGCGCCTGGCGCACACCAACCGGCCCGATCCAAACAGCGCGTTGGACGCGAAGTTCAGCGTGCAATACTGCCTGGCCCGCGCCGCGATCGATCGCCAGGTGACGCTGGCGGATTTCGACGGCGACGCGCATCGCGATCCGGAGGTGCGGGCGATGCTGGCGCGGGTATTCGCCGCGCCACACCCGGAAATGGCAATGGCGAGCACCGATCATTTCGGTGGCGAGGTGCGGATCACGCTGAAGGACGGCAGCACGCTGTCGCGCCGGGTCAACCAGCCGATCGGGCGCGATTCGGACCATCCGCTGCCGCGGGATCTGCTGGAGGCGAAGTTCATGAGCTGTGCCACGCGCGCGATCGCGCCGGAGACGGCACGGCATCTGTTGACGTTGCTGAACCGGTTGGACGATGTGCGGCGCATCATTCATTTGACCGCGGCAATCGTGCCGGCGCAGCGTGCGGCCACCTGATCCCGCGGGGAGCATCACGTGCAGTTCGGCGTTTTCGACCATGTGGATCGCGGCGCCGGGCCGCTCGATCGTTTCTATGCCGATCGGCTGGCGCTGGTGGAGGCTTACGACAAAGCTGGGTTCTACGGCTATCACGTGGCCGAACATCACGCGACACCGCTTGGCCTGTCGCCCTCGCCCAGCGTGTATTTGTCCGCCGTGGCACAGCGCACGCAGCGCCTGCGGTTTGGCCCGCTGGTCTACACGCTGCCGCTGTACCATCCGCTGCGGCTGATCGACGAGATCTGCATGCTGGACCAGATGAGCGGCGGGCGGCTGCTGCTTGGCGTGGGGCGCGGGATTTCGCCGATCGAGAATCGTTATTTCGGTCACGATCCGGCCGACACCGCGCCGATGTATGCCGAGACGCTGGAGATTTTGCTACGCGGCCTGACCAACGAGGAACTGAATTTCGCAGGCAAATACTATCAGTTTCGCGATGTGCCGATGGAGCTGACGCCGGTGCAGCTTCCCTACCCGCCGTTATGGTATGGCATTGGTCGGCCCGATGGGACGGTTTGGACCGCACAGAACAACGTGAACATCGTGGCGAATCTGGATGCGAAGGGCGCGCGCGCGATCACCGATCGGTATCGCGCGGAATGGGCCGCATTGGGACGTGCCCCGGAAACCATCCCGTTCATGGCGGTCAGCCGGCACATCGTGATGGCCGAGACGGATGCGGAGGCGCTGGCGACCGCGCGCCCGGCGTATCGCCAATGGCGGGCGAGCTTCCTGAAGCTGTGGAACCGGCACAACATGCAGTTGCCCAATCCGAACGCGCTGTTCCCGGAGGAATTCGACGAGGCCGAAGCCACCGGCCGCGCGATCGCCGGCGCGCCCGCGAAGGTGCGCGATTTCCTGGCACGTGACATCGCCGATGGCGGCATCAATTATCTGCTCTGCCGCTTCGCCTTCGGTAGCCTGACGCGCGCCGAGGCGGAACGCTCGATCGATCTGTTCACCCGCCACGTCATGGGGGAGTTCGTACAATGACTGCGATGACGTTACCGGCCGTTTTCATGCGTGGCGGCACGTCGAAAGCGGTGATGTTTCATCAGCGCGACCTGCCGGCGGCGCGCGGTGCGTGGGATAAGCTGTTTCTCGTCGCGATGGGCAGCCCCGATCCGTATGGCCGCCAGCTCAATGGCATGGGCGGGGGTATTTCATCGCTGTCAAAGGTCTGCGTCATTGCGCCATCGGCGCGCAACGACGCCGACGTGGACTATACGTTTGCCCAGGTGCAGATTCGCGAGGCGCGTGTGGATTACCGTGCCAATTGCGGCAATATGAGTTCGGCGGTAGGGCCGTTCTCGATCGACGAAGGGCTGGTGCAGGGCGACGGCGAGGCCGCGACCGTACGGATCTATAACACCAATACCAAGAAGCTGATCCACGCGACGTTCCCGCTGCGCGACAATCGACCGCGCTACGATGGCGATCTGGTGATCCCGGGAGTTGCCGGCTCGGGTGCGCCGGTGCGGTTGGATTTTATCACGCCCGGCGGTGCGACGACGGGGAAATTGCTGCCGACCGGCAAGCCGATGGACATGCTGGATGTGCCAGGCGTCGGCAGGATCGCCGCGTCAATGGTGGACGCGGCGAATGCCGGGGTGTTTCTGCGCGCGGCGGATCTGGGTTTGACCGGCACCGAGCTGCCGGAACAGCTCGACGCCAACACCGAGCTTCTGGCGCGGCTACAGGCGATCCGGCAATGCGCCGCGGTCGCCATGGGCATCGCCCGCGACATGACCGAGGCCGCGACGATTCCCGGTGTACCGATGATCGGGTTCGTGGCACCGCCGGCGGACGCGCTGACATTGACCGGGGATTCGATTGCCAAGGGTGATGTCGATCTGACAGCGCGATTTTTGTCGAACGGCCAGCCGCATCGTGCGCTGCCTCTGACGGCCTCGCTCTGCACCGGTGTTGCCGCGCGGATTGCCGGGACGTTGGTGGCGGAGGCGTTGGGGCCAGGAGCGGGGGATCGGGAGGCCATTCGGATCGGGATGCCGTCGGGTATTCTGGCCGTGGGTGCAGCGGTCGAGCAGGCCGGCCCGGGGGAGTGGGTCGCGCAGCGTGGCTCGTTCTTCCGCACGACACGCCGATTGTTTGATGGGCGGATCTATCTGGAGGCGTAGTCACCTACCTTGTCAACGCAACCAGATAGATGCAGGGAGTCGTCGCAGAGGGATTGATGAAGCTGCAATTGCTTGGTGGACCCAATGTCAGGCAGTCCCCGCGGCGCAGTCGATGCGTCGTTGTACCTTCTTCGAACTTCAGGCTTCCCGACAACACCCACACGCACTGCCCGCGCAGGAACGTAAACGCCGACTTCGGATAATCGATGCGCACCGCTGGTGGCAGTTCCACCTGCACCAACTCCGGCGTAGCGCCGGGTGCCGACACCGCACGGCGGATATAGCCCGTCGCTGGATCCGTCCATCGGGCCTGCTGCGCGGCACGCGTCACACGACCGTTGCCGGTCGCATCGGTTTCGCTACGGGCCAGCAACGTCGACAGCGTCAGGCCGAACGCGCCTGATAGTCGGCCCAGCAGCATTGCCGTCGGGCTCGCCTCATTCCGCTCGACCTTGCTGATCATTGCCCGCGACACGCCAGACCGTGTCGCCAGGTCGCCGATCGACCAGCCACGCGCCTCACGTTCCGCCCGCAATCGCGCGGCGAGATAGTCCCCGACAGTGTCTTGCATAGCATTCATTCCGTCCACTATAGTAGACGAATCGCAATCGGTCCATCCCCCGCATAAGGAGCCAAAGACGTGCTGATCCGCAATGCGACGGAGTCCGATCTGCCGGGTATCCTGGCGATCTATAACCACGTGATCGCGACCTCGAACGCGGTCTACACGGAGACGCCTGCCACGCTGGAAGATCGTCAAGCGTGGTTCGCGGCACGTCGTGTCGCGAACTATCCCGTGCGCGTCGCGGTGGAGGAGACCCTGCTTGGCTTTGCGAGTTTCGGCGATTTCCGTCCTTGGCAAGGCTATGCGCTCAGCGTCGAGCACTCCGTCTTTGTGCACCAGGACGCGCGCGGTCGTGGTGTCGGCTCGGCACTTGTGCAACGTCTGATCGATGCCGCAAACGCGCTCGGCAAGCACGCGATCATCGGCGGCATCGACGCGGAGAACGCGGCATCGATTGCACTGCACGCCAAGCTCGGTTTCGTTGAGGCGGGCCGCTTGCACGAGGTCGCGCGCAAATTCGGGAACTGGTTGGATCTCGTGTTCATGCAGCGGATGCTCTGACGGTGCCACGCGAAATCCGCCTGAATGCGTTTGATATGACCTGCATCGGCCATATTCAGCACGGCATGTGGACGCATCCGCGCGATCGTTCCACCGATTACCGTTCGCTCGATCATTGGGTATCGCTGGCGCGTACGCTGGAGCGCGGTCTGTTCGACGGTTTGTTTCTGGCCGACGTGCTCGGCGTGTACGACGTCTATGAGGGCCGTCCCGATGCCTCGTTGCGGGGTGCGGTGCAGGTGCCACTGATCGATCCGATGTTGGTCATTCCGGCAATGGCACATGCCACCACACATCTCGGCTTCGGCGTGACCTGCAATCTTGCGTATGAACCGCCCTATCTGTTCGCCCGCCGCATGTCATCGCTGGACCACCTGACGAACGGTCGCATCGGGTGGAATATCGTTACCGGCTACCTCGACAGCGCGGCGCGTGGCATGGGATTCGACACCCAGATGGCGCACGACGATCGCTACGATCTGGCCGATGAATACATGCAGGTCGTCTACGCGCTGTGGGAGGGCAGTTGGGACGACGATGCGGTGCGGTGCGACCGTGCCGCCGGCGTCTACGCCGATCCGGCGCGGGTGCATCAGGTGCATCATAAGGGGCGGCAATACCGGATGGATGCCATCCATCTATGCGAGCCGTCGCCGCAACGAACGCCCGTGCTGTATCAGGCTGGCGCGTCGGACCGTGGGCGTGTCTTCGCTGCGCAACATGCAGAATGCGTGTTCGTCAATGCCAGCAGCAAGGCCAATGTCGCGCGATTGGTTGCTGATTTGCGGGCGCGTGCCGCGCCGCGGTCGCTCCAGGTGTTCGCCGGCGCCACCGTCATTGTTGGGCGAACCGAGCGGGAGGCGCAGGCCAAACTGGCAGAGTACCGCCGGCATGCTTCGGTTGAGGGCGCGCTGGCACATGCGGCCGCCTCGCTCGGCATCGATTTCGCACGGTTCGATATGGACGAACCCGTCGACGGCAGTGCGTCGCAGGCGATCCAGTCGAATGTCGAGGCGATGGCGCGCGCGATCGGACCGGGGTGGACCAAGCGCAACCTGATCGATCGTTTCGTGCTTGGCAGCCGGCAGCGGCCGATCGTTGGTGACCCGGCACAGGTTGCAGATGCACTGATCGCCTGGGTCGAGGAAGCCGACGTCGATGGATTCAATCTGGCGCGGACGGTGGCGCCGGAGTGCCTCGACGATTTTATCGACCTGGTGGTGCCGGTGTTGCAGGAGCGCGGGCGCTACAAGCACGCTTATACCCCCGGGACGTATCGCGAGAAACTATTCGGCACTGCGCGGTTACGGGCGCCGCATCCGGCCTGTTCCCATCGTCATGGCCTGCCATGACGGTTGACGGTATACGGCTGGCCATGATGATGGACGGTTATGGCCAGCAATGACGGATCGAAACGTCTACGCCCCGTTCACCAGATGACACGCCACCTGATGCCCCGGCACCGGTTGCGTCATCTGCGGCTCCTGTTCGCGACACACGTCCATCACGTAGGGACACCGCGTGTGGAAACGACAGCCTGACGGCGGGTGCAATGCACTAGGGATATCGCCGGTAATCCGCTCCCGCCGCCGCCGTGACACCGGATGCGACACCGGCACCGCCGCGATCAGCGCCTGCGTGTAGGGATGCCGTGGCGCGGCATACAGCGCACGCTTCTCGGCCAGCTCTACCACTTTGCCGAGATACATCACCGCGACGCGCGTCGAGATGTGTTTCACAACACCCAGATCATGCGCAATGAACAGATAGGTCAGGCCCAACTCGGCCTGTAGATCCTGCAGCAGGTTGACAATCTGTGCCTGCACCGAAACATCCAGCGCCGACACCGGCTCATCGCACACCACGAAGCGCGGATGCAGCACCAGCGCACGGGCGATGCCGATACGCTGGCGTTGGCCGCCGGAGAACTCGTGCGGATAGCGATCGCGCGCCCGTTCCGGCAGTCCGACGAGGTTCAGCATCTGCGTCACGGTCTGGCGCGTCGTTGCACCATCGCGCGCGCCATGGATATGCAACGGCTCGGCAATGATATCCTCGACCGTCATGCGCGGGTTCAGCGCGCCGAACGGGTCCTGGAAGATGATCTGCATTGCGCGCCGCTGGTCGCGCAGCGCCTTGCCTGTCAGGTCACTGATGTCCTTGCCGTCAAACAGAATGGCGCCGCCGGTGGGCTCGATCAGGCGGATCAGCAGGCGCCCCAACGTGGACTTGCCACACCCCGATTCCCCAACCAGGCCGAGCGTCTCGCCGGCGTCGATGCGCAAATCCACATCGTCCACCGCGCGCAACGCCAGCGTGGTGCGGCGGAACAGTGATCCGGCCGTCACCGGAAACTGCTTGGACACCGCTATGGCTTCGATCAGCACCGTCACGGCGCGGCGAGCTCTGCGGCGCGAATACAGGCGGCGGTGTGTGCGGTGTCGTAGGTGGTCAATGCGGGCAATCCGGCGCGACACGCGGGCAGCGCATAGCGGCATCTGACAGCGAAACGACATCCCGATGGCCGGCGTGCCGGGTCCGGCAGCGTACCGGGGATTGCCACCAGCCGATCGGTCTCATCGGTCAGCGACGGCACGCATTCCAGCAGACCTTGGGTGTAAGGATGCAATGGCCTGTCGAACAATCGCGCCACCGGCGCTTCCTCGACGACGCGGCCGGCATACATCACCAGCACACGATCGGCGGTCTCGGCAATCACACCCATGTTGTGGGTGATGATCATGATTGCCATGCCGAACTCGTCGCGCAAATCCAACAGCAGATCGAGGATCTGTGCCTGGATGGTGACATCCAACGCGGTGGTCGGCTCATCGGCGATCAGCAGTTTCGGATTGCACGCCAACGCGATGGCGATCATCACCCGCTGCCGCTGGCCGCCGGACAATTGATGCGGATAGTCTGTCATTCGGCGTGCGGCGGATGGGATGCCGACTTTCTCCAGCATCTGCACGGCGCGCGCATAGATCGCACGTTGTGGCAGGCGTTCGTGCGCGCGGATTGTCTCCATGACCTGCTCACCGATGGTGAACACTGGGTTCAGCGAGGTCATCGGCTCCTGAAACACCATGGCGATGCCGGGGCCGCGGATACGTTGCATGCGCGCATCGGAGAGCGTGGTCAGCACCTGGCCGTCGAAGCGGACCTCGCCCGCTGCGACGCGGGCGGGTGGTTGTGGTAGCAGGCCCATGATTGTCAGCGCTGTGACGCTCTTGCCCGAGCCTGACTCGCCGACGATGCCGAGGATCTCGCCTTTGTCGAGGGTGAAGGACACCTCCTCGACCGCAGTGATTTCGCCGCGCGCGGTCTGGAACGCGGTGGTCAGGCCACGGACCTCGAGCAGGCTCATGGGTTGGGACTCATTGCCGCTGCGTCATGGCCGGCCGCCACGGGGCGCCCCGTCACTGCTGGATCCTCAGCCTCGGGTCCAGCACATCGCGCAACCCGTCGCCCAACAGGTTCAGCCCGAGCACCGTCACCATCAGTGCCAGTCCCGGAATCGTAATGATCCACGGTGCGTCCACCATGTATTGCCGGCCCTCGGCCATGATGTTGCCCCAGGTCGGGGTCGGCGGCACCGCGCCAACGCCCAGGAAACTCAGCGTCGCCTCGGTCAGCACGGCGTAGGCGAACAGGAAGCTCAATTGCACGATCAGCGGCGCCATCGCATTCGGCAGAATGTGCCGCCTCAGGATGCGCCAATGTCCGGCTCCGGCGGCGACCGCAGCCTGCACATACTCCATCTCACGCAGCACGATCACCGATGACCGCACGATGCGTGCGGTGCGCGGCGTGTACACAACGCCCAACGCAATGATCACATCGTTAAGCGAAGGCCCGAGCACCGCGGTGACCGCAATCGCCAGCAGCACCGCAGGGAACGCCATCAGTGCATCGTTGATACGCATCACTACGTTGTCGATGCGGCGGAAATAACCCGCCGCCGCGCCGATTGCGGTGCCCAGCACGGCATTGATCGCCACCACCGACACGCCAATGATCATTGATAACCGCGCGCCCCAGATCACCCGTGAATACAGGCTGCGGCCGAAATTATCCGTGCCGAAGAGATGATCGGGCGAGGGCGACAGGAACCGGTAGCGCATCGCCAGCTTGTCAGGATCGGCATTGGTCAGCCACGGCGCCAGCACGGCGATGACCAGCACAACCGCGAACACCACGAAGCCTGTCATGAACAGACGATGATGCAACAGCCGTCGCAGCGTCAGGATCGCGGGCGACAGGCGCCGCTCCGGCACATCCTCCGCGTCCAGAATCACCTCGGCTGCCGTCGCCGCCTCAGGCGCTGCCATAGCGCACCCGCGGATCGAGGAAGGCATAAATGACGTCGACGCCGATGTTCACCAGCACCAGCAGTGCTGTCACGATCAGCAAGCCGCCCTGCACCATCGGATAATCGCGGTTCAGCACCGCCTGGGTCAGCAATTGGCCAACCCCGGGGATGGAGAACAACGTCTCCGTCACCACCGCACCGGAGATCAGCAGCGAAACGATAATGCCGATTACCGTCACGATCGGGATCAGCGCGTTGGATAGCGCGTGCTTCACCACCACCAGCCGCCGAGGCAATCCCTTCGCGCGCGCGGTGCGGATGTAGTCCTGCCGCAGCACCTCCAGCATGGTGGAGCGGGTGATCCGCGCCAGCAGACCGGCCAGCAGCAACGCCAGCGAGACCGCCGGCATCGTGGAGGTCGCCAGCCAGCCCAACGGATTGTCGGTGAAGGCGACATAGCCGCCGCTCGGCAGCCACCCCAGGTCGACGGCGAAAAAGATTATCATCAACAGGCCGAGGTAGAAATTCGGCAACGATATGCCGACCATCGCGAACATCATCGCCGCCTGGTCGACCCAGGTATTCTGCCGCAACGCCGCCAGCACGCCCGACACCAAACCGATGACAAGTGTGATCACCAGCGCATACAGCGACAGCGCGATGGTGACCGGCAGGCGGAACATCGTCGCCTCCACCACCGGTTGGCCGAGCAACAGCGAGCGGCCGAGATCACCGTGCAGCAGATTGACATACCAGCGGAACAATTGCGTCAGCAGCGGTTCATCGAGGCCCAGGTCGTGGCGGATATTGGCAATTTGCTCGGGTGTCGCGCTGAGCCCGGCGATCGCCGCCGCGGGATCGCCGGGAATCAGGTGGATCATCGCGAAGGTGATCAGACTGACGATCACCAGGATGGGCAGCGCGCTGAGCAACCGGCTGACGATGATGCCGGTCATGCCCAGCCGCTCAACACAAGTACCTCAACAACGCCGTGTCATCACTTCTCGAACCACACGTTGGCCACGCGAGGAATGCGGAATGGGACGAAGCCCTTCACGTCAGAGCGCGACGCCTGCACCTTGGTGAAGGATCCGAACGGCACGGCGTAGACCTTTTCCAACGTGACCTTCTGCATATCGGCGAACGCTTTCTGCCGTTCCGCCGCGGTCGGCAGATTGTTCATCCCCTGCCACGCCTTCAGCATATCCGGATCGTCCTTGCCATCCTTCGGCATGTACACCGCCCCTGGATTGACCAGGAATTGCATCGTTGCCAGCGCGCCCAGCGCCGGCTGCGTGCCCCAGCCGGTGAAGAAGAAGTTCCAACCGGTGTCGGGTTTCAGTGCCATCTGCACCGAGGTCGGCCAATCCACCACCTTCAGCTCGGCCTTGATGCCGACCGCCTGAAGCTGCTGCTGCATGACCAGCGACGAGTTGTACATCGGCGCGTAGTCCTTGTCGGTCAGCAGGATGACCGGCTCGCCCTTGTAGCCGGACGCGGCGAGATACTTCTTCGCCAGCGCCGGATCGTGCAGGTTGTAGGTGTTCTTGCCAGCGTCGCTGTAATCGGCCTGGTTGGGATACTGGAAACCGACATTCAGTTTGTAATTGCCGTCCGACGCGGCATCCATGATCTCGTCCATATCCAGCGCGGCCTGCACGGCCTTGCGGAAGTCCAGATTGTCGGTCGGTGCGACGGTGGTGTTCGGGTAGGTGATCTGAATCCACCAGTTGTTCAGCGGCAGAATGGTGATCTTCGGGTTTTTCTTCACGTCAGGCAGCGACTTGGATGGCACGTCCTCAACGCCTTGCAGCTCGCCGGTCTGCAACCCGGCGACGCGCGCCTGGCCCTCGGTTACGATGCGGAACGTCACCGTGTCGAAACAGGCCTGCTTGTAGCCACCGAACCCGGTACGCTGCTCGAAGTTGGTGTTCGGCTTGTAGCCGTCGAAGCGCTTCATCTTCACGAAGCTGCCCGGCACTGATTGGACCAACTCGAACGGGCCGGTGCCGATCGTCTTCAACTGCTGCGGCGGATCATTCTCGTCCTCGGCCGGGATGATGACGATCGGCACGCTGAACGACGACAGCGCCTCCAGGAAGGTCGGCTGCACCTGCTTCATGTGGATCACGAAGGTATACTTGTCCGGCCCATCCCAGCGGGCGACGTTGTCGAGCGTGCTGCGCTGCAGCCCGATCTTCGCGTAGCGGTTGAAGCTGGCCACCACGTCGGCCGAGGTCATCTCCTTGCCATTATGGAAATGCACGCCCTGCCGCAGCTTGAACGTGTAGGTCAGGTGGTCGGCCGACTCATCCATCTTGTCGGCCAATTCCAGGATGGGGCTGAAATTCTCGTCGCGCGTGGTGAGCGATTCGAACATGTTCATCGCGACATTGCGGGTCGAGATGGTGGACGACGTCATCTGGTCCAGGCTGTTGATGTTGGCTTCCTGGCCAAAGACGAAGTCACCGCCGACATGCGGGCATTTGAACGGCGCCGCGTGAGCCGTGGTGGCAGCCAACATCACACCGGCCAGTGCCCCTAGGGGCCTGAGCATCCCATATCCCATCACCAGACCTCTCCTGTGATGCGGCCCGCCTGGCCGCTTGACGCGGAGCCTGACGGAGCCGTGAGGGGTGCGTCAAGGGGAAGACAGGATCGTTACGTGGGTGCTGGAATGCGCCCGGGTTGCGCGCGCCAGGGGGACGCGGGCATAGTCCAACCCGTTTGTTCTGGAGTTGTTCTATCTCGCATGGATACGATTTTTCGCGGCGACGTCACCACCGCCCGAGGCCGCGCGCTCGCCTGGGTCGATGCGCTGTTCGTCGACCACGCGGTGTTCCGCCTGGTGTGGAGCAATCTGTCCGAGGTCTCGCCCGGTCGGCTGTATCGTTGCAACCATCCGTTGCCGGGTGCCTTGGCGCGGTTGACGCGGCAGCTTGGGCTGCGGACGCTGATCAATCTGCGCGGACCGACGGGGAACGGGTCGGATGCCCTGTCGCGCGATGCGGCCGCGCGGCTGGGATTGGACTTTGTGGACATGTCGCTGGAAAGCCGCGGCGCGCCGCAGAGAGATCGGATTCTTCGCTTGCATGGAATCTACCGGGACATGCGCGTGCCGGCGCTGGTCCATTGCAAATCCGGGGCCGACCGCGCGGGCTTGGCGGCTGGACTGTTTGTGCTGTTCGAGGGCGGTACGGCGCGGGATGCATTGCGCCAGCTTTCATTGCGCTTCGGCCATATCAAGCAGGCCAAGACTGGGATTCTGGATGCATTTTTTCTACGCTACCAACGCGAGGGTGAGGGTAAAAAAACCTTCCTGGACTGGGTGCGCGACGATTATGATGAGGTCGCGTTGCGTCGGGATTTCCGCGCCAATGGTCTCGCCAGCTTTATCAACGATTGGGTGCTTGTTCACGAATAGACGCGACGTGCCATGGATGCAATCAGGGTTGTGGAAAATCTGTCGATTGCCACCTGAGGTAGATTTTTCGATCCGGCACTGAGCCACTTTGCGCTGACCGTGCTGGAGCACGGCAGGGTTCTCCGCTCCCTGCGCTGCCGTTTGAGATCGCACCCGACGGAGCGGCCATGGCCGATGCTGGACGGGCGCGACTACGGGTGTGGGACGGTTGGCTGGACGGCCTGCCAGCTGAGTCTGTGACGATCGAAACCATTGCGCTGTGGCGTCGAAACGGCGTAAAAATCTAAACTCGCGAGACGTGAATCGGCTGGGGAGCGCAAAACGGTGGGAAATACCTTCACATGGTTTGGCGGCTCCGGGTCGGCCGGCGTTCCATCGAATTGGACGCCCTCTGGGCCGCCTTCGTCCGGTGACACCGGCATTGTCAATTCCGGCACAATATTCGGCACGGACCTTGGGTTCTCCTCGAACACGCTGATCCTGAACGCTGGGACTTTCCAAGTCTCTAACGATACCGGGACAGCGTCGGCTTCGTCATTCGATTCCAGCACGACGCTGCTCGCCGGCGCCAACGGCGCGGCGGAATTCGACATTTTCGGCAGTTTCCAGAACGACGGCACGGTTGAAGTCGTTGGCCATGCTCTGACGGTCGCGATCGACGCCTTCAATGGGACCACGAGCTACGTTGGCACACTGGCGAGTAACGGCGTTATCGACGTTCTCAACGGCGGCACGATGGATGTCATCGGCGCGCCCGGGGCAACGTTCCAAGGAGGTAACGTTGTTCTTAATGACGGATCCGCCCTTATCGGAGCGACCGATATCGGCAGTAACTTCACGCTCGACAACCAGGGTACGCTCGAGCTGAACAGTCTCACGTCCACGTCGACCGTCGATTTCAACGGCACCGCCGATCTGCTGAAACTCGATTCCGGTGCGTTTGACAGCCGCGGGATCAGCGTCACCGGTTTCGCCAATGGCGATACGCTCGACATCGGCACCGCGGCGGTCGGCACAATCATCTATGATTATTCCAACTTCAACATCCCGGGCCAGTCGTCGGGGCCGACTCTTACGGTGGTGGGTACCACAGGGGCGCAACTGTTCTCCGGGGCTTTCACCGGCCCGAATGGCAACACGGTCGGCGGCAACACCGGAACGTTCGTGGCCGGCACGTTGGCCTCCGGCACCGTGGCGGCCGGACAGTTCGAGCTGGCGACTGCCACAAACGGCGACACCTTGCTGGAATTGCTGCCGCCGTCGACGTGGAGCTGGATCGGTCCGCAAAGCGGCGGCGCAGCCAACAGTCCCAGCAATTGGACGGCCGTCGGCGGCCCGGGCAATCAACAAGGCGCGCCCAATTCAGGCGATACCGCGATCGCCAACAATGTCACGCTCAACTTCGGCACCGACAACTCGCTGTCGGGCAACACGATCTTCCTGACCGGCACCAGCACGCTGGATTTCATCGGCGATACCGGCACCACAGTCGTCAGCAATGGCTTCACCAACGTCGTTCAGCAGGGCATCAGCCTGGATAATCCAACGTTGGACGGCTCGTCGGAGATTTCCAACGATCCGATCGCTACGCCGGCGACGACGACACTGAATTTTGCCGGCATCGCGGTCAACCAGGGCACTATCATCAGCAACGGGGCGGCCGGTAGCAGCGTGACGGTCAACGTCACGCAGGATGGGACCGCGCCCGGATATTTCATCAATTACGGCGACCTTGAAGCCGATGCCGGCAATGCGATGACGATCGCGATTGCCGGCACGTCGGAACTGTTCAACGCCAACCTGATCTACGCCAACGGCGGTTCGATTCTGATCACGGCCGGTACTGCCGCCATTGCGGGCGGTTATGCGCCAATGGCCGGCGGCGTCGCGGTAATCGGTGCGGGCGGCACGATCGAGGTGAACGCGGGGTTTCCCTCCACCGCCAGCGGCAGTTCGCCGCTCTACGCCTTCGCCGACGGCACCTCTGGCGACACGCTGAAGATCGATCAGCTCTCCCAGTTCTCCGGCCGCATCATCGGTTTTGAGAAGGGCGACACCATTGATCTCGGCGGCTCGCTCAACATCGGCACCATCGCGGTCAAATCGGACGGGCGTGTCCTGTTGGCCAATAGCGGTGGCACTGTCATCGACACACTGGTGCTATCGTCCGGAGGCTTTTCCCCCGGCACCTATACGGTCTCCGCCGGTGTTGCCGGTGGCTTCACCATCACCACCGGCACCGACGGTGACACGTTACTGACTACCAGCCTCGTCAACGACAACTGGAACAACACGTCGGGTAGCTGGGGGACCGGCACCAACTGGTCTGCCGGAACGCCGGGATCAACCGCTACGGCCTTCATCGGTGACGGGGCGAGCAGCCCGTTCGTCCTCACGACCGGCAGCACGGCTGTCTCCGTGGGGTCGCTGACGGAGATCAGCGGAAATTCGACGATCGAGATCACCAGCAACACAACGGTCGGCAACACCGGCACCTCAGGCGCAAGCGCGGATCAGTACAGCGTCATCCAGATCGGCGGTGAGATCGAGATCAACGGCGGCAGTACGCTGACCGCACCGACGTTCCGCCAGGACAACGCAAATTCCGTCCTCCAGGTCGATCCCGGTGCGGTGCTCCGCGTCAACGGCCACGACAACCTCGGCCTCGTCAACAACGGTACCATCGCCACCTCGGCTGGCACGTTCAGCGTCGGCAACACGGTCGGCATCTTCATTGCCGGCACCGCGACGGTGAACGGCGGCGAGATCAACGCCGGGCCGGTACTGAACGGCACCAGCGTGGTGACGACGGGCGGCTTCATTGCCATTGGTGTCGGCGATAATGGCACCCCGGCGACGATGACGGTGGAGAACGGCGGGACCGTCATCGACACCTCTTCGCAGATTGGCTCCGACCCAACATCGTTCGGCTCGCTGACGATTACTGGCTCCGGTTCTACGTGGGACGACGTCAACGATTCGACCGACGCGTACAATACCCGCGGCTATATGCTGGTCGGCAACGATACGCAGTCGAGCAACCAGCCATCACCATCAACCTCCGGCACCGCGCAGTTGCTGGTCGAGAACAGCGCCACGCTGAACGAGGCGACCTACGCGACCCTCGGCAACAGCGCCGATAGTGCCGGCAGCGCCACCATTACCTCGGGCGGAATATGGAACATCGGCATCTCCGGTGTCAGTTTCCTGAACGTCGGTAATGCCGGTTCCGGCACGCTGGTCATCAATGGCGGCGCGGTGAATGTCGCCGCCGGCACCGGCACCCTTGTCAGCAATGGTGTCACCACCACAGGCAACGGTGGGATGGCGATCGGCCATAAGGTCGGCAGCAACGGCACCGTCGTGGTGGACAACAGCGGGACGCTGACCGTCACCGGCACCAGTGGGGTCGGCGTCGGCCAGCTCGCCCAGGGCCTGCTGGAAGTGCTCGCGGGCGGCACCATGGTGGTTGCCGGGTCCGGCATCAGCGTCGGCAGCAGCCTGGGCGGCGTCGGCACCGTCGTGGTTGGCGGCTTCGCAGGTCTCGTGGGTGGCCCGCCTGGGGTCGGCGAAGCCGGTGGCTTGAACGCCCTGCTGCAGACCACCGCGGGCGGTATCACGGTCGGCAACGCCGGGGTTGGTACTCTGTATGTCGAGTCGGGTGGAACCGTCGCGCTGTCCGGCGGCGGCATCACGGTCGGCAGTTCTGCCACGTCATCGGGCTACCTCGAACTGGACGGGGGGTTGCTCAGTTCCGCCAGCAATGGCCTGACGGTCGGCAGCGGCGGTGCCGGCACGCTCGACCTGAACGCCGGCACCATTTCGGTCGGCAGTGGCGTCAACGTCGGCAGCGCCCAGATCCTGACGACTTCCACGACGAGCACCATCAGCGGCACCGTTTACAGCACGGTCGTCGCCACGGTGGCCAGCGGTGTCGGCACGGCGGTCCTCAACGGGGGCCTGATCAACGCGACGAGCGGCCTGAATGTCGGCATCGGCGACGCCGGCACGCTGCAGATCAATTCCGGCACGGTCGCTGTGGCGGCCGGCGGTCAGATCGGCAGCTTCAGCACCGGCTCCACCATCGTCACCGGTAGGGTCGGCACGGTTGTTGTCTCCTCCACGACACTGGCCACCACGACAGTCGCGGGCTCCGGCACGGTGATCGTCGATAACGGCCTGCTGAGCCTTGGCAGCTCGTTGCTTGTCGGCCCCTCCGACCACGGCGTGCTGGACGTTGGCGCCGGCGGGACCGTTGCGATCGCCAGCAGCAACCTGAATGTCGGCTTCAATGCGGGCGGTTCTGGCACCGTCGAGGTCTCCGGCGTCGGTGCCCTGATTACCTCGCTCGGCACGTTTGGGGGGCTGGGGATTGGCCAGAGCGGCACGGGCTCGCTCGATATCAACAGCAGCGGCGTGGTCAACGTCGGCACCAACGGGGTCAGCTTGGGTACGCAGGCCGGTGGGCATGGTACCATTTCGGTCGAGAACGGCGGCACGCTGACCGGCGGCTTCCTGAATGTCGCGAACACGCTCACCGGGACCGCATCTGGCACATTGGTCATTGGCAGCGGCGGCGTTGTCGACGTCACCGGCGTTACCGTGAACGGCGGTGGGACAATCGATGTCGGCGGTGGCCCCAATCCGGGCCTGCTGGCTGTCGCGGGCCAGATCACCGTTGGTCAGGCCGGCACCGGAGCACTGGTCGCTATTACATCGTCCGGTGTCGTTGACGACACCAATGCGAGTTCGCTGCAAGTCGCCGCGTTCAGCAACGGAACCAGCGGCACAGTGCTGGTGGCCGGCGGGACGGTGTACGGCCTCGGTGGCATCGATATTGGCGGCACCGGCGTTGGCACGCTCACGGTCAGCAATGGTGGCCAACTCATCGCCAACGGGGGCACCAGCCAGGGATCTGGGATCGGAACCAGCTTCGGAAGCGGCGGCGGTAGCGGCCTGCTCGTCATCAACAACGGCACGGTCTCCGCGACAGGATCGAACTTCGCGGTCGGCGGTACCAATTCGAGCGGCTCGGTGCTGGTGGACGGCCTGGGCACGCTCATCACCACCGGTGTTTCCTCGATCGTTAACGGTATCACCAGCTTTCCCCAGGCGGGCTTCATCAACGCGTCCGGCACGGGGACCGCCGCGGTCACTGTCAGCGACGGTATCTGGATCGCGAACGGGCAGATCACTGTGGCCCAGGGTGGCTCCGGTTCGCTCGACGTGAACGGTGGCGGGCTGGTCAATGCCGGCACCAACAGCGTCAGCGTTGCAAGTTTTTCCGGGAGCAGCGGCACCCTCTCGGTCGAGAGCGGCGGCACCCTGCTGGCTGCCAACCTGTCGGTCGCCAACGTGTTTGTCGGTACCGCGACGGGGGTCGCCACCATCGGCAGTGGGGGCTTGGCGGCGGTCACCAATCTCACCGATGGGATTGGCGGCACGGTCATCGTCAACGGCGATCTGACTGCGACCAGCGGCGTGACGATCGGTCAAACCGGCACGGGCACCGCCGTGGTGACCGTCGGCAACGGCGGAACGCTGTCCAACGGGGGCAACTTCTTCAACGTTGGCAATAGCGGATCTGGCACGTTGGTCGTGCAGACCGGCGGCCTGGTGCAGCAGGGCGGCACGTTCGGCCTTGACATCGGCCAGAACTTTGGCGGCAGCGGAACCGTTGTCGTCAGTGGCGGCACGCTAACCGATGCCGGTGCACTTGAGGTCGGTGGGACGGGCAATGGGACCCTCACTGTTTCAAGTGGCGGTCAGGTCATTATCAATAGCGGCTCGACCATCGGCTCCGGGATCGCTGCGTCGTTCGCGCCGTCCTCCGGCAGCGGCGTTGTCGTGGTCAATGGCGGCACGCTGTCTGAGTCGGGCTCGAGCTTCACCATCGGCGGGACCAACACGACAGGGTCGCTGCTGGTTGAGAACGCCGGGCAGTTAATCACCACGAACGGTGGCTTTGGCTTTGCCACCGCGGCGGATATCAACGCCTCCGGGACCGGTGTTGCCGCGGTCGAGATCGAATCCGGTGGCACCTGGATCGCGAACGGCCAGCTCAGTGTTGCTGACTCCGGCACCGGGTCGCTCGACATCAACGCAGGCTTGGTCAACGCCGGGACCAACACGGTTACCGTCGGCAACCAGTCCGGTGGCAACGGCACATTGTCGATCGAGAACGGCGGCACGCTGCTGGCGAGCCAGTTGTCGATTGCCGATCCGTTTGGACCCAGCGCGACCGGCACCGTCGCTGTGGGCGTTGGCGGCACCATAAGGGCCGCGACGGTAATCGACGGCGCAGGGGGGACCGTCTCCGTCATTGGGGGCAGCCTCACAGCCAGCAGCGGTGTCACGATCGGTCAATCCGCGGGCACCAGCGCGGCCGTGATGACGGTCGGCACGCTCGGTAATGTCTCCGACAGCGCGTTTCTCAGCGTCGGCAACTCGGGCGCCGGCACGCTGGTCGTGCAGAGCGGCGGTGTGTTCACCCAGAGTGGCACGGCCGGTTTCGAAGTCGGCCAGAACTTTGGCGGCAACGGCAGCGTCATCGTCAACGGCGGCCTGCTCAATGCCGGCAGCAACGCTGTCATCCTCGGCAGTCTCGCGGGCAGCACCGGTAGTGTCACCGTGGAGAACAACGGAACGCTGTCTGACGGCGGCTTCGTTGTGGGCGGCAGCGGCTCCGGCATGCTGGTCGTACAGAGCGGCGGGTTGTTCGAGCAGACGAGTAGCAACGGCTCGGGCATCGGCTTCAACGCGGGATCCAGCGGCACCGTCGTCGTCAACGGCGGCACTTTGAACGCGGGATCCAGCGGCACCGTCGTCGTCAACGGCGGCACTTTGTCGGACGTTGGTGGCTTCTTCGGTGTCGGAGGCGTCAACGCCAGCGGGACATTGCTGGTCGAGAATGGCGGGCTAGTCTCGACAGCAAATTCGGGACCTGCGGGGGATATCAGCGCCACCGGCACGGGGAGTGCCGCGGTTACCGTTACGTCGGGTGGCACCTGGACCGCGAATGGGCAGGTCATCGTCGGCGATTCGGGTGTTGGCTCGTTGCAGATCAGCAACGCCGGCGTGGTCAATGCCGGCAGCAGCAGCGTCACGTTCGGGAACGCATTCGGAAGCAGCGGCAATGTGACGGTGGCGAGCAATGGCACGCTGTCCGCGGCCGCGTTCACGGATGGCGGCTCGGGTAGCGGCTCGCTGGTGGTGCAGGCCGGTGGTGTCGTGAACGAGACCGGCGCCAGTGGCTTCAACATCGGCCAGTCCGCCAGCGGCAACGGCGCAGTTGCGGTGACCGGGACCGGGTCCCATCTGACCGCCATCGGCCAGATGAATGTGGGCCAGGAGGGTAGCGGCAGCCTGCTGATCGAGAACGCGGGCACCGTCATCACCGGCGGCAACACGCTGGCCCCGTCGCAGGGCCTCGACGTGGGCACCGCCACCGGCGCCTCGGGTGCGGTGACGGTCACCGGCACGCACGCGCTGCTGAGCAACACCGGCGAATTCATCGTCGGCGACGCCGGCCTGGGCAGCCTGGCGATCCAGTCCGGTGCGACGGTGATCACCACCCCCGGCACCGCCGGCCTGGCCGGTGCCATCATCGGCAACACCGCCTCGGCCTCCGGTTCCTCGGTGAACGTGACCGGCGCGGGTGCCCGGTTCGGCGTGACCGGCTCGCTGCTGGTGGGCGACGCGGCGGAGGGATCACTGAACATCACCGCCGGCGGCACGGTGAGCGCGGCGACG
>Ga0182030_10008011_pt1 | contig 21958 bp, 19 predicted proteins | sample 812S3MmetaG_FD_121299 | JGI IMG/M metagenome (GOLD analysis project Ga0182030, IMG submission 121299) | Permafrost microbial communities from Stordalen Mire, Sweden - 812S3M metaG (Illumina Assembly) | ecosystem: Environmental > Terrestrial > Soil > Wetlands > Permafrost | place: Sweden... | reverse complement strand
CTACGACATCGCCCCCGACGTGCGGTTCAACACCGAGGCGACCGACGCGGCCTGGGACGAGGAGTCGGCGACCTGGCGGGTTGCGATCCGCGGGGCCGACGGGCGCGCCGAGACGCTGACCGCGCGCGCCCTGATCTGTGCGGTCGGCCAGTTCAGCAACTCGGTCATTCCAGACATTAAAGGGGCCAAGGACTTTCGCGGGCCGTCTTTTCATACCGCGGATTGGCGCGACGACGTCGACCTGACGGGTAAGCGGGTCGCGGTCATCGGAGCCGGCGCCAGCGGATTCCAGCTGGTGCCCGCCATCGCCGACACGGCTCAACAGGTCGACGTCTACCAGCGCACGCCGCAATGGATGGCACCCAACCCCATTTACCACGACGCCATCCCCGACGGGGCCAGGTGGGCGATCCGCCATCTGCCTTACTACGGAAGGTGGCTGCGTTTCGTGTCGTGGTGGCCGATCGCCGACGCACTCGACGAGCAGGTGAAGATCGACCCGCACTGGGACACCGGCGGGCTCTCGTGCAGTGCGTCGAACCACGCGATTCGCGAGATGTTCATCGCGTGGATGCGGGTCTTCTGCGCCGACGAAGAACTCCTTGCGAAGGTGACTCCGAACTACCCGCCGATGGGCAAACGGACGTTGCAGGACAACGGAACCTGGCTCACCACGCTGCAGCGTGACGATGTCGAACTGATCACCGACGGCGTCGCCGAGATCACTGCTGACGGCGTGCGGACCGTCGACGGCGTGCATCGACCCGCCGATGTGTTGGTGTGGGCCACCGGTTTCGACGTCAACCACCAACTGGGACCCATCAACGTTCGCGGACTCGAAGGGGTGGAACTCAATACGGCGTGGAGCGATTCCGCGTATGCCTATCTGGGCGTCACCGTGCCGGGCTTCCCGAACTTCTTTTGCATGTTCGGCCCAGGCACGAACGCGGTGAACGGAGCCAGCATCATCTACAACTCGGAGTGCCAGATGCGCTACATCATGGGGTGCATCGACATGGTGCTGGCGGGCGGTTTCGGCTCAGCCACGCCACGCGCGGACGTGTGCGATGACTACAACCGTCGTAGCCAGCAACGGCTGAAGGAGATGGTGTACACGCACCCGGCGGTCTCCAGCAGCTATTACAAGAACGCCGCGGGTCACGTGCCCACCTTGTACGGGTTCCGCATTTTCGACTACTGGAACTGGACCAACCGTCCCAACCCCGACGACTACGAGTTGCGCTGACGGAAGCCGCGGGGCGGAATGACCGCTTGACCCGTGGTGGCAGGTACCGAACGGATGTCAGGCCGCACCCGCCCTCCTTGGCGATCGTCATTGACAGATGTCATTGACGAGTGCCAACGAACGCAGTTACGGTGCTCGCATGAAGTCGTTGAGTGCCGTCGCGGACGCCCAGGCAGTCGGCGGAAACGTTCGACAGGTCCGAATGCAGGAAACGCGAGCACGCCTCTTCGATGCCGCACTGGCCGAGATTGGCCGGTCTGGATTGGCCGGTGCCGACGTCACCGCCATCGCCAGCGCGGCGGGAGTCGTCCGCGGCACGTTCTACTTTCACTTCCCGACCAAGGAACACGTTTTGGTCGAGTTGGAACTCAACGAAGAGGCCAGGATCGTCGCCGAACTCGACGGCGCACAGACCGACACCGACGACCTGCTGTCGGTCCTGTCGCTTCTAGTTCGCCATGTCGTCGCCGCCGAGCACCGGTTAGGTCCGGTGGTCTTCCGCGAGATGTTGGCGTTGCACTTCTCCGCGAACCGACCGGTTGAGGACGAAGTTCCGGAGCACCCCCTGGCGGAGTTCGTCATTGCTGCGATCACCACTGCGCAGGAGGCGGGCCGAGTTCCAGCGGAGTCGAACGCTGCTGAACTTGGGGTGTTCTTCATGACCGGACTGTTCGCGCTGCTGGCGACTGGCGCTCCCGCCTCAGCGACGGCGGATGCCGCTGTAGGTCGGTATGTCACGACCATCGTCAAAGGAATGGAGACACGATGAACGACACCAGGATCGACGGCTACCGGGATTTCCTCAAGAGGCGTGACGGGGAGGCCGATCTGCTCAACCGCCGCTTGGCGAACCGCGAAGAATTCTTCGATGGCCTTGAAACGAACCCCATCAGATCGCTCCACCCCGCCGACCGAACGACGTTCCTCCGGAACATGCGCCGACGGAAACCCGAACCGGGCCTGGACAGGAAGATGCTGTTTCTGCTGGCCACCGCCAAGCTCAATCAGGCCGAACGATTCGGGGTCGGCCTCGGCGAAACCTACGGGCTCAACAGCGACGAGAACCTCCCGCCCGAACGGGTCTATCTCGAACTCGAAGAGCATTACCACACCCGACTACTGGCCTATGTGCTGGACGTATTCGACCTCACATTCCAAGTGGTCCCACCGCCATTCGTCATGCGCCAGTTCGTCAAGACCGGAGTCTTTCTGCCAGAGCGACTGGGGTTCGTCTTCGTCGGTGCGGCGGAGATGGCTGGCTGCATCATGTTCGACGAACTGCGCCGCGTCGGTGTCGAACTATTCGCCGACGAACCCGAAGTCTGCGAACGAGTCGAGCGGCTCTACAGCGAAATCCTCACCGACGAGGTCGGACACGTCGGCTACTGCGCGTCGCGATGCACACCAGTGGAACGGGCCGTCATGCGTTGGCTCTACCCCCGAATCGGAAGGCTATTTGCACGCCAGACCACTGAGATCAGCCTGCTCATTGATCCTGACGAATTGCGCGCTCGCCTCGACCGACCCTTCGTCGTCGAGGAACTCACCGCCGCACTGACCAACGAAACCTATCTGGTCACACATCCGTGACGAGCCCAGGGCCGCAAGTGCTGGCGTCGTTGGCGGCCTGAGAAGCATCCAGATACCGGCGGCCGACGCGAGCAACACTGCCGAGCCGGCACCCGCGGCGATGGCCAGCCCACTGCTGAAGGCGTTCTTTGCGGCCGTCACCACGGCTAGCGCCTGGTCGGCGGGAAGATGCTTCGCCGCTTCGATGGCGCTCGGCAGGGAGTCCCCGGTGTGCGAGGCGACCGCGTCAGAGGCGCCGGGCGGAATCGCCAGCGCGTGGTATACGCCCGTCACGATGGAGCCGAGTATCGCGATGCCGAGCGCCATGCCCAGCTCGTAGCCGGTCTCCGACACCGCAGCGGCGGCACCTGCCCGCTCCGGCGGAACGCTGGTGAGGATGACGTCGCTGGCCGCGGTGAAGGCCAGGCCGAGGCCGATGCCGAGGACAAATAGGGCGATGGCGAGCTGCGGGTAGGCGGTGGACGGCCTGATCAGCGTGAACGACGCCATCGCGAGACCAACCAGCGTCAGTCCGATCGAAAGAATCGCGCGCTGCGACCAATAGCACATCGCAACGCCGGCCAGCAGGCCAAATAAGGTCGCGCTCGCTGCCGCCGGGACCTCGGCCAGCCCGGCTTTCAGCGGGCTATATCCCATCACAAGCTGAAAGAACTGGGACAGGAAGTACACCACGCCAGATAGGGCGAGCACCGCCAACAGATTGGCGACGACCACTGTCGAGAATGCGCGATTGCTGAACAGCCGTAAATCGATCAGTGGGGCGGGCAGCGTGAGTTGTCGCCGGACGAACAGCGCGAACGCAGCGAGGCCGATGGCCCCTACGGTCACGACGTCAGCACGGATCCCATGTGCGGCCCCTTCCTGGAGGGCGTAAACGAGTCCGAGCATGCCGATCAGCGACAACCCAACGCTGGGCATGTCCCACGGCCCAGGCATTGGGTTGCGTCGCTCCGGCAACAGCACCATGCCGCCAACCAACAGCACGACGCTCACCGGGACGTTGATCAAAAACACTGAGCCCCACCAGAAATGCTCCAGCAGCAGCCCGCCAATCACCGGACCCAAAACGGCGCCCGCCGAAAAGGCGGAGGCCCAAATGCCCACGGCCATACTGCGTTCCCGTGGCCGCTCGAACAAAACGCGGATCAACGCCAGGGTCGATGGTGCCAGCGTCGCCCCGGCCACGCCCAGCAGCGCTCGGGCGGCGATCAGCAGCCCAGCGGTCGGCGCGTATGCCGTCGCCACCGAGGCAACGGCGAAAGCCGTTGCACCGCAAAGCAATAATTTCTTGTGGCCAATGCGGTCGCCAAGGCTGCCCATCGTGACGAGTAGACCCGCCAGCACGAACGAGTAAATCTCGCCGATCCACAACACCTGCGTTGCCGACGTCCCGAGATCCCTACCGATGAACGGGATCGCGAGGGCCAGCACTGTGCCATCGACGCCGATCAGCAGCACCCCCAGGGTGAGCACCCCCAACGCCAGCCAAGCGCGAGTCATGACCGGCTCACCCCCCGCAGCAGCAGGTCGGTGACCATGTCGGTAAATTCCCGACGTCCGGCACCCCCGACCGAGACCACCCACGCCGCGCCGGCCATCAGGCTGAAGAACGCCTCGGTCAGCCAGAACGCATTCAGATCGGGGCGAAATTCGCCGTCCCGCTGACCACGCAGGAACAGTTCCCTGACCTCAGCGTCGATTTCCGCCCACGCTTTTTTGGGCTGATTGGTCTCGAAATCCTGACTCTGCGTATACAGCAGGTTGAGGTACCCAGACACCGGCTGGCACGCCGCCACCAAGCGCCGCAACGCCTCTGCGGCCGAGTCCTCTTGTCCACGGCCGGCTTTCAGCGCTTCACGCAAATGGGCGGTCGCAAACTGGTCAAGGGCCTCGAGGAGCGCCGCGCGCCCCGAGAAATAGCGATGCAGAGTCGCACGGCTGACGCCGACGGCCGCGGCAATCTCGTCCTGGGTGGCGTTCGGCCGCCGAGCGAGGAAGTCCGCCGCGACGCGCAACACATGTTCACGATCCAGTGCCATGATACGATCATAGCTTATATAAGACATATATGTATTATATGAGGCGATGACGTAATGTTCCCGATAGTCCGCACATTTGCAGATTGCCTCTCAGCAAAGACGGTAAGAGCCGTACTGTTGGGCCCACGGACACCGAGGCCAGGAGACTGAATGACAAAGTATTGCCGAGGTGACAGACGTGACAGCACCCGCCAGCCGGCTCACCGGTGATGTTGTAGGTGCTGGCGATCCCCGGTACGAGGCGGCGCGTATCGGGTGGAACCGTCTTTACTCCCACTACCCTGAAGCCATCGTCTTCTGCAGCAACACAACAGATGTCGTCAACGCCCTCGAATGGGCACAACACAACGATGTCGCCGTTCGGGTGCGTAGCGGGGGTCACTGCCTGGAGGGCTGGTCGAGTGTCGACGGCGGCCTCGTCATCGATGTCAGCGGGCTAAAGTCGGCCCAAATCGACGCGGCCTCAGGTCTGGCGACAGTTGGGGCAGGGCTTAATCAACTGGAGGCGGTGACCGCGCTCGGCGCTTACGGACTCGCGGCGCCGACCGGAACGGAAGGCACTGTCGGCCTGGTCGGCGCGACCCTCGGTGGCGGCTTCGGCTTGCTCACCCGCGGCCTCGGTATGGCAAGCGACAACCTGATGGCGGTCGAGATCGTCGTGACCGACAAGGTGAACGGTGCCAAGGCGATCACCGTCGATGACACCTCCCACGCGGACCTCATGTGGGCACTGCGCGGCGCCGGCAACGGCAACTTCGGCATCGTCACCTCACTGACGTACAAGGTTCACCCGCTACCCCACGTCACCTACGTGACGGCGACCTGGACAGGGCTCGACGACCTACCTGAAGTCTTCGACGCCTGGCAGCACTCGGCGCCGAACACCGACAGCCGCCTCACTAGCCAGCTCGAGATCCATCGCGGCGAAATCCTGTTGTTCGCTGCTCTCTGCTCAGGGTCGGGCGCCGAAGCGACGGAACTGTTGGGGCCGATCCTGTCTGTCGGAGAGCCTCACGTAACCACTACAACCGCACCTTGGGCCGACACCTACGCCGGTTTCCAGATACCCACTCCGGAGGAGCCCGCGAACTGGAAGTTCACTTCGCAGTTCATCATTCAACCCTTCCCGGCCGCCGCGATCGAGTTGATCGGTCAGTTCATGGCCAAAGCCCCGTTGCCGAGCTTCAATTACTTCACCAACGCCTTCGGCGGCGCAGTCAAGAGCAGCGAGCCCGCTGGCGGCTCGGCATTCGCCCATCGCGACGCACTGTTCTACGCCGAACCCGGCGCCGGCTGGGGCGTTCGCGGTGGACCCGCCGCCGATGAGCAGCTGACGGCGCGAGCACAGGCCTGGATTGCGGAGTTCAGCGAGTCCTTGCGACCCCACGTAGACGGCGCCTACGTGAACGTGCCGAACGCCGGCATGGCTGACTGGGCCACTGCCTACTGGGGCACCAACCTCGACCGGCTGCGGACAGTCAAATCAAAGTACGATCCCGCCAACATGTTTCGTTACGAGCAGAGCATTCCACCGGCGACATAACCACCGAATTCAGGGGCTCAGAACCACGCCGTGTGAAGTTCGATCGCGAAGTACTCGAGCACGAACCCCGGAAAGCTCCCAGACCGGACGCGCCTTCCTTGCGATCGAGTTGCCGACGCACCGACAGATGGAGAAGGATTGTCCCGGCGAAGATCGTGGGCCCCATGATCGTCGACGCCTTCATCAGCTCTAGCGGTGCCGCGCCCGGCAGCGCGAACATCAGGCCTGGGGTTTCCGGCGCAATGCTCGGGAGGAGCGTGGCTTGTGAGTGGTTGGCTGGTGAGCAACGTCCCATCGTGGCTGCTATTACTCGGACTCAACGTCCTCATCGCAGGCGGAGCAATGATCGCCCTGATCTATGTCCGGCATCGGTTCCCCGGGCTCAGGGGGGACGAGCGCAACGAGGTGACGCAGTTCGCCTTCATGTTTGTCGGATTCGTCTACGCGTTCTTCACCGGTTTCATCGTTAGCGCGATGTGGGGTCAGACCAATACTGCGGACGACGCGATACGGGCCGAGGGCACGACCGGGGTACAGATGGCCAACGACCTCACCGCGTTCGACATGGCCGACAGAGACCGAATACACCAGGCGCTGCTGGACTATGAACGCGCGGCGGTAACAGAGTGGCCGCTGGCCGCCAAGGGCCACGCCTACCCTGCGGCCGGCCAAGCGCTGCAGCGCCTCCACGCCGCATACGAGCAAGTTCAGCCGCGCACCGATACCCAAAAGATGTACCTCGCTACCTCTTTCGATTCCCTGAACAAGATCGGTCAGGCACGCACAGACCGGATAATCCGGGCCCGCACCGACAACGGCCTACCCTGGTCGCTGTGGACAGTCTTGTTCCTACTCAGCGGGCTGGTCCTTGGCTGCGTCATCGTTTACGGCGTCGAGAAAGCCGCCATTCACTACGCGTTGGTCGCGACAGTGGGCGTGCTGCTAGCCACCGTCCTGTTCCTCGTCTTGGAACTTTCCCACCCGTACCTTGGCGACGCTGCGACGTCCCGGAAGCCGCTGGGCGCGGTTATCCGGTCCCTGTCGGTGCCCTCAGCGTAGGCATCTCCGGTCGCCAGGGCCCACACTTGCAAGGCTCGATATCGCGACGGCCACCTCAAATTCCACGAAAAGCGATATACCCTTCTCACCCGGAATAGTCTCAATCTAGGTTTGGGCGCACCCCCACTGCCGGGAACTCCGGCTCCGCCCTGAGCGGTCTTCGGAAAGAGTTGTCGAATACTTTCCGATTGGCGGGGGTGTTCCCACCTGGCGGGCGGCCCACCCCGGGCGGCGACCACAAAAAGGAACATCATGACCACCACCCATCACCCCGACTGCACCACTGGGCCCAAACTGAAAAAATTGGCCGCCAGAACCGTTCTCGCCGGTGGGTTGGGGATGGCTGTTATGGGACTGCCCGCGGCAATGGCCAACGCAGACCCCGCACCGCCAAACACCCCGGGCCCAACCCCAACGATCACCGCAACCCTGCACCCGCCCGCTCCGGGCGGAGAATCAGGCCTCTGTAACCGTGATTCAATGCCGCATGGCGCGCCCCCGCCCTTGAACTGCTAGGACGGGATCCCCCGAATCCGAAACCGGATGACCTCGTCACTGTGTTAGCGGCCCCGGATCGTGGCGGGGTCCTTTGGCCGCCCGGGAAGTGACGAACGGCCCGATATACAGCTACCTGCCAGGGGGCTAACGTCATCGATACGGTGGCCATGGCCGCCGCCGACAGTCCAACGGGAGGCGCGAGATGGCAAGCAAGCCAAGACATGGCGGCCGGGTGCATCGCGGTCCGGCTGGTCGACTCGCCGAACTGCACGACGGACACGGCAGGGGACACCATGAACGACAAGGCAGTTGACGATCAGGAGCTCGCGAAGTGGGATCCGGAGTTCACCAAGCTGCTAGGTAGTGTGGTCGCGCCCCTTGTCAAGCGATGGTTCCGGGCAGAGGTGAGGGGGATGGAGAACGTTCCGCCCGTCGGCGGCGCTTTGATGGTTTCGAATCACTCCGGCGGCGTGCTGACACCTGATGTACTCGTCTTGGGCCCGGCCTTCTACGACAAGTTCGGATACGACCGCCCCCTCTACACACTGGCCCACTACTTCATATTCTTCACCCCGTTCCGCGCATACTTGGGCCGGCTCGGCGTTGTCCACGCCAGCCGGGAAAAGGCCGCGGAAGCGTTGCACTCGGGTGCAGTCGTGCTGGCGTTTCCCGGCGGGGACTACGACGCGTTCCGGCCGACGCTGACCCAGAACGTCATCGACTTCGACGGGCGCACTGGATATGTCAGGACCGCGATCGAAGCCGGCGTGCCCATCGTGCCTGCGGTGTCGATCGGAGGCCAGGAGACCCAGCTATTCGTGACCCGCGGCATCTGGCTGGCCAAGCGGTTGGGTCTGCCCCGACTGCGGGCGGAGATCATGCCGCTCACGATCGGTTTCCCGTTCGGCATGAGTGTGTTCTTCCCGGCCAATTTTCCGTTGCCAACCAAGATCATTTATCAGGTGATGGAGCCGATCGACATCGTCGCGCAGTTCGGCGAGGATCCCGACGTCGACGAAGTTGACGCCCACGTCCGCTCGGTGATGCAGACCGCCCTCGACCGGCTGGGCCGCCAGCGGCGGTTCCCGGTGCTGGGCTGATCGAGCGATTCCCGGCATCGCTGAAGCCAGCGGCTCGGGTCATGACCTAGCCGAGGGACTGGACGGCACGAGCGGTGGCCTGGCTGAGGCGAAGGATCCGCAGATCGCCGATCGGTGTGCCCTGCCCACGGTTGCACACCATCGCCAGGGCCAGGTCGTGCCCGGGATCGGCAAAGCCGCCGGAGCCGCCGAACCCGAAATGGCCATAGGCGCGGGGGAGCTGTTTGTGAACAATCGGCACCCGATGATAGCCAAGCCGCCACTGCATGGTCATCATGACGACTCGGTCCCGTTGGTCGTTCTGGATCTCGGAGGCCTTGCGTACCGTCTCCTCGGAAAGGATGCGCACCCCGCCCAGCTGGCCGCCGCCGGCGAGCATCGCGTACATGGCGCCGAGGGACACCGCATCGAAATACCCATTCATCGCCGGGACGGCGACATCGAGCAGTCGAGGGTCCGCAATGACGTCCTCCATACCGCGAGAGAGGGCGGCGTTGAGCATCCGATGCGGGTTGACCGGCGACCTCAAGACATGCAGGCCCCGCGTCATTTGGTTGAACACAAAGTTGCCGAGGGGGCCAGTCCAATACGTCAAAGCGGGCGACATCGGTTCCAGTGCCGCCATCCGGTGCCGCTGCTCGGGTGGGCAACCGAGATACAGGCCGTCGAGCCCGAGCGGTTCGGCGATTTCCGTCTGGAGGAACTCCTCGAGCGGTGTGCCGGAAATCCGCCGCACCAGCTCACCGACGAGCCAGCCGAACGTCATCACGTGGTAGCCCACCGAGGTTCCGGGCTCGTATGCCGGCTTCGCCCGGGCCAGCGCGTCGGTCATGTGCTCCCAGTCGAGCATCTTCGATCCGCGGTCGATGAGCGTGCCGAGGCGGTGTAGGCCCGCGGAGTGGCTCAACACCTGCCGGACGGTGATGTCACCCTTGCCGTTCTGGGCGAACTCCGGCCAGTACGTGGCAACCCGTTCGTCGTAGTCGAGGTCCCCGCGGTCGGCGAGCACGTGGGCGCAGGTGGCGGTGACGCCTTTGGTCGTGCTCCAGCACATGGCAAGCGTGTTGCGCCCCCACGGATCCCTATGCGGAGTGCGAAGTCCACCCCACATGTCCACGACAAGCCTGCCGCGGTGATAAACGGCCACGGAGGCGCCGCCGTCGGTATGTGCGATCTGATGTCTGAAGACGTCCGCCACTTCGCGAAACGCGTCATCGCAACGACCTTCGGTCAGATCTGTTCGCAATGTGGAAGCTGCCAATTTCCGATCCTTCTGTCGGCGAGTGCGATGACGGCGTCGATGCCCCACGGATGCACCCGGCGAGCATGTCCAGATCCGGCACGGCCCGTGTCACCCGGTGGTCGGAGTTGCGCGGATTCGTGAGAGCGAAAGAGCAACCTGGGCCACGTGCCATCCATCCAGCAGTGTGCGCTACACGCAGCCCCGCCGCGGCACTCTCAAGGAATTCGGCCGTGGAGAGTCCCCGAGGCACTGACTCCGGTGGGTCCCAAGCCGAGGAGACCTTCAGCCCTATCTGTCGACACAGCTCTTCCTTTCGCACCTCAGGGCCAACTTCGGCCACTGTCCGGTGGGCTGACAGCCGACGACAGCGCGGCGGCCCCAGTTATCGCGGCAAGCTATCGTTTCGTCGCGTACACCCAGGACAGGAACTGAGCCACCGCGTCGGCGGCGTAATGCGCACGCGCCGAGCCCATAAAGTCAAAGCCGTGCTGGGCGTTTCGCAACTCCGCGTAAACCACGGGGGACTTCGAGACGGCGCGCATCGCGGCGACGAACTCGCGCGCTTCGCCGACCGGGATGATCGAATCATCTTGGCCGTGCGCCACGAAAAACGGCGGCGCGTCAGGCCTCACCCGCCGGATCGGTGATGCGTCGACGTAGATGTCCCGGTGCTGGCGGAAGGGTTGCTTCACCACAAATTTCTCCAGGAACCCGATGAACTCCCGGCGGCCCTCACCGTGGGTGCTGACCCAGTCGTAGCGACCGTACATCGGGATCGCCGCCACCACCGACGTGTCGGCATCTTCGAATCCGGGCTGGAACTGCGGGTCGTTCGGGGTCAACGCGGCGAGCGCTGCCAGATGGCCGCCGGCTGAGCCACCGGTGATCGCGACGAAGTCCGGGTCGCCGCCGAAGGATGCGATGTTCTCCTTCACCCATGCCAGTGCGCGCTTGACGTCGACCATGTGGTCAGGCCACGTGTGCAGCGGGCTGACGCGGTAGTTCAGCGACACGCAGATCCAGCCGCGGTCGGCCAGGTGGCCCATCAACGGGTAGGCCTGGGGGCGGCGCCAACCGATCACCCACCCGCCGCCTGGGACTTGCACCACCACAGGCGCTTTCCCCTCGCGCGGCAGGTCAACGCGGCGCCATACATCGGCCAGGTTGGCCCGCCCGTAAGGTCCGTAGCGCACAACGGAGCCCTTCTCGACATAGCGGCGGCGCACCAAGGTGGTACGCACCGCGCTGGGCCGCCGCGTCTGCGACGGCGGCGACGGCAGACTCGGCAGCGAGTCGGTGTAACCGACGCCAAGTTCTTCGCGCAGCGGGTCCAGCAACTGCGGGCGTGACGCCATGCCACGCCGGTAGATCACCGCCAGGATGGCCCAACTCGCGGCGGTCAGGGCCAGCGCGGCCTTGCCCCGCCGACCGGTGAAGTCGCCGCGGCGCGCCCGGCGTACGGCGTCGATCATCGAGGCGGTCATGAACAGGTGGGGCACCTCGGTGGTACGCCAGCCGAACCAGAAAGCCAGGAACGTGGCGTAGCCCTTGCGGCCAAGCGGCCGAAATGCGTTGAGCGCATGAACCAACTCGACTGCCGCACGCAGCAGCGGGCGGCGGCGCCGCAGCCTCACCTTAATTCCCATCGCCCCGGTACTGCTTGCAGCTTGTTGCGGACGTCTTTAGGGGTATTGCAGCGCCACAACGCGCAAAGGGCCGACGTGGCCCACCGGCGGCGAGCTCCCCCGCCGGAGTCAGGCATTCCCCTTGATCCACGCCATCGTGAAGCGGTGCGTCTCGGCGATATGCTCGGGCACCTTGCTGCCGATGTGGCTCTCGATCTTGCCGCCGATAAACGGGACTCTGACCTCCACCGTCGTGGTGTAGTCCAACCTTGAACCGTCTCGAGCCGACGTTAGCAAAGCCTCGGTGAGCACCGATAGCGGCACGCCCGGCGCCGTAGTGTTGATCTGGCCGCGAACCGGGCCACCTTCAACCGGAGTCCACTTCTCGTGGCGCACCATTTTCACATCGCCGCGGTACAACTGGGTGACCATCTTGGGCAGCCGATCACCAAAAACGCTAAGCGTGGTGGCCACGGTCACGGTGCCGTCGCCGTCGACGATCAGCGAATCCAGGATGTCAGTGCCGGCGTCGTATTGACCCAGCCGCGCCAGCCAATAATCCTCATCGCTGAACGCCGAATGAAATTGTTCGCATCTGAACGGGGATTCGGCTGACCAGCTGACTGTATGCGGCATAGCCGTCACGCTACGCCTCGGCTGGCGCTCGAATCCCGCGCTTTGCTCAAGGTGCCCCGGGTGAGACTCCGTGGGCGCACCGAGCGCGCCTCAACCGGCGGGGTCGGTCGACGCAGTCAGCCCAGTATCGGGAAGCGGCGCTTGGCGGCCAGTTCGTCGAGCGTCTCTTGCATCACTTGACGCACACACTTGTCGACTGACCTGTGGTGGCAGGTACTGGATTCGAACCAGTGTAGGCGTAAGCCGACGGATTTACAGTCCGCTCCCATTGGCCGCTCGGGCAACCTGCCGCCTAGCAGGCTACAACGAACGGGTAGACATCTCACAAACGGCTAAGACCAACGAGGAAGGGCCATCGCATGGCGGATTCATCCTTCGACATCGTCAGCAAGGTCGACCGGCAGGAGGTTGACAACGCGCTGAACCAAGCTGCCAAGGAGCTGTCGACACGCTTCGACTTCCGCGGCACCGATACCAGCATCGCGTGGAAGGGCGACGAAGGCATCGAGCTGACATCCTCCACCGAGGAACGCATCAAGGCGGCCATCGACGTGTTCAAGGAAAAGCTGATCCGTCGTGACATCTCGATGAAGGCCTTTGACGCCGGCGAGCCGCAGGCCTCGGGCAAGACCTTCAAGGTCACCGGCACCCTCAAGCAGGGCATCGACAGCGAGAACGCCAAGAAGATCACCAAGCTCATCCGCGACGAGGGACCCAAGACCGTCAAGACGCAGATCCAGGGCGAGGAAATCCGCGTCACCAGCAAGAAGCGCGACGATCTGCAGGCTGTCCAAGCGCTGCTGCGCAGCGCCGACCTGGACGTGGCGCTGCAGTTCGTCAACTATCGCTAGCTTGCGCGCCGCTACCCGTCGCGATGACCGAGGAATGTGCGCAATGCGGCTTCGGCTACGACCTCAGTAAGGCCGCGACCGCCGGGACGGCCATCAACGAACGGGTCGGTGCGGCGGTGGCCGTCTTGCGGGACCGCGAGGTGGACGTGCGATCCAGGCGGCAGCCCGCGGTGTGGTCTGCGCTGGAGTACGGATGTCATCTGCGCGACGTGCTGCTCGTCCAGCGCGAGCGCGTCCTTGCCGCCCTTCGAGTGGATCGGCCGGACTACCCCGCGATGGGACGCGACGAGCGGGTGGTGCACGACGGGTATGCCGACCAGGCGCCCGCCGACGTGGCCCGCCAGCTGGCTGATGCCGCACAGATGTTCGGCAACGTCCTGGGCCGGTTGTCCGACGACGACTGGAACCGCACCCTGCTGTACCACTTCCCGGAAACCAGCGAGAGATCGCTGCGCTGGGTCGCGATGCATACCCTGCACGAGGCGCAACACCACCTCGGCGACATCACCCGGCAAATTGATTAGCCGGGTTCGCTAATCCGACCAGCCGGTCGGTCCTAGGCTAGTGACGAGTCCCATAATTCGAGCGAGGTTCACGATGACCCCTGAGGCCGACTTTCTCGACGTCGTCATCATCGGCGCCGGCATCTCCGGCCTGGGTGCGGCCTACCGGCTCACCGAGCGCAATCCGCACCTCAGGTACGTCGTCTTGGAGCGGCGCGAGCAAATCGGCGGCACCTGGGATCTGTTCCGGTACCCGGGCGTGCGCTCCGACAGCAGCATCTTCACGCTGTCCTTTCCGTTCGAGCCGTGGACCCGCAAGGAAGGCGTCGCCGAGGGCGTGCACATCCGCGAGTACCTGGCGACCACCGCGCACAAATACGGCATCGACAGCCACATCCGGTTCAACACCTATGTCCGTGCCGCGGACTGGGATTCGTCGACCGACAGCTGGACGCTGACCGTCGAGCAAGACGGTGCTCGCAAGCTCTACCGCAGCCGGTTCGTGTTCTTCGGCACCGGTTACTACAACTACGACGAGGGCTACACCCCCGACTTCCCCGGCATCGAGCAGTTTGGCGGCACCGTCGTACACCCTCAGCACTGGCCCGAAGATTTGGACTACACCGGCAAGAAGGTCGTGATCATCGGCAGCGGCGCCACCGCCGTCACGCTGCTCCCGTCATTGTCGGACCGGGCGGCGAAAGTGACTATGCTGCAACGCTCCCCGACCTACCTGATCTCGGCGCCAAAGTACAGCAAGATCCCCGCCGTCGCTCGTGCCCTGTTGCCCCGCAAGGCTGCTCATCTGGTTATCCGGACGTACAACGCCTTGGCCGAAGCCGTGTTCTTCGCGCTGTCCCAGACGATGCCCGGCTTGATCAAGCGGATGCTGCGCCGCAAGGCAGTCAACAGCCTGCCCCAGGGCTACGCCGTCGACGTCCACTTCAAACCGCGGTACAACCCGTGGGATCAACGGCTGTGCCTGATTCCCGACGCCGACTTGTACGCCGCGATCGCCAAGGGTGGTGCCGAGGTGGTCACCGACCGCATTGACCATGTCGACGCCACTGGTATCGCACTGGAATCCGGGGACCATCTCGACGCCGACATCATTGTGACCGCCACCGGTTTGCAGCTGCAGGCGCTGGGCGGAACGGTGCTCAGCCTGGACGGCATGCGCATCGATCCCCGGGATCGCTTCGTCTACAAGGCGCACATGCTCGAAGACGTGCCCAACCTGTTCTGGTGCGTCGGGTATACCAACGCCTCCTGGACGCTACGGGCCGACATCACGGCCCGGGCCACCGCGAAACTGCTGGCACACATGGCTTCTCACGGCTACACGCACGCCAGCCCGCATCGCGGTGACGAGCCGATGACCGAGAAGCCATCCTGGGACATCGCGGCCGGCTACGTGCAGCGGTCGGCCGACCAGCTGCCCAAATCGGGTACCAAGCGGCCGTGGAACGTACGGCAGAACTACCTGGCCGACGCGCTCGACTACCGGTTCGACCGCATCGAGGAGTCGATGGTGTTCGGCCGCGCCGCCGACCGGGCCCGGGTGGCGGGCTAAGCCTGACGCCGCCGCGCGCGGGTATGTCGCCGTATCAGCCGGCACTTGGTACGGATTCACCAAGAGTTATTTGCTTGCCACAGTTCGGGCAGAACGTTTCCCTAGGGTGATGCTGCGCTCCGCATTTCACGCAGAAGTGCGGCTCAGTGGCCGCAGGCGCCCCGGCAGGAATGAGTCGCAAGGGTTGCCCCGCGCCGGCGTCGTCGTGACCACTCGGCACCGACACGGCTGCAACTGCTTGCGGGCCGAGCAGGCGCCGTCCACTTTTCAGCACCAAGAAAGTCACACCCGCGCCAGCGACCAGCATTAGCACATTGCTAACGACGATGTACCACAGCAGGTTTGCGCCACTAAGCACGGATGCATCGCCGAACTGCTGGCGCAAGTTGACCGCTTGCGCCTTGAGTGCGACCAGCCCCGGATAATCAGGCGACATCGACAAGGCCTGGTCGAAATCATCGATAGCGTCGGTGTAGTGGCCGCCGTAGTAATGTTCGAGGCCCCTGCGGTAAGTCCTGTCGGCGGGCCCCAATGTCGCCTTGACACCTTTGCTCGCCATTAGTGCGGCCAAACCATCCGCAGGTGCGACGAAGTTGAAGGCCTGCGGTTCGCCAACGGGCGCGAAGCTGTTGACGCCGATCACCTTGCCATTGAGCCCAATGGTGGGGCCACCGCTCATGCCTTCGGTGATCGCAGCGTCAACTTCATACTCGGAAACAGATCCCATGGTCGACTTTTTGCTGACCTTGCCGCTCTTGTTCGTCGGGTCCAGCGACGGACCGGTGACGTTTTCGGTGGTCTGCGGAAAACCCACTGCGAGAACTGATGTGCCGACGCTGACATCGGCGTCGGTCGCCAACTCCGACGACGGCAGGTCGTGCTTTTCTACTTTGAGAAGCGCGACATCGCCCTTAGCGAGGGGGCGAAAATCAACCACATTGGCTGGCATCTTCCCGACGACATTCTTCCCGGTGCCATACAGCAGCGTGAGGCCAACGTCGGGGCCCTGGCCAGAGGTTTCGCCTACGACTCTTGCGTTCTTCTGTAGCCACTCCACTGTCGTGTCAAGGTCTCGCGATTCAGGTGCATCGGGGAACTGATTGATGTATTCCTTGGCGGCCCGCTTGAAGATCAGCAAGTTAGCGCTCGCGGGATCGACGCAGTGACCTGCTGTGGCCACCCAACCGTCCGGATTGACAACGAAACCCGTGCATGCCCAGGTCGCCAGAAAGGGCATATTCGAACCCGGGCCAAATTCCGCCAGCATCTGGCCGCTGGGCAGTCGCACCAGTCCGGAGCCGAGGGCGGCGAGGTACACAACCGCAGGCCGTATCACCGCTGCCGCCTTTTCCTCAGGGTTGACCGCAGGACGCCCGCCGTTGGCGCGTGCGATGCCCGGCGAGCCAACCAACACCGCCAGAGCAGCCGCACACACCACCGCGAACGCTCGGACGCAGTGAGGCGTCGATCTCCTCCCAGGCCGGTTGGCTCGTCGGGACATTTTTCCTCCTCGAATAACGCACTGGCGTTGACGATCCAGCGTCGCGGCGCCATCGGGTAGGGACGGAAGTCCCATGCTGGTAGGCCGTTGGTGTGGACTTCATCCGTCTTCGTCCTCTCCAGCAGTGGTCGAAAGGCCTGGCCGAGCCGCCGACCGGGCCCGGGTGGCCGGCTAGGCCGGCTATCCGGCCGCCGGCGGTCTCGCCATCACCGATGGTTTGAATCCATTGGTCGGGACGTTGCGCCGGGCATTTTGTCCGCCCATCGGCCCTGGACCGCACTACCTGCCCTTCCGACGCGTGAACTGCTATTAAATGTGAGGTTTCGGCAATACGCTGAAACCCATGGCAGCCGAGAAGCGCGAACCCAAAGTCGTTGTCCTTGGTGGTGGTTCCTGGGGAACCACCGTGGCGTCAATCTGTGCACGCCGGGGTCCGACGCTGCAGTGGGTGCGCTCCGAGGAAACCGCCAACGACATCAACGAACGCCACCGCAACGCCCGCTACCTGGGTAACGACGTCATCCTGAGTGACACGCTGCGCGCCACCACCGATTTCGCCGAGGCCGCGAACTGCGCCGACGTCCTGGTGATGGCCGTGCCCTCGCACGGATTCCGCGGCGTGCTCACCGAATTGGCCAAGGAACTGCGGCCCTGGGTTCCGGTGGTGTCCCTGGTCAAAGGACTCGAGCAGGGCACCAATATGCGGATGTCGCAGATCGTCGAGGAGGTGCTGCCCGGTCATCCGGCGGGCATCCTGGCCGGCCCGAACATCGCCCGCGAGGTGGGCGAGGGCTACGCCGCCGCGGCGGTACTGGCGATGCCCGACCAACATCTGGCGACCCGACTGTCGGGGCTGTTCAGCACCCGGCGATTCCGCGTGTACACCACTGACGACGTGATCGGCGTCGAGATGGCCGGGGCGCTGAAGAACGTCTACGCCATCTCGGTCGGTATGGGCTATTCACTGGGCATCGGCGAGAACACCCGGGCCCTGGTGATCGCCCGCGCATTACGGGAGATGACGAAGATGGGCGTGGCACTCGGCGGAAACCCGGAGACCTTCCCCGGATTAGCGGGCCTGGGCGACCTCATCGTCACCTGTACCAGCCAGCGCAGCCGCAACCGTCATGTCGGAGAACAACTCGGCGCGGGTAAACCCATCGACGAAATCATCGCGTCGATGAACCAGGTCGCCGAGGGCGTCAAGGCCGCCAGCGTCATCATGGAATTCGCCAATGAGTTTGGCCTGAGCATGCCGATTGCCCGGGAGGTCGATGGCGTGATCAACCACGGCTCCAGCGTGGAGCAGGCCTACCGCGGCCTGATCGCCGAAGCCCCAGGTCACGAGGTGTACGGCTCGGGCTTCTGAATCAGCCAGTTAACTAAACGGTTACAAAAATCTTTGCGTTCTATATGTCCCGGGCCGGTTAGCTTGACCCTCGTTTGCCCGCGCCCATACCGTCAAACCAGGTAGCCAGGGGTTCCCGGCCGCTCCGCGTGGGTTGGCACTGTTGAAACTGCCTCTGCGCGAACAGGTTTACAGCGATGTTGACTTGTCGCCGTTACGGGACGGATATCGGAAAGTCCCCCCGCTTAGACCTAACGAGGGAAGCGACCGATGCAAAACACCGAAAAGATCGGCAATCAAAGTCCTAGCCGGGACCATACGCAGACACGAATCGCGCGACTACGGTCCATCATCCGGTACGACCTGCCGTCGTCACTCGTCGTTTTTCTGGTCGCGCTTCCCCTATCGCTGGGCATCGCGATCGCCTCGAACGCACCGGTGCTCGCCGGCTTGATCGCCGCGATCGTCGGCGGGATCATCGTCGGCGCCATCGGCGGATCACCGCTGCAGGTCAGCGGCCCAGCGGCCGGCCTCACCGTTGTTGTCGCCGATCTAATCTCCGACTTCGGTTGGGGAATAACGTGTTTGATCACCGTAGCCGCGGGGGTTCTGCAGGTTGCCCTTGGGCTCAGCCGTGTTGCCCGCGCCGTGCTGGCGATCTCGCCCGCCGTCGTGCACGCGATGCTGGCCGGCATCGGGATCACCATCGCCCTGCAGCAAGCCCACGTATTGCTGGGCGGAAAATCCAAAAGTACGGCCTGGCACAACGTTATTGGCCTGCCGGGCCAAATAATCGGTGCGCACCGGCCCGGGGTCCTGCTCGGAGTTCTGGTCATCGTGATCCTGATCGCATGGCGGTGGGTCCCGTCCAAGTTGCGCGCGGTACCCGGGCCGCTGATCGCGATCGTGGCAGTCACGGTCATCTCGGTGGTATTTCCGTTTAATGTGAGGCGAATTGACCTCGACGGGTCGCCGATAGATGCGCTGCAGCTACCCGATATTCCGGATGGCGGCTGGGGTGCCGTGGCCATCGGCGTCATCACGGTCGCGCTCATCGCCAGCGTCGAGAGCCTGCTGTCCGCGGTCTCCGTCGACAGGATGCACAACGGGCCGCGTACCGATTTCAACCGCGAGCTGATCGGGCAGGGCGCCGCCAACATCGTGTCGGGAACCATCGGTGGCCTGCCGGTCACAGGTGTAATCGTGCGCAGCTCAACCAATGTCAACGCGGGCGCGAAATCGCGCGCCTCGGCGATCATGCACGGCGTGTGGATCCTGCTGTTCAGCATTCCATTCGCGGGACTGGTCGACCAGATCCCGACCGCGGCACTCGCCGGCCTGCTCATCGTCGTCGGAGTTCAGCTACTGAAGCCGGCCCATATCGAAACAGCAATGAAACATGGGGATCTCGCCGTCTACCTGGTCACCGCGGTCAGTGTCGTCTTCCTCAACCTGTTGCACGGGGTGATAATCGGACTCGCCTTTGCCATTGTGCTAACCGGATGGCGAGTGATCCGCGCCAAGGTTGAGGCCAGCCAATCCGATGACGGATGGCAGGTGACCGTCGAGGGGGCGGCGTGCACCTTCCTTGCGTTACCGCGGCTGACCCGCGTGTTGTCAGCGCTCCCGTCCGGCGCGAAGGTCACTGTCATCATTTCGGTCAGCTATTTGGATCACGCTGCCCACCAAGCGATTACCGACTGGCAGCGACAGTACGAGGCCACCGGTGGCACGGTCCGGATCCAGGGCGTGGTCGAGACAGGCCACTTCATTCGACGGGCCGCCCCCGACCAACTCGAAGAGGAAACCCCCGAGGCCGCTGCCTAACGGGCGTCCGGAGAGCATTTCGCGCGCGAGCTGGGGTACCACCCGCTTGCGAGCGTAACGCTGCTGCGATTTTTGGCCGGGAATTTCGCAGTGGCGTTACGCTCGCGAACGTCCTACGTGGATCGGAACTTCAGCGCCACGCCGTTCATGCAGTAGCGCAGGCCGGTTGGTTGCGGCCCGTCGTTGAAGACGTGGCCGAGGTGCCCGCCGCAGCTGCTGCAAAGCACCTCGGTGCGTGTCATGCCCAGCGAGTTGTCCGACCGCTCCAGTACGGCGTTTGGCAGGGCTTTCCAGAAGCTCGGCCAGCCGGTGCCGCTGTCGAACTTGGTGGTGGACGAGAACAGGTCCTGTCCGCAGCCCGCACAGCCGAACACCCCGGAGCGGTGCTCATCGTTGAGCGGGCTGCTGTAGGGCGCCTCGGTAGACCCCGTACGAAGCACGGCGTACTGCTGTGCGGTCAGAAGCTGCCGCCACTCCGCGTCGGTATGGTTGACCGCGAATGTATCGGTCGGAGCGCTCGGCGCACCGGCCGCGAGCGGGGCGCCCAGTGAGCCACACCCGGCGAGCACACCGAAAACCGCGGTGCCAAGGAGCACGCGCCGTCGGGACACAGCGGGCCCCGGAAGCGGTGGTGTCGGGGCAGACATCTTTCCAATGTAGGCCGATCGGCGGCGCTGCGTCAGCCCCGCGCCATCTCCTGCAGCCGGCGGATGCGGTCCTCGATCGGGGGGTGTGTCGAAAACAGCGAGCCGATGCGCTCACCCGCACGAAATGGATTGGCGATCATCAGGTGTGCCTGGCTGGCCAGCTGTGGCTCCGGCGGCAACGGCGCCGCCTGCACGCCCCCGGAGATCTTGCGCAGCGCCGAGGCCAAGGCCAACGGGTCGCCCGTCAACAGGGCGCCGGACTCGTCGGCCTGGTATTCCCGCGACCGCGATACGGCCAGCTTCACGACCGTTGCAGCGATCGGGCCCAGCAACGAAACCAGCAGCAGCCCAAAGCCTCCGAGCGGATTCTCTTCATCCCGGTCGCCGCCGAACATCCCGGCGAACATGGCCAGGTTGGCCAGCGCGGTGATGATCGACGCCATGCCGCCGGCGACGCAGGAAATCAGAATGTCGCGGTTGTACACGTGCGAGAGCTCGTGCCCCAGCACGGCGCGCAGCTCGCGCTCGTTGAGGATCTGCAGAATGCCCGTGGTGCAGCACACCGCGGCATTGCGCGGATTGCGGCCGGTGGCGAAAGCGTTGGGTGCGTTGGTGTCGCTGATGTAGAGCCTCGGCATCGGCTGGTGCGCGGCGGTGGCCAGCTCGCGGACAATCCGATACATCATCGGCGCCTGCAGCTCGGAAACCGGCTGGGCGTGCATCGCGCGCAATGCCAGCTTGTCGCTGTTGTAGTACGTGTAGATGTTGATTCCGACGGCGAACAGCACCGCCAGCCACATCATCGTCGGTCCGAACAACCGGCCGACGAAGACGATAAAGGCGGACATACCGGCCAACAGGGCGAAGGTCTTCAGGCCGTTGGCATGGGAATGCCAGGTCATCCGCGTCCTCCTTGAAAAGACCTAGAACACTCGCGCGATGCTGAGTACAAACTATTGAACGCCCGGGATGACTTCCGGGTTCCGCAGCGCTAGCCGTGTCGGCTGACGGTGTACTCGACCAACGTCTCCAACGCGTGCCGGCCCGCGATGTCGGGCAAAAGGGCCAGCTCATGGTGGGCTTGTGCGGCGTACTGCGCCAGAAAGTCTTTTGCCTGGCCCATGCCCGG
>Ga0182030_10008009_pt1 | contig 21958 bp, 16 predicted proteins | sample 812S3MmetaG_FD_121299 | JGI IMG/M metagenome (GOLD analysis project Ga0182030, IMG submission 121299) | Permafrost microbial communities from Stordalen Mire, Sweden - 812S3M metaG (Illumina Assembly) | ecosystem: Environmental > Terrestrial > Soil > Wetlands > Permafrost | place: Sweden... | reverse complement strand
GGTTTCTGGTAGACTTTATGCATAGCCAGATATGGCTGGGTTGGGTGGTGATTTTGGTTGGCTGAAATTCGACTGCAAGAGGGCGAATCGATTGAAAGCGCCCTGCGTCGCTTCAAGCGCAAAGTTCAGACGGAAGACATCATCAAGGAAGTCAAGCGTCATTCCTACTATCTGAAGCCGGGCGCCAAGCTACGCGTAAAGCAGGCTCTGGCCCGCAAGCGGGCACAGAAGAAGATTCGCAAAGAGCCCAAAGACTAACCGTTCGAAACAAAAAGGGCCGCAGCTACTCAGCAGCGGCCCTTTTGCTTTGCCTCTGTTTCAGTCATCGATGCCAGTTCAAAGAGTGTGAAGCCGCTTAAGAACAATTCCAAAGAAGCTGTAGTCGAGACGCGAAAAAAATTAGCGGTATAGGGGTTCTTCGCTTCCGCTCAGAATGACACCTCAGGAGCGAAGGCAAGAACAACACCTCAGGAGCGAAGGCAAGAACAACACCTCAGGGTACGTTAACTCTGGAACGCTGTAAGAACAGGCGTGAGAGTAATATGCAAAGATGCCGGGATGCGCTGCATCTGGCATGATGGTGTGCAGGCTTTGTGGCCAGGAAGACTCGCAATGATGGAATTTCATATTTCCAGAGCTGTTCGGAATCGCTATAAGTTTTCGGAAACGCTCTTCTCATTTACGGGCAACGTGATTTTTGCGAATGTTGCCGCCAGCCGTGAATTTGCTCATCGCATGAACCTGGTTCGCGACGTGAAACGCCATCCGGAGCGGGCGGTGAACGCTGCCGCGCTTTACGTGATGGGATTGATTGATGAGGCCAGCCATGCGGTGATGGCGCGTTACCGTCAGCAGTTCGATCCGAACGTGATGGTGGACGCGCTTTCTTTTTTCTCAGAGCAGGTTGGGTCGCGGGAGATGGACAAGATGCTGCTGACGTTTGTGCAGCATTTTCCGGGCGTCAGCGTTTATCGGGGAGAGCAGACGGCCAAGGAATGGCTTGCGGGGACTACGGATGGCGTTCCGCACCGGGCGGCGGCCATTGAAGAGATGATGCTGCTGTGGATGGCGAATCGCAACGCGGCGTTTCGTCCCTTTGAAGAGCTTTTTGAAGACAGCGCGCTGGCGGAGAAGACGGCATACCGCAAGGTGGCGCAGCAGTTTCCAGTGTATTTTGCGACGCGGCCGTTGATTCCTATCGAGGGCGCTTCGCCGGTGAATCTGTATGACTTGTTGAGGGCTCCGGCGGTGGCTGCGCCGGGTTCGTTGAGCGAGCAGCTTACGGTGATTCGGGCGAAGTGGAAGGGATTGCTGGGCGAGAGCCTGGAGCGCTTCCTGCTGATGGCGGGAGACATTCTGCACGAAGAAGAGCTGGCAATCTGGATGCGCTTCAATCCGCCGGATGCGGAGAGCGAGGCTGCGGCCAGGGAGGCTGCGGCTGCGGCGGCGGAAGAGGCCGCGCGACGGCGTCGCGAGAGTGGAACGCAACAATGGCCGGGGCTGACAAGCCACTCGGATGTTCCGGTGTTTGGCGAGACAGCGCAGGAGTATGAAAAGTTCAGCGCCGATGTGGCGTGGATGCCGACGACGGTGCTGATTGCCAAGAGCACCTATGTGTGGCTGGCGCAGCTCTCACGCAAATACAGCAGAGCGATTGACCGGCTGGATCAGATTCCGGATGAAGACCTGCGGGACCTGGCGCGGCGCGGGATGAATTCGCTGTGGCTGATCGGCATCTGGGAGCGCAGCCGGGCTTCGAAGACGATCAAGCAATTGTGCGGAAATCAGGACGCGGTGGCGTCGGCGTATTCACTTTACGATTACCGCATTGCCGATGACCTGGGCGGCGAAGAGGCTTACGTGCGGCTGCGCGACCGTTGCTACCATCTTGGCATCCGGCTGGCGAGCGACATGGTTCCGAACCACATGGGCATTGACTCGCCGTGGGTGGTGGAGCATCCGGATTGGTTCATCTCGCGCACGGACAAGCCGTATCCGGCGTACGACTTTGACGGGCCCGATCTGTCTCCCGATCCGCGAGTTGAGATCAAGATTGAGAAGCATTACTACGAGCAGACCGATGCGGCGGTGGTGTTTCAGCGGCGCGACCGGCAGTCGGGCGAGACTCGCTACATTTATCACGGCAATGACGGCACGAGCTTTCCGTGGAATGACACAGCGCAGCTTGACTATCTGAATCCGGCGGTGCGCGAGCAGGTGATTCAGACGATTCTGCACGTGGCACGGCTGTTTCCGGTGATTCGCTTTGACGCGGCGATGACGTTGGCGAAGCGGCATTTTCAGCGGCTGTGGTTTCCGAATCCGGGGAGCAGCGGAGCGATTCCTTCACGCGCCGAGTATGGGATGACGACGGCAGAGTTCAACAAGATCATGCCGCACGAGTTCTGGCGCGAGGTGGTGGACCGGGTGGCGGCTGAGGTTCCGGGGACGCTGCTGCTGGCCGAAGCGTTCTGGCTGATGGAGGGATACTTCGTCCGCACGCTGGGGATGCATCGGGTGTACAACAGCGCCTTCATGAACATGATGAGGGACGAGGACAATGCGAAGTATCGCTCGGTGATCAAGAATACGCTGGAGTTCGATCCGGACATCATGAAGCGGTATGTGAACTTCATGAGCAATCCTGACGAGCGCACGGCGATCGACCAGTTCGGCACGGGAGACAAAGGCTTCGGAGTGGCGGCGATGATGTCCACGTTGCCGGGGCTGCCGATGTTTGGACACGGACAGATTGAGGGCTACACGGAAAAGTACGGGATGGAGTATCGCTGGCCGCGCTACCAGGAAGATCCCGACCAGGCGCTGGTGGAGCGGCACGAACGGCAGATTGCGCCACTGCTGCATGAGCGCGCGTTGTTCGCCGAGAGCGACAACTTTTTGCTGTATGACTTCTTTCATCAAGATGGCAGCGTGGACGAGAACGTGTTTGCGTACTCCAACCGCACGGGAGACAAGCGGGCGCTGGTGCTGTACAACAATCGCTACTCGACGACGCGCGGGACGATTGATCAATCGGCGGCGTACGCGGACAAAGGGTCTGGCGGGTTGAAGCAACGGCGGCTGAAAGAAGGACTGGGGCTGCACGCGGATCCGGCGGTGATTCTTGCCTATCATGACTCGATGAGCGGGCTGGAGTATTTGCGGCGTGCGGTGAATGTGGCCGAGCATGGACTGACGGTGGAGTTGCACGCATACCAGTGTCATGTGTTTCTGGACTGGAGAGAATTGCGAGCCACGGCGGAGCGTCCGTGGGACGTGCTTTGCGATCAGTTGGCGGGGCGCGGGGTTGCGAATCTTGAGGATGCGCTGGTGGCGCTGGAGTTGCGGCCCACGCATGAAGCACTGAGAAATTTGCTGGAGCCGGGATTGGTGCGGAATGTGGCCGAGCTGGCAAAGGCTGCGATGGGCGTGGAAAAACAGAAGGCAATGGAAATTCTGCGCGAGGATTTCCTGGAGACGGAGTGGAACCGCTGCCGCAAGTTCATTCGGGAGGCGCAGGCTTTCTATCGTTTGCATGGAGATATGGCAGGACCAGATATGGCAGGGCGAGAGCTTACCAATCCGGCGGCGATGAAAGAGAAGTTCCGCGCACGGGCGCGTGCTGCGATGCGGATTCCGGGGATGGAAGATCTGTTTGCCGAGCGCTGGCCGGCGGCGGCGCGCCGCGTGCTGCCCAGCTATAGTCCGCAGCGGACGGCGACGGCGATGTGGGGTCCGGTGCTGGCGTGGGCGGCGTTGGAGTTGCTGGCCGAATCGGTGGATGACGCGCATCCGGAGCGCGCGGGGCTTGATCTGTTTGACCGGCTGCGCTTGCGCGAGCCGCTGGGCCACGCTTTTGAGACCCTGGGCTTTGTGGGCGAAGAGGCCTGGCGGGTGGCGGCGAGAATCAAGGTGGCGCTGTTGATCGAAGCCAAGGTGTTTACGCCGGAGGCAGAGATTGCAGCGGTGCCGACGGTGGAGGAAGCTTTGAGGCAAGGCGCGGAGCGAACTGCTCCGCCGGTTGCTGCGCAGAAGGCTGTAGGGCAGGCCGAAGCACAAGGCGCGGCGGATGGAGGGGCGACGATTCCGGTGCTGTCAAAGAGGCTGTGGCAGGATGCGGACGTGCGATGGCTGACGGGAGCGCATGAGTCGGAAGGCCGCTCATACTTCGTCAAGGAAGCTTACGAGGAGTTACTGTGGTGGCTGCAACTTCCGGCACTGTGCAGGTTGGCGGCTGCCACTGCGCCTCGCGAGGAAATTCAGGAGATAGGCGAGTCCGTTGCCGAAGCGGTGCGGGCCGCAACCGCCGCGGGCTACAGCATTGAAGCGCTGGTGGACGAGCCGGGGGCTAGTCCCGCTTCGCGGATCGAAGTTGAGGCACCGAAGGAGACAACGGTGGGTGGATCAAAAGGCGTGAAGGAATAGGTTCCTGAATCGCGTGCAAGAGGACACAGGCGGAATCAGAGTTCAGCTCTGGTTCCGCTTTTCCTGCGTCCCAGGGGGATTGAGTGGCTCACCTCGATCAAGCATCCTGCCGCAGCAACTTGTCAGCAAGGATTCCGCAGAACATGGAGAGCAGCGTGGTACACCAAAGCGGGTGAGCAGGCCAGATTCTTTGTGCCAGCCCAAAGTTCCACAGGCCGATGGAAGTGACGATGCAGACCGCGAGTGTGATCAGAAAAATTCGCATAACTCTCCCTCCACTCTGCAATGAGAGATACGAAGGGCTGTGGCGAAAAGTTCCCGGAGTGCGTTTACAATGATGCTCGACGTGGAGGGGCACAGATGCGGGCGGCAATTCTGACGGTGAGCGATAAGGGCTCGCGAGGGCAGCGTGACGACGCGAGCGGCCCGGCGCTGGCGGCGTGGCTTGCGGCGCATGGGGTGGAGGTTGCGGCGTCAGCGATGGTGGCCGACGAGCAGACGCAAATCGCAGATGCACTGCGCGGGTGGGCAGACGCGGGGACGGCGGATCTGATTCTGACGACGGGAGGCACGGGACTCTCGCCACGCGACGTTACTCCGGAGGCGACGCTACCGTTGTTGGATCGCGTGGTGCCGGGATTTGCAGAGGCGATGCGAGCGGCGAGCATGGCGAAGACTCCGCGGGCGATGCTTTCACGGGTGGTATGCGGGATTCGTGGACGCACGCTGATTCTGAATCTGCCGGGAAGTCCGACGGCTGCGGTGGAGAACCTGGAAGCGGTGTGGGAGGCGGTGCCGCACGCGGTGAGGAAATTGCGGGGCGATATGGAAGACTGCGGAGCTCCGCAGGGATAGCGGCGGGTCGCGGACCCCTCCTATACAAATTAGGGCAATTCCAAACTAAATTGCCGGCAGAGGTGCCTCTGAGCGGCGCGGGAGATTTGAGCGGTACGGGGATTCTTTACTCCGTTCAGAATGACACCTCAGGAACAAAGACGAGAACAACACCTCAGGAACAAAAACAAGAACAACACCTCAGGAACAAAGAGAAGAATGACACAAGGGAACGTTAAATCTGGAGCGCTATAGCGATCCCACATCTGCTGACTGCGGCAGATGTGGGATCGTTGCGTTCTTTATTCGGGCACGGGCGGCTCGGGCGGGGCTGGAAGGTCGGTGGGCTCGACTTCGGGGGCCGGTGCGGGCGTTGCCAGGGTCTCATGCGATGGCGGCAGGAACGGTACCATCGCGATGGCAGGGGGAAGCAGGGAGATCCAGCGCGCGCTGACGGCTTTCATCCACATGCGCGCAGTGATCAGCTTGATGGTCACCAATTCCAGCACAAGAAAGCTAAGGAAGGTTGCGCGGTGAGGCAGGTAGACCCAGATGGCAATGCCGACACCGAAGACCAGTGCAATATAGAGTCCAATGCCCAGATACGTGACATAGAGTTTGCCGGAGTGGAAGACAAGCTTGAGGCTGCGCCAGACGGTGCGGAGGACCTTGCGCTCATTGTCTTTGACGATGCTGGCCTGGGCGAGATCAAACCATAGGCGGACGAAAAGCGCGAGCAGAACGAAGATCAGTTTGCCTTCGAGGTTGACGAAGAAGCCGAGGCGTTCCTGCGGGGCATCGGTGGCGAGTTTTCCGGCATACTTGGCGATGCCGCCGTTGATGGCCGCGGCGATGGCGAAGGGAATGATCGCGTACAGAGCGAGGCGGAACATGCGCCAGAAGAAGAGTCCGGAGTTTTCAAAAAACTCAGCGCGGCTCAGTTTGCGGTCGTCCAGATAGACGGCGAAGATGCCTCCGTCGATCAAGAGCATGTAGAAGAAAAAGACGACGGCGCTGACGATTGCAGCGGCACCGAGAGCGCCGGGCTGAACATCGGGGCGCTGGATCATCGTGGCAAGCGCGGCGAGGTCAAAGCCGGTGATGAAGCGCGTGGATTCGAGGCTGTGATCGAGCACGGCGCTGAGGGTGACGCGTGCGGGCAGCGAAGCGAGCCACGCGAGAAAGAGGTTGACCGCGAAGATCCACCAGATCAGGCGTTGATGGCGCCAAAGCAATCCTACCGAACTGCGCACATTTCCGTTCATCAGGTTCTCCCACTCGAATCAGAGACTTCAAAACAACATCGCGCCGAAGTGCTGCTGGCGGGTAGCGGGACGAGAGCCCCACTCAAGCAAAAAGCGGGCTTGAATGGGCCACCCGTGGTCAAACGATGCCCTTCCGGCCACGGACGTCAGGCCAGCCAGCTTAAGGCGTATTCGAACCACTGCATTGCCAGGGTCCAGTATCCGGCGATTTTTCCGGAGGCGCGGCGATCTGCTTTTTCGACCCAACTGTTGTTGAATGGATCGCGGTCGAGCAGATGGACGTGGTCGGGATCAATCTCGGCAGAGAGCAGCTTGGCTTTGCCGTCCCAGGTAAATTTGTGCCAGCGATCATTGCCTGCCCAGTTTTCGCGCACGGTGGTTCCGTCGTCGAATTTGGCCTCAAGCAGGACCGGAAGATTGAAGGTGCCGAAGCGATGCACGAGCACCTCATTGTGATAGACGGTCGTCCCCTTTTTCTCGTCGGCCTTGTTGTACCAGTCGAGGCGGTCAGAGTTGAGGCTCAGGATTCGGTTGTCAAGGACTTCGGTGCCGTAGATGGCCTGTTTCCAGTACCAGTCGAGGTTCTGGCCGAGGGTCTCATTCATGGAGGCGGTGAATTCATCGGGGCGGGGATGCTTGAACTTGTAGCGCTCGAAATAGACGTGAAGGCCGTGGAGGACATTATTTTCGCCTCCAACGACTCCTTCCAGGGTCAGCATCATGAGCGCGGTTTTGGAGTAGGTGATGCCTCCGTAGGAACTGTTACCCATGAAGAGCCATGCCGGACGGGAGAGCGGATCGTCGTCGGCGACATGGACGTAGCTCGCCAGATCGATGCCGCGCTCGCTCATCGTGCCCAGGTGCCCGTTGAAGTTGGAGGTCTCACGGCCATAGAGCGCGTCCATGATCTTGGCTTCGCAGTACTGGTTAATGCCCTCATCCATCCAGGCATTCTCGAATTCGTTGGTGGCCACCATGCCATACCAGTACTGGTGTCCGAATTCGTGCTCGACGACGATTTCGGGTTCGAGCAGCGAGCGGGGCATCCACCAAGAGGTATCAGCGGTGATCAGGGTGGGATATTCCATTCCTCCAGCCGCGCTGCCGCCGTGAGGCGGATCGACGACGGTGATCTGCGGATATGGGTATGCGCCGATCCATTCGTCGAACTTGCGCATGGTGCCTTTGAGCGCCTGCAGGTATCGCGGGGCGCTCGCCATGTGTCCGGGCTGCATCAACATGCGGATTTTGACGGTATGGCCGCGCAGGGTGATTGAATCTTCGATGACGTTGGTGGTGGGGTCGGCGGTCCAGGCGAAGTCATGAACGTCTTCGGCATGGAAGGTGAGGGTCTGGGTTCCGTTGCCGTTGTTATGGGCCGAGGTTTCCTCTCCGCTGCTGCCGACGTTCCAGCGGGCGGGGAGGGTAAGCTTCACGTCAAAGGTTCCGAAGTCGGCGAAGAACTCGGTGGATGCGTGGAACTGGTGAGCGTTCCATGCGCCGTTCCAGAAGACTCCGACCTTGGGGAACCACTGGCCCGCCATCAGGAAGTCGCGCTTGTATCCGGTGCGGGCCACGACCTCTGGAAACTTGGCCAGGAAGTGGATGCGGAACTGGATGCTCTGGCCGGGCAGCAAGGGCCGTGGCAAAGCGACCTCGAAGACGGTGCGGTCGTCGGTATTGCCGTCATCGGGCGAGATGAACTTGATCTGCCTGGTAAGGTCGCCCTCGCCGACTACTTCCAGCGATTTCACCTCATTGGAGCCAAAGTGCTTGTCTTCCCACGGCGTGTCTTTGCGGGAATCGCGCTGGCCGATTCGCTCGGCCTCGGTCATCCACGTGGACTTGGGCTGGAAGGCGTTGAGGTAGAGGTGGAAGGGAAATTTATCGAGGCTGACGCCGGTCTTATTGGTATAGGTGAGCAGCTCGGTGGCGTCTAGCGTGTGCGTCTTCTCGTTGTAAGTGCCCTCGATATGATAGGCAACGATGCGCTCGCTGAGCGGGGAGGTTTGGGCGACTCCGCTCACGGCAAACAACACCGCGAATGCAATCAGGCAAATGCGCCAGCAACGGGTTTCCATCGGCTCTCCTCGATATTCTTACGGCGGCCAATTTTCGATTGCGCTTTGGAGTGCGTGGAAAACGGCAACTCTCAAGTGGTAAACAGCATACCAAAAGAGTTGGAGGACGATGGAGGAAAGCGAGTTGCACTCTGCTTGTATTCCCGGGGGAGACGTGAACCAAGAGCTTTTGCGATGGACGGTGCTGGTTCCCACCTTAGCCGCGCAAAAGCGGCGCGGCTAAGGTGGGGCACCCGGCGGACTTCTTCCGATCACGAGACAGGAAGATCAAAGTCAAAAACCCCACCCTAACCAACGGAAGGTTAGGATGGGGCACCCTGAAGGATTCGGATGAATGCAGGTTTGGGATGAGCTACACTTTTGGGATGCGCGTGCTGGGAGTGGATTGCGGGGGCGAGTACACGGGCTTTGGCGTGGTGGATGGCGATGGCCGGACACTGACCTGCATCACTACGGGAGCGATCCGGTTATCGCCGAAGGAAGCGCTGGAACTGCGATTGAAGAAGGTATATGACGGGCTCTCGGAGCTGATTGTGGAGTACCGCCCGGAGATTGTCGCCATCGAAGATGTTTTCTACTCGGTGAACGCCAAGAGCGCGCTCAAACTGGGGCATGTACGCGGAGTGGCGATGATGGCGGCGTCGCAGAACGGGCTGGCGGTAGTGGCCTATGCGCCGCTGGCGATCAAGTCAGCCGTGGTGGGATATGGACGGGCGGAGAAGTCTCAGGTGCAGGTGATGGTGGCGCGTCTGCTGCATCTTGACGAACTGCCGCAGCCGGCGGACGCGGCCGACGCGCTGGCGATAGCCATCTGCCACATTCATACGGCTGCCACGTTACAGCGGCAAGCGGCTTCGCCGAGATAGATGAGACGGCTTGCGTCAATTTTGTTGCTGCTTGCGGCCTGCGCGCTGACGGGGCAGGAAAAATCTACCGTGACACACGTGGCGCGGATCAGCTTTGAGCGGCGCTGGGCAGAGCAGGATCCGGAGTGGTTTGGGCTGGAGTTGATGGCCGACGGCAGAGCGAAGTACCGCTCGCTGGGGCGGCAGGATGAAGGGCAGGCAGAGTCCGCGGGGGAGCCGTTCGAGCTTGAATTCACGCTCTCGCCGGGATCGCGGCGGATTGTATTTGACGCAGGGCCGAGGCTGGCAGATTTCAAGGGCTCGCTGGACAGGGCAAAGGTCGCGTCCACGGGAACGAAGACTCTGCGATATGAGGACGGAGCAGGGAACACGTCGGCGATCACCTACAACTATTCTTCTGCGCGGGAGCTGACCGCGGTTACCGACCTGATGGTTGGAATCTCACAAACGATTGAGCTTTGGCAGACACTGCAGTTCCAGACACGCTTCGACAAACTGGGACTGGACTCCACGTTGCGCAGGATGGAGGAGATGGTTCCTGAGCGCCGACTGGCGGAGATGCAACTGCTGGAGCCAGTCCTGACCCGCATTGCCAACGACGCTTCCGTATTGAACATTGCCCGGCAGCGTGCCCGCGACATTCTTAAGGCGGTTCCGAACAGCGGGCGGAGATGATTCTTTACAAATTTTGCGCATCTTTCGCAGGCCGGCTGAGTTCATACTGATCAGCGACGGGAGTGCTGCCATGTTTACGCGTGGAGTTCGGCTGCTTGGGCTCAGCGTGGTTCTGTTTGTGCTTGCGGATTTGCCGGCCACGGCCACTAATGTGCGGATCGTCCGACTCAGCCTGGCGCAGGGAGACGTGCAGATCGACCGCAACGCAGGTGAGGGGTGGGAGCAGGCGATCGTGAACATGCCTGTGATCGGTGGAGCGCGCATCTACGCCGCCGACAACAGCAAAGCCGAGCTGGAGTTTGAGGACGGCAGCAGCATTCGACTGGCTGGTCCGGCACAGATCACACTGGTTGAACTTTCCACCAACGCCAAGGGTACGCCGGTAAACCTGATTCAAGTGAACTCCGGCGCGGTGTACGTTGACGCGCGGATGGGTGAGCACGAGGACTTTCTCATTCAGGACGCGGACGGCGCAACATTCGCCATTACGAAGCCCTCGCGGCTGCGCTTTACGGTGGACCAGCAGACAGCGTCACTGGCGGTGATGAAGGGCGAAGCAGTTGCCAAAGGCGGCGAAGCCAAGGTTGTGGGCGGCGGACAGACGTACAACTACGTTCTGGGCCAGCCGGAGAGCGCGGCCAGCCTCAACACGGTTCGTCCTGAGCCGGAGGACGCGTGGAACCAGAAGCGCGAAGGGTACGACGATCAGTACGCCTCAACCGGTTCGCAATTCTCCGGCAGCGATGATGCGAACGCGCCCGGTGTTGCCGACCTGGGTTATTACGGAAACTACGCGGACGTTCCCGGATACGGTGCGATGTGGCAGCCGAACGACGTAGGTCCGGACTGGGATCCGTATGGCTATGGGGCGTGGAGCTATTACCCCGACTGGGGATGGACGTTCGTCTCCGGGTATCCGTGGGGCTGGATGCCGTTCTATTACGGCGACTGGTGCTATGTGGGCGGGCGCGGCTGGTGGTGGCGTCCGGGACGAGGCCCTGGGCACTTACCTGGACACGGCACAGGTTGGCATTCACAGCCGCTTTATAGCGGACATCCCGGCGGGAACTTTCATGCGCCTCAAGCTCCAAAGGGAACGGCGGCAGCGGGACACCACACGGTTGCGGTTGCGGGCTCTGGCTTGCGGGTAGGGCCGATTGCGGGAACGCATGCGACGAATACGACGCCGGCGAGTGGAGTTCATAGCACGAGTGCGCAGGGACACAGTTTTACCATGACGGGGAAACCGACGGGGAAAGCGACTGGAGGTCCGGCTGGGCAGGTGGGGGTGGATTCCAACCTGGTGCGAGGCTCGGTTGTGGTGGGGCAGAAGGGATCGTACAGGCTGGCCAGCGGGGCTTCGAGCGTGCGCAACGGATATGAAGTGTCCCGCGGTTCGTCGGGCTCGGCTCCGCGCGGGTATGCGGGCGCAGGGTATGCGGGCAGAAGTGGGTATGTGGGCGGCGGTGGAACACCGCGAGGCAACGCAGGACCGCCTCCGATGCATAGTGCGCCGAGCGCTCCGGCGGCTGCTCCGCATGCGAGCGGTGGCGGCGGTGGAGGGTCACACGTCAGCAGCGGTGGTGGCGGAGGATCCCACGGCGGTGGGGGCGGTGGTCATCGCTGAGGAGGGGTTCGGGAGAGCGGGATCAAGGGTAGAAGATCAAAAGCCCCACATCTGCTGACTGCGGCAGATGTGGGGCACCTGTTAACACCCAAACACTAAAGAGCAGAAAACTACGCCACAGTGATACCGGCGTATCCGACGACGTGTTTGCGGTCTCCGCTGACGTCTCCGGAGGTTGCGTACTTTATTAGCTCCGCGGAGGTTGCGCCGAGGCGCAGAGCGGCCGTGAGCATGGCGACGGCGGGGCCGACTCCACACATTGAAATATTCTGGCCGCGCACGGTTTGGAAGAGTCCGTTGGGCTGGAGGCCGAGGATTTGCTCGATGGCGAGCGCGTCTTTGACGCGGGTTTCGTCATCTGCCTCGTAATGGTTCATGTCACTGGAGGCGACGATGAGCACGGGCTCTTTGCATTCGGCGATCACCTTGGCGATGACCACGCCGAGCGCGGTAAGCACCTCGAACTGGCCGGTGCCTACGGTGATTGGGACGAAGGTTACGTCCTTGAGCGCGGCCTGCAGGAACGGGAGTTGAACCTCGACGGCGTGCTCGGTGACCTGAGCGGCAGGGTCTTCACGCAGGAGAGGGAAGGATTGCTTCAACGACTCGGCCAACTGGCCGTCGATTTGAATTTCGCCGAGCGGCGTGCGAAAGCTTCCGGCGCTCATGATGGCGAGCGGCGAGCCCATTCCGGTGTGATTGGGGCAGAGCACGATGACCCGGCGGGGAACTTCGATGTGAGCGTAGACGGCTCCGGCAACGGCTCCGGAGTAGATGTAACCGGCGTGCGGGGCAATCACTCCGAGGGCTCGAACTTTGATGCCGCCGGGGCGGAGAAATGCTTCGAGTTCACGGCGCAGCTCAGTTGGCGACTCCGGATAGAATTGCCCGGCGACCGCAGGTTCGCGTACTTGTGGCATCGGATTCACCGTCCTTTCGCTTACGAACGTGCTACCGGCGCGATTTTCAACTCGCGGTAGAGGCGCGCCATGTCTTCCAGCGAGATTGCCTCGGCGCGGGTGGAGGGCGCGATTGCGGCGCGCTCCAGTGCTGCCTTGACGACCGCTTTCTCGTAGGCCAGTTTCAGGTTGTTACTCACGGTTTTTCGCTTCTGGGCGAACATTGCCTTGAGGAAGGTCATGAAGCCGGTCTCGTCCACGTCGAGTTCGGCGAAGCGCGGCTGAATTTTCATGCGAAAGACGGCGGAGCGCACGTTGGGCGGTGGATCGAACGACTCCGGCCCGAGCTCGAAGAGCTTCTGGACGGTGCCGTACATCTGCGCGGTGGCCGAGAGCAAGCCGTAATCACGGGAGCCGGGAGCGGCGACGATGCGGTCAGCGACTTCCTTCTGCACCATGAGGACGAGCTGTTCGACGCGGTCTCCGGCGGAAAACAATTTCAGCAAAATGTCCGTGGTGATGTAGTAGGGCAGGTTGCCGACCACCTGCGCCTTGAAGAGTCCGGTGGGACGCAGATCACGCAAGGGGCCGGGAGTCTGGCCGAGGACGGTTCCGAGGTCGAGCTGAAGGATGTCAGCCTCGAGAATTTCCACGTTGGTGAGCGGAGTGAACCTCATGCGGAGTTGGGCGGCCAAGACGCGATCGAGTTCGACGGCGATCAGGCGTCCGGCACGTTTGGCGAGGAGTTCGGTGAGCGCGGCCTCGCCGGGGCCGATTTCGATGACCGTAGTCTGCGAGATCTCGCCCAAGGCGTCCACGATACGTTGCATGGCGTCAAGATCGACGAGGAAGTTCTGTCCCAACTTGGGCTTCCTGGTGCTTACAATTCGGTTTGGCAAAACTTTCGCCAAGTTTGACCGCCTTTCGTTCGCCCGATAGACTTCACGTTTGTACGTGTTTGATCAACAGCATCACGCATCCTAACTATCGTTGCGCTTTTTCGGAGGGCCACTGTGCACGTGCTGTTTGCCGCATCCGAGTGTGTTCCGTTTTCCAAGACCGGAGGACTTGCCGACGTAGTGGGAGCCCTGCCGCGTGCGGTTGCCCAGCTTGGCCACCAGACAACAGTGTACCTGCCACTGTACCGGGAGACACAGCTACAGAATGCAACCACGGTTATCGCCAGCATTACGATTCCGTTTGACGACCGCTACCGTTTCTGCGCCGTGCTGGACGGCGGCAAGCACAATGGCGTGCAACACTACTTCATTGATTATCCTCCGTTCTACGACCGCGACGCACTCTATGGCACATCACTGGGCGACTATCACGATAATCCGGAGCGTTTCGCGCTGTTCTGCCGCGCGGTTCTGGAAGCGTCGAAGATTCTAGGTGTTCCGGACGTTTTCCACTGCCATGACTGGCAGACCTCGCTGATTCCGGTGTTGCTGCGGACGCTGTATGACGAAGATCCGTCGTTGAGCGGAATTCCGACGGTTTTCACGATCCACAACATTGGCTACCAGGGAATTTTCTCGCCGGATACTTTGCCGCTGCTGATGCTTCCGTGGGATCTGTTCACCATCACGAAGCTGGAGTTTTTCGGCAAGGTGAATTTTCTGAAGGGCGCGTTGACGTATTCGGATTTCATCACGACGGTTAGCAGGAAGTATGCGCAGGAGATTCAGACGGCGGAATATGGATTTGGGCTGGACGGAGTTCTGCGCAGCCGCAATCCGAACGTTGCGGGAATTTTGAATGGCGTGGACTACGAGGAGTGGAATCCGGCGATTGACAGCTATATTGCGGCCAAGTACACGCCCCAGGCGTTGGAGGGAAAGCAGGAGTGCCGACGCGATCTGCTGAGGTGCTTCGCACTCGATGCGGAGTCAAAGGATCCGGTGATCGGGGTTGTGTCCCGCTTTGCGGCGCAGAAAGGGTTTGACCTGATTGCCCTGGCCGCGGACCGGCTGGCACACGAAGAGGTGATGGTGTGCGTGCTCGGCTCAGGCGACAAGGCCTATGAGGATCTGTTCCGCCGTCTTACGCGGCAGTATCCGGGGCGCTTTGCGGCCAAGTTTGGATATGACAACGCGATGGCGCACAAAATCGAGGCGGGCTCCGATCTCTTCCTCATGCCATCACGCTATGAGCCGTGCGGACTGAATCAGATTTACTCGCTGAAGTACGGCACGGTGCCGGTGGTGCGGGCCACGGGAGGACTGGATGACACGATTGAGCCCTATGACCTGCGTACCGGCAAGGGAACGGGATTCAAGTTCCATGAGTACACGCCGGAGGCACTGCTGAACAGTATGCAGGCGGCGATTGCGCTGTTTTCGAAGACGAAGGAATGGCGCAAATTGATGCTCAACGGAATGGCCCGCGACTTCTCATGGACGGTGGCGGCGCGCGAGTATATCAAGATCTACGATAAGGTGCGGGCCGCGCATCCGACGGTGCCGGCGTAGCTTTGTCTTTACTCGCTGGCTGAGGTGCCTGTGGACGGCGTGAAAGATTCGAGCGGTATAGGGGTTCTTCGCTTCCGCTCAGAATGACACCTTAGGAACAAAGGCAAATTTTTGTGAGTACGGTGCAGCACAAAACGAGTGGCATTCAACTTATCCTGGTGGGCGTACTAGTGGTCATGCTCGATTGGCATGTGTCCACGCCCATGGGATACGCAGACCCAACGGCACCGCCCACGGGAGTTTATCGCTGCTGGAGCGGAGGCTTCGATCATCTGCCTGCGGGAAGGCTGACGCTGGAGCCGAAGGGGCATTATGAAAGCGAACGCCACGGCGGCGGAGGCAGCTATTCGTTTCTGCCGGGTACTTCGGAGATCAAGTTTCTGGATGGGGATTTTCACTATTGGGAGGATCGCGGCGTTTACCAGCGCACGCATGCGCCGAGCGCAGTGCCGGCGAGCGCGACAGAAGGCGCGACGGGAAGCGCGACCCAGCCGGACGAGGCGAGAGAGCGGATTGTGATCATGCCCGAAGGGGCGACCGAGGCTCCGGGAACGGAGCGCCCGGGGAAGTTCGAGTACTGCTATCGCGAAGGCGAAGCGAGGGGCGGCGACACCAAGAGCCGGTAACACCAAGGCCAGCAACACCAAGGGTCGGCGACACCAGGAGCAACTACCCCACCCTGACCGCATGAAGCGCGGTCAAAAGGGTAGAGCACGGACGCGCTGAACTGATCGTGACGACGGCGTGCGAACTTGAAAAACATGTTACGCATTCTTCGACTGCATTCTTCTGCAACAATGGCCGGGAGGATTGTAGAATGTGGTCACGATGCCATTCGTACTAGGAATTGACGGCGGCGGCAGCAAGTCGACGGCTGCATTGTCTGCCGACGGTGTGACGGTGCTCTCAACCCACACGGCCGGAGGATGCAACCTGAATACGGTGCCGGTTGCCGAGGCGCGGTCTGCGCTGGGCGAAGCGATCCACGGCGTGCTTGAGTCGGCGGGGGTTTCCGCTGACGATGTGCAGAGCGTGTGCGCTGGAGTGGCAGGCACGCAGTCGCCTGAAGTGGCCGCAAAGATCAAGGAAATCATTGCCGCGGTGCTGCCAAAGTCACAGGTACAGGTGGTGGGAGACACGGTGATTGCCCTGGATGCGGATTTCAGCGGAGGGCCTGGGGTGGTCTGCATTTCCGGCACCGGCTCAATCGCATTTGGACGCAATGAGCGCGGTGAGACGGCACGGGCAGGCGGCTGGGGACGATTCGTTTCCGACGAAGGGTCAGGACACTGGATCGGCCAGCGGGCGGCTTCGCAATGTCTGCAGGCGCTGGATATGGGACGGAGCAGCAGCCTAATCACGGGCGTGATGCATCACTGGCGTATTGCGACACGCGAGCAACTTGTGCAGCGATGCAATCAGGACCAGGTGCCGAATTTCTCCGACCTGTTTCCGGTGGTGCTGGCGGCAAACGATGAGGGCGACGCGCTGGCGGGCGAAATTCTGGCCTCCGCTGGAACCAAACTGGCGCGGGTGACGCAGATTGTGCTGCGCCGTCTATGGGTGGGCCGCTCCGCAGTAGAGGTGGCCATCACCGGCGGCGTGTTTGCCAATAGCGCGCACATCCGGCAGATATTCGGCAACGTGATTCGCACGGACCGTCCGGAGGTGGGTGTCCGCACCAGCGAGCGTGAACCTTACATGGGCGCGTTGTACCTCGCGAAGAAGGGCAACAGCTAAGAGCTTCACTGCGCAGGCGGATCGTCGCGCAAGAGTTGAACTAAATTCTTCGCATCAATCCTCCACATCAGGAAAGCGGCTTCACAGTCGCGAAACTGTGAAGCCGGGAACGATGCAAAAAGCGAGTTACTTCCTTTCCTTCTCATTTTCTTTAGGAGGCGCTTTTTCCTGGCGCGGCGGAGCGCTGCTGTGTTGGGGCGGCGCGCTGCGCGGTGCTGGCGCACTGCTGTGTGCGGGCGCGGATGGGTGCGCAGGCTGACTCTGGGCGTGCGCGGGCGGCGCGGACGGACGCGCACTTTCGGTGCGAGCGGGAGCGCTTCTAGGCTCTGCGCGCGGCGCGGGCTGGCGGCTTGGCGAGGGCGAAGACGGCTTTGCGTTTGCTGCCGGAGGCCGGGGAACGTTATGGCTGGCGGGAGCGGCCGCGGGGCGCGGCGGAGTTGAAGCTCCCTTGTTTGGGGCGGCAGACATGGCTTTTGCCGATGCGTTCAGAGCTGCTGGATTTACTCTTCCACCGGCGGCTTTAGCAGGCACGGCGCCGTGAGAAAAATCTCCGGGCTTTGCGGTTGCGGCAATCGAGGGCTTGCCTCCATTGTTCTTTGCCAGCAACTGCGGATTGAGCGAAGCTGTGGATTCATGCTGCTTCTGCAAGGATGTTGGCTGAACATGGTGTTCCCGCGAGACCTGTTGCTCGGCAGCCGTTGGAGTCCTGTTGATTCCGCCTGCGCCTCCGTTATAACTGACGTGGACATTGTTGGTCACGATGACGGTGCGGTTTACGTAGACATTCGTGATGTGAGTGCTGCCGACATTCATGACCGCGGAGTTATAGAAAAATCCGCCGCCGCGCCACTCGCCACCATAGAATCCCATGCCGCCATAGCCGAAGCCGTAAGCCACACCTCCGTAGAAGCCGACGTGAGGGCCCCAGTAGCCGTCGTTCCAGCGAAAGAATCCGTCAGACCATCCCCAGTAGCCGGGCGTCCAGAGCAGTCCCACTTCAGGCGCCGGAACCCAGGTTCCGGGAACCCAATAGTATCCGTCATCACTCCAGGCCCAGTATCCCGGCGTCCACATGTTACCTTCCTGCGGGCAAGGAGGCTGCACGTATACGGGGAGCGGCGGAGGAGCTACGGTGATGGATAGGAATACACCAGCAAATGAAGCCGCAGGTATAGCCAGCAGCAGAATGGCGATTGCCAGCAGGCGGGTGAATTGAGCGCTACGCATTATGGGGTATCTCCTTCGTACACTACGCTATGTGATCAGTGAGACGCCTAGCGCTGCTGCTTGGTTGTTCGCGCTCTCAGGGGAGACTTACGGCGTTGAAAACCGTCTCTGGGAAGCAATGGCTTGTCGCGGGCGCTAGTTCTGAGCGGGCTTATGTGCCGGAGCTTTGTGGGCCGTTTTGCGGGCGGCGGTGCGCGCGGGTTTGGGGGCGTGGGTTTTGGGCGGAGTCTTGGCGACTGTGGTTTTGGGCGGAGCTTTGGTGCCCGGAGTTTTCTGTGGCGCGTTGGGGGGCGAGACTTTCTGGGGAACTGGCTGGGGAGGTGCATACAGATATGCCAGTTCGGCGACGTGGGAGAGGGTTTCGCCGACGTTGGAGACGTCATCCATATTGCGCAGAGGAACCATGTTGACGAAGACAGCGAAGATCAGGTGGTGTCCATTCCTGGCGTCCAGATATCCGGCAAGGCCCTTGCCGAGCAGCATGACTCCGCCGCTTAATCCGTTGGCAACGACGTAGGAGCCGGTTTTGGCGTGGACGTGTCCGGCGGCGGGCGAATCGCTCAAGGTGTCAGCCAAGGTGCCGTCACGGCCCAGCACGGGCAGCGACTCGTAGAGCAAGTGTCCGTATGGCTGGCGCGACATGAAGTCGAGATAGCGCACGATGAAATCGGGAGAGAACGCCGAGCCGATGCCACCTTCACCATCGAGTTGAGAGACGGTCTCAGGATTGAGCCTTGCGTGATCGAGGAATCGCCGTTCGAGGGCGAGTCCTTTCTGGGATGCGTCGGCGGAACTATTGGCGAGCAATGAGCCAAGCAGGTACGGGGTGGTGGCCGCGTGCAGATTCTGGCTGACCTTGAGAGTGAGTTTTACCTCCTCCTTGAATGGAGGCGAAACGTGCTCGGCGATCAGCTTTTTTTCGGTTGGCTCGGGCTGCGGGGTGGATGCGGGCATGGCGGCGGCGATGGGCGGTTCCATGACGATTCCGGCCCAGCGCAATGCCTCCTGGAATCCGACTTTGGCGAAGAGCACGGGATCTTTCACCTTGTAGGCGGCCTGTGCTTTGTCTTTTCCGGCGGGCACGCTGCCTTCCAGAATGACGGTGTGGGAGCCGTCGGCTTCAAGAACGTCTGAGGTGAACTGCATTGCGGGATCGGAATCCGGCTTGCCGGTGTGGACCTTGTTGATGACGTTGAGATACGGCAGGTCGGGCGCAACTTCAACGGAGACTGGGCCGCCGACGGAAGAGGCCGAGGTGGCGATGACGTCGATGACGTTATCGTTCAGGATTATTGGCGAAATGGTGGTGCGGGTCGCTGGTTCGGTTTGGTTGGAGGGAAAGAGCGAGGCATCCACGATGACGTTGCCGCGAATCCGCCAGATGCCCTTCATCAGCACATTGGCCGCGAGTTCCTTGAGCACGCGCAGGGGCTCACCGGCAACGGACTTGCCCGGCAGCAGTCCGGCGTAGGCGTGGTCGCGGGAGGCGTAGTCCAAGGTATCGTCTGGCAGCAGGCGTCCGGAGAGGTTGGGATCGCCGCCGGCGACGAGAATCAGGTCGCCATCCAGGGTGCCGTCGTCGGTGATATTGCCCCGGTAGAAAACGCGGGTGTGGAAGCGGTAGTCCGCGCCGAGCAGCGCCAAGGCGACACCTTCTGTGACTACCTTGGTGGTGGAACCAGAGGTAAAAAGCTGATTCTCATTGATGGCGACCAGAGTCTTCTGAGCGGTCACGTCGTAGACTTCGACGCCGAAGGTGGAATGGCGGAAGACCGGACGGGCAGCCACCTCCTTGATGCGCTGCAGCAGCAGCGTGGCGTCTTGCGCCTGCAAGGGAAGTGCAACGATCAAGAATGCATAAAGAAGAACCAGTGATTTCCGCAACGTTTCTCCACATGCGCCGGGCGTACACTGCCGCGTGGTTGAGCAAAAGCAATTCTCTCCATCCTAACGGATTCCTTGCTGGCGCGGGTGGGCTACGGAGGTTAGGAGACGGGTTCGCGGCAATGCTGCCGCTCCGGCTGCGGGCGCTAGTCGGGTACGGGCCGAGGGATGGCCCTTCCGGTCGCTGACGCCTGTTATCCAGAGCGATTCGTGGGGGCGTCTGAGGGTTGCGGCGGGATGTGGTTTCAGCGCAGAATCCAAACTAATTAGCTTCTGAACGAATGACAAACCATGTTGATCCCTATTGGTCACGAAAACATGCAGGCGCGGCGGTGGCCGGTAATCACGATCGGACTGATCGCGATCAACTTTGTGGCGTTCCTGTTTACCAACGCCACGCTGAATCGGGAGTCGCCCGAGCTGGCGCAGACGCGCATGCACATACGCATGCTGGCGGCGCAGCATCCGGAGCTTACGTTGCCACCGAAGGCGCAGAAGCTTGTGGAAGATATTCAGCGTCGCGAACCCGCATCCTGGGCGGCGGCCAAGAATTCCAGCCGCGATCTGCAGGACGCCTGGGACGTGCGAATACGGATGATGGAGAGCCCTGGGCTGCTGCAGGAGGAGATGGACAAGCTCTCGGCCCGCTATGACGAGTTGGAATCGAGTTCCTTGTTGGAGCGCTATGCGTTCATTCCAGCGCACCCCACGTGGTACTCCTACATTACGGCGAATTTTCTTCACGGCGGATGGCTGCACATCATCGGCAACATGTGGTTCCTGTGGCTGGCTGGAATTGTGCTGGAAGATGCGTGGGGACGCGGGCTGTACCTATTGGTGTATCTGGTGGCCGGGGCCTTTGCGCTGCAGGTGCATGCGTGGTTCAATCCGGGCAGCAACGTGGCCACGCTGGGCGCCTCAGGGGCGGTAGCGGCGCTGATGGGAGCGTTCCTGGTGCGCTTCCCTACGGTCAAGATCAGAATGCTGTGGTTGTGGGGATTGTTCCGGCCATCGCGGTTTTCAGCCGAAGCTTACTGGCTGCTTCCGGCCTGGTTTCTGATGGAGATATTTTATGGGGCGCTCTTCGGCTCGCATAGCGGGGTGGCGCATATGGCGCACGTAGGAGGCTTCGCGTTCGGCATGGTGGCCGCAGTGGGCATACGCTACTCCGGGCTGGAGCACGTCATCAATCGCGGCATTGAAGCGGAGATCGATCCCACTCACGAAGCCGATCTGGACTACGTACACGAACTGATTACGGAGAACAAACTGAGTGATGCGCTGATGCAACTGGAACGCTTCACGCTGTTGAATTCCGAATCGGAGAGAGCGCTGCTGCTGCAGCAGGAGATTCAATGGCGCAAGAACGACATTCCGGAATATGCGGAAGCCACGCAAAGACTCTGCGAGTTTCATCTTGCACACAACGCAACCGAGCAGGCATTGAAGGACTATGAGGACCTTGTGCGCACCAGCGGAATGCTTCCGGCGTCTGATCTCTGGATGAAAATTTGCCAGGCGCTTGAAGGTCGGCAGGAGTACGAACGCGCGCTCGGCGAGTACCAGGAAATCGCGCAGGCCTATCCGCGGGATCGCCAATCACTGATGGCGTTGATGGCAGGCGCACGCATTGCCATGACCAAGCTGAACCGCCCACAGCAGGCGCTGAACATCTACCTGGAGGTAGCAGCGTCGACGGTGCCGCATATGGACCTCGACTCCAGCATTCAACCGGGAATCAGGGAGGCTCGTGCGGCGCTGGGGATGAGTGCGAAGACGGGGACGTAGGCGGGGGTTGCAGGATTGTTGGATACTGGGCGATGTTTCGACAGAAACGGAGAAACAGAATGACGAAACAGATGGAACTTGCCGGCACCTTCACGCTCACTGGCACCTCGATTGCGTTGAAGCGCATGGGCTATGGAGCGATGCAACTTGCGGGTCCGCAGGTGTGGGGACCGCCG
>Ga0182030_10008008_pt1 | contig 21960 bp, 18 predicted proteins | sample 812S3MmetaG_FD_121299 | JGI IMG/M metagenome (GOLD analysis project Ga0182030, IMG submission 121299) | Permafrost microbial communities from Stordalen Mire, Sweden - 812S3M metaG (Illumina Assembly) | ecosystem: Environmental > Terrestrial > Soil > Wetlands > Permafrost | place: Sweden... | reverse complement strand
CGCGTTTCCGGACACGACCGCTCGTCTTGCCCAGATTGTTGCGAATCAAACCTACGACATTGATGCGGTGGCGAGTTGCGTGAAATACGACCAGGCTCTTACCCTTAGATTGCTTGCCGCCGCAAATAGCGCCGCTTACGCCGCGGAAGAACAGGTGAGCACGGTTTATGAGGCGGTACTGCGTCTCGGGTCATCTCAAGTTCTCACCATTGCGGTTTCCAGAGACGCGCGTTCCATGTTCCGGGTTGCTTTGCCCGCGTACAGGCTGGAGGAGGGAGAACTCTGGAAACACTCGGTCGCGACGGCTCTCGCTGGAGAGATCGCATCGTGTTACTGTGATCTTGCTTCCTCGCCGGAGGTATTCACCACCGCGCTCCTGCACGACGTTGGAAAGCTGGTCATGGGGCACTTTATCGACCATTCGATTTTTCGCGCCATTTCCGAGCTTCGTGTTTCCGAAAAACTGAGCTGCATCGAAGCCGAGTCCCGGATTCTCGGGATCAGCCACGCCAGCTTGGGCGGGTACATTGCCGAGAACTGGAATCTGCCCAGAAGCATCGTTGATGGAATCCTCTACCATCATGATCCTATTCTCGGCAGCAAAGACATCTGCTACCTTGTCTTCCTGGCCGATTGCGTCGCCCACCGGATTCTCAAGGCTTCATTTCCCAATCCATCGGCTTGCGAACTTCCCAAGGATATTGCAAAATATCTGGGAGTTACCCCAAAGCGATTCGATAAGTTCTGCGAAATGGCCACCAGTCGCTTTGACAAGTTCTGTCTTCTCTACAACGCCGTGTAACGCGTCGGAAGCTCCTTTCTTCACGCGCACAACCAATCCCACACACAACGGACAATAACGACACAATGGACGTCCTGGTGGAATCCCCGGTTCTCCGTGAGCAGGGGTATATCCCTCGGCAAAACCACCACGACAAGGACAGCGATCGGGAGTGCACGCTTTGGAAGCACCCAGGGACTGGCAGGGAAGCCGTCTCCACTAGCCACCATATTTCTTACGACCGAGATCCGGGGTTCTTCCTGTACGTCGCCGCCAATTTCAACCGCGAATAACGACCACCAAAAGCACCGATACGAATACATCCCGAACCCAAGTTTGAAACCACGGCCTACAGGACGAAATGCTATCACCCGCTCTTCTGCTTCAATGAGTTTGGGGATGTTGAACAAGCCATGTTGCGGGAGGAAAATGTCCACAGCGCCAAGGATTGGCGGGAGGTCCGGTCGGCCCGGGAGGCGGTGGGAAGAATGAGGAGGAGGAGCGCGAAAAGGATGGGACGGTTCACTAAGGCAACTGGAGTCTTGGATTGGATACGAAGCGAACGCTCGAAACGACCTTCCGTGAGCTACTGATTGATTTGCACGCCACCGCTGGCCCCGGTGCCGTTGGTAAGGGGCGAAAGGAAGTAGCCGAAGGCCAGCGAGGTTGTGCCATCCTGGAGCACCTGGCCCTTGTACTTGACCGGCTTGCCGGCAGACGTGTTGGGAAAGATGAAGGTGCCGCCGAAGGAGCCGGTATTGCGATTAAAGGAAAGCTTCACGTCCAAGGGGTTGGGCGAGTTGACGCTGACCATGCCGGTGCTGGATATGGCGAAGGTGGCAGTGCCAGTGGAGGAAAGGTTGCCCGCGGTAAACAGCATGGTGCCGCTACCGCCGGTGAACGGCGCGACGGATTTGGAATACAGGAATCCCTCCTCAATAGCCGTGGTGCTAAAGCCGGCTGGATAGTAGGGGCTTTTGGTAACCGGTTTCAGCCATTGGAAGTCCCCGATGATTTCATGCGAGGGTGCAAACTCGAGAAGGCCTGCATAGTAGCCTTTCTTATTATCGAGATTCCGGTCATCCAAGACCAGCAGGTGTGTCGTGGTTCCAGCGGCGACAATCTTGCCGGACATGGTGAAGCCGGTCCCGTCGGGCAATTTGCCGGAAACCGAGCCGGCGCCTGTCTTGCTGACGTTGACCGTGGCATAACCGAAACCGCGGGGGACATCGCCGGTGCCCGTGACCTCGATTACGGAGGTGTACCGGCCCGCTTCGGTCACGGTCTGGCCTTTCATATAGGCGAGGGGGAAGCCTTCAAAATTGATGCCCGCGGCGCTCCCGGTAAGGAGGTAAGTGGAAACAGTCGAGCCGGTGAGGACTAGCGTGAAGGGGGTCTTGCTCGGGTTGGCGATACCGGCAAAGGAGCCGGTTACACCCAGGGTGCCCCTGATGGTATTGTGAGTGCCGCCGGTGAAGTCGAGGACGCCGGTGAATTTTCCACCTTTGGCGAGATTGAGCCTGACGAAGGCTTTTGCGGTACCGGGGTCAAGGCCTGCGAAGGCGGTCGGTGGGCCGGAAAACGCCGGAGGGGGCACGGCGTGGGAAGCGGCGGGGACGATCAGGAAGGCCAGGAGAAAGAGGGCGAGAAGGTATTTGTAAATCATGGATGTGGCTACCGTGGAAGATTGGAATAACTCGAGGTCTCTCCGCCTTCGTGATTGTGTTAGTTTGGGACGATTTGCACGCTACCGCTCGCTCCTGTGCCATTGGTGAGGGGCGAGAGGAAATAGCCGTAGCCGATTGAAGTGGAGCCGGATTGAAATACCGCCCCCCGGTACTTGACGGGGGAGTTGACCGTCGTGCCGCCGACCATGCGGGGGAAATCGAAGGTGCCGCCGAAGGCGCCGGTATTCCGATTGATGGAAAGCTTCACGTTAGTGGGAAATGTACCGTCCACTTTCACCACACCGGTGCTGGAGATGGTTAAAGACGCGGAACCGGTGGCAGCAAGGTTCCCCGCGAGGAAAACCATGGTGCCGCTGCCGCTGGAGAAGGGCACGCTAGACTTGGGATAGAGAGCGCCGCCGGTTTCGACAGAGACTTTAAATCCGTCGGGGTAATACGGGCTCTTGGTCGCTGGCTTCTGCCAGAGGTAGGCGCCAGTGAACGAATTCGGCGATTCGAACAAGGTGTAGCCGACAAGGAAGCCTTTCTTATTATTCAGATTCCGATCGTCCAGGACAAAGAGGTGAAAGGTGGTGCCGTCGGTGACCATCCTGCTGGAGGTCGTAAACGGGGTGCCGTCGGGGAGTTTGCCGGAAAACAGCCCGGTGCCTGCTTTGCTAACAATGAGCGTCCCGTATCCGTACCCGCGGGGTATGTTGCCGGTGCCGCTAATTACCGTGGCCGAGGTGTACCTGCCGGCTTCGGTGACAGTCTGGCCTTTCACGTAGGCGAGGGGGAAGCCTTCGAAACCCACTCCCGCCGCGCTCCCGGTAAGCAGGTAAGTGCTAACGGTAGAGCCCGTGAGGGATAGCGTGAAAGGGGTCAAAGAGGGCTTGGCGATGCCGGAGAAAGAGCCGCTAACATCCAGAGTCCCCCTGATGGTATTGTGAGTGCCGCCGGTGAAGTCGAGGACGCCGGTGAATTTTCCACCTTTGGCGAGATTGAGATGAAAGTAGGCTTTTTGGGTGGAGATATCAAACCCGGCGAAGGCGGTAGGCGGCCCGGAAAAGGCGGGCGGGGGAACGGCTTGGGAAGCGGCGGGGAGGATGAGGAGCAGGACGAGGAGATAATTCCGGTTCATAATGTGAAGCCCGTGTTAATCGCTGTAGACCGCAACAAGAAATGTTTAGCGATGGGGGTTGTGAATTACAACGCTTAAAGAATGCGCTTGCGGGCAGACCTTCCGGGTCTGAATGCCTGGCATACCTGCAGGTGCGAAATCACCAGGGGGATATCTTCACCGTCGCCATGCATAAGTTGATTGTGGCACCCTCTACGAAGTCTTGGGGATATTTCTGCAACCCGAGGATGAGCGCGTCCGGACGGAGGTCGCCAAGCAGCGGGCACTCGGGTTCCGGTATGATGGCTTTGAGGAGATCACGGCGGATATCGGCCGGTTGAAAAACCCGCCGTTACGGCAACACCGGGAGCGCCACGGCCAGCCTCCGCCGGATATTTTTGAGTTGCACCGGCGGGGTGGGTGAATCCGCGGCTCATCCCCTGCCCTTCTCGTCGAGCAAGTCGCATGGGGCGACGTGGTACATCCCGACCTTCATTCCGCATGGGGAGTGATTTTGACCGGCGCGCTGCCGTACGGCTTCTCCCTTGGGAACGAACAGCGGCGAACAAATGCGAAGCCCAGCCGAGTTTGTTCCCGTTTCTGTTCCCGTTCACCCTGTTTCCGGTGCTATTTCCACCATCAAACCCTGATGAATACAGGGTTTGGAGCGGGTGAGGGGAATCGAACCCCCGTGTCCATCCCGCAACGGGAAAAATCTATGAAAGCCGCATGAATACAGTGTTTTCTTGATTCCCAGAACTTCTTTGACAGGTGCGGACGTTCTGACTATTTTCTGACTCATGGCAACCCTCACAAAAGATTCCGAAGACCGCTCCCCCTTTTGGATTTGCTGCTATCGAGCGGCGGACGGGCGGCGGCTCAAGAAAAGCACAAAGCAGACGGACCGGGCGAAGGCCCTGGAAATGTGCCTTGCCCTTGAACGGGCGGAAGGCATGGCTTCCCGTGGCACCCTCACAGAGACACGGGCGCGGGAGCTTATCGGGGAAGTGCTCGAACGCGCCACAGGCGAGACGTTGCCATTTTTCACGGCGGAAGCGTGGCTTCGAGACTGGCTTCGAGGGAAGGGCGTTTCCAAGTCGGCGGGGACACACGTCAAATACAAGCACACGGTCAACAGCTTCATCGAGTATCTAGGCGGACGGGCGCAACTCAATATCGCGGCCATCACTTCGAAAGACATTGCCGGCTTTCGGGATGCCCAGATTGCCAGCGGGAAGAATCCGAACACGGTGCGCTTTCTCGTGAAGCATTTGCGGATTCCCTTTAATGTGGCGCGGCGGCAAGGAATCATCACACACAACCCGGCGGAAGCGGTGGAACTGCCCGGCAAGGTGAAGGCGGAAGACGGCGGGGACGCATCGCGGGACGTGTTCACCCCGGAGCAAATCGTAAAGCTTTTAGGGGCGGCAGTAGCACGGGAGCACGGGCAACCCGTCTTCGAGGCCGGGGAGGAATGGCGCGGGGCGATTCTCTTTGCCTTCTACACGGGCGCACGGCTTCAAGACGTGGCAAATATCGCATGGAGCGCAATCGACTTGCCGGGGAAAGCGATCACCTACCGGGCGAAGAAAACCGGGAAGCTTGTCACGATCCCCATGCACGAGGAGCTTGAAGCCTATCTTCTCGAATTGCCGGCCCCGGACAGCGGCAAGGCCCCCGTCTTTCCGAAGCTAGCGGGACGCGGCACCGGGGGGCGAAGCGGCCTTTCAATGACATTCTCGCGGATCATGGCGCGGGCGAAGGTGGAAGGCGTTTCGCGGCCCGTGGCGAAGGTGGCGGGCGAAGCGAAGAGTGAAGGCCGGACGGTGCGAACCCTCACCTTTCACAGCTTGCGCCACAGCTTCAATTCGGCCCTTGCCAACAAGGGGGTTTCCCAGGAATTGCGAATGCTCCTCACCGGCCATACGAGCGTGGAAATGAACGCTGGCTATACGCACGTACAATTTGAACCCTTGCGGGCGGCAATCGGCACCCTTCCCCCTCTCCTCAAAAAGTGAAAAACGAATCGAAGCCCTGTTCAACTCGTGCAAGACGCGGGGAGTCGGACGCACAAAAACACTCCCCCTCCCCCGTGCAAGACGTGCAACCCGTGCAAGACGATGGGGCGGGACCGGCGGGCGAGCGGCTGCTAAAGCCTTTCAGCTTCACCGGCTGGGGTTACACTCCGCCCCCGCCCCCTGCCGTAGCGGAGCGGCGGATAAAACTGGAAGAGGAAAGCGCGGATCGACACGAGGCGGCGGGATTCCCCGACCTTGCCAGCGAAGACCGAAAAACGGCGGCATGGTGGCAAAGTCTGGCAGACTGCCCGGAGGAAAAGGCATGGTTTAGTTACATCGAATGCGAGACGGATGCGCGGGAGCTTATAGACGTTTTCCTCGCACGGGCGGAAGGCAACGAGGGACCGCTGGGAAATCTCTTCTCCATTGCATTTAACTTGCTCTCCGGCCTTCACGCGCTCGCGGCAAACGGGAATAAAAAGGCAGCGGCGGTTTGGGCGAATATCCTGGCGGAAAGCATCGAAGACTTTGAAAAACTCGCTTGGCATAAGCCGGAAATCATTGCGGAATTGGCGCGGGGAAGTTTTGCAATTCCTGGCATGATTTCGCGGAACAAAGAAAAGACAAAATCGAACGCGGAGCTTGTGAAACGGATCGAAGTGGGCGCGGATTATGACCTTGCCATCGTCCCCACCGGCAAACGGACGTGGAAATTCAAAGATCGACCGAACGGACTTGCGGCACGGCTCAAATCTCACATAGACAACGGGCGCACCTTCTACGGCTTCGACAAATTAAGGGCAGAGCTTCCGGCATGGCGGCACGATGCAATGAAGCTTGAACCATTTTCCCCAGAGACGTGGGAGACGTGGGCGAAAATTGCTTGGAGTGTGCTCGCGGAAATCAGCCCGGACGGGAAGCCCGGACAGCATCCGGCCTTTTACGAGCCGGCCACGAAGATTTGCAACGTGCGGAAGACGCGGAAAAATCCCTATTATGGGAACGAGGAAGACGCGCCCAGCATCGCGGAGTATGACATAAAGGAAAAACTTTTCGGCGCATTCGAAATTATTTCCCGACGAAAAAAAGGCCGGAAACCCTTGTAAACACAGCTTTTCGGCTTTCCCCAGCATTTAGGCGAATATCGGGCAAAGGAAGGATTGTGAAAAAAGCCCCACACATAGGGGCATGGCTGATTTACCTAACACGGGCGGCAATCCCCAAACAAAAATTGCCCCGGTAGCGGGACCGGCACAGCCCGCAACGTCCCGGCGTCAAATTCGGGTAAATGAATTCCTGAGGGACCGGGACGGAGCTTTGCCGGTATGGATTCGAAGCCCGAAAAACGGCTTGGATTTTTACACCGGATTTTCCCGCTCAAAACTCTATGAACTGGCGGACAAGCGGCATATTCGCAGCGTGTCCATTCGGGAGCCTGGACAAGTCAAAGGCTCGCGGCTTTTCAATCTCGCCAGCATCCTTGCCTACATAGAGCGGTGCGAAGCGGAAGCTACAGCGGAGGCCGGGAAATGAAGGCATTAAGCGATGATCGACGGGCGCAACGACTCTTGCGCCTTCAAGTGAGGATGGAGGAGGCCCGGGGGACTGCCATCCGACTTGGCGAAAAGGAAATTTCAAAAGCAATCGGGGGCGTGGTGGCGCTTTTGGAAACGAGGCTCAAACAATTCCCTATTTACCAGCGCGTCACAGGGAAACGGCCATGATGATCGAGGAAGCGAAGCAGCGGCTACGCATCCCCGACTTATGGCACCGGCTCGACTTACCGGGGGAGCCGAAAGTGTCTTGCCGTAGTCCATTCCGTGAAGATCGCAACCCCAGCTTCTCCGTTTCGCGGGATGGCTTGTTATTCAATGACTTTACCAGCGGGACCGGCGGGGATGCCATTGACTTCCTTCAACTGGCAACCGGCCTTTCTCGTGAGGCGGCTTGTAAGAAGTTTCTCGAAATGGCGGGCGGGGGCGTAGCGATGCCACCGGCCCGGCCAATGCCGGCGGCGGCAGTATCCCGGCAGCGGGAGCGGCCCAGCTTCCCCGACTTCGAGCGCGGCACCCCGGCGGACTTCAAGCGGCTGGCCCGGCTTCGCAATCTCAGCCCCGAAGGGATACAGATTGCCAGCGAGAGCGGCCTTTTGTGGTTTGCGGATTTGCGCGGCTTCGATTCTTGGCTTGTGACCGATGGCGAGCGCGTGAACGCACAAGCGCGACGAATGGACGGCGGGACGTGGGAGCATTTACCGGGCACCCCAAAGGCATGGACCCTGCCCGGCTCGTGGGCATCCTGGCCCATCGGCACGAAGGAGGCCCAGCCCTTCAAGAAGATTGCCATTGTGGAAGGAGGCCCGGACTTACTCGCGGCCTTTCATTTCGCCTTTTGTGAAGATCGGGAAGACGTGGCACCCGTGGCGATGCTGGGGGCGGGGCAGCGCATCCCCGAAGACGCATTGCCATTGCTGGCGGGCAAAATTATTCGCCTTTTCCCGCACACGGACAACGCGGGGCAGGAAGCGGCGGCACGGTGGACGCGGCAGCTTGAAACCGTGGGCGCGGACGTGGACGCATTCGACTTTGCCGGCCTTCATCAAACGGACGGCGCACCCGTGGGCGACTTCAACGAGCTGGCCTATATCTCCCCGGATGACTTCGAGACGCACCGGGAAGCGTGGGGGGTAATGCCATGAACCGAATTTACAAGCCGGGAGCGCGGGGCGCGGAGAACACCCAGGCAGACACGGGCGAGCCATACAGCGGCCAATCTCGCAACGGTGCGGGGCATCCTGAAGCGGAAGGCGTGGAAGCCGGGGATAATTTGGGAGCAATTAGTCCCATCCCCTTCCCTCTTCATTGCTTACCCCCGGACGTGGAGGCGATGGCCCAGGCGATTGCAGAAGTGGAGCGGACACCCGAAAGCCTTGCGGGGGTTTGTGTGCTGGGCATCCTTTCCGCATCCATAGGCGCGGGATTGGCGGTGAGAAGTGGCACGGATCGGGTAACGCGGGCGAATATCTTTCCCGTAGCCAGCGCGGAAAGCGGAAGCGGCAAATCAGAAACCTTTCGACACGCGGCCCGGCCATTCAATGAATTTGAGGCGGAATCAATCGAGCGGTGGAAGGCTTCTATCTTGCCGGGATTGCAAGCGGAGAAAGACATTCTTGAAAGCGAAATTGCTAAGTTGAAAAAGGAGGCCGGCAACGCGGACGGCGCGGACGAACGCGACGGCATCAAAGCCCGGCTCGAAGAAAAGAAAGCGAAGCTTGCGACGGTGGAAGAATCAATTCACGCCCCCGTGCTTTCCGTGGAAGACGTGACAACGGAACGGTTGGCCGTGCTACTTAGCCAGCGCGGGGAATGCCTTGCGAGCTTGTCACCGGATGCCGGGGCAATCGTAAATAACTTGCTGGGCAGATATTCGAAACTCGAACGCACAGACGAGGGAATATATCTGAAAGCCTACAGCGGCGACTATTGCCGGATTGATCGGCAAAGCCGGGAACCCGTGGTTCTACGTGCGCCATGCCTTTCGGTTTTATGGCTCGTGCAACCGGACAAGGTGGAAACCTTGCTTTCAGAACAGAGCTTGACCGATGGCGGATTGATTCCCCGGCTTCTCATTTGTCACACGAACGCGGAACCCCGGCCAATCATCGAAGGCGCGGCGGGCATCCCGGCGGACGTGAGAGAAGACTACCGGCGGACAATTCGGGACTTGCTCGAAACCTACCGGCTTGCCAGTGAACCCCGAACTATTGACCCCAGCCCGGACGCCCTGGCAGCGATGAACGCGCATTTTAACGGCATCGTGGAGCGGCGGCGGCGGGAATTGCGGGACGTGACAACCTTTGCAGCGCGATGGAATGAACAGGCGTGGCGCATCGCGGTTTGCCTTCATGCCGGATTGCATGGCAAACACGCGCACGAGGGGCGGCTTGAACTGAAGACGGCAGAGGCGGCAATCGAGCTTGCGAACTGGTTTGCCGGCCAACAGCTCGAAATCCTTTCGAAAGGCAGGGACGCGGCACGGCGGAAGATTCGGGATGAAGTGCTTTCCTTGCTCGCGGACACCCCGGCGGGCATCCGGGCAAGTGACGTTTACCGGCCACGGATCACGCGGAACGCGGAAGAGGCGCACACGTTGCTGGCGGCAATGGAAGCGGAAGGAGAATTGACCGGGCGCGATGAAAAGCCCGACGGCGGCGGACACGTCACACGGATTTACGTAAACCGGCGGCAGGCGGAGGCGAAGAAGAAGGCGGAGCAAAGAAGAAACCGGCCATGATGAAAGCGAGTTGCACGTCTTACACGTCTTGCACAGGCATAAGGGGCGAAAACGAAGGGCGGAATATGTCAGGGATGTTTGCGGGTCCTCCGTGGAGCTTCCCTTCAATGCTGGGTCCGATGGCGCATGCTTCGTGTGCGAGCAGCTTTGAAATCCTTGTTTCCCGATGAAAGCGGCCACCGTTAAGCAAAAGCGCAACCCCGGCGGCGGCAGACCCCGCAAGCCAAAGGTGAGCTTACCAGCAAACGGCGCGGCAGTTCTCTCCTTCGATTCCAAGCCCGGCCTTCGAGCGGCCATTGAACGCTTGCGGCTCGCGGAGATTCGAGCGGCCCATGATTACCAGCTTTCGCTTTCAACGGACGACAGCGCATTGATTGCCCACAAGAAAAAGGATTGGTGCGATTTACTGGAACAGCTTCGCAAGATCGAAGTTTCCAGCCCGGACGTGCAACGGATGAACGCGGAAACCTTGCCCGTGGGGGACGTGGAGCGCGAAACGGCCCGGCTATGCAATGCCTTCCGTGTGACGCTTGAAAGCCTGCCCAGGAGCCTACCACAGCGGCTTGTGGGGCAAGACATGGCAACCATACAGGAAACGCTTTCAAAGGGCATAGCAGAAGCCCTGGCCCAGCTTCACACCGGCAAATGGAGCGGCGACAAATGAAGACAGCGCGAGAAATCATTGAAGGGACAGCGCGGCGGGCGGTGAAGCCCCGGCTCCTTGAACCCGTGTGGCAATGGGCGGAACGGAACGTAAAGCTTTCCGTGCGTACCACAGTTTCCCCCGGACGGTATGACAGCGGGTGGATTGCCTACACTCGCGGCTGGCAAGAGGCTTTCAGCAATCCCCGCATTCGAGAAATCGTGATTTGCGCGGCGGGGCAGAGCGGCAAAACCGAAAGCCTCTTGAATTGCATCCGGTATTTGATTTGCGAAGACCCCGGCCCGGCCTTGTGGATCATGCCGGCGGAAAGCCTGGCCCGCTCCTTTAGCGAGACGCGGCTACAGCCCAGCTTGCGCGATTGCCCGCCATGCGTGGAGCAAATCCCCGGCAACCCCGACCTTTTCAAATTGCTGGAAATGCACTTTGCCGATTGCACCTTGAACTTGTGCGGGGCGAACAGCCCGGCGCAACTTAGCTCCCGGCCCATCCGTTACTTATTCGCGGACGAAATAGACAAATTCCCCGAAGCTTCATCAAAGGAGGCCGGGGCGCTCGAACTGGCACGAGTGAGAACGTCTTCTTTCTGGAATGCAAAGCTTGTGCTCACTTCAACCCCGACCGTGGACAGCGGGCAAGTGTGGCAGAACTACCTTGCCGGAAGCCGGCATCAATACTTTGTGAAATGCCCGCATTGCGGACACGCGCAAACGCTCTTGTTCTCTCAAATCAAATGGCCCGAAAACGAGACGACGAAAAACGAGGAAGCATGGAACCTGGACGCGGTAGAGAAAGCGGCGGCTTATGAGTGTGCATCGTGCGCGAATCGCATTCCCCAACTTCACAAGGCGGGCATGGTGCGGAATGGGGAATGGCGGGCAACGAACCCGCAAGCCCCGGCGGATCGGGTGAGCTTCCATTTGAACGCGCTTTACTCGCCCTGGCGGACGTGGGGCAGCATTGCGCGGGAGTTTTTGGAAGTGAAGGACAGCTACAGCGGATTGCAGAATTTCACGAACTCCGTTTTAGCGGAACCGTGGAAGACGCAAGGGGAGGAAGTGCATGAAGAAAAGCTTCTCGCCTTACGGGAAGAGTACGACCTTGGAACCTGCCCAGCCATTCCCCGTTTCGTGACCGTGGCGGCGGACGTGCAAAGGGAATCGGTCTATTTCACCGTGCGGGCATGGGGGCAGGATGAGGAATCATGGCTTCTCGACTATGGGCACGTTCCCACCCTTGACGATTTGAAGGAAATCTTCCGCCGGCAATACAACGTCGCGGGCAGCGAAGAGACGGTGAGCGCGTATCGAGGCTTCATTGATTCGGGATATAACACGCAGGCGGTTTACGAATTTTGCAGCGGTAGCAACCGGACCTTTTTTCCGGTGAAAGGATGGGACCGGCTCGCGCAGCCCGTGAAGCGGGCAATCGTCAAATACTTACCGGGAAGGGAACACCGGGAGCGCGTGATTCCCCTTTATCATTTCGACGATGGAGCCTTCAAAAGTGACCTTTACATCCGGCGCATTCAAGATCGGGACGGCCCGCCCTGGCACCTTCCCCGCAACGTGGGCGTGGACTTCCTGCGGCAACTCACGGCGGAAAAGCTTGTGGAGAAGAAAAACGCGCGTGGCGCGATTGAATCCGTGTGGCATCAAGTCCACCGGGACAACCATTTCGGGGACTGCGAAAAAATGCAGCTCGTGCATGGTTACTTACTCGCAAGCCAATTGAAGGAGAAGCCCCAGGCGGACACGGGCGAAGGGGAAGGCCCGGCGGTTCTCCGTGGGCGTGGAATGACGCTTTCAAGCCCCTCTTCATCCGGCGGCAATCCGATATTGCGGGAGCTTGGCATTAACCCGAGCGGCTGGGGGCGCGGCGGGAGCTTATGAGCGAAACGTGAGACTTCGATTAACAGCGGAACAGAGCGCGGAGGCGCGGAAGGCCATGAAAGAGGGCGCGGCCCGGTTTAAGGGCGAACCAATTCTTTTCGGACAAATCCGAATTGCCCTTGCTGGCGAAGATCATGCCGGCGAACTGGCGCTTTTCGCCATCACGATTCCACAAACCACCGGGCGCAAAATTCGCGCCTTGCTGGAACGTGAGCGCGAACGGCTGGCAAAGAAGCCCTCCCCAGGAAATTCCGCTTTGCCGGCGAAATAGCGGGTGGAGCGGCGGGGGGGAAGATTTCTGGCGGCATTGGCTCCAAGGCGATATAAACGGGCATGGCGCTGAAAGCGCGAAAGTATTATCAAAAACCCATGAAAACAATCCTGCTTCTAATAGGGGTTGCCACAGCACCCCTCTGCTTCGCCCAGATCGGCGCAACGATCCCCGCAACGATCCCCGCAAGCCTCCTATGCCGGGAATACGAAAAAAACGAAATGAAGGCCGACGCCGAATACGCCGGAAAACCGCTCTCGATTTACGGAGCCATAGATAAAGTGGCGAAAGACATCGGCGGCGAGCCTTCCTTATTCCTCAAAACCAGCGACAACCTCGTCGACGTGATTTGCCATTTTACCGACGCCTCCCAAATCCTCAATTGCAGGCCCGGAGAGAAAATCGTTATTGACGGCACCGTCAAAGGAAAAAACGCGATGGGCATTGTTTTGGAAGGATGCAGATGGAGGCATTAAACAGACCACAGCGGGAGACTAAAGCCGGGTGAGGGCGGATCATCTCAAAGAAAAATATGAAGTCAGCGGGTGGAAGCCCTGCCCCGTGTGCGGCGGCAAAATCTCAAAGCAGGCATTTGAATGCCCGCTTTGCGGCCATCCCCTGCGAACGCGCTCAATTGTCTTTGACGTGGCGCTTGGAATCATCATGGCAACCGTTTTGATTCTCTTAGGCTATGCAATTTTCCATGCGATGTTCCATTCGGCGGGCGTGACGCTCTAGGATGCCCGCCAGCGCGTTTGTTTGCCCCCTCCCGCTATGGCGGCACCCGGAAAACGGGGATTTCCGGGGACCGGGAGGAAAAAAACATCGGACACCGGGGACCGGGCAGAGGGGTAAAAGACACGAGCAAACACCTTTGAAATAGGCGGCGGTGTTCTGACTTTTGTTCTGAAAACGCCACAATCTCCCCTTGTTTTATTCGTAAGTCCCTCAGTATGAGGGGGAGAGCGGGTGAGGGGAATCGAACCCCCGTGTCCAGCTTGGGAAGCTGGCGTTCTACCATTGAACTACACCCGCGTTTGATGAGCCACGCTAGGGGATTCGTGCGCTATTGCCAAGAAAGTACGTCGTCGGAACCTTGAAAATTCTTGCTTCCAGTGCTGGCGCTTCCGGGGGTATGATCCGCCCCGTAGCTTCCGGCGATGCAGCCGGTCTGAACCGTTCCCGGGTTCCCGTAGGTGTCCTTACAGTAACTCAGGTCTGGATAATTGCCCAGCGTGAATGCTTGGGTGTACCCGTCATAATTGGTATCAATGCAGACGATGTAGGTGGCCCCCCACGGATCATACCACTGGCCGGCCTCATTATTGAAGGCGCTTGGATCCTTGCCTGTGCCCAAGCCGCTCTTCGGACTCGTCACCACTTTTACAAATGGCACATCCAGATAGATTGTCTGACGGGTGTTGATCGAGAGCGGGGTCGAGGTGCCCGAGGAAAGGGCATCGCCCGTAGTCAAATCCGCCCGCAGGACATTAACAAGGTCTGAAACGGGACGTTTTCCACCCGGGTCGCCATATTCCGCATCGAAGGTCCCGCCGGAGATGGACGGATCGACGGGGTACACGCCGTAATCCGTGTAAAATGCCTTCACGGCGGTAACGAGCTGGGTCAGGTCGTTCTTTGCCTGCGCTTTTTTGGCGGCGTTTTTTGCGGCGTTGAGGGCGGGGAGGAGCAATCCCATAAGGATCGCGATGATGGCAATGACGGTGAGAAGCTCGATGAGCGTAAAGCCGGAGCGCGTTCTGGAGGGTTGCATACAAGGTAATTTAACAGCCGGAAGGTCTCTGCGCAAGGCCGCGGGGGGAAAATTGCGGATTGCGGAATGCGGATTAACTCGGCCCTCCGGCCTCGCCCTTTGGGCTGCCTGCGGCAGTTGTCTCGCTCCGCTCGGCTGCGGAATGGCCAGAAATAATATCGAAAACGTGTCCAGGTTTCGCGATTTAGACGCCGTTTGCGGGCATCCGGGGAAGATGGAGTCCTTGCGTTTTGGGATGATTGACGGTCCATTTCGGGGTATTCCCATGAAAGCGCAGCCCGCAGCGAGCTTCCGGCAGTGGATGCATCGGACGCCAGATGGCACACGGCTCTTTGTGCAAGCCTCGGAGCCGGCGGACGGCGGGCTCCGGGCGTCGATCCTCCTGACGCATGGGATGGGGGAGCACTCGGGGCGTTATCATCACGTGATCCGGCGGCTTAATGAGGCGGGGTTGCGGGTGGTTACGTGGGATCTGCGCGGGCATGGACGCTCTGAGGGGCGGCGGGGGGACGTGCGCGAGTACGATGTGCTGGTGGAGGATCTGCTGGAAATCTGGTCGCTGGCCCGGCCGGGGCCGGGGCCGATTTTCCTTTATGGCCACAGTCTTGGGGGGCAGATCACGCTGAACTTTGCGGTGAGGCATCATCCGGAAGCGGCGGGGCTTGTCATCACCTCGCCGTGGCTGCGGCTGGCGTTTGTCCCGCCGCGCTGGAAGACGTCGCTTGCGTGGGTGGCGACGCACCTGTGGCCTTCGTTTACCCAGGATACGGATATGGCTCCGGGGCGGCTTTCGAGGGATCTCGATTTCCTGCTGGCGATGCCGGATCAGCATCTGGTCCATCACCGGATGTCTGCGCGGATGTTCCAGGCGCTCATTAAGGGAGCCCAGGATGCATTTCGCAACGGCGTTCGGCTCCCCTACCCTATCCTGCTCATTCACGGTAGCGGAGATCCGGTCACTTCGGCCGGGGCTACCCAGCATTTCTACGACTCGCTGGAGAGCGGGGATAAATCGCTCGTCATCGTCCCTGAGGCTCTCCACGAGACGCACAATGATCTGTGCCGGGAGACTGTCCTCGATCGAATCACGGGCTGGCTGGATGCCCGGGTGTCGGCAGGGGTGTAGCTGTTTGACTAATCCTGTAGCAAAAGAATTTGACACGCCCCTTCAGGGCTTGGCCCGTAACGCCTTTATACCCAGGGCGTTGCCCTGGGCTGGTATGACTGCAGGCCGTTGGCCTGCGGCTACAGTTCAACTTAAACGGCTCTATAGGAGCGGGGTTTGGGCGGTCTGGCGGGACTCGATGATGAGCTTGGCGATCAATGCGCCAATCACCAGGGCGGTGCCGATGAGGTAAAGCGCGGGATTTTCCCGTACATGGCGGACTATGGCCTCCTCGGCGGTGACAAGGGTCCGTGTGCCGGTATCCATTTGATGCCGGAGGCGCCGCGCGGTCTCAGCCGCATGTCTGGACTGTTGCCCGGCCCAGTCCTCGGTGGCTCTCTGGGTTTTGTCCTTGCCGTTGTGAAGGAGGTGTCCGATTCGATTGAATTCGTTTCTTAGGTTCATGACGGTGTCAGGTTTTAGGAATTATTTCCATCCATGTATCGGTTGCCGCAGTGAGGACGGTTCTCTATTTGCCCATGGTCGAGAGCGGCTGGCCGTACCCTGTGAGTTCCAGGTATCCGTGGCCGGTTACGGCGGCCCCGCCGGAGCTTCCGACGGCGTGGATGAGCCCCTCCCAATAGGTCAGGGAGGGAAGGGCGAGTTCCTGATTCTTGAGCGGGGTGGATAGGTCGAGGTTTAGATTCAGCCGTGGGATATCCACGCGCCAGCGGATCGGATAATCCGTGGCGGTCGCGCGGCTCTTCCAGGACTCCAGGGGCGTTAGGAGGAAATCGGCGGCTTTGAGGTAGAGGACTGTACCGTCCTTGCGTGTGAAGGCGCCGCTGGAGGCAGGGTCGACCTGACCGCTTTTTAGGCGCATGCGGTAGAGCATCAGCTCTGTGCCGTCGGAAAGTTGCAGGGAGAACCAGTCCCAGCCGGCCTGGTTGCCGGCAAGTTGATTGGTCGCCCATTCGTGGTCGAACCATGTCTCTCCCGATACAGAGAGCGGCTCGGCGCCGGGAAGTGTCAGCCGGCCCTGGGTGCGCAGCCGGGTGTATGAGTAATAGCAGGAGGCGTGTCCCTCGCCGGCGGCCTTGCGGCTCACGCCGTTCTCGCCTTCGATGACGGGGGGCTTGAGCGGCGTCAGTTGCAAATCCAGGGTACGGCCCTCGTGGGCGGCTTCGAGGCGCCAGAGGCCGCCTGGGAGGACGGTGAGGCGCCAATCGTCGATCCATGCGAGCTTTCCCGGCATGCCGTCACCGAAGCCGGCCTCGCCGTATGCGCCGCGGGAGATTTTTTGGGCGAAGTCAAACCGGCTGGCCGCAATGTCGGACAGGGCGAAGTGGGCGAACTTGAAATCGGCGCGGATGAAGCGCGAGGCGGCGGGCGGCGGGTTGGGGAGGACGCCCTCGCGGAACCAGGTGAGCTCGTATCCGAATTCCCGGCCGTCGGCGGAGCGCAGGGCGCCGGTGAAGTACCACCATTCGGTTTTGAATGCGGGGTGGGAGGCGTGGTCGCGGGGAAATTCGTATTGCCAAGACGAGGGAACGAGGGTCCAGCCTTCCACCGTATCGGCAGGGGCATTCGGGAGCAGGAGGAGCAGCAGAAGCGGGGCGATGGGTTTCATTCTTCGCGGAGGGCGGCGGCTATGTGTACGCGGCCGGCCTGCCAGGCGGGAGCGAGGGCGGCGAGCATGGTGGCGGCGATGATCCAGAGAGGGGTTGTGGAGATGAGGAGCCAGGGCCATTGGAGTTCGATGGTCCAGCCGAAGAAAGCTTTGTTGACGACCCAGGTGAGGACCATGGAGAGGCACATGCCGGCGGCGATGCCGAGGAGGCTGGCGACGGCGGCGAGGAGGGCGGCCTCGCTGAGGATAATAGCGTTCAATTGGGCGCAGGAGGCCCCTATTGCGCGCAAAACACCATTTTCACGCTCCCGCTCGATGACCAAAGTGGTGAATGAAAGGAAGATGCCGACGATGGCGACCAGGATGGCGATGACGCGGAGGACGCCGGTGACGGCAAAGGTCTGGTCGAAGACGGCGAGGATGCGCTGGCGGAGGGCGGCGTTGGTGTAAACGATGAGGCCCTGGGCGGCCCAGTGGGAACGGGCGCGGGCGGCTGTTTGAGCTATTGCGGCTGTGTCTACTCCCGGCCGCATGTAGACTGCGACGGAGTTGACGCCGGGGTCGTGCCACCAGCGGTCGAAGACGGGGCGGTCGATCATGATGAGGCCGCGGTCGCTGGTGTAATCGTAATAGACACCGGCTACGCGGAGGGGGGCGATGCCGGCGGGGGTGCGGATGCGGAGGAGATCGCCGGGGTGGGCGCCATGGCGGTGGGCGAAGCTCTCGGTTACGATGACCGCGTCGGCGCCGGAGAAGAACTCGGCCATTTTTTCGCGCTCCCCTCCCCCGACGAAGCGGAGGTTGCGGCGGTCGGCTCCGCGGACTGCGCCGATCTCGACCGGGTCGCCGGATTCCGTGCGGGCGGTGACCTGGCGGTAGGTGTCGACGGCCATTACCGCGGGGTCTGCGAGGAGATCGGGGATGAGGGCGGGAGGGACGAAGGAATGGAGGCCGATCACTTCATTGGCGGCGGGAGCGACATAGAGGTCGGCGACGATGCCGCGGCCAATCCAGGCGTCGACGCTTTGGCGGAAGGAGTGGATCATCACGGAAACGCCGATCATCATGGCGACGGCGCAGGCGAGGGCGGCGACCGTGATGCCGCTGCGATGGATGGTGCGGCGGAGGTTCCCGGCGGCGAGGCGGAACATGGTCTGTGGGACGAGGAGGGCGAGGCGTCCGAGGATGGCTGAGAGGCCGGGGGCGAAGAAGGCGAAGCCGACCAGGACGAAAAAGCAGGCTGCGAAGGAGAGCCACGGGCCGGCGCCCCGGAGCGCCCCGATGCAGCAAAGCGAGCCCACGGCAAGGAGGGCGAGGCCGAGGATCGACCAGCGGAAGAGGTGGGCGCCTTGGAATCGCTCCATGCGGGCGCCATGGTCGAGGGCGGCAACGGGGTCGGCCCTGGCGGCGTCATCGGCGGGAATCCAGGCGCCAGCGAGGACGGAGGCGATTCCCAAGGCGGCGGCGGAGGCGAATGGGAGGCCCTCCCATGCGGGGCGGCCAATGCTGATAAGGACGTAGAGGGAGGAGACGGTGCGGGCGACGGAACGGGTCAGCCCGTCGGCCAGCACGGCGCCTCCGGCGATGCCGACTGCGATGCCCAGGAGGCCGAAGATAAGGGCCTCGGCGAGAAAGAGCAGCCGGACTTCCATGCGCGTGACTCCGAGGGAGCGGAGGATGCCGATCTCGACACGGCGGCGGGCGGCGGAGGCGAAGATGGTATTATAAATAAGGAATGTGCCGACGAGGAGCGAGACGAGGCTCATCGCGGTGAGGTTGAGTTGGAAGGCGCCGAGCATTTTTTCGATTTGCAGGCTGCGCTGGCGGGGGCCCTGGACTTCGGCGTCCGGGGGGGCGACGGCGGCGAGGCGCTGGCGAACGGGCTCGGCCTGGGCGGGGGAATCGAGCAAGACCTGGATCGAGGAAAGGCGGCCGCGCATTGCAAATGCTTCCTGGGCCCAGCCGATATCCATGGCGGCGATGGGTACGCCGGAGGCACCGGCGACGGCACTTTGCATGGGGATGAGGAAGAGGATCGTGAACACGCGGGTGCGGCTGTCGATCATCAGGCGCAGGGGGTCGCCGGGTTTTAGGTGGTGGGCGTTTGCGAACTCGTCACTGAGGGCGATGCCGGCGGGATTGGCGAGCCAGCGGTCAAGATTGAATGAGTTGAAAGCGCCGGTTTCGCCGCCGAGTTGGAAGGTGCGGAAGGGTTCGTTTGTGAAGACGTCGATGCCGAGGACGCGCAGGTATTCGCCGGGGAAATCGGGGAGAGTGGCCAGCTCTTCGATGAGCGGAGTCGCGGCACGGACTCCGGCGGTATGCTGGATGGCGGGGAAAATGGAGTCGTCGAGGTTGCCGCGGACTTCGAGTTGGGCCTTGCCGGCGACGACATCGACACCGGCCTCGAAGGAGCGGGCGGCGCTGCCATTGGCGATCTGGATGGCGACGAAAACGGCGACGCCGAGGGCGACGGCGAGGATGTTGAGCGCGGCCAGGAGCCAGTGGCGGCGGGCGTGGCGCAGGACGTGCCAGCGGAAGAGGAGGAGAAGAGGGGAGCGCATCGAAGGAGCGTGGAGGTTGTAACCGATGAGCGCGGTTGCGCCAGTTGGAAACGGCGGGGCAGCGAATGCGGCTGCTTTGGCAGGGTGATCCCCTCACCGCGCAAATCCTTTAAATGCAGTGGACACACCACTGCGCTATGCCGTTTGCTCGCTTTGCGTCATCCTAATTATAGGAGCAGACCTTGTGCGAATGCTAAAATCCGCAAGCACTGCCCCGTTCCTTTCGGCACAGACTCGTGTTCAGGTCAGGATTGGAAACGATATCGCATCTTTTGCTCAAGAGGAAAAACAATCAGCAAAGCAACCCATCGAGGCGCTCCGAGCTATTGTGCAGCAATGCGTTGGCAGGGATGAGGGATGGAAGGAGTTCTACGTACAGCAGATGAACGCCTGCCCACATGAAGAATTTTCGAAGGCTCACCTTGACCTTTTTGCAGCCGAGTTGGATGCCGAATTGGCCTTCAACCAACATTCAGAAATTCAGGCAGCCCAATTGATGCAGCAGTTAATAGACAAACATGTAAGTAGCGACGAAGATAAGGGCTGGTATCTTCAAGAGATGGCACGGTATACCTATTTGGTAGATCGCGCTGAATCTGCCCGTTTACAAGTTGCTGCGCATGCTCGTAATCCATACGTTTTGAAGCCGAAAACTGGAATGCAGGTCAGACGCATAAGCGCAGTGAGTGAAAAGCGAGTTGGAAATATTCGCCAATGGCTTCGCAAGCATGGCTCGGCTGAGGGGGTTTTCAGTGCCGTTGAGGAACTTCTGGCTCGGCTGGAGTTTGGAGTGAAAGCAGAGCCGTTCGAGACGGGAATACAGGAGCTTGGACTTGCTTTAGGATTTGAGAGCCAGCGCCCTGAAAAGGAACTTGGAGAAGGTCCTGACAATTTATGGGCAGTGCGCGATGGAGAATATATTTTAATCGAGTGCAAGAGCGAGGTTAAGAAGGGTCGCGTCGAAATATACGAGTCAGAAACCGGACAAATGAACAATTCATGCGCGTGGTTCAAACGCGAGTATTCTGGTGCCCAATTTATTCCGATAATGGTAATTCCAGCATCCGCGTTGGCGCGGGGAGCCGGATTTAACGAAAAGGTCGAAATAGTGCGTGAGGGACATCTACGCAAACTGATTAAGAATGTCCGGGCCTTTTTTGGAGCTTTGCGTGGCTTCGATTTGCAGAGCGTTACGGATGCAAAGATTCAGGAGCTGATCGACGCGAATGGTTTGTCTGTTGACTCCGTTCGTTCAGATTATTCGTCGCCCGTACGCTACGGCAATTAGCGGCCTGTTGAAAAAGGCCTGGCGGCACTTTCCATAGTGGTAGGCTTGTGGGATGAAACGAGTTGGTTGCCTCTATTGACCGTTTCGCTTGTCGCGCCCCTTCAGGGCTTAGCCCGTTCGGCCTGTTAACCCAGGGCGTTGCCGGCTCGCCCGCCCTCCAACCCCCGCTAATCCCCTCCGCCTCCTCGCTGGGCTGGCTTGGGACGGGCCTTTGGCCCTTAGATGGAATTGCATTAATCAGCGTTTCCTTAAGATTTCGCCGTGAGGGACTAAATCGAATGGGAAATGTGCCTCACGCGAAGAGCGCAAAGATCGCAAAAGTAGAGATTGATGATTTCGGGCGGGGATTTTACGAGCGTAAGGCTAAGTGCCTGCGGCGGCGCGGAAGGCGGCGGGTGCATGGCCTAAGGAACCGCTGATTTATAAATGGTTGTCGCGCCGCTTTCAGGGCGCTGGCGTGGATTGGATCGGAGACCCTGGGGTTGCGCTTCACCCCAGGCTATCTCCGACGGCTCTTTCAGAGCCGGGAGATGGACGACATGGACTACATGGACTACATGGACTACATGGACGGTTGTCTTCGGCCGCTATTTCGGAGCCGGGCTGTGGCGTAATCCGTCCGGAGTTCAAATAAGTTAGCTTATGGGGCGTTGACCGGGCTAGCTTGGGACGGGCCTTTGGCCCTTAGATGCAATTGCATTAATCAGCGCTTCCCTCGTGGTGGAAACGGGAGCGATTTTGGGAGGGGGTCGATCGTTTGGATGCGGAGGCGGCAATTTGACGCCGGCACGCCGGGCTTTGGAAAGGCCAATGGCGATGGCCTGTTTTGAGGATTGCGCGCCATGTTTTCCCTCGCGGATGTGTTCCATTTCCTCGCGCACAAATTCGCCGGCCTG
>Ga0182030_10008007_pt1 | contig 21960 bp, 15 predicted proteins | sample 812S3MmetaG_FD_121299 | JGI IMG/M metagenome (GOLD analysis project Ga0182030, IMG submission 121299) | Permafrost microbial communities from Stordalen Mire, Sweden - 812S3M metaG (Illumina Assembly) | ecosystem: Environmental > Terrestrial > Soil > Wetlands > Permafrost | place: Sweden... | reverse complement strand
TCATAAATGAAATAATTGTAACCAATGTGTGTATGATAATTAATCAGTAAAATACAAATTACATTTTAATGAATGAATTTAAAATATTTATTTAAATTAATATATATAATATTTTATAAAATATTAATTAAGAAAAGTTAAAGAATAAAAAAAAGTCTAATCTTAATATAAATAAGATTATAATCAATACCTTGACTTAGATATTGATCTCCAATCCATGGATTAAGAACTAGAAAAATTATGATCTGTTGTTCTTTGCTGTAACTTTGAATCGGAAACCCCTGTAGTAAGCCCATGCCCGTTCCCTTGTAGAGATTCTTTGAGATTCCTCGTAGAACTGGGCCCAGAGTTGGAAGATGGAGCGAAGACCTCGTTACTTCGGAGACCGGGAGTGAGAGCTTCAGAAAAGACTGCGTTCGATGAATGTCAGAGGTCCTGTTTGGAAACAACTTCACATGGAACACGCCTTCAGCGCTCGTCCTCAGTATTGCGCAGACAATGGGTGCGACATTCGATGCATGGGTACCGCTGTCAATTTTTAATGCTGGGACTTAAGCCCCGATTTTTAGAAAGGGTTTCATTGTTTGCACGGTAGTCAGTGTAGTGCAGGTAGTTGGGATTCTAAGAAAGTTGTGGACAAGTAGAAGAGTAAAGCAATGAGTGAGGAACAAGACGAGAGAGAGGAATTCGAGGTGGAGGTGGACAACAACCCAAGGCTTGAACCAAGTCCTCTGATCTACCGGGATGGTTATGGGATCTGCTTTGTCCCTGATATCAATCTGCAAATAAATAAATAAAATAAAAACGCATAACAAGACCGCGTCCATAAAATGTTGCATTTGAACTTTCTAGCGCTGGCAAGGCCCCAGCAAATAGGAAAATCACAATTAAACGCCAACCCCAACATTCAAGTCAAGCCCATTGCTGTACATCTCGTACAATTTCGTCCCCGAATCAACCGTCGTTTACCACCATAAAGCCCTCCGTAAAGCGGAATGGAGGGACCATTCGGCTTCTTCTTACAATCAGGCCCGCCATCAGGGGGACTCGAAGCTAGACGCTTGGTTCCCCCCAGTTCGATGGCTTCAGTGTTTCTCCAAGAGGAGTGAGAAACTCCGTCTCAGGAAGTTCATTGTCCAAATAAACTTCCTTAGCATTATTCCATGCATTAGACACACAATCTAGCGCCGTGGCATAGTCCAATTGCTCGCGCACTACGAATTCCATGACTTCGTGTCCGTCTTTGGAATCGCCTTCCAAGTCTCCCAAATCGAGACATTTCTTTTTTACTTCCATAATCCGTCTGAGTTCTATACCTTGGTCTCCCGGCCATGCTTTCTTCCAATCCTGGGACTGGATACTTCTACCGGGATAATGTCAGCTGGATTGGGGGCTTAATTTAGCCTTCATAGTAAAAGTAATTTTGAATTCCCGTTGTCCTTCCTTTCTTTTCTTATTGACAAAGTATGGTTCTCCGATACAGTCGACATAGGGGGGGGGTAAGAGAGTAGGAGAGTAGGATAGGTAGTGTGGGATAGGAAGCGCATGTTATAGTCTATAAAATCTTAAAGTGTGCTTGGTTGGTCTTTTCTTTTATAAAAAAAAAAAAAAAAGGTTTGCTCATGCGGTCTTTAGCCGTAATTATATAAGCTTTTTAGTCTATTGTTCCACGAGCTTTGCGACAATGATACGTTGTATCCCAATTACTGAGGTACGTGATTCGTGGACACCCATCAAACTTACTCTCGCTCTAATGCCAATATTTCCCACTGATTCCCTTTACCCTCTCCCATCCAGCATCCAAAGCTTGAACAACTTCCTCCGGCAACGGATCCGGGTTATCCAGCAACTTCATATTCTCCTCCATATGCTTCGTCGAGCTTGCACCAATGATAATGCCATCACCATTCTCTTTCTTCAACAACGAATGATGTGTCATCCATCTCAAAGCACATTCTGCTTCCGTCAGACCATGCTTCTTTGCCACTGGACGAAGAATATCCAAGGCGTCAAAGTAGCCATCATTCCAATATCTCATCCGATACATTTTCCCCTGCCATTTACTCGGGTCGAATCTTGAACCTTCTTCGATTGAGTTGTCGGTCTGATCTCGCTGATATCGTGACGTAAGGTAGCCACCAGCCAAGGGGTTGTAATTATAAAAACCCATACCATAATGTCTCAGGCAAGGGAACAATTCCGGCTCCACAGACCGATGCAAGGCATTGTAGACCCCCTGATAAACACTAGGCATCACATAACCATTTTTCTTGCAGATTTCACAAATCTGTGCCACCTCCCATGCCATGTAATTCGAAATCGCAAAACGCTTGAAATACCCCTCTTTGTATAGGTCATTAACCGCCTTCAACGTAACCTCATATGGTGTAGTTCGATCGGGTCCATGCAGGTAAAACATATCAACCTTATTCGTCTTGAGCGCCTTCAAGCTATCCATCAGATTCTGTCGCAGATGCTCAGGCGAGTGAGTCCAGCCTCCCTCCGGGGCATTGCTCTTAGACATATCGCGGCCAGCAGTAGGGTAGTATTTGGTGTCCATGACGATCCCGCGTTTCTGCCAGTCCAGATCTCCCAGAAATTCCTCCGAGGATCCCTCTCCGTAGAAACGTGCGGTGTCGATTTCATTATGACCATGAGCTTGGAAGATGTCGAGGATTGCGGCACAGTCTTGGATGTTGTGAAGTCGAGCTTGTTCCGCGCCCTCCTTGCCAAACGTCATGGCGCCAAAGATGACATTGACTGCTGATTTCTGGGAGGAAGTCATGGTTGCGGTTATATGGATTCGTGCTGTACTTTGTAAATGCAAAGATGAAGAGTTTGTGGAGGACAGAGGAGCAATAAATATTCAAAGACCTTTACATCATAACCGTTGAAGAACTCTAGCCCTTCTTAACTCCACGCCGTCACAAGGACGATTCCACTTATGGAAATGCTTTGTACACCCAATACTGGGTCGAATTTGCCGTTCTAGCCGCATTTTACCGTGATGGCGGGGTTGTGGATAGCTTTCGGGTAGTTAGTGAGTCAAAATCCAGGAACGTTATTATTCTAGCGAGGTGCCTCTGAAGAACTTCTTCATCAGCTTCGAACCGGAGTGTATACTTATCTCCGAGCTATTAATGATTCCCGTATTTGATACGAAGAGGAAAGCAATTTTTGCAGATGCAATATCATAGTCCCGCTTGTAAGCATCGTTTTAGGGAACTTCTTTATGCGAGTCAAGACGGCGATATATATTTATCTCCGAGCCATCGATTGATATTGATCATCCTCCCTAGTGGAAAAGGTAATTCGTGCAGAAGCGAGACCACAACGCCCTCTGTAAGCACCCTATTTTCAGAGCTCATAGAGCTAGCTGACCGAAGATGAGAGGAGGGGTCAATACCTGGCAGAATTCTGGCGGTGAGCACCTCCTATACCGCTTCTTGCATCCTCACTTCAGTTCGCTGCCGAGAAATCTCGTCGGCCCCATCATTTGCGTAATTTAAGTACTTGGGTAATAGGAATATGCTTAGTATGGCAGAAAATGTCAACCAGGTAAGTGTAAGTTCATTGAAAGCTTGTTGCGGTGTTGCAGCATCGGAAGCAGTTAATCGCGGATAGCCAAGGGGGGGTAGGGAGGTAAGCGAGGAAGATGTAATTATGAGTGTATAAAGTCAAGGAAAGGAGACGAGAACTCAAGCTAGATGAGATTATACGGCTAGTAAAAGATAAGAATATCGTCATCATAGACTTTCAAACGGTCCTCCCTCGTGAGTAAAAAATACACCCAGCGGCCAGAGCCGACCAAAAACTTTACGCCTTCTCTTTCGCCACGGTATTGTCTATCTCGATTTACTCCTCACGCATATTATTTTCTATATTCTTCCAACAGCACCTCGCGCTTGGCGGCTTACCCAAAGGGGGATCTCTTACCTAGTCTGCACCTCTCGATTTGCTCCTTCATGGCATCCAGGGATCTTGCATTCTCTCATTCAATCTATCGTAAATACCTTCAGGTCTCGAGATGCAATATCAACAGTTACAATATATCCCAACCAATTCAAACGATTCTTCTAAGGTATTAGTCGTTCCAAAATCCCATTCTTTTCTTCGTTCTCTAAATGCTGCGATGTGTTGGACAGTTGTCTCGAGAAGCATTGCGTATCTGCGCTGGAGATCGACGGGATGTATATAGATCGTTGTGCCGTTGTTACGATTGTTGATTGCAAGATTTTATGTCAAAGGAGACAAGGAAAAGACTTTTGACCCGCACTAACGCCTTGATGGACGAGCTGCTGACGTATTACTATATAAGCAAGTTTTTGCATGATGGGGTTGAAAAACTAGTTACGATTTCTTTTTTTCTGGAGTGAACTGAAGGAGAGAAAAAAGTTCCCAAAGTTTGTCTTACGTGATTGCACCCCCCTAATATAAAATATTGGAAAGATATGATATCTCACATTTTCTATCGCAATTAATAAATATACTGTCAGGCATCTCGCGCTAGCTATTTACTTCTTGCATATCCTCCTGCATACATAACTAAGATTCTCGGGGCCAATAGACTAGCATTAGGGCTCAGCAGGTGTCTCGGGTGACATAGTAAACCTTCAGCTCTAGACCCGGGGTAAAGATTCTCACAGGAAAGACTCCACACTATTGACAAATTGACATTCTCTTACCCCGATTTAACTTCTAGATTTGTTTAACAAATGTAGTAAGATGCTAAGCAATGGAATATCTGCTGGTCGGCAGTCGCTCCATGTAGCGAATCTCGTAGATAACGTTACGGTATTATTTCCAATACACTACACTCCCGGTTGGCTCAATGCAAGGCAGTGGTGCTGGCATCAACTTCTTGAGAAGGTGGGAATCCCAAGGCCTCTCCAATATCGCATCTCGCGTCAATAGCTGGATTTTTCTTCGCCAGAAGCATATAATTCTACGAAGTATTTCTTAGTAGTTTGGGGATGGTCCTATGGTGATACATAAGACCTCATGATAATGACAGAGTGATTAGACGGAATTCTCAGTGAGTTAGTATGGCCCTTGATCATTTCGGTTTCCTCTGATGCTCGCTCTCACTCGAGCTGCTTCGTGGCCTTGACAGGTCCAATCATAAGGATTTAAGCAAAGGGGACTGAGACATGAAAATCAATGTGAGCAGAATCACGCGAAAGAGAAAACTTCATCAGGAGCCGTCAAAACGACTCTGTTGGTGTTGTAGCATAAGAAAGCGAACAGAATTCAAATATCTATTTATAAATAAAATCATTTTCGAAACGTATTCTTCGCTCAATCAAAGGCATATGCTCATAACTCATTACTGGCGAAGGACCACACTCTAGCTCTCTCGCCCGTAATTTTACTAGCTTGGTGTCCCTGTACTCACCTTCTTCGCGGATGCAAGTTTAGGAAACACGGGCAGCATCACACCCTTGCTCTTTGCATGACTCTTGATCGCACTTTCTACCTTAGCCCATTGAGCTTGCGTCACTTTTGCCGGCAATTCAGCCGTCACAAACCAATGGGTTTCATCAAACCAGCTTTTCATTATCAATTCCTTGATTCCAAAGCCTCGTTGCAGTTGTTTTCTCAGGTATTGGTATCGGAGAGGACGATTTCCACTCTTGTCAGGATTGATCCAGCTTGGTATGGCTCTAGTTTTGGGCTTGTCAAGAAGTCCCCCAAATAGAACTAAGTATCCGTTATTTGCACTGGAGATGAAGAGATTAGTCTGGGGATTCGTTCGATTTGGTGGGAAACATACCTTGAGGAAAGCTGAACCCATGCTTGCGCCTTGTTAGGGTTTGGAGACACGAAGCCAGTATCGGAATCCGATTCTGGTTCAGGCGTTTGCGGAGGAGTGATGAGGCCATGATTCTCGGAGTAGGTGGAACTGGACACATCCGGGGTTGTGGTACCTGCCTTCTGGTTGTCGGCTGTAGCAAGAGCAGGTTTGCTATTTACTTCGGCATAAGCCGATCCTCCGTTTATCTCACCTTTGTCGGTGATACTTGGTAAAGTATTACTTGCGTGGTCCCAGTATGTTCCTCCGTTTAAAATATGGGTGGGAGGTAGATCAGGGTGCGGTAAGGTAGCACCCCTTCCAACAATCAGATGCCTCTTCTTGATATCTGCAGATCCGAGAGTTTGGTCCTTTTTGACATCAGGTGGTAGAGCACTGAGCAGGAAATAAAAGAAAGAGAGAATAACTAGTGAAGATAACTGCATTTTGATTTTGTATCGATATGTTTGCTACGGATCGTACATTGAGGCAAAGGTTTGAAATCGAGCAAAACCAACATTATAAGATCAAAGGACATCCCTGGACACTTTATAATGATTACGGAATTGTCAGATGACGTGCATTCAGGATCATACAAATGGATCCATAGGGACTGAGTCGCATCCTGTTCGTAACTTGCTGTTCATTTGAAACTCAGCTACTATGTGACGAGCCAGAAAGAATAGGATTTCTCGCGTATTAACCGCATAAATTCAATTAGGATCATGCATACGTCTGAGCCGCATCCTTACTCGTACCCAAGTATTTTTGGACTTCTACGCCACCATGTCATCCCATACAGCCTCAATACGCGAACCACCCAATAAAATGCCATAGAATCCGAACTCCTTTTAGATTTTGCGTAAAAAATCATGACGATTGCTAAAGTAGACCAGGGCTTCCCCAAGAGCCGAACGCTAATTGCGATGTTTCACTCTGTACTTATCTAAACTCTGACATCCGGGCGCAATTAGCCTCACAGCTCCTTCACCTCGGGGATGCGACAAACCGTAACACAACAAATGTCGCTCAACATCTGGAGAATCTAACAATGAAATAGCAGTCGCATTCATGGAATTACTAGCGAACAAAAGAATCGGGAAAGATAGGGAACAGCCGGGTCAGGTGATGTAGTGGAAATACCTACCTAGTAGACCAAGGAAATCGAACTCACGTCACCAAGGTCCAGGACTCATTAGTGCTAATGGGAGATGTTGAGATATACTTCTCAAAAATTCCTCTCCTTCAGTATGGCCGTCTGCTCTGGCTCAGGAAGACTCCGCAGGACACCTGTCCAGCAGCTACTTCCTTAACGTCGCCATAGGTCGCCGCGCTCGTATTTGCCAAACTTGCATAGCCAAATACAAGCAATTCTACGCCCCAGCCATATACGCCCATTACTCCCAATAACACCCCACCTCGACACATTCATGATCCAACATTTCATGACAGGCATTCATATCTCCTTATCCAATTCCTTGTGAAAGGAGCACAGCAAAAGTAACGCCCCTTTCCAAACTCACCAGCGATCTAAACCCGTCCAATCAATCCGCTACTCTGACCTCAGTACCTCGGTGGCTATCCAAGGCCACGTTCAGTGCCGAACGGTCTGTACGTGTTGTATTTATAAGTTCGGGCAAGGAAGAAAAACACTTGGTCCTCTCGAATCGGAGAAAATGTCGTCGATGAGACAGAAGCGAGTTTCTTGCTCGGGAGCTGCCTGCCTGAATTGCCAGCGAAGCATGGATATAGTAGAACAAGTCATTACAGAGATCCAATGAAACAGCAGCACACAACAATGACATTGTTTAAATCTTAGATTTGATAGTACGATCAAGAGGCAGATATCTTGTTGACAGCCGCTTTGACCTAGTTCTAGATTCACTAGGTAGGTTTGGTAATTAGAGCACAACCAGCAACGAGGATGGCAAAGGAAAGGTTCGATTTGAGAGGCGAGTCTTGGTGAATGGTATATGTTTGAAATAGCGATGGTGAGTAGATAATCGCTGGGCTTTATATCTTGAAGAATTACTAAACTTGGAGCTTCCTCTCCCTATTTCTAGGTATGCAAGATCTTATGTGGGTTTTATCGAGGAATAAACGATACCAAGAAGATATCCACGCATGTTTTCAGGATGGACGCTATCTGATTGAATTGGGCGCCGATGCGGAGATTGATCATTGACCCATATATTGTAGAATCTTGATGTGACTGTGTTGATAGGATTTTGAAAGGCAAAAGTCCCGCGCAGATACTCGGAAATATCGCTACGTAATGGACCGTAAAGTATTTGCAAAATATCTCCACTTTTATCTGGTCTTTAGTCTGCATAGCCTGCTGCGGCGATGAAGACACAGAAATGCTGTTTGAGGCTATAAATAGGTATGTCAGCCCTACTAGATGTGGGGCGGACACTGCCTCAAATCATTCCCTCCATCTTATATTTCACAGTGGAGAAAAAACCATCAACAACACCTATCCATCGATATATAATGTCCATCTGGGCACTTGCGATTCAGGGAATGTAGGTTCTTTGGGGTGGCGAGACGGTGGTGGCATTTTCAACAACTTCGCGATTCTCACAAGTACCCCGAAATGAACGATAAGAGGGCGCGAAGATGAAGGGAATAGACGATGGAAAATGCGGATTACGACTAGGAATTGAACTTCAAGGCACGATACTCTCGAATCCGAATTGATCTGTCCGGCCATAATCGTTGCAGTACCTTTCCTTTGTATGATAATCGTGGAAGTGGGTAATACTTGAGGGGTGGAGGCGCAGGTTCCAAAGAGAATCAAAGATATAAAACGTAGAGAGCTCTCGCCGCATATCGAGGACTCGATGCACGGGTTATCAAATCCTCATTGATTATTTTGCACCAGAGAACTTCTGACCCTTTCCTTTCCCTTCTCTGCCATCCTAGATAGACATTCCACTACGGAATTACATCACGATACCGCAAATCACCCTTGTGATAAACAAATTCTGGCACCCCCTGAATATTGCTCACTGGAGCATATCTGAGACCCAAACTTCTCAGCCCTGTACCATCTCGGACCCAATCTTATATCCCAAGACCGGCTTCGCATCCTAGAGTCCCTGTCTCAACGCACCAACCATGACACAACATCGTCCTGCATCATCCAATAAAAGTAAAATGCAAGCCCTCAAAACGTGCATAATGACATAAAATCACACGATAACGCAATCCGACAACTCGCATCGCATTCTCAAAATGCGGGGCACTAGAAAACTGAGTGGGAGCACTAGTAGAACGTAGGATCCAGATCCACTTATGTACAGTACATAGGGTATGATGGTTGAAGATCTCGGGATTATGAGATTAGGGTTTGGGATATGCGTGGGTTGTGTAAGGAGGGGTTGAATTGATGAAGGTGGGTTTGGCTGGCTCAGGTAGATTCGGTAGGTAGGTCGGCACGAGGGAATGGAAGGGAAAGAGGAAGAGAATATCACGTGCGGTTACCCCTCAAAAAATGGGTCGAGCATGGAAACTTTTTTTTTTTTTTTTTTGAGAAAAAGCCAAAGAGGGAAATAAACTTGCTTATTCCAACTAAGGAGGATTGTGGAGTTGATACTTTCGTATTTGATCATCCAACCTAAATTCTGCGAGGAGCTCAATATTCTCGACGATGATTCAGCCACTTTTAATCCCTTTTTAATCCCACCCAAAAACGCCTCAATTGCGAATCTAAATATAACTCAGATCTTTCTAACACCCCCCTTGCACATTACCAATTGAAGCTTGGATATTCCTCGCGTGGCCTGGCAGAATCTCAGGTCTGTCATTGGCCAATTCGGCTTAGGCATCGCGCGTTTTATGATGACGATACCTAAGGATTTTAGGGAAGAAGCGCGAGAGGCGTTGCCGTAATTACGAGGAAGGGAATGCTGGTCTTTAGGGTCGGGGTGGAACCATGGAGGGTGGAAATTTCATACACTTACTTAGCCTTAGCCTTCTGGCCGTTTGTGTAAGAATACGACTTTTAGACGGCGATGTAACATTTTCCTTGGGACGAGGTCTGAGAGTTTTCTCTCCCATCATTAAACATTAAACATTAAACATTAAACATTAAACATTAAACATTAAACATTAAAACAATTCCATGGTGTCAAAGAAATTTTAAACTTTTCCTTTCCCCATAACGCGACTAGTAACGCGTCTCATCTCTCTCCGACCCCCTGATTGGCGAGTACTAGGAGTCCACTCACTCGCATATCGTAAAGCTGCAGATTTTCGCGTGCTATTGGGCATGGATACGCGTTGAAGCGACCAAAGATCTTGCACTTATTACCTTAGATCGGGTGGTGGGCGCACCTGCAAGGTAAATCTCAGGCTGGCGCCCTTGTCATAATGATAATAATCCTGGGATCGCATCATACCGATGCAGCCATGTAAGAGGCCCGAAAACCGGTTATTGGGAAATTTGCCATATTCGCCATGAGCGGAATAGGAAGAGGTGGGCGAGGTGTTTGCTTTTCTCGCTTTGTTGCGTTGTCAATCTTGTTCCCAGACATTCGGTAGACGAGTTGATGCTCCTAGTGATTGCCGAATACTGGCCAATCCATCAGCCCACGGCCAAGGGACCTATCAATTGGGCCTTTGAAAGAACTGGCGGGCGGCTGTTTGAGAATGTCTCTCCGTTGTATCTTGCGTCACATCGCTACACACTGAATGGGGATTTTGCCCTTGTATTTAAATCTGCCCTGTGGAGCTCTCGTCATCAAAGCGTTCCCGGCCGTTGAGGATGAGAAGCGGACGGTGGTCTGAGCGGGAAAAGAATGATCCAGATTTCCTAATATCAAAATACCCTTTTGAGGCAATCCAAAGATTAGATTTTGTACAGCACATCAATTTCAAATCTTAAATGTCGATGGATTTGGCGGAGCTGAAAAGCCAGTTGTGGAGGCGGTAAGTTTTCAATTTGGGAATTTGAAAGCGAGGTCTTGTCATATATGCAGCTCAGGGACAGGGAATTGAGCACTGGGTTTCTGCAGGAAGGTTGTTCTGAGCCATGATTGGGTTCTAGAACACGCGACTCGGGGGGTTTACTACCAACAATTGAGACGGCGAGATGCTTCCTGAATAAATAAACATGAATTCAAGCGGCTAGTTGATGACAATCAATCAGACGCCAATTCTTTTTTTTTTTCTCTTGTCGCCGAAATGTTCGTCAAAACCGAGAGAATAAATGGACCTGAAAATTTGAAACTGATAGCTAGATAAGAAGAAAAGATTGAGATCCATCTTTTTTAAAGGGGACCGCTCAGTGCTGATCGTCGGCCCTTGGAGATGAAGTGGAGAAAATAGTATAATTGCGGCTGGAAACAGAGTGGCCATAGCATCGCGAGGAAGGATTCCTTCCTGGCATATTCATAGTCTTGAGACTTACGGAATTCGGATGGATGCAATTCTTATGTATTTGTACACCGAGTTGATGCAGTCATCGTCATGCTCAACACATTTTCGTCAAGGCTCAAGTATGAGGGTACAAAGTACATTGTCCTCCACATGCACATGGGAAATGTATACCAAATCCTGCCTGCACTGCACTTGTCAGACATATAAAAACCATCTTATTGCATAATATTGGCCCCAATCGATACGAAAAATGGCTCAAGAGTGGTGGCATTTATCCTACTTACATCTGAAACAACAGCCAACAAGCTCACCTGCAGCTTCTGTACGATCAATCACTCACTTTCAGCGAAACAAAAAACTCAAGGATGCCTGGGCATCGGATATATATGAGGAAGATGCTGACTCTTCCCTCCGGGTCCATACGTAAAGCAAGAAGCAAGCTTGAAATATCATAATTCCTGGCCTATAATATGACTACCACGGCGGAGGGATATTAACCTGACCATGGCACACCTTTGGTGCATCTGATGAAAAGATGGGATGATATATATAATTGTCAATGAGGGGTACTCACGCGTACAACGAGGCCAAGTTGTCCATGCTTTCTTATGAAGCTGATAAACAAGGCTAGATAGAGCTTACAAGTATCAACAAAGTCACAATACACGGCTGCTCCGCGTGTTAGGTACCCCCAGGTTCAAACGTTGTAGGCGTTGCTGTGCCTTCATCAGCACTCTATGTAGCAAATGTAGTAGTAAACTCGTAGCTCCCCGCTCCGGTCTCACCTAATCTGAGTACGGGCTGGATGGCGTAGTCCAATAGTGACGAGTAGCAAATGATCATATGAAAGAGAAAGAAACGGGCGAGCCGTTGTTCAGGATTATCCCTTACCAATTTAAAGGCGGCTCGTCGAAGTCTCGCGAAGGGATCCCAGGTCGTCTGGGCACGCTGCTAATCGCTACGGCCTAAAAAATACAGGCAGGTATTTTAGCACGCTAGGACGCTAAGCTGGAATTCTTGCAGGCGAGAGAACGAGCACAAGCACTGCGCCTGGTCAATCCACTTCACTTCACCTTACCTCACCAAACAGTGCAGTGCGTCTTCAATTCTTCCAACTTCGTCCCTTCTTCCTCACACCAACGAGGATCTGGTTGTGTGCACGCTCTTTTGTTGACTTCGTCGCAGTCGCAGAGCACTTGTTGAGTCCAGCACGGCCACGAACACGGTCACGAAAAACCAGGGCTCCGCGGTGTTTACTCCTCGCTCTTGGGAATAACACCTTCATTCCTCCTCGATCTCTAGTTGGCATGGATCTTTTCCGACGACGCTCATGAGTTCTCTAACCGCCACGACCATTTCTCCGCTGTTTTCCTTTCTGGTCGGTCGGGGGTTTGTGGGGAATCGTTCACAATGAAGACTGTCCCAAGTGTAGGTTCTCCTCGTAAAATTAAGGGTCTCGCATTGCCCTCTCCCGAAGCACGACTCACCGACACCACAATTATTCAAATTACAATCATGGAACAATTGGAAGCTTTTTGGGATCCCATGCTAATATGTTACAGCTTATTGCGTCGAGCACAGTAGGTGTCGCTGCTGCGGGACTGGCATTCGGCAGACCTGAACAATCTACTCCTATCCGGCCCTCCTCGAGGAAACGGAAAGTTGGAGATCTTGCACATGCTGAGAGCAACGGACAAGATCTATCCTCTCCGGTCTCGAGGCCTGGCACGAGTTCCACTGTCATCACTCCCGATAACAGGCAATCCCGTCTTGCACAAACCTCATCCCCGGCTACCCTCCCTCCCGTGGTACACCGACGCCCTTTGAATACACGAGCCGACAGTTTTAATCATGGGAATGGAAGAAGGTTATCAATTGTTCGGCATGGGGAAGTCTCGTCACCTCATGAACATACTGGAGAGGATACAAGGAGGGATTCTGTTTCATCTAGAGGGTCATGGATAAGGAGGTTATCAGTAATACCCGTATCGCAAAATAACAGTCCTAGGTCAAGTGTTGGACCAGATTCTCCATCGCTGACCTTCTCTCATGGCTCTGCTGCCCCGATTCTGTCAAGTTCGAGCCCGGCACAATTACCACCGAATAAACTGGTAAAACGTGCAACCTCTGGTCGGGCATCAACAGGCGCAGTTGAACGAAGTGGTTCCAGATCCCAGGTTCCTACCCTTCGTAGGCCAGCTACTAGTCATCAGCGATCTGTCACTCTTCAGCAACAATTCAGAGCACACTCATTCGACTCCAATAGCCCAGTTTACGAAGCCCCACCCAAACTGGCAGGATCTACCCCTTCGAATAAATTCATCTCCCTGGATCGAACTATATGGCGACCGTTCTTTGAGTCTCGACCTACAAAGCTGACTAAGGAGAGAGGGTCAGCACGATCTAGCGACGGAGGCATACAAAATTTCCAGTCCACATCGAGGAGAGTTCTCCCTGACGAAACCACCAAACCAACCCTAGTGCAACCCGGTGTCATCATTGTGTCGAAGACAAGCTACACAGCATACTTTGATGAAGATAGTCTCCCGCTGGAGGATGAGATGGACGATGAAGAAGATCCTGTGAATGATTCGCCAGTTCTCTTTACTGAACCTGGTTCGACAGAACCTCACAAGCGTGCGCGGCGGTCACTGTCCATGCACTTTAGTTCACCAACCTCGTGGATCTCAAGATCAGGTAGTCTGAGAGGCAACAAGAGAAATCCAGCAGGCAGAATAGATGGTAATCGTCATTCATCTGCTCCAATTTCGACAATGCCAGGCCGAAAAATCACAACAGCTCACGGTCCCACCAATGGCCATCGAGCCATCACAGATCCAACAGTTTTTCAAAAACAGGCTCCTGCAGATGTCAATTCCTCAAGTGATCCTTTCTCTGTGCTGAATTTCCAGCAGAGAATTAGGAATACTTCCTCGCCTTTACCGCCTCTGTCTAGATTGTCGAGTTTCAACGTTGATTTAGCGCGTCTCGGTTTGTCTTCGTCTTCATCATCGGCCCCACGTCGAAGTCCAAATTCTACCCTAGTACAGACTCACACAACCTCAGCATCTCTTTCGTCAGCTGGACGAGATTCGCCAACGTCCCCCTTATACTTTGCCTCGCACAAAGGTCCACGCACATCTGAGGTTGCAGATCGGACATCTACTCTCGTTGGGTCAGATACTGAGATGAGGGGCTTTGCATCCGGTGATGAGCAAGACTTAGATTTCCAGAGTGACACTGTCTTTGATTCACTAAGATCTGGCGCGACAGGAAGTATGCGATCACACAACACCCAACTGGATTCCATGTTTGACGAGTCTCCTCCCAGTGGGAGTGCTACAAAGAGTAAGCGGCTCTCGATGCATGAGCTGCTTGCCAATGGCACTTTCAGGGAAGGAAATGACCGCATAGTAGAAGAGGACGAAGGAATGTCGACACCAGTGAAGACTGCCCGCTCCCAATCTTCACAGGAAGCGAACCTCCGGACACCTGTACGAAAGCAGACCATGGAATCTGATGAGATCATCAAGTCGTCCCCTCCCAGCTTCGCCCTTGCAACTAATGACTTCGGCCGACTATCGTTAGATGAGGATGACGATGAAGACTGGACTCGCGACGAAGAGGACCCTGAGATGAACCAACTTTCTCCCCCCTCAAGTTCCTTAAATTCTCGACGGGTCAGCCCAACTCTCCGAGCGGCACTTGCGGACGTCACCCACAGCAGTTCCACTAATGGAAATTACATTCCCCTGCCAGAACGACCAAAAAGCAATCTGTTCGATTGGTCTGAGCCGTCTTCTGCTGAAAAACTGGATTATATGGGCAACTCCCCGCGACCAAAGACAGCTCATGCTAAGCACCTTATTGATGGACGAGGTGGCCGCACCATTGGACGCAGAGGACCGAATGCATTGCACATTCGAAGCCAGAGCGTTCCTGTCGTACCTGATGTTGCTGGTCAGCGGGATCATTCGAAGTTGGCGCCGAAATTTGGAACATGGGGCTTGGGTGGCAAGGGGGTCAGCGAGGAGTGGGATGGCGATTTCGAGTTTGAGAACAATGGTGCTGAGGACGACGGTGATGGAGATAGCAGGATGGAGAGCAGTGGTATGCTGGTTCCACCTGCCATTCAGGCCAGCCAAGAAAATGTGGTAGGACATGTCGGTCAAATCCGGGAGTTCTGTCTTTTAGTGGACGATTTGAAGCGATTGCGTGTACTGGCGCGAGAGAAGGATCTATTGGGTGGAGCATCTGCAGCGTTGTGGAAAGAGGCTGAAGGCATTATTGCTCTCGCAGTTCCGGACGAAGAAGATCCAACTCTATCCCCGCCGCACTCCCCATCGACAATTATCTTCGGTTCTAATACTGAGAACGAACAAGACAAGTACGTTGACTACGGACCGGACGCTGCGGATATACAGAGGACAGAAGCCCCATTTGAGGTTTTGAATCGTCACGGCCGACCAACTGGGTTTGTCTATGATGGAGACACTGTCCGCAGACGATCTGTATTCTTACCTGATGATGATATCTTCGGCGCCGGAGCAGTTGTAAATAACCCTCCAACGCGCGACCACCTTCGACCTCCAACGACCTCTCCACGGCCAGCGAGTCATAAATCATCTTCCGAATACGCTCGGTCTGTTATGCAGAACATGCACCAACATCGAGCTACATCCGATCCCCTGATGGGTGAACTGGCAACAGACACTCCAAATAAGATGCCATTTGATACCACTAGCCTTCGAGATCTTGTGAATAGGGCCAGTGTACTTGCTCGCACTCTTGCTGAGCTGATTCGAAAGGCCGACAATTCACAGAGCCCTGAAGTTAGTCCGCATCGCGACTCAAGTCCGGCCTTTACCCGAGTCTTCACAGATCCGATGGCGAGCCCTCCCAAACATCTTGGTCGAAGCCATAGTAATAACTCCATTCTCAGTGGTTCAATTGACTCCTCACCAACGCGAACCCTCGGACAGCGTATGCACATGATGACAGTTGTCTGAGAGCAACTCATGAGCCTGCTACATGTCCAACTCTAAATACTAATTCTTGTACATTGTGCGAAAGCCACATTAGTGGCATAATTTCGTTTGTTTCTGCATAGCGACGGTTACTGCATGAGCGTTTCATCGTTTTTCGGATCTCCAACATAGATTTGGGAGGTTGTGTTTTTCTTTCTTTTTTTCAGTCTCAGAGCTACATGTCCCCTTAAAAGAATCGGTTCAGTGCATACTTGTTTTTTGCTTTTTGGGACATTTCTAAATGTCCTGGCAGGAAGGCGGCAAAAGCAAGCAAAAATTAGGGAGATGCGAAAAGGGAAATGCGTAATGATTCTTCTTGTGGCTTTTTTATGGTTGCATGCGTTTTTCTCTCTTTCTCTCGAAGGGTTCGAGGGTAGGGAATGGAGAAACAACCGTATTCTCTTTCTCAATTGAGATGGCATGCATAGATGGCAGATGGTGTGTTTCCTGTATGAAATACGTTGAGGGCAGCGGATAGCAGGAGAGGGGTGATGATTTCTCTTGCTGAAGCTGGCTTTTGTGAGAGTATTCGGTCAGAGAGAGTGGATGGATAGCACGCATAAAGATGGCATATGAACGAGAACGGATGCTTCACACATGAGTTACGTGTAGAATTCCGGGACATGCGCATACAAAAAGGAAAAAATATATGAAGTTATGGCTTCACGCTACTACCATGATTCTGTGTTTTGAATATAATGTGACCGTAATTGTGATTGTGATTGTTACTGTGATTAATTGTCTTGTGCTGGGTAGTCCCCATCCCCAAAATCCCCAGGACTTTCATTTCGACTTTGGAGCGTTGCTATTATTGTACGAGATCTTGGAGCGCCTTACGATGTCTAACATATCTACATTCTTAGTACCACCAAAACATAGGGCCCATCCAGCCACAGGTCGCCCGAGCCACCTCGAATTGATTGAAAATGCTTACTAAACAACGACTGGGCCGGCCCGGGGTGCTTGCATCTTCGAATTTTATAATTATAATCAACCACTCGTCAATCCTTTGCTATACCTTTCACTGCTTGTCCCTTGGCAATGGATGCCAATGCTAGAACCGTAACAAAAAGGACGAGGAAATCCTTTAAGCGTTCCAAAAACTCGTGTCGCACTTGCAGGTACGCACCTTGCCTGTAGTTTCCTCTAATTCTATCTTAATTTCTCATCTTCCCACCAGGATTCGTCGTGTCAAATGTGACGAGCAACGACCGATCTGCTCACGCTGCCGCAACTTTGGAGTTGATTGCGATGGATTTCAATCCCAGCCAATTCAATCTTACACTAGGCCTCTGTCTCAAGCGCCTCCTCTATTGCCGACACCACCAATTCGAAGCAAGAATGCTCTGCTGGAGACCAGCAATGGATTAAGGAAATCTATACAATCTAACTCGTCAATCCGTCAACTGCTTCAATCCTCCCTCACCTTCACGCCCTTCTCAAGCGACTCCGAGGCCCGATATTTCGACCTGTTTTACAAAACAACCGTGGACGCCATCCTACCGCACTGTCAAGCCACCCTACATTCCCCAATGCTTTGGGGAGCTTCCTTTCAACCTTCTCTGCGTCACGCAATTGTCGCTCTCGCTGCACTACATGAAGCTTCGACTACTGCTCAAAATACCACGTCACTCCCATCTGAGTATCTCAATCTATCCGTAAACAAGCACCACCAAAACGCTATTGAGCATTACAGCAAAGCTATAAAAGCCATGCGCTCACATTCTAAAGAAGATCTCAGAACGATCCTCATAACATGCTTTATGATATTTGGGTTTGAGGCATATCACGGGAATCTTTCTCTTGCGCTTTCGCAACTGCAGATCGGTATCGCGTTGATTGAAACGTGGAAAGAGGAGCGTTCTCAGGGGATCGGTTGTAGTAAGGATCTTGATGGTGATATTTTAGAGTCGTTCGTCTCGCTTGAGATCCAGATGATTGGGTTCCGTGATATGAGGGGATGGGAGAGTCATGCGCGCTTGAGACGGGAATATGCAGATCAGATATTGGGGATGCCGAGGACATTTAAGGGTGTGAAGGAGGCGCAGAAGTATTTGCAAATGATTTTGAAGCAGATTTGGCATTTGAGGCTTATGGTTAGTGGACCTATGCTATTTTACCGAGAGGGGGACGAGGGTACGGGACATACGATCCTGGAACCACCAAGAGAAGAGCTCATCGATATATCATCCTACCTGTCTCACCACCGCACAGAACTCTCACACTGGAATTCATCTTTCCGACACCTCATTCACCAATCCCTACCTACAAATCACATACCAAACCTAGAACAACAAACGATGACCAACTACGCACAGCTACACTACGCCACCACCACCCTCCTCCTCGAAACCATCCCCCCACCCGCCCAACCACCCTCCTCACACGAAATGATCTACGATTCCCACACCGAAGCTTTTGCGCACATGCTCTCCCTAGCCGAAAAGCTCACACATGCCATGAAAACAAAAATAACAACATCCTCCCCCACCAATCCTTCCCACCCTTCTCAGACTTTCATCGCCTCTCATGCACGCAAATCACGCTTCCACATCGACACGTCAATCATCTTCCCACTCTATTTCATCGCGCTCAAATGTCGTGTCAAGAGGATACGACGGAAGGCGATTGAGCTGTTAATGGGGGAAGGGAGGGAGGGCGTTTGGGATGCGGGCGTTGTGGGTAGGGTTTGTGAGTGGGTTGGGGGCGTGGAGGGAGGTGGTGGGGATGGGGAGGAGATTGAGGGTGGGGATAATGGGGATCATGGGGATCATGGGGTACCGGGATGGAAGAGGGTGGAAAGGGTGTGGTTTGGCGGGGAGTTGAGGGAAAGGAGGGTAAGTGTTGGGTGTTGGGTGGGTGGAAGGAAGGGGAGGGAATTTAGGGCGGAGCTTGTTTGGTGATACGTGAGGGTTATACCTGAGACCTCTCATTCCTTATATTCTTCACAAATTTTCAGGCCGCAGATGTGGACATATTAACGGTGGGTTGCGGTGGCGCGCATGATGGTGGCGAAGATAGCTCATGAATAAATGAATGGCCTTTTCATTTGATATTTCCGCGATGGTTTCTTGAAGTCTCAGGATATATTTACAACAAAAGTTTTTATAGCGTAGTCTTACGATTGTAATGCCTGTATCAATATCCTATTTTTTCATTCCTTTCCCTTCCTGGTAAGGTACCAAAATGTCTTTGATGATCTAGTGCTATTATGACCGCAGGATCGGATGAAATGCTGCAAGTGGCTTGCAAATCACATGATTGAAATCTCTCATTCCTGAGTATTTAAGATAAGCGGGGAGATAGGCCATCCCGCCTGGTCTTTGATAAGTAGATATGTTTATAGCTATCTATAGCTAGTGTAATCCTTGGCTACTGCACAGTCTTTGGCTTACTTTAGTATATAGATACAAGGTATGTCTATATCTAGATACTTAAATAAAAAGAGAATAAGATATGATAGTATTATATAATTTTAATACATTCAATTAGCGGAGCGTGATCAATTAGATTGTTCTATTGAAACCCCCTAAATTTCTTCATGTTGCTAGTTAGAAACCTTCTTATTCGTACCTTATATCGAAGGCGAAATTTTCATATCGCCCGGTAGTATGGGGGAGCTTATTTCCCTGGGATAATTGCGCAATCAATTTTTGTCGAAGGTTCAATACGTTGCGTTGAGAAGTCTGCGCCTCTGTTGGTTTAATAGTATGCGTCTCAGCCACCCAACAATTACATCCACCAAACATATTCTCAAACACCAACATTCCTATGTTGGGTGACAAAGTCTTGGAGGAACGCTCCGTATGATATTGTTGGAAAAGTCCGGAATCCTTTTCATAGGATTGTGGCCATCTTGCTGGTTATAAACTCTGTTGATTTCAGCATTGTGAGTTTTCTCTTGAAAATTTCGTATCTAGAAACGCATCGATTTACTCAAAATGAAATTTTCTTTCGCGGTCTCCTTTGCTGCATATATGCTACTTGCCAATGCCCTTCCGACTCAATCAGAATCCGACTCGGGATCTTCTACTCAACCCGATATTCAAGCACTGCGTAAGCAATACAACAAGTCTTCGCTGAAAGCTCCGGATCCACCCAAACCCGAGACTCCCCGTCTTTGGTGTAGTATCTTTGGTCCCCTACATGATCCGAGAATAGTAACCATCTCAGTCCAAGGCTTGCGCAAAGAAGATCCAAGAACGGGCACCATGACTCACCCTGCCTGGATAAGCACGCTCTACAGTGTCCTTCTTCCCTGTTTGGCAGCAAACCGCGACTAAAAACTTCCCCAAATCACTCACAAGTGGATATTACACGACTATGAGCTACCTTGGGGATATATTTAATCTATATGCCCCCATCTGACCTGACCCTATCCGTCTAGACCCCTCATCATAAATATTAGAAAACTAAGCTAGAAATGGCGCGATGTGCACAACACGTTGTTCAAGAAAGAATTAATACCGAAATTATTCTACGACGCTATAGATTCACGCGAGGTTGCGAAGTGTTGGGGAATCTCTGGCCTGCTGACACACATAGTGTCCCCAATGCCGATTCTGAGGATGAACCCGCTCCCGATGGACCAACTAGGAAAAAGCAAAATGCATCGCATGAGAAAACACCAACCACGCAGCAACTCGGCGCGCCCCGTGAAGATATTGGTAGTTGGATTGCGGATGTCAACCAACATATACCACCCCCCACCGAGGCTTCTCTCAAGCATTCTAGGCCGGTGGAGAATGAAATTTCTGACGCTGAACCTGCTGCAAAAATGCAAAAGACATCAGAAACATCTGTCGAGGCAAGTGCAACGACTGGAAAGATAGCGGACGGGGGAAAGAAGTAGTAAGCCCTTGCGAGAAGATCAACTATAATGTTTGGGTCTCGTTGCCTATGTCGAGAATAAGAGGGTTTAGATCATAGTTTGCTCCTGAACCCTTCGTTTTCTCGTAATCGGTATCACAAGATAGGAGAGAGTGACGGCAAGAGATGGCATCTGCAGTAAGGTGCACAAGGTAGTTTGTAGGCGAGATCATCTAAGTGTCGTTATTCTTGTTTTGGGAGTTTTTTTTAGTATTTGATAAATTTCTGTTTACTTAAAATATGGCCCTTTGGTTTTCATGTTGATAATGAAGCTTTCTGCAATTGTGCTTAGTGTCTTGCGATATTGATCACTGTGCTTTAGTGTGCATAGCCTGTATTTTAGCGATGTCAGCCGAGAAGTCTGTTCTATTTTAGCGATCTCGCACGCTACATTTAGGGAGCCATGTCGTGCCAGATCACAAAAATAGCGGGAATGATATGGTGGGGCCGGTGAGAAAGGAGAATTTACTAATTGTTGTATTGCCTTCGATTTGAAACCCATTCTCTCCTGCATACCGATGTACATGTTACATATTGGATGTTGGTAGCAATCCAAGTCACTTTCCGAGGGATGGTTTAGAGGCGATTTCAATATTGCCTATACAAACATCTCATCTTTATATCTACCATCTAGTTGCCGATCACATCTTTTATAGCAAAGTTTAAAATCTGCTTTTTAATTCTAAATACTCAAAGAATTTATTTTGAGTCTATATTTCATATACACTAACCTTATATAACTAGACGTATTACTAATCCTGCTATTACTTAATTCACTATTGTATATAATTTATCTCAAAATTTGCTTTTGATATAAAATATAAATAAAAAGGTATTTAATTAACAAGAAAAGAATTTTAGATATTTTTAATAAAGTAATTTAATTAATTA